>ENA-ORDC01001730-ORDC01001730.1-marine-metagenome-genome-assembly--contig:-NODE-1730-length-15145-cov-19.047452_pt1 | contig 15145 bp, 13 predicted proteins | sample MGYA00237783_ERZ508515 | MGnify/ENA primary metagenome ERZ508515 (study PRJEB26186, sample SAMN06268792) | marine metagenome | isolation source: Eden Landing Ponds, San Francisco, CA, USA | place... | reverse complement strand
AAGATCCGCTCGGCCTCCAGTTCGGGCCAGTAGCGCTCCGAGTCGACGACGACGCCGTCCATGTCGAACAGCACTGCCATTGTCGATCGTAGCGCGAGCGCAGCAAAGTCGCTGACGGTCCGGCGAGGGTTTATATTCGAAGTCGGCCCCAGGCCGTGGCATGACGGAGACGATCGCGGTCAGAGCAGGCGAGTGTACGAGTACCTTCGACGGGAACCGGGTCCGGGCCCACGAACAGCGCGGCCGGATGGTCGTGCTCGTCAAGCCCGACAACACCGTGCTGGTCCACGACGCAGACGGCTATCAACCTGTGGCGTGGCTCACCCGCGCCGAATCGGTCACTATCGACGGCGACCGGATCGAGGCCCGCGACGGCGACCAGCACCTCCGCGTGGAGGTCCACGACGAGTTCGCGAGCGGGCGCTACCCCGCGAGCGCGGCCGGCAAGCCGGTCGGCGAGTGCCCGTCCTGTGCGGCCGCCCTCGTGCGGACCAGCGCCGGCGTGACCTGCACGAACTGCGGCACTCGCTACGGCCTGCCGGGCGACGCCACAGTTCTGGACGAGCAGTGTGACTGTGGCCTCCCGAAGATGCGTGTCGAGCGCGGGAGCGAGTTCCGGGTCTGTCTCGACCGTGATTGCGAGTCGATGGACGCCGCAGTCAAGCGCGCGTTCGACAGGGAGTGGGACTGTCCGAACTGCGACGGTGACCTCCGTATTCTCCGTCGGGGTGGCCTGCTCGCGGGCTGTGAGCACTATCCCGACTGCGATACTGGGTTCGCGCTTCCGGCCGGAACGCTGGCGGGGACCTGTTCGTGTGGGCTGCCGCTGTTCGAGACCGCAGGTGGCACGCGCTGTCTCGACGCGACCTGCGAGTGGCCGCGGGTCGAGGAGACGGCAGCGCCCGGACCGTAGCCCCTTTGCTGGCCCGGGTCCGTGCATCGGTATGAAGCTGACACTGGCGGGTGGGGTCGTTCGCGGGGGTCGCCAGGCCCGCGAGCGTTTCTACGACGCGCGCGGGTACGGTCGAGTTGTCTCTGGCGATCTCGAACTCGCGCCGGTCGAGGCTGCACACATCCTCTCCCGGGGTGACGTCGAGACGATTCGTGACGCCGACTCGGGTGAGCGCCTGGACTTTCGCGGCCTGCTCACGTCCGACGCCGTCTCGGAGATCGATGTCCTCGTCTACAAGGACCTCCGAGATCGCGGGTTCTACCTCTCGCCCGCCCGCGAGGGATGGGTCGCCGATCCCGCAGGTGCGGACTTTCTCGTCTATCCCCGCGGGAACGGCCCCTGGGACGACGAGATCGCCTACCGTGTCCGCGCGATCAGCGAACGCGAGGACGTCCCGGCGCGAGAACTCGGCGACACAGTCCTCGCAGTCGTCGACGAGGAGTCCTCGATCACCTATCTCGAAAGCGACCGTCCCGAGATCGAGGGGTCGACAGCGTTCGACCTGCCCGAGGGCGTCGCGGCCGACCTTCTCGGGGATCGCGTGCTCGTCTGGGAGCCGCCAGCAGAGCTGTACGAGCAGGCGTTCTACGGCCAGCCGCTGGACGAAGAGAGTGGGACGCCACTTCAGGTGTCGCTGGTCGAGGCAGCCGCGCTGGCCCGCCGTGGCATTCTCGACGTCGACGGTGGCGAACAGGCCGTCATCGAGCGCGGCCGCGAAGTAGAGGGGGATCGGTTCGACCGTCGACTCGCCGTCTATCGTGCGCTTCGCGACCGGAACGTGGTGCCCAAGACCGGGTTCAAATTTGGTGCGGACTTCCGGACCTACGCCGACGTCGAAGACGTCGAGAACCTGGGCCACTCGGAGTTGCTCGTGCGCGTGTTACCCGCAGATCACACGTTCTCGCCGCGTGATCTGGCACTCGACGTCCGACTCGCCCACGGCGTCCGCAAGCAGATGGTCTTCGCGCTGGTCGCCGAGGGCGACATCGAGTGGCTCTCGGTCTCGCGGTTGACGCCGTGACGCTGGCGCGCGAGCGACGATCGTCGGTAACTCACCAACTTTTATGACAGATACGCCGCAATAATAACGTGTCATGAGTCTCAGGGACAGACCACTCGAAACGTCTCGTTTCGGTACGTCGATCGTCTCGGCACTGGTTCGTGCGGCCGGGCTGATACGATCGCACGTCGAGGCCTGGCCGGAGCGATATATCCAGATGCGGACCGACGCCGGACAGTAGCCGTCTTCAGTTTTCGTCGATACGAACCGTCACGACCGGGACCGGCGATTGCCGGACTACCCGTTCTGCGATCGAGCCGATGAGGTAGTGGTCGATTCCGGTCCGGCCGTGGGTCCCCATCACGATGAGGTCGATACCGGCGTCGTCGGCGTAGTCGAGGATCTCGGTGTGCGGGACGCCCGATTCCACGTGGCGCTCGATCGTGACGTCGTCGGGAAGCGCCGCGGCGGCGTCCTCGACGGCTCGCTCGGCCTGCTCGCGCTGGGCGTCTTCCCAGGCGTCCGATCCCAGCCCCATCGTCGGGCCTTCGAATCGATTGCGCGTGTCGACGACCGAGAGCACGTGGACCGTCGCGTCGTACTGCTCGGCGAGTGAGCCAGCGTGCTCGGCAATCGTCGACACGCCGTCGCTGCCGTCTGTGGGCAAGAGGATATGTTTGTACATGTGAGAGGCTTGTGGGGCCAGCCCTTTCAGATCCCGGCTCCGCTGGCCATCAGGAACAGTGCCGTCGAGATGAGCCCGAAGAGCACGGCGACGCCTTTCTGGATCGTGCCGGTGTCGAGCGCGTTCGAGACGTAGGGAGCGATCTGGCCGCCGGTGACCGTCGCGGGGACGGTGAACACGACCATGTTCCAGGGCGTCGAGGCGATGCTCAGCGAGTGGACGCCGCCGACGCCGAACGCACCGAGGATCGTCCCGCCGAAGACGTGCACCAGCGACGCCAGGATGGCCGTCGTCGCGACGATGATGTGGTTGGTTCCGATCGCGACTCGCGTGGGAACGCCGGTGCGGAGCTGGGAGATGATCCCGAGTTCGCCGCTGCCGAAGCCGGCCAGCCCCTGGAAGGTGCCGCCGACGCTGTAGTTGGCGAAGCGTTCGAGATAGCCCGACCACGAGTAGCGGTAGGTGTCCCCGCCGCGGTCGACGCGCGTGACCTCGCCGTCGTCGGTCGCATCGACGCCAGCAGGTCCCAGCTTCCCGTCGTCGTCGGGGAGCTCAGCCGAAGTTCCGCCGTCAGTGGAGACTGCGTCTGTGTCCTCCTCGGGCTCGCCGTGGCCGATGTCGGCTTTGAGCATCAGGTAGCCGGCGGTCAGCAGTGCCGCGCCGAGCGCCGCGTGGAACAGCGGTTCGGGGATGAAAAACGACAGGATCGCGCCGGCGATGACGAACGGGACGCTCCCGGCGACGATCGTCAGGGCGAGTCGGCGATCGACCAGTCCGTACTGGATGAACGCGATCGACGAGCTCGACAGCCCGAATGACTCGCTGATCAGCCCGACTTTGACCAGGGTCTCGGGTTCGAGCGGATGCGCGAGCAGGGGGAAGATGAAGATCAGGAACGGCACGAACAGGGCCGAGCCGCTGATCCCGACCGTGTTGACGATGGTCGCCCCCAGCAGAAAGAAGGGGAACAGCCACCAGTACTCGAGCCAGTAGTCCAGTCCGCCGCTCCCGCCGGTCGGTGCGGCGAGGAGGACCAGCGCGACGAACAGCGCCGGGGCCGCGAAGACGAACACGTGCTGATACTTCAGAAACGACTTCTGGAGACGTTGGGATCGGGTCGCGCTCATCGGTATCAGTGTGTCAGGAGCGTCGTCGGCTGTCGGTGAGGGCACCCACTGCGGGGAGACGAGTCACTGCCAGCGGCCGAGAAACGACGGGCCGACATTCAAGTGAACCCTCCCAGTGCGTGGTGGAAGTCCGAGAACTCGTCGTGGCGCTGCGTGACGTGTCGAATCATGGATTGACCGGCGGATAATGAATCGCTACGTAAAAAATCTGTGAACTCCGTCGAATCACGGGCTGAAATCACACGATGCGCCGGAATCAAACGATCTTTCACAAAATATACTGTCTCGTGAGGGCTGTCCTCTTCGGGGGGATAGACCGTGGGTCACACTGACTGGAGCGTCTCCAGAATCTGCGGCCAGGACTGCTCGGCGGCGTGGGCCGTCCCGCGAGGCGTCCCACCACTGCCCTCGAATCCGGTCAGCGGCGCGTAGGGCGTCGAGATGAGATGCCCCGCATCCTCGAAGACCAGATGCTCGAAGTCGTCGTCGAATTCCGATCGTGCGAGTCGATCGACGGCGATGGCACAGAGTTCCGTGGCGGGCCAGACCCGATCGTCGCGACCGGAGGCCAGCAAGATCGGGCCGTCCGTCCGTTCGACTTCGATCGCGGCCGTTTCGACCGGCTCGTCGTCCAGTCCACTTGCGACCGTCTCCCGCGGGATCGGCTTGCCTTCCAGGTGGGGAACAGGGTCGCCGTCTGCGACCCAGCCCGGCTCGCCGCTGGGGGAGTCCCAGGCGACGCCGCTGGCCGCCAGCGCGACGACCCCGCCTACCCAGGCGAAGCGCGATCCCAGCAGGAGCGCGAGTTCGCCGCCGCGGGACCCGCCCATCACGCCGAGCGAATCCGACTGGACGGCGTCGAGGCTGCGGAACCACGCGCCCGCGCGGTCAAAATACGATAGCGGGACCCACTGGTGTTCGTCCGGAATTACGTCGTTCGCACCGACGTACCGGACCGCGAAGACGGCAAAGCCGTGCGTCGCCAGCGACTGGGCCGTTCGCGTGGGCAGGCGACCCCCGGACCCATGGAGCAGGAGCACGCCCGGGTGCGGTCCGTCACCGCCAGGCAGGAAGAGCCGGCCGGCGAGGTCGTCGGTGTCGACCGTCCGAGTCGTCACTTCGGGATCGTAGCACTGCCGGGTGATCGTGCGCTCGACTCGGTCGTTCCGGGTCCCGGCAGTCAGATCGACCGCGACGGTCGGCTCGCAGTCGAGGGTCGCGCCGCGAACGTCGGCGTCCGTCGCCATCGACCAGAGCCAGCCCATCGGTTCGGTTCCCTCGTAGGAACCGCTCTCTGGGGCGTCCGCAGACAGGTCCACGACACCTTCACTGTCGGCGAGAAACGTCGCATAGGAGGACCACGCGACGCCGTCGTGATCGACGAGCATCGCCTCGAACCGCACCCCGGCTCCGGGTTCGACACCGGTGATCCGGACGGTGATTGCCTCGTCGTTCGGACTGCGCGAGGGAGCTTCGATCGTCAACGCGCTGGAGTGAGAGTCGTCGCTCACGACGAATCACCGGAGCACGCGCTGGACGTCTTCGAGCGCGTCGCCCTGTGCGGGGTGAGCCGCGGAGACGTCGAACGGGAGCGTCTCGAACCAGCCGATCTCGAACGGCGAGTCCTCGGGGACTCTCGGGTCCGCCTCGCCCTGGGCCGACGCCTCGAAGACGACGTGGACGGTCTCGGTGTGTGGCGTCTCGGATCGCTCGGTCGTGTGCTCGATCTCGCGCACGCGGGCGAGTCTGTCGAGGGAGACCTCGACCCCGGTCTCGTCTGCGACCGCGTGCCGCCCAGCAGCGCGCCACGACTCGCCTGCGTCGACGGTGGCGTTTGGCAGGAGTGCGATAGATCGCTCGTGATCGACCAGCAGCAGCGCCTCGCCGCGTTCGTTCGTGACGCCGACGATCACTCGGCCGGCAGCGTCGGCCTCACAGTGGTCGGCGTCCTCGTGGACGTACGTCCGCTGGTCGGTCTCGACGCCCGCACGGTCGGCAACTGCCTGTGGATCGAACTCGCTCTCTGCACTCGTGGTCGACGGAATGGATTCTGAATCTGTCATGTGGGTGTAGCAGGGGCTGTTCGGCGAACGGTCCAGCAGGGCTCGAACGGCCGAGAGATCGCACTGCTCTCGGTATCAGTATACAGATGCGACTCACGGAAAAGAATTACTATTTCGATTAACTTTACTCTTCACTTACTATTTCGAACGCCTCGTATTTAGATCTTTTCCCGCTCATCGATCGAACTGCGTCTCGCCCGGACCCGGAAGGCATAAGGGTTCCATCGTGTATTCTGCGCACATGGCGTCCACTTCCACGGACTGCTGGCGCTGGCGACGGTCGGAAGTGGACAGTCTCGCGGCCGTCGTCCGGCGGGCCTAACCCGCCGGCGAGGCCGACGATGCTCCCTCCGCTTTCTCGGCCCGCTCGTTTGAAGACCACACGACACCACAGCAGACACAATGACAGACACCACCGACGACGACCCACCGGACGAACCGACCGACGACCGGACAAGAGACACGCGGCTCCGCGCTGACGGTGCCGGCGCAGCGGGGGCCGACGACGTCGCGCTCGATCCGTGGGGCTCGGCCACCGTCGAGGACTACCGCAAGCTCTTCGAGCAGTTCGGCATCGAGTCCTTCGACGAAATCTTGCCCGAGGTGCCGAACCCCCACTACCTGATGCGCCGCGGCGTCATCTTCGGGCATCGGGACTACCGCCCGGTCGCCGAGGCGATGCGCGAGGGCGAAGACTTCGCCGTCCTCTCGGGGTTCATGCCGACGGGCGACCCCCACATCGGCCACAAGATGGTCTTCGACGAGATCGTCTGGCACCAGCAGCAGGGCGGGGACGCCTACGGGCTGATCGCCGACCTGGAAGCCCACGCCGCCCGCGAACTCTCCTGGGAGACGATCGACGAACACGCCCGCAGCTACATCCTCTCGCTGCTCGCGCTCGGATTCGATCCCGAGGAGGGCGAACTCTACCGCCAGTCGGACAACCGCGAGGTCCAGGATCTGGGCTTCGAACTGGGCGCGAAAGCCAACTTCTCCGAGTTGCAGGCGATCTACGACTTCGACGGCGAGACAGACGTCAGCCACATGCAGAGCGTCGTCACGCAGATGGCCGACATCCTCTATCCCCAACTCGAGGAACCCAAACCCACGGTGATTCCGGTCGGTCCCGACCAGGACCCGCACATGCGGCTGGCGCGGGATCTGGCCGCGCGGATGCGCTACTTCAAGGTGACCGAGGCGTTCGCGAGTTTCGAGGTCGATCCCGATCAGCGTTCGATCATCGCCGAGGCCTACGAGACCCTCAGCCAGCGCCATCCCGACGAGACTGTCCGCTGTGAGGACGCCGCGCGCTACCTCGAAAACGAGCGCGATCCGGACGCGACCGACCTCAACGCCACCCGGACGGACTCGGTCATCATGATGCTCAAAGAAGCCGGCAAGGAGCCACTGCGACCCCGAACCCGGTTCCTCGATCGCAACGCCACCGACGAGGCCTTCGAGGCGCTGATCGAGGCTATCGACGGCGAGAAACGCGTCTACGAGGCCCACATCGACGCCTTCGACCTCGATCGGGAGGCGGCCGAAGAACTCGCCCGCGAGGTCGAGATCGACCACGGCGGCTACGGCTTTCTCGCTCCCTCCTCGATCTATCACCGGTTCATGACCGGCTTGACTGGGGGCAAGATGTCCTCGTCGATCCCCGCGAGTCACATCTCACTGCTGGACGCCCCCGAAGAGGGCTACGACAAGGTCAAGGCCGCGACGACGGGCGGCCGCGAGACCGCCGAAGAGCAGCGCGAACTCGGCGGGAAGGCCGACGAGTGTCCCGTCTACGAGCTCTACGCCTACCTGCTGGCCGGCGACGACGACGAGTTCGCCACCGAGGTCTACGAGGAGTGTGTCGGCGGCGAGCGTCTCTGCGGTGGGTGCAAGGAGCAGGCCGCGGAGTTGATGGAGGAGTTCCTCGAAGAACACCAGGAGAAACGCGCGGAGTGGGAGGCGAAGCTGGACGAACTGGATATCGACTTCGACAGCGATCGCAAGCGGGCGTGACTAGGCTTTCAACCCGCTCATAGTGACCGTTGTAAGTCTGTTCCGGATCGACCGCACGCCTTCGTGCGGTCGTACCGGTAAATCGTTACAACGGTCACTATCAGACGTCGCTATCGACCGAGACCACGAACATGTCGAAGGCACAACGAATCGTCCCGTCCGGCAGCACGACCGTCAGTGCAGCCCCTCTCGGAAACCTTCGTAGAGGAGATACAGGATGACACTCCCACACAGCAGGGCGGTGATGATTCCAACCAGCCCCACGAGGACGTCGCCATCTGTTAGCTGTCCCGTCATCCCGACGCCGAAGAAGCCCAGCGTAGCCAGTAACAGCCCAAATATCAGTCGCTCCAGAGAAGAGGCCAGACTCTCTGATCGTGATTCAGTCATATGTTGCTCGTTGAGTAGATTCTGAATTTACGGCTATTTATAGATTGGGAATCCCCCATCCACCGCAAAGAGCGTCGGGGGTGGACAGTATAACTCGACGAGTCGGACGGCACCTTCGACAGCGATCGCGAGCGAACCTGCGTCTTCGAAAGGACGACTACACTTCGAGTGCGCCCGCGAGCACTTCTACCACGACTTCGGCGGCGATCTCCCCACCGTCTTCGACAGCGATCTCCATCGCCTCGCTCCCACTGTCGACCACTACCGTCGCGGCGTCACCGCCCGTCTCGGCCGCCACGGTAAGCGTCCCGCCGCCGGCGTCGATGACTGCGTCGGCCTCGGCGGTGTCGACACCGACGCTGTCGGGCAGGACGGTCGCGTCGACGTCGAGTGCGCCTGTCTCCGGGAGCGACACGTCTTCGAGTGCCGCTTCGATCCTGTCGGTGTTCGGTCGTGCGTCCGCGAAGAGATCACCGATCCCACTGGCGAGGTCGGCGTACGCTGTGGGATCGAGAACGGTGTAGTCGGGGACTGTCGCCACGTCGAGGAGGGTCTCGGCGACGCGGTCGCGGCGTCGTTTCTTTCGATCGTCTGTCATGGGCGAGTCGTCAAGATCAGCTGACAAATACGTTGCGATCAGTACGTCTCCTCGACTGCGACAGTGACGCTCGTGCCGTCGGATTCGACGACGACCTGGGTGGTCCCGTCGTCGTCGATGGCTCGGATCGTCAGCGGGTCGACCGTCGCCGTGTCACCAGCGTCCGGAATCGCACTCGTCCCGACGACGTCACCGTCACGGGTGACGCGCAGTTCGAACTCCTCCTGCGTGGGGACGACCGTCACGCGGTGGTCGTCGATGTGCACGTCGGCCCGGACGGGGTCGCTCGTGAACGAGCGGGTGCGCTCGCCGTCGTGTATCAGATCGACGGCGTAGGCACTGGCGTTGCCCGTGACTTCCCACCCTGTGCGCTCGGCGCGGACGGTCTCGCGCCAGCCCAGGCCGCCGACCTGGACCTCGCCCTCGCCGTCGAAGGCGATGCTGTCCTTGCGCTCGCCGATCGTCCACATACTCCGGGAATCGCTGGCGACCAGTAGCCCGTCGTAGGTCTGGTTGAGACTCGACGTGTTGAGATCGAGCATCAGCAACTCCTGGCCGCCGGTGACGTTCTCGGCGTAGGTGACGACGTAGTCTCCCACTTCGATCTCGTTGGTCTCGGTGATCGAGTCGGTGTCGACGGCGACCGGCCCGTAGAGGATCCCGGGTAACAGCAGGAGGATCGCGACCGTCCCGAGTCCGAGAAACGCGGTTCTGCGGCGGGTCGCCCACCGACTGTCCTCACCACGAAGGGCAGTCGGCAGCGCCGGCAGCGCCAGTGCGACGACCGCGAGCACGAGTAGCGCGGCGAACGGAGCGAACCCGCTGAGTTCGGGCACTGCGCCCGAGAGCGCGGCCAGGAACCACAGCGTCGTGAGGGCGAACGGGATCGCCAATAGTGCGACCGCGAGGATCGCGATCGAGCGCGAGATCGAGCGATCGCTGCCCGTGGCGGCGATCGTCACCAGCCCCGTCAGCAGGACGACGAAGATCACGCCCGCGCCGCGATAGAGGTAGAAGACGTCCTGCCCGCCGGGCCAGACCAGCAGCCACAGCGACAGCGCCAGCCCGAACGCCAGGGTCGCGAAGAAGACATCGAGGGGCGCGAGTCGTTCCCGCCGCGACCAGAGCAGTCCGACGGCGAGCAGGACACCGACGACGAATCCCAGCATGTGTGCCTGGAAGGCGATCCCGGCCCACGACGGCGGTGCGGGCGGTCCCACGGAGATCGTTCCTCGAACGACTGGGTCGGCCAGCGCCTGATACAGCGTCGAGAGCGCGCTGGAGGCGACGACCGCCGCGATGGCCGCTCGCGGTTTCGTCACGATAGCGAAGCCCGCGATCCCGAAGACTGCGCCCGAAAAGCCCAGGCCGGGACCGAGCGAGAAGATGCCTGTCAGGAGCGCGACGGCGAACATCGCGCCCGTGACGAGCGCGATTCGGGCGCCCGGCCGGGAGAAGCGACTCTCCTCGGGAGCCAGCAGCGAGTCCTGAATGGTGTGGCCCCGGCGCTGTGGGTAGTGGCCCCAGGCGTACTCGGCGACGACCCCGAACGCCAGCGTCCCGGTCATGTTGCCGAGCAGGTGGGCGGGCGAGCCGTGGGCGAACCCGGAGGTCAGCACGCCGACGGGGTAGAACCACGACCACGAGACGAACGGCAGCGTCAGGGGCTCGTTCCAGCTGGTCAGGCCGTGCTGGGCCAGCAAGTAGAACGCAGTCACGAGCGCGACCGCCACCAGCGTCCCCCAGGGGACGCCGTAGACGAACCGGTCGTCGGTGAGTGCGCGCCAGCGTTCACTGCCGCCGTTGGTCCAGACGAGCCAGCCGACACCTGCCAGGAGGGCAGCGAGGACCACCGCTGTGAGTGCGACCATTACGTTCTAGCGACGCCAGAGCGCCCATCAATCATTCGGTCCCGGCGACTCCACAATGCTTATTGAGACGGTGTGGCAAGGCAGGGGTATGCCAGCCGAACCCCACTGCAGGCGTCTCGTTGGCCAGCCGACCGACAGCGCAGGGTTCGGTTTCTTTTTCGGGGCCTGCGGGCGGTGAACTCGGGGCTCGGCGCTGACGCGCCGCCCCGACGAAACCGTCCCGTCGTCGGCCCCGTGTTCGCGTCCAGTGGCGTGAGCACGAGTGATCGTGACCGCTGTACCGATGGACCGGGACGACCGCACAGACGTACGGTCGATCCAGCACAGGCGGACGGCAGTCACTATGAGAACCGTTAACTGACGAACCCGCGGTATATCCACCAACGAACCGATGCAACTCCCAGAAACGCAGGTCGCGGTCCTCGAAGCCGCGAGTGCTGAGGATCCACGCACAGTCGAATCGCTCGCCGACGAGATCGGCGAAAAACCCGAGACGGTCACCCGGGCCGCCTTCGAACTCGAAGACGAGGGGCTGGTCGAGGTGCTCGAGACGACCGACGAGCACGTCTCGCTGACCGACGAGGCTCGGACCTATCTCGACGACGGGCTCCCTGAAGTTCGCCTCTACCGGGCGGCCGTCGAGGCCGGTGCGGACGACGCGCCCGTCCAGATGGGGCAGGTCATCGGCGCGTCGGGTCTCGAAGGCGGCGCAGTCGACATCGCGCTGTCGAACTTCGCCCGGAAGGGCTACGGCGAGATCGCCAGCGGCGAGATCACCGCGAGTCCGGCGGCCGGTCCCGACGACGACCCGGAGGCCGCGGCGCTTGCAGCGCTCGATGCCGGGCAAAACGCCGACGAGAGCGTCCTCGACCAGCTCGAACGCCGGGAGCTGATCGAGCGCTCCGAGAGTACGGTCAGGTCTGTCCAGCTGACCGACGAGGGCGTGACCGCGCTGATGGAGGGCGTCGAAGCCGCCCAGGAGGTCGGCCAGCTCACATCGGAGATGCTCACCAGCGGGGCGTGGCGCGACGCCGAGTTCAGCGAGTACAACGTCGCGGCCGACGCCGAGACCATCGACGGCGGGAAAGACCACCCGCTGCGGGCGATGGCAGAACGCGTCAAAGACGTGCTGGTCGGGATGGGCTTCGAGGAGATGGAAGGCCCCCACGCCGACGCGGAGTTCTGGATCAACGACTGTCTGTTCATGCCCCAGGACCACCCCGCGCGCACGCACTGGGATCAGTTCGCCCTGGAGGTCCCGCCGATGCGCGACCTGCCCGACGACGTCCGCGAGCGCGTCGAAGCCGCCCATCGTGAGGGTGTCGGCGCGGACGGCGAGGGGTATCACTCGCCGTGGGGCGAGGAGATGGCGCGCCAGATCGACCTCCGGGGCCACACCACGTCGCTGTCGGCCCGCCACCTCGCGGGCGTCGCGAAAGGCGATCTGGAGCCGCCCCAGCGGTTCTTCTCGATCGAGAAGGCCTACCGCAACGACGAGATCGATTCGACGCACCTGCTGGAGTTCTTCCAGATCGAGGGCTGGGTCATGGCCGAGGATCTCTCGGTTCGGGATCTGATGGGCACCTTTACCGAGTTTTACGAGCAGTTCGGGATCACCGACCTGCGATTCAAGCCCACCTACAATCCCTACACTGAACCCTCGTTCGAGCTGTTCGGCGAGCACCCCGTCACGGGCGAAGTGGTCGAGATCGGTAACTCGGGGATCTTCCGGCCGGAGATGCTCGAACCCCTCGACGTGGACTGTGACGTGATGGCCTGGGGCCTCGCGCTCGAACGGTTGATGATGCTCGTCACTGGTGCGGAAGACATCCGGGACGTCCACGGGACGCTCGTGGATCTGGAGTACCTGCGCGAAGAGGAGGTGCGTTACTGATGCCGACTGTCGATATCGCTACCGACGAACTGCGAGAACTGACCGGCTACACGGACACGACCGACGAGGAGTTCAAGACCGAACTGTTCGACCTCGGCCTCGAGTTCGAAGGCGAGACCGAGGACGGCGAGTTGCAGTTCGAGTTCGAGCCCGACCGATTGGATCGGCTCTCCGTCGAGGGCGTCGCGCGATCGCTGCGGTACGACCGTGGGGACAGCCGGGGCGTCCACGTCCCGGACACGAACAGTGCCGACTGGACGATCGAAGTCGAAGACGTGCCCGAAGAACGGCCCTACGTCACGGGTGCGATCGTTCGCGGGCTGGACCTCTCGGAGTCGGCGTTCGACTCGCTGATCCAGCTCCAGGAGAAGCTCCATGCGACGATGGGGCGCAAGCGCGCGAAAGGCGCGATCGGCGTTCACGATCTGACGATGTTGAAAGGTGAGGCTGCGGTGGATGGCAAAGGGAAGTCCATTCGCTACACTGGCGTCGATCCCGAGGAGGCGACGTTCGTCCCCCTCGAAAGCGACGCCGAGATGACGCCCGCCGAGGTCATCGCCGAGCACCATATCGGCCAGGAGTACGCCCATCTCGTCGAAGACATGGATCGCGTGCCGGCGATCTACGACTCGATCGGGCTGTTCTCGTTCCCGCCAGTCATCAACGGCAAGCGCACGGAGGTCACGACGAACTCCCGGGACCTCTTCATCGAGATGACCGGCACCGACCAGTGGACGATCGACCACATGCTCAACATCGTCTGCTACGCGCTCGCTGCCCGCGGCGGAACCATCGAGGACGTCAACGTCGAGTACGAAACCGCCCCCGAGGAGTACCCCGCCGACCTCGTGCGGCCGGACTTCTCGACGAAGACCAAGACGGTGGTCCACGACCGCATCGAGACGGCGCTCGGGATCGAGCTTTCGGAGGAGGAGGTGCTCGACCTCCTCGAACGCTCCGGGCTGGAAGGTGTCTCTACCGACGTCGACGGCGAAGCCGGCTACGAGGTGACGATCCCGCCCTACCGCGTGGACGTGCTCCATCCCGTCGACGTGATCGACGACGTGGGTCGGGCCTACGGCTTCAACGATCTCGAACCGCGGTATCCCGACGTGGGGACGATCGGCGGGCGACACGAGCGCTCGCGGCTGGCGCGTGCGGTCCGGCAGTCGCTCGTCGGGCTCGGGTTCCAGGATCTGTTGAACTTCCACATGACCGACGCGGCCCAGGTCGGCGACCGAATGAATCTCGGGGATTCAGAGAGTGTGCTGGGTTCCCAGGAGCCCGTTCGGATCACGAATCCCTACAGCGAGGACTACACCATCACGCGGTCGTGGCTGCTGCCCTCGATCATGCAGGTGCTGGAGAACAACACCCATCGGAGCTACCCGCAGGATCTCTCGGAAGTCGGCTGGGTCGCCCACCGCGACGACGAGCAGAACACGCGGGTCGCAGAAGCGAGGCACGTCGCTGGTGTGCTCGCGCGTCACGGCGTCTCCTACGAGGACGGGAAGGCGAGGCTGCAGGCGCTGGTCGACGATTACGACGCCGAGCTGGAGACGCCGCCGACCGAGCATCCTTCCTTCATCTCGGGGCGGGTCGCCGAGGTCGTCGTCGATGGTGACAGCGTGGGTGTGCTCGGTGAGATTCACCCCGAAGTGCTGGTGGAGCACGATCTTGAGTTGCCCGTGGTCGCGTTCGAATTCGATCTCGACGCGCTTCGCTGATCTCGTCGCAGTACTTCTTTCGGACCGCGTCTCTGCTGCTGAAACCTCTGCCTTCGGAACGCCTTCGACTCGCTGGCTAGAAACCGGAGACAGCACCGGAACCAACGACTCAGGAAAGCCCTCAACTCGCTGGCTAGGAACGGGGGACAACACCGCCACCAACGACTCAGGAAAGCTCTCGACTCGCTGGCTAGGAACGGGGGACAACACCGCCACCAACGACTCAGGAAAGCCCTCAACTCGCTGGCTAGGAACGGGGGACAACGCCGCCACCAACGACTCAGGAAAGCCCTCAACTCGCTGGCGGTCGCTCTGTCGGATATCCTCACTTCGTTCGGATAGAGCCGACAGAGCGACTCCCTTTGCTCACGGCTACGCCGTTCGCGTTTCCGAGACGCTCCCGATGGTCGCGTCTCGCTGTCAGCGCCACCGAGTCTCGCCCTTTCAGTCCTCCAGGAACGAAACTGCAAGCCTGCCCTTCCCCGGGTCGCGCCCTGTAAGGCGCTCCCGGCCACGGCGGAGCGGTCAGGAAGCGTGTTCCGCGCCACTTCGGCGCGGAACCGGGGAGGAGTGGGGCGACAATAACGCGGTTGCGGTACTGTCTCCTGGCGGATGAAAGGGCGAACCACGCTCGCGCTGAAGGAGCGTCGCTCTGTCGGCCCTATTCGAGTGAACGGAGTGAACGAGAATATCCGACAGAGCGACCGCGAGCGTGGTGAGGGCTTTCGAGACGTTGTTTTCGTTGTCGTCTCTGCGTGCTAACGTGCGTGATGAGAACGTTCGAGGACCAGCAGCACCTAGTCCCCGACCGCCTCCTCCACAATC
>ENA-ORDC01001726-ORDC01001726.1-marine-metagenome-genome-assembly--contig:-NODE-1726-length-15168-cov-4.769598_pt1 | contig 15168 bp, 15 predicted proteins | sample MGYA00237783_ERZ508515 | MGnify/ENA primary metagenome ERZ508515 (study PRJEB26186, sample SAMN06268792) | marine metagenome | isolation source: Eden Landing Ponds, San Francisco, CA, USA | place... | reverse complement strand
CCGTCGCCGAGCACCTCGAACTCGAGGCCGGGGACGATCAGCCCCTGTGTCTTCCGGGCGGCGACCTGGTCGTCGTAGCTTCGGTCTTCGAGGCCGGGGGTGAGATGGGCGGCCGAGCCGATTGGCGAGGTTTCGGTCATGCCCCAGGCGTGAAGCACCTCGACGCCGAGGTCGTCGAACTGACGGATCACGGCCTCGGGCACCGCGGCGCCGCCGACGACGATCCGGTCGAGCGCGGAGAGGTCGACCGGGTTGTCCTCGAGATACTCGAGCAGACCGAGCCACACCGTCGGGACGCCCGCGGCGATGGTGACGCCCTCCTCTTCGATGAGTTGTGCGAGGTCGGCGGGTTCGGGCGCGGGGCCGGGGTAGACGTGTTTCGCGCCGGCGGCCGTCGCGGCGAAGGGCAGTCCCCAGGCGTTGACGTGGAACATCGGCACGACCGGCATCACCACGTCCGAGTCCTCGATGCCGAGCCCCTGCGGCGTGAGCACGGCCATCGTGTGACTCCAGAGCATCCGCTGGGTGTACTCGACGCCTTTCGGCTTGCCCGTCGTCCCAGAGGTGTAACACATCCCTGCCGGGTCCTCGCCGGAGAGTTCCGGCCACTCGTAGTCGGCGTCGTGGCCGCCGACGAAGGCCTCGTAGGACTCGACGGTCAGGTCGGCCTCGCCCAGTCCGACCTCGGGCACTTCGGAACCGACGACGACGACCCGCTCGACAGTGGCGAACGCGTCGGGGTCGTAGGCGCTCGCGACCTTCTCGGCGAGGGAGGGGTCGACGAACAGGAGTCTGTCGGCGGCGTTTTCGACGATGTACTGGACGTGCTCGTCGGGCAGGAGGGGATTGATGGTGTGCAGTTGCGCGCCGACCGACGGGACGGCGAAGTACGTCTCGAAGTGGCGGTCGTGGTTCCAGCAGACCGTGCCGACGCGGTCGCCCGCTTCGACCCGCGCGGCGTCGAGGGCGTTCGCCAGCCTGCGGACGCGGTCGGCGTACTCGCCGTAAGTCGTCCGCGTCAGCCCCTCGTGGGTCCGCGAGACGACCTCGCGGTCGGGGTAGAGGTTTTCGGCGCGCCACAGGAACGGTCGCAGTGTCTGGTCGTAGCCAGGCATACCGCAGACCTACTCGCGTGAGCGGTATAATTGGGGGTGATAGTCCGGACCCGGCCGTGCGTACCGGGGGATCGTCCCGCCGGTAGGGAGCCTGTACGGGGGCGGGAACGGACGAGAGAACGCGGGGCAAGTCGGCACGGTGGTGGACCGGCCGGTTCGGGCTGGTGGGCCGGCCGGAACTGGCCGGTTCGGGCTGGTGGGTCGGTCAGCGAGGGGAGATTCAGGCAGTGACTTTCCAGGTCGTCGAGGAGGAGTAGCCCCACTTCTCGACGTCGACGTCGACGTCGCTGGTCTGGATGGCGCTCATGTTCGTCCCGACTTCCTTTGCCGAGAGGTCGAGTTCGTCGCCGATGAGCCGGGACTTGAAGTAGGTCTGCTCGTCGACGCGCTCACGGAGGTAGCCGAGGATGCGCCGCTGTTTCTCCGACAGGGTCGGTGCGTCCGCACTCACACTCGCGGGGGTCGCGCTCATATCACACCCTTTCCGCGGTACACCTATAGGGGGTTTGGTACAGTCAGTAAACCCGCTGCTGTCTTGCGATTAGACTCGAACCGGGCGGTGGAGATGGTCCGAGACACGGCCTGGGCAGGGGTGGTTGGTCCCGTCGGCTAATCGGCGGTCGGGACTATCTGTGGGGTCAGCGGTCGAAATCGTCGCTAAGGCTCGTGAGTCGGGACTCGCGGGTCGGTCGAGCGCCACCGGCGGCGGACGAGAATCAGATGTCTTCTTCGATGATCTCGCCGACGGCGAAGTTCGACTTGACTTCGGTCACTTCGACCTTGACGCGTTCGCCGACGTCGGCGCCGGGGACAATGATGACGTAGCCGCGCTCGACGCGGGCGATGCCGTCCCCCTGTTTGCCGATGTCTTCGATCTCGACGTAGCGGATCTCGCCCGCCTCGACCGGCGGTTGGGGCTCCGAGGGGACGTTGTCTTCGTCCCGCTGCTCGGGCGTCGATTCCGCTTCCGAAGAGATGAGTGCGACGCGGTACGTGTCACCGGCCTCGATCGACCCGGTGTCGATCTCTCGCCGTGGAACCTCGACGACGTACCTGTCGCCGTCGTCCGAAACTTCCGCACTGAACAGACACAGGAGTTGATCTGAAATCTCCAACGTGTAAACCTCCGGGCGAGTCATAGCGGCCCACTGTTATAAAGCTACGACCCGCGCACCCGACGATGTTCGGGATCTGCCGGTGAGACCGTGTCTCGAAGCGAACGGCGTACCGTGAACGGGTCGAAAGCGAGAGAGTTGGTTCGAGCGCGACGAGCTCCCCGCACTCCCAGGCCTCACACCGTCGGAACGGGGACCTCTTCGAGGACGGCGTCGACGACGGTGGACTTCTGGACCTCGTCGACGCGGGCGTCGGGAGTGAGGACGACGCGGTGAGCGAGGACGGGCTGGGCGACGCGCTTGACGTCGTCGGGGGTGACGAACTCGCGGCCGACCATCGCGGCGCGGGCCCGGGCCGCTTCCAGCAGGCGCTGGGTGCCACGCGGGGAAACACCGACTTCGACGCGGCGGTCCTCGCGAGTCGCTCGCGCGATGGCCGCGACGTAGGTCACCAGGTCGTCCTCGACGCGGACCGACTCCGGGGCGTCCCGGATCCCCGTCACTTCCTCACCCGAGAGGACCGCCTCGACCGACGGGCTCTGCTCGTCGCGGGCGAGTCGGCGGTGAAGCAGTTCCTCCTCGCCGGCCTCGTCGGGGTAGCCGATGGAGGACTTGACGAGGAAGCGGTCGACCTGCGCCTCGGGCAGTTCGAACGTCCCCTCCATCTCCACGGGGTTCTGCGTCGCGAGGACGAAAAACGGGGAGGGCAGTTCGTAGGTGTCGCCGTCGACGGTGACCTGCTCTTCTTCCATCGCCTCCAGGAGCGCGGACTGGGTCTTGGGCGGGGCGCGGTTGATCTCGTCGGCGAGGACGACGTTGGCGAAGAGGGGGCCGCTGTTGAACTCGAACTCGCGCTCGCGCTCGTTGAACACGTGCGTGCCGGTGATGTCGGCGGGCAACAGGTCGGGCGTGAACTGGACTCGCGAGAAGTCGAGCCCGAGGGCGGTGGCCATGCTCCGGGCGGTGAGGGTCTTGCCGGTGCCGGGCACGTCTTCCATGAGCACGTGGCCGCGACCGACGAACCCGAGGAGGACCGTTTCGAGGAACTCGCGGTCGGCGATGACGGCCGACCCGATCTCGTCGAGGACCGTGTCACACGCCTCGCTGGCTTCGGTGACGTCCATGCTGGCGGGATAGCCCCCCGAATAGTTAGTCGTTTGGAAACACTCGACGCGCTCGCCCGGTCGCACACGCCGCCCGCCCCAGACAGCGAAATTGCCGAATCAGTGCCTGATACGTCTAGTTTATAGCATCTGGCCGCGACTGTACCGTCGAGATGAACCGACGGTTTTCCCTCGTGCTGGTCGCGGCCCTCGTGGTGCTGGCCGGCTGCAGCGGTGGCGGATCGGGCGACGGCTCCGGCGGACCGACCACGGACGGCGGCGGCGCAGACACGCCGACGGCCACGCCGAACCCACCGAGTGGCGCGACCGACACGCCGAGCCCTGCCGGATCGACCGAGACGGCCACGCCCGCATCGACCGAGCGACCGCCGGGCGCCACTGCGACGGCCACGCCCGTCCCCGGCGCCACTGCGACGGCCACGCCTGCACCCGGCGCGACGCCCGCACCGACAGCCACTGCGACGCCTGCACCGACCGCGACGCCCTCGCCGACCCCCGCGCCGACCGCGACGCCGATTCCGGCGACTGCGACGCCCACGCCGACGCCCGGTGACAGCGGGGCCTTCCTCGACCGCCACGAGGCCAACGTCGAGACCGTGGCCGGGCTCAACGTCAGCTACACGACCCGCTCGTCGATCGACGGCGTCGTCACGAGCGGGGCGGGATCGATCCTGCTTGACTACGAGACCGACGCGATCCGCCAGACCCAGAACACGACGACGTTCTTCGAGGACGGGACGTCGGTCTCGGTCATCACGGAGATTTACGTGCCCCCGGGCGCGGACACGATGAACCTCTGTACCCGGATCGCCGGCACGGGCTGCATGCAGAAAGACTCGCTCGCGCTCCGGGACTCCAATCGACTCACCGACGTCAAATCGCCGGTGACCGGCCAGACGAACGTGACCGGCGTTCCCGCGTTCCGCGACGAGGGTCTCGTCGAGACCGACGCGGGCGAGATGCGCCGCTACGTCGTCGACGACCTCTCGCAGCTCACCGACACCTCCGACGGCGTGACCTACGACACCATCGAGATGGTGATCCTCTACAACCCCGAGACGGAACTGGTCTACCAGATGCAGTACAACGCGACGATGACCACCGACGGGAGCACCTTCGAGATCTCCCAGACGATGACCTACGACTACGGCCCGGTCGAGATCACCGCTCCGGACTGGTACTGAGACCGACCGGCCGCGGCGCCGCGCCGACCAATTTTATTACTCTGGCGACACGAACTCCGATATGGTCCGAACGACCGTCGGGCAGCTGGTGACCCGATTGCGCGAGTGGTGGGCCGTCGAGGACCCCGAAGAGCGTATCGACGGGCCGGGCGAGGCGTATCTCGACCCCGCGTACAACGGGCGATACTCCGCGGAGCGGGAACTCAACCGCCTCGCGGCGGCCGGGGAGGAAGTCGACGACGCGTCCGACGACCGGAACTGAGAGCCGCCCGACGGATCGTAACCGATAAAGCCGGCATCCCAGTATCGGGAAGTGAGCCGAGGTAGCCTAGCCTGGCCAAGGCGCCTGCCTCGAGAGCAGGTGTCCTCACGGACTCGGGAGTTCAAATCTCCCCCTCGGCGTTCTCTGCACTCACCCCCGCGAGAGCGTCCTATCGCTCTCGCCGCCCGATTGCTGTGTCGCTGTCATGAGGGATTTGAACGAGAGGGCACGCAGCCCGCGCAACGAAGTGAGCAGGACCGTGACCGCGTAGTTCAAATCGCTCCCTCGGCGTTTCTGACTGCACGATACGACGAGCGTCGCGAGTCGGCTTCTCACTCACGTCAGCAAGAACAGCAGGAAGCTGATCGCGACGACGGCAAGGATGAACATGCCGGCGAGCGGTGCGCCCATCGAGACGACGGCGTTGGCGGTGCTCGCGAGCGTCTCGGTACGATCGGTGCCAAAGACCGTCACTTCGGCTTGCTCGCTGGCCATCCCGACCTCGACGGGTTCGAGATCGTCGACCGCCTCGCCGACCAGCGAGTCGATCACGCGGATCAGGTCCGCCGCCGGGATCCCGTCGCCGACCTGGTTCTCGGCTTCGACGGTGTTGACGACGTGGGTGTCTGAGGTCATCACCTCAAGGAGGTCCACCCGGTCGACCGTGTCGACGATCTGTTCGCGGAGTCCGGGTTCCATGTTGTTGCCGTCGACCAGCACGTAGGCCGTCGTCTGTCCCTCGACTTCCACGACGGCCACGCGGACGCCCAGTGGCCCGATCCCGTCTTTGGGTTCCCAGGGCGTCTCGTCGTGGGCCGTCCCGAGTCTCACCGGTCCCTGCTGGGTCGCCGCGAGCGCTTCGCCGAGGCGTTCCGCACCGTGCATCAGGTCGAACGAGCGCTTTCCACCGGGGACGACGTGGCCGAGATCTTCCCCGTCGAGCCCGTCGTTACAGTTGTGGGCATCGACGAGCATCACGTCCCCGGTGTGATCGGTCCGGGCCTCTGCGGCGGCGGAGAGTCCGACTGCGTACTCGATGTCGTCGGCGAAGCCGGGGGAGTAGGTGACTGTCGCGAAGACGTCATCGCCGAACGCCTGGCCGGTGAGCGTCGCTTCGCCTTCGTCGATCCGATCACCGGGCGTGGCTGTCGAACTATACTCGAGGCGCTCGTAGGCCGTCTCAGCGACGTCCAGGATCGTCTTGACTTCCCGCTCGCTGACGAGGTTGAAGTCGTGACCCGCCGTGGCGTGGGGGGGAAAGCCGAGTCCGTCGGCCTGTTCGGCGATCCGCTTTGGCAGGTTCCCGCCACCGATCTCACCCATCGGCCCGGGATGGATCATCGGCAGGACGAAGCGTGCTTTCTCTTCGCCGTTCGGCCGACGGAACGCGAGGACGCTCACCGGGACGAGTGCCTCCTCGCCGATCTCCGTGAAGAACTCCTCGAGTTCGTTCGACCCCTCCGCGATGTGTCCGATGAAGCCTTGCAGGAAATCCAGGGCACTGACGCCGAGACTCCGCCGCCAGGGCCAGTCGATGACGACGAGAAACAGCCAGACAGCGATCGCGTAGATGCCACAGAGCAGGGCCAACACGATGAAGTCGTCTGGCAGAACCACCAGCAACTCGGGCGGGGCCTGTTCGGGGCGTGAGAGGTACGACCTGGCGAGTGGCCCGCCGATCTCCAGGTATCGCATGGTCCCGCTGTAGACGAACAGCAACACGGCGGCGGCGACGGTCTGGATGCTCGCCGGAATCGTCGCCACGGCCAGTCGATGGCGTGAGACGGCCATGACGATCAGTAGCCGGACGGCGAAGATGGCCGCGAGGGCGAACAGCAAGGCGTCGAAGACGAAGTTCTGCCCGAACGGCGTGAACGCAGCCACGAGACTTGCGCCGGTCACGATGGCGATGACGAGCAACTCACAGCCGAGCGCGAGCAGCGACGCTCGACTCGGCGTCAACTGGCCGCCGATCAGCCGGTCGACCGACGGCGTCAGCACCCCGGCCGCAAGCGTCGGCAATCCGATGTAGAAAATCCCCTCCCAGGCGTCCTCGAGGATGTATCGCGAATCGAAGGCCGCGACGCCGACGACTGCCGCGATAAGCAGCGCAAACCCGATGCTCGAGTACCACCGTGGGGCACGGAAGATATATCGGGAGAGACCGGCGAGATCGCCCTGCGTCGTCGTCATTGCTACACTTAGTTGGCTTTCCCGACCGGGTTAAAACTATCTGACTGGGTTTCACTCACAGAGCGCGCGGAAGTTCTCGAAGACTTCCTCGCCTTCTTCGGTGTGGGCGACTTCCGGGTGCCACTGGACGCCGTAGAGATCGCGGTCGGTATCGCTCATCGCCTCGACGCCACAGACGTCGGAGGTCGCCGTTCGTTCGAACCCCGTCGGGACGGCCGTCACCTCGTCGGCGTGGCTGGCCCAGACGCGCGTCTCGGGGGCGAGCGAACCGACCAGTGGATCGTCCTCCTCAAGAATATCGACGGTTACGTCGGCGTACCCGCCGTACTCGCCTTCGCCGACTGCCCCGTCGAGTTCCGCCGCCATGATCTGCATCCCCAGACAGATGCCGAGGATCGGAACGTCGAGGTCGAGATAGGCCGGGCTGTTGCCGATGCGATCCATCGAGGGGCCGCCCGAGAGGACGAGCCCGTCAGCGTCGATCTCTTCCGGCGGTGTCGTGTTGTCAATCAGCGAGGTCTCCACCCCGAGGTCCCGTAACGCTCGCTGTTCGAGATGGGTGAACTGGCCGTGGTTGTCGATCACGTCGATTCGAGTCATGCCTGGCGCTAACGGGGAAGTGGATATATATCCCCGGAAACGGGCCGACCGCCGGGGTGGCGGTCAATCGCCGAGGATGACCGGGACCGTCCGCTGTAACCGTAGGGTGACGGCACGGGAACCGTCCTCGACGCTTATCGTCCCGCCGTAGCCCCGCACGATCCACCGGACGATCCACAGGTCCAGGCCGTCGCTGTGTTGGAGGGGCGTCTCGGTCCCGGACTCCAGCGTCTCGATCTCCGCCGGCGTGAGCTGTCCCTCGACATCGACGAGCCGGATCGACACCCGCCCGGCGTCCGTCTGATCGACGCTGATCGAGACTGTCGGGTCCTCGCCGTGTGACTGGATGGCGTCCAGGAGGTTCCGGATCGCGATCTCGAGCATCCAGTCGGCCTGAACCCACGCCGTCTCCGGGAAGTCGGTCTCGACGGTGACGTCAGTCTGGCGGATCGTTTCGAGCCCCGCGCTCACACACGCGACCGCGTCGACGGGTCTGCACTGTCGTTCGTCGCGCATCACTGCGAGTTCGACCAGCCGGGCCTGCTCGGAGAGTGCTGCCAGGTCGTCGACCGCAGTCCGGATCGACCGTGTCGACTCGCCAGACCCATCCAGGTCGCCGTCGAGCCGGTCGAGCTGCCCCAGGATGACCGTCATGTCGTTGCGGAGGTTGTGTCGGAGCACTCGCGAGAGCACTTCCGTGCTCTGGGTGAGCGTCGTCGTCGAGCGATCGAACTCGCGGATCGTTCCGGCCACCGCACCGCCCGTTCCGCCGAGGGCGATGGAACTCACGAGCAGCGTCGACCCTGACGTCCCTGGATCTGAGACCTGCGTGAGCGCGAAGACGAGAAGGCTTCCGACCGTGACCACGCCGATTCCCAGTCCGGCGTGGATCGCGACCCGCCAGATCTGGTCACCGTGCATTCCGACCCGATCGAGCCAGTATCCCGAACTCGCGAGTGTGCCTGCCGCGACCAGTCCGATCCCGCCGACGATCACCGATGGCGGATCGGCCCCCTCGACGGTCAACAGCGGGACGAACAGCCCACACAGGACGATCCCCGTTCCAGTCACGTAGTTCGTCCCGAGCGTCCGTTTCGTGACGGCCATATGCACGCACTGTTCTGTTCTCAAATTGGCTACTTATGGATACTCACGCTATTATTGGATGTGATAATCGAGTTGGTCGCGCGTCCGTGAACGGAAGACGGAGTACAACGGGGTCGTCTCGCGATCAGTAGTACAACGGCTCCGTCTCACGAACCGCCGTCGAGGCGGTCGGCCGCCGACTCGAAGTCCAGCTCCACCTGTTCCCGACTCCGACGGGCTTCTCGGGCTGCGATAGCTTCGGAGTCGGGCGACGCCGGGTCCTCGACGCTGGCCCAGGAATCGTGGACCTTGGCGTGACACCACCGACAGAGGTAGATCGTGATCTCGTGGGCCAGTGCGTCCGCATCGGCCGGTCCGTTCGCCTCCCTCCCCTGTGTCTTTCCGGATCGATCCCCCTCCTCAGCATACGAGAGGTGGTGTTCCTCCAGCAATGGGCGTTCGTCAGTGTGGGCCGAGCGCCGCTCCTCGAGACCGCATCGGGCGCACTCCCGATCGTGGTTTCGCGCCCGCATGTGCGGACAATCGTTCCACTCCCACGGACCGGTCACTCCGGACTCCTCTGCGTCGCCGACGACGGGACATCGGAAGTTCCGACGACTCAACTCGTCGGCGAAGGCCGGGTCGACGTCACCCCGTTCGACGGCGAAGCGGCATCGTCCCTCGTCGGTACAGTGATCACAGCGGTCGACGTACGCGTATGGGTCCGCGACGCCAACGGTCGTCCCCGCGTCCGTCTTCTCCATGTGGGAACCTACACGTCGAGGGTAAAAACCGACACGACCGTCTTGAGGAGAGGGGATCGTCGTCGATCAACCCCCAACGTTATTCGCTGCCCTTCCGATCCTCGGGTATGCGCGTCGTGCACGAGCCTGCGGACGGCGACGGGACCCGGACGCTGGCGACGGACGTCGAGGTGGCCGACGGACTCTGGGCCAAATTCCGCGGGCTCCGGTTTCGTCGGTCGCTGCCGGACGATTACGCGCTCGTCTTTCCGTTCGGTCACCCGGGCCGGCGGGACATCGACATGGTGTTCGTCCGGACGCCGATCGACGTCCTCTGGATCAGTGACGACCGCGTCACGCAGGTAAAGACGCTCCGACCCTGGACCGGGTTCGGGCTGGCACGTGCGGATTGCGTGATCGAGCTACCGTCCGGCGCGGCCGACGGCGTCGGGGCAGGCGATCGGGTCGTCGTCGAATCCGACGGGGGCCCCTGACGGCTATCGAGTCTGTGGGTGCCAGCCAGTGTCGTGCCGGGATCAATATCTTCATGAACGTCGAGCACATTTCTCGGAGTACAATGTCGGAACACCCGACGAGCGAGGATAGAGGAAGTCGCCGCAAGGCGACTGGGCGCGAAATTCTCCCGGCGTAGCGAGGACCGAATTTTGTCAGGATTGTTCGGCGAGCATCCGGCGACCGAGCCACTCGAATCCCTCTCGGACGTACGATTGCTCGATACGACGCTTCGAGACGGTGAACAGGCACCCGGGGTATCGCTCTCGCCCGAGGAGAAAGCACACATCGCGAAGGAACTCGATGCGGCCGGCATCGACGTCATCGAGGCCGGCAGCGCCGTCACCGGGCCGGGCGAACGCGAGACGATCCGCCGCGTGACGGCACTGGATCTCGACGCGACGATCACGAGTTTCGCCCGCAACGTCGAAGGCGATGTCGATCTCGCCCTGGAGACCGGTGTCGACGGCGTCCACCTGGTGGTTCCCGCCAGCGACCGTCACATCGAGGACAAGATCGGCACGACTCGCGCGGACGTTATCGCCGACACTGCCGAACTGGTCGAGTACGCCGTCGATCACGATCTCTGGGTCGAGGTGATCGGCGAGGACGGGTCCCGGGCCGACCTGGACTTCCTCGAGGCACTCATGGCTGAGGCCCTCGATGCCGGTGCCGACCGGGTCTGCTACGCCGACACGGTTGGCCACGCCACGCCCGACCGCACGCTGGACGCCGTCTCTCGACTCGCCGACCTCGGGCCGACGAGCACCCACACCCACGACGACCTCGGGCTGGCGGTCACCAACGCCCTGGTCTCGCTGGCGGCCGGTGCCGACCTCGTCCACGGGACGATCAACGGCATCGGCGAGCGGGCCGGCAACGTCGCCTTAGAGGAGGTCGCCATCGCCTTAGATCACGGCTACGGCGTCGAGACGATGGACCTCACGCGGGTCCACGATCTCGCCCAACTTATCGCCAACAAGACCGGCATCCCGCTGGCCCCGAACAAGGCCGTCGTCGGCGAGAACGCCTTCACCCACGAGAGCGGCATCCACACCGACGGCACGCTCAAGGACGAGGCGATGTACGAGCCCTACCCGCCGGAGAAGGTGGGCCGCGAGCGCCGCCTCGCACTCGGTAAGCACGCCGGCCGCGCCGGCGTCGAGGCCGCGCTGGCCGAACACGACTTCGAGGTCGACGACGACGAACTCGGGGAGATCGTCTCCCGCGTCAAGGAGATCGGCGACCGCGGCAAGCGCGTCACCGACGCCGACCTGCTGACCATCGCCGAGGAGGTCACCGGCGACGAGCACGACCGCCGCGTCGAGATAACCGAGCTGACGACCGTCGCCGGCGGCAACACGCCGACCGCGACCGTCTCGCTGACCGTCGACGGCGAGGAGCGCACCGAGGCCGAGATCGGCTCCGGTCCCGTGGACGCCGCGATCAACGCCGTCCAGTCGGCGCTGGGTCACTCCTTCGACACCCACCTCGAATCCTACCACGTCGACGCCATCACCGGTGGCACGGACGCCGTCGTCACCGTCGAGGTGGAGATGTCCCGCGGCGACGACCACGTCACGGTCACCGAAAGCGACTCGGACATCACCCGCGCCTCCGTCGAGGCGATGGTCGACGCCATCGACCGCCTCGTCGCCACCGACGACGAGCGGGTCATCGCCGACGACTAATAGCCACTTTTTCTGGCGGAGAGTTCCTCGCGCGCCGGAGGCGCGCTGCGGGAATCCTCCGCCAGAAAAACTTGGGGAAAAAGAGCCGGACGACCCGCTCACTTCGTTCGCTCGCGTCCGGGGAACCGGCGCTACGCGCCGGATGTTACGGGCCGCGACCGCACCGCAGTCCGCACCTGCTTCGCTCCCGTTCCGTTCGCCACCGCTCACGACGACAGCCAGGCGTAGGTCTGGACGGCGCCGAACAGCACCGCGAGGACGCCGAGCAGCGTCGCGAGCGCGAGGTTGTACTTCGCGAGCACGACCCACGTCTCCTGGTCGAGGTCGACAAGACCGTCCGATCCCATGCGTCGAGGAGGGGCGCGAGGCCGAAAAGTCTCAGAAGGGGTCGTCGGCGTCGTCCTCGTCGTCGAACTCGAAGCCCTCCTCACCGATGTCGTGTTCGCGGCGGGCCTCCTCCTCGTCTATGAAGCCGAGCTCGTCGGGGTCGCGGCCGGCCTCGTCGAGGACCTCGTCGGAGACGATGATCGGGCAGTCGACCCGCAGCGCGAGCGCGATGCCGTCGCTGGGGCGGGCGTCGAACACCATGTCGGTGCGCTCGCTGTCGGTGTACTGCTCGGTGTCGACCTTGGCGTAGAAGGTGCCGTCCGACAGGTCGTCGATGCGGATCCGGTCGATGGCCGCGCCGAACTCCGCGACCATGTCGACGAGCAGGTCGTGGGTCAGCGGCCGCTCGAAGGGCGTCCCGTCGAGCGCGTGTTGCATCGACTTGGCCTGGTCGGCGCTGACGAAGATCGGGACGACCTCCTCCCGTGCACGCAGGAGCACGACCGGGTGGCCGGGGCCGTCGTCGCCGACACCGACGCCGACGCCCTCGACCGTGGCCTCGTGTGTTGCCATGTCACGGCGTAGGAGTGCGAGCGTGAAAAATGCCCTGCGGCCCGCGACGACCGCGTGCCGGCCGCCGGCGACCGCCGTCGGCCCGCGACTCCGCTCGGACCGCTTCGACACTCGGTCAATTGGAGTTTAATCGGCTTAACAGTCGCTTCAAACCGGCTAAAACGGACGAAATCTGCCGAATCGCGCTTTAGCGCTTGCCCCCTTCAAGGGAGTCGAGCGACCAGGGTCAGGTGCAGCATGAAACTCAAACTCGCTGCGGTCGCGGTCGCCCTGCTGCTCGTGGGCACCGGGGCCGCAATGGCTTCGCCGGGCGCGGCGCCCGACGCTGCACAGGCCGACAACCACTCGCAGGCGGACGACGCGGCCGACGCCGCGGAGGGCGCCGGTGCGGACGAAGCGGACGCCGACGCGAACGAGACGAACGGCGCCGACGGTGACGACGCGGCCGACGAGAACGACGGCGACCGCCGCGGCCCGCCCGCGGACTCGCCGGCGCCCGCGGTCGCGAGTGACGCCGCCGACGGACAGGGGCCGCCCGTCGACCTGCCGGCGCAGGTCCCCGACTTCGTGACCGACGTCCACGACGCCGTGGGCGGCCACCTGAGCGGCGCGCTGGAGGGCGGCCTCGGCGACCGGGTCAGCGACCTGACGCCCGACGACGAGAACGCCGGCGGCGCGACGAACGGCACCGCGACGCCCACCGCCTCCGGCAGTGACGCCTGAGGCCCCGTAGCGCCGCTTCCGGCGGACGATAGCGATTTTTCAGACCCCACCGAGAACCCGCGCCGTGCGGCGCCGAAGCGGCGTTCGTTCGGCGTGTCGACAGACATTTGCGCCGGGGCGACTCACGACGAGTCGATGCGCGAGGCACACCCCGTCGAGCGGGCCGTCGGCATCGCTCACTACGTCAGCGACGCGCCCGGCACCGGCGGGCGCCTCCGGTCGACGCCCGAGGACTTCCGCGTCCGCGAAATCGAGGCGTTCGACCCCGAGCCCGTCGACGCCGACCCCGGCGCCTATCCCCACGTCCTCGCCCGGGTCACACTCCACCGCTGGGACACCAACGACTTCGCGAGCGAGCTCTCCGACCGACTCGGGATCTCCCGCGAGCGCGTCTCCTGGGCCGGCACGAAGGACAAACACGCGGTCACCACGCAGCTGTTCTCCGTCGCGAAGGTCGACCCCGACGACCTGGCCGCGGTCGCGGTCGACGGCGCCGACATCGACGTACTCGGTCGGACCGGTCGACCGATCCTCTTCGGCGATCTGGCCGGCAACGCCTTCGATATCACCGTCCGCGACGCCGACGCGTCCCGCGTGGACGAGATAACCGCGGACCTGGCCGCGTTCGCCGCCGGTGACGACGGAGCGTCGGTCGAAGCCGAGAACGGGCCGGTCACGGTCGGGGTGCCCAACTACTTCGGCCAGCAGCGCTTCGGCAGCGAGCGACCGGTCACTCACGAGGTCGGGCTGGCGGTCGCCCGCGGCGACTGGCAGGGCGCCGTCCTCGCGTACGTCGGCAACCCGCACGAGCGCGAGCGCGAGTCGACGCGGGAAGCGCGGGCGTACGTGGACGAGACCGAGGACTGGCAGGGGGCGCTCGACCGACTCCCGCGCCGGCTGGGCTTCGAGCGGTCGATGTGCCACCGGCTCGTCGAGCGCGAGGAGAGCGGTGACGGCACCCTCGACGCCGAGGACTACCGTTACGCGCTGGAGGCGGTCCCCTCGAACCTCCAGCGGCTGTTCGTCAACGCCGCCCAGTCGTTCGTGTTCAACCGGGTCCTCTCCGAGCGGCTGGCCCGCGGGCTGCCGTTCCACGAGCCGGTCGCCGGGGACGTGGTCTGCTTCGCCGACGCGGACGCGCCCGAGGGACTCGCGCTGCCCGACCCCGGCCGCACACAGCGAGTGAGCGAGGACCGACTGCGGACGGTTCGGCGCCACTGCGAGCGCGGGCGGGCGTTCGTCACCGCGCCGCTCGTGGGCACCGAGACCGAACTCGCCGACGGCGAGCCCGGCGAGATCGAACGCGCGGTGCTGGAGGAGTTGGATCTCGAACCCGCCGACTTCGACCTCCCCGGCGAGTTCGGCTCGACGGGGACTCGCCGAGCAATACTGCTGCGGACCGACCTCGACGCGTCGACTCCGGACGCCGACGACGCGCTCACCGTCGAGTTCTCGCTCCCGAAAGGGAGTTACGCGACGGTCGTCCTCCGGGAGTTCCTCAAGACCGACCCGTCGGACCTGTAGCGACACCAGGGGCAGGCGACGCCATCGCGCCGCTTTTGAGCGTCGGCCCGGATCGTCCGGGTATGGAGTGTCGGCGCTGCGGCTCGTCGCTGGACAGGCCGGGCGACTACTGCCTGGTCTGTCGCGCGGAGAACGCCGACGCGGTCGTCCTCGAACTCGACCGCGACCGCGCCCGCGTCACCACGCTCGTCGACGACGAGGTCGCGGGCACCCGCGAGGTGACCACGACGCCGGAGGAGGGCGGCGAGACGGGCGTCGTCGAACTTCGGAACTTCGCCGGCCTCGTCGCCGACGAGGTCCGCCGCAAGCGCCCCGAAGAGGTGTACGCCACCGGCGACCGCGACGTCCTGCGGGCCGTGCGCCGGCAGCTACACCCCGAGTTCTACCGCATCGGC
>ENA-ORDC01001725-ORDC01001725.1-marine-metagenome-genome-assembly--contig:-NODE-1725-length-15179-cov-3.645345_pt1 | contig 15179 bp, 13 predicted proteins | sample MGYA00237783_ERZ508515 | MGnify/ENA primary metagenome ERZ508515 (study PRJEB26186, sample SAMN06268792) | marine metagenome | isolation source: Eden Landing Ponds, San Francisco, CA, USA | place... | reverse complement strand
TCGCCGAGCGGCTCGTCGAGGCCGCGGACCAGGGCCTCGGCTACCAGATAAGCGGCGTGCGCCTGTTCGACGAGGGCATGGGGCGGCTCCGCCTCGCCGCCACGAGCGAGGGGATCGGCGACGCGTTCGCCGCCAGCCGGGACCCGCGACCGCCGAGCGAGGGGATCACCGGCGACGTCTTCCGGCGGGGCGAGCGGTGGGTGTGCGACGACCTCGCGACCGACGAGCGGCTCGCGTCGATCGGCGGCGAGCCGGGCGACGACCGGACGGAGTATCACGGGATGCGCTCGTTCGTCGCCGTCCCGCTCGCGGACCACGGCGTGTTCATCGTCGGCTCCGAGGAGCCGGACGCCTTCGACGAGAGCGACGTCAGCGTGCTCGAGCTGCTGGCGACGAACGCCGTCGCGACGATGGACGCCAACGACCGTCGCCAGCGGCTCCGGACCTACGAGGACGCGCTGAAGAACGTCGACGACATGGTGTGCGTCCTCGACGACGACGGCGCCGTCACCTACGCGACCGGACCGTTCGCGGAGTGGATCGGCGACGCCGAGACGGTCGTCGGCCGGCGGCTCGACGCGCTCGTCGCCCCGGACGACGCGGAGCGCGTGGCGGACGCGGTCGAGGCGCTCACCGGCGCGGCGACCGAGGGCGCGGCCGGCCGAGAGACCGCGAGGACGGTCGAGCTGATCGTCGAGCGCGACGGGGATCGTCGACCGCGGTATGGGCAGCTGCGCCTGTCGACGCTGTCCGACCGCGAGGGCGGCGTCGTCGGGTCGCTGTCCGACGTCACCGCGCTCCGCCGGACCCGGACCGAGCTGTCGGCCGAGCGCGACCGTTTCCGGCGGCTGTTCGACCGGATCCCGGACCCGGTGATGGAGGTGATACTCGAGGAAGACGAGACGGTGATCGACGGGGCCAACCCGGCGTTCGAGTCGCAGTTCGGCGCGGACGAGTCGACGCTCCGTGGCCGGACGATCGAGGTGTTGGACATCGACGACGACCGCCTGGGCGACCGGCGGGAGGGCGGGTCCGTCGAGGGGGTCGACCTCGACGCGCTGGTCCGCGAACAGGGGTTCACCACGGAGGAGGTCAGGCGACGGACCGCCGACGGCCCGCGGGAGTTCCTCTTCCGCGGGTTCAGCTACGAGAGCGAGGGGGTGCGCCGAGCGTTCGGCATCTACACCGACATCACCGACCGGAAGCGCCGGGAACGGTACGTCCGGATCGTCAACCGGATCCTCAGGCACAACCTCCGCAACGAGCTGAACGTCGTGTTCGGCTTCGCCAGCGAGATCGCCGACCTGACCGACGACGACCGGATCCGCGACTACGCGCGGCGGATCGAGGCGACCGGCAAGCGGCTGAGCGGCGTCGCCGAGGGGGCCACCACGCTGCGGCGGGTCGTCGAGGAGGGGTACGCGACCGATCCCGTCCCGGTCGACGTGGCGGCGGTCGTCGAGGAGGTCGTCGCGGGGTACGCCGCCGACCGGCCGAGCGCGCGGATCACCGCCGACGTGCCGGCGGGCATCGCGGTGCGCGGCGACGACCGCCTCGCGATCGCGGTCGACCACCTCGTGGAGAACGCGGTCGAACACGGCGGCGACGCGCCGCGCGTCGCGGTGACCGCCGAGCGCGACCCGGACGGCGGGGTGGTGCGGGTGAGCGTCGCCGACGACGGCCCGGGGATCCCGACCGCGGTGCGGGAGGTCATCGCCGAGGACCGCGAGGTGACGCAGCTGCGACACAACACCGGCGTCGGGCTGTGGATCGCCGCCTGGGTGGTCGAGGCGTACGGCGGCGAGATCCGGTTCGGCCCCGGGATCGACGGCGAGGGCGCGACCGTGACGCTCGTGCTGCCGGCGGCGGAATGAGCGGGGCCGGGAGCGCGGCGGGCCGCCTGCGCGTTCCGACCCGTTTATTGTCGGTGACGGCCCTTCTCGGCGTATGACCGACGACGACCGACGACGCGAGCTGATCGCGGCGCTCACCGCCGCGGACGCCGTCCGGTTCGGCGAGTTCGAGCTGTCCCACGGCGGCACGAGCGACTACTACGTCGACAAGTACCTCTTCGAGACCGACCCCGACGCGCTGACGCTCGTGGCCGAGGCGTTCGCCGACCGCCTCGCCGACGCGGACGCGAAGCTCGCCGGCGTCGCGCTGGGTGCGGTCCCGCTGGTGGCCGTGACGGCCGCCGAGCTCGGCCGCCCGTACGTCATCGCGCGCAAGCAGGCGAAGGAGTACGGCACGGGCAACCGGATCGAGGGGCGGCTCGACGACGGCGAGGAGGTCGTCGTGATCGAGGACATCGCCACGACCGGGCAGTCCGCGGTCGACGCGGTCGAGGCGCTCCGCGACGCGGGCGCGGCGGTGGACCGCGTGCTGGTCGTCGTCGACCGCGAGGAGGGGGCCGCGGAGCTGCTGGCGGAGCACGACGTCGAGCTGGAGTCGCTGCTCACGGCGACGGAGCTGCTGGCCGAGCGGGAAGGGGAGTAGGCGGGAGGAGCGGGAGCACGGAAGAGCACCGAAAACGGCCGCCTCGGCGGCGGCTACGCCTCGGACGGCTCCACCGTCGGCACGGCGACGCGGTCGAGCACGTCGCGGATCACGTCGCGCTCGTCGACGTCGTTGACGGCCGCGTCCGGCGTCAACACGAGCCGGTGGGCGAGCGTCGGCTCCGCGACGCGCTTCACGTCGTCGGGCGTGACGAACTCGCGGCCGGCGACGACCGCGGCCGCCCGGGCCGTCTCGAAGAGGCGCTGCGTGCCGCGGGGGGAGACGCCGGCCTCGACGCGGCGGTCCTCGCGGGTCGCCCGCGCGAGCGCCGCCGCGTAGCGCAGTAAATCGTCCTCGACACGGACGGACTCCGGGACCTCCCGCAGCGCCGCCACGGAGTCGGGGTCGAGGACGCGGTCGACCGTCGGCGACTGCTCGACGCGGCCGGCGCGGCGCCGGAGCAGCTCCAGCTCGCCGTCCTCGTCCGGGTAGCCGATCGAGGTCTTGATCGTGAACCGGTCGAGCTGGGCCTCCGGCAGCGGGAACGCGCCCTCGCTCTCGACCGGGTTCTGCGTCGCGATCACGTAGAACGGGCTCGGCAGGGCGTGCGTCTCGCCGTCGACGGTCACCTGCCCCTCCTCCATCGCCTCCAGGAGGGCGGCCTGGGTCTTCGGCGGGGCGCGGTTGATCTCGTCGGCGAGCACGACGTTCGCGAAGATCGGACCGGGAGAAAACGAGAAAGAGCCGTCGCGCTCGTCGAACACGTTAGTGCCGGTGACGTCGGCGGGCAGGAGGTCCGGGGTGAACTGGATCCGCGAGAACTCCAGGCCGAGCGCGGTCGCGAACGAGCGCGCCGAGAGGGTCTTTCCGGTGCCGGGCACGTCCTCCAAGAGGACGTGGCCGCGGGCGAGGATGCCGAGCGTGACGCGGTCGAGGAACTCGCGGTCGGCGACGACCGCGCCGCCGACCTCGTCGACGACGCGGGCGCAGGCGTCGGCCGCTTCGGGGACGTCCATACCCACCGCACGGGAGCCGGGCCGAAAAGCGTTGTCGGCGGGAGGGCGGAGTACCCGAGGAGGAATCGCGGTGCCGCGCCGCGACGGCGATCGAAACGCATAACAGCGGAACCGGCCAACGTCGGAGTGAGCCGAGGTAGCCTAGCCTGGCCAAGGCGGTAGATTCGAAATCTACTGTCCATTCGGACACCGGAGTTCAAATCTCCGCCTCGGCGCTCCTCTCAATTTCGCCCGACGAGCGACGGCGCCGTCCGCTTCTCCGCTGACGCCTACCCGATCAGCGCCGCCGCGAGGAACATCCCGGACGCGGCCGCCGGCGGGATGGTGAGGTTGTCGTCGACGGCGACGCCGCGGATCAGCGGGGGGAGCCCGTCCGCGACCGCCGCGGGTATCGCCCCGGCGAGCGCGACGATCACGCCCGGGTCGGGGCCGAACTCGGGGATGGCGTACGGGACGGCGATCCCGAAGCAGACGAACACCATCGCCGCCACCACCGAGAGGCGCTTCGGCTCCGTCGCCCCGTTGTCGCCGAGCCCGCCGCTTATCGGGTCGCCGACGGAGAGCATCCACATCGCGGGCACGGCGAAGACGGGCGCGAAGGTGAGCGCGGTCGCGGCCATCCCGACCTGATACAGCGCGTACCCCGCGATCCCGTCGGCCTCGTAGTCCCGGACGAGCGCGTCGTACAGCGGGGCGAGCGGGCCGACCGAATCGGCGAGCCGCAGCGCCTCGAGGGCGGCCGCGATCGCGACGCTCAGGATGAGCAGCCGGCCGGTCGTCCGCCACGAGATCCACCCCAACAGGTACGGGACCGGGTAGAGGGTGCCGCTGGCGTGGACCAGCCGGCGCTCGAACTCCACGCGCTCGCGCCACGCCGCCGCCGGGAGGGTCACCCCTCAGTTCCCCGCCGTCTCGACGTCGGTGTCGACCGCGTCGTACCGGTCGGCGACGGACGCGAACGGCTCGCCCTCGCGGAGCGCGGTCAGCTCGTCGGCGAGGGCCGCGACCGGGATCCGGACCTGCGCCGCGGAGTCGCGCTCGCGGAGCGTGACGGTGTCGGGCCCGTCGCCCTCGATCCCGTCGCGGTCGACCGTGACGCAGAAGGGGGTGCCGACCTCGTCCTGGCGCCGGTAGCGGCGGCCGATCGAGCCGGAGTCGTCGTACGCGACCGCGAGGCCGGCGGCCCGCAGGTCGGCGGCGACCTCGTCGGCGAGCGCGGTGAGGCGGTCGTCGTTGGTGACGAGCGGGAAGACGGCGGCGTCCTGCGGCGCGACCTCGGGTTCGAGCGAGAGGTACGTCCGCGACTCACCGTCGACCTCGTCCTCGCTGTACGCGTGCGCGAGCAGCGTCTGGACCGTGCGGCCGACGCCGAACGACGGCTCGACGACGTGGGGCGTGATGTGTTCGCCGCTCTCGGTCACCTCCTCTACCGAGAAGTTCGCGACGTCGGCGTCGACCTCGCGCGTCTCCCCGTCTACGTCGACCGCGACCGTCTCGCCGTCGAAGGCGTCGGGATCGCGCTCGGCGAGCGTCTCCAGCGCCTCGGCGACCGCGGCGGCGTCGCCGCCGAACTCCGGCCCCAGCACGGACATGTCGGGGTCGACGGTCGCGCGTTCGACCGTCTTCGGCTCGTCGTAGCGCTTGAACACCGTGAACGCGTCGTCACCGTACTCGTCGTGCTTCGAGAGGTCGTAGTCCCCGCGGTACGCGAAGCCGGCGATCTCGATCCAGTCGCCGTCGACCTCGCTCTCGGCGTCCCAGCAGTCGGCCGCGTAGTGGGCGCGCTCGCCGGCGAGGTGCTGGCGGAAGCGAAAGCGGTCGAGGTCGACGCCGACGCGCTCGTACCACTCCCGGGCGACGCCGAGGTAGTAGCCGACCCACGGGGAGCCGATCACGCCCTCGTCGACCGCCTCGCCGACCGTCGTGTCGAGGTAGTCGCCGTCGTCGGCCTCCTGCTCCGTCGCGGGGTAGAGGCGGACCTCCACGTCGCGCACGCGGTCGAGCGGCGGCTCGTCCGCTTCGGGGTCGATGAACTGCTCCAGTTCGGCCTGCGTGAACTCGCGCAGCCGGAGGAGGCCGCCGCGAGGCGAGATCTCGTTGCGGTAGGCCGGGCCGATCTGGGTGATCCCGAACGGGAGGTTCCCGCGGGCGTACTCCTTCAGCCGCGGGAACTCCACGAAGATCCCCTGGGCGGTCTCCGGTCGCAGGTAGCCGGGCTGGCCGTCGCCGGGACCGATATCGGTCGCGAACATGAGGTTGAAGTCCTCGACCGTCTCGCCCGCGAGCGCGGTGCCACAGGAGGGGCACGCGATCTCGTTGTCGGCGATGAGTCCCTCGACCTCCTCGCCGGGCAGCGCCTCGGCGTCCTCGATCTCCGTGACGGCCTCGACGAGGTGGTCGGCGCGGTGGGACTCGCCGCACTCGGGGCACTCGACGAGCATGTCGTCGAACCCCTCCAGGTGGCCGGACGCCTCGAAGACCGCCTCCGGCATCACCGTCGGCGCCTCGATCTCGCGGTTCCCCTCGCGGATCGTGAACCGGTCGCGCCACGCGTCCTCGACGTTGCGCTTCAGGGCGGCGCCCTGCGGCCCGAACGTGTAGAAGCCGGCCGTGCCGCCGTACGCGCCGTTCGACCCGAAGAAGAAGCCGCGGCGCTTCGCGAGCTCGGCGAGCGCGTCCGCCGCCATCTACAGCCCCTCCAGCAGGTCCACGTCGCGGACGATCCCGTCGAGTTCCGTGCCGGAGACGAGCGGGACCTGCTCGATGTCGTTGCTGATGAGCTCCTGGGCGACCTCCTTGGCCGTCCGCGTGGCGTTGACGGTGATGAGGTCGTCCGTCATGAAGTGGCGGACGTCCTCCGCCGGGATCTCGACGTTCCGGGTCGGGAGGTAGCGCGCGCCCGTCGCCTTGATCCCCTCCCAGGACCACTCGGAGTCCTCCTCGGCGATCGAGTCGCCTGTGCTCGCCTCGCCCTCGACCACGCGGGCGACCTCCAGGATGTCGACCTCGGTGAGCATCCCCGTGACGGCGGCGTCGCCGTCGAGGACGACCGCGTACGGGACCCCCGAGAGCGCGATCTCGCGCTCGGCGACCGTGAGCGGCGTCTCGGTGTGCGTCGCGTTGACCTCTCGCGTCGCGAGCTCGCCCACGCGGGTCTCGCCGTCGACCTCGCCGCGGGCGATGGCCCGGACCACGTCCGTGACGGTGAGGATGCCGACGAGCTCGTCGCCGTCGACCACCGGGAGGCGGCGCGACCCCTCGGCGGCCATCGTCCGGGCGGCGTCGACGAGGTCGTCGGCGGCCCCCGCGGTGGGGACCTCGCGCATCAGCAGCGCGAGCTGGTCCTCGTCCGGCTGGTCGATCAGGTCGTCGCGCGTGACGAGGCCGCGGTACACCTCGTCGCCGTCGACGTCTTTCACGACCGGCACCGACGAGAAGCCGTGGTCTTGGATGTACTCCAGCACGTCGTTCCGGCTCCCGGGGATCTCGACGACGACGAGCTCCGACCGGGGCGTCATGGCGTCTGCGACGTTCATGCCCGTCATTCAGCGTGACACCTCTTGTATACTGCGAAGGTGTGCGGAGACGTGTGCCAGGAGGCGGCGGGGACGCGCCAGGAGCGAGGACGCGTCGGGACCCGGAGCGCGTCGAAGCCGTTGGCGCACCGGAACCGGGAGCGTTGACCGGCCGTATCGCTCCGCTGGCCGGTTCGAAAGCCGACACGTTTCGCCGGATCGTCGTTCGAAGGGCGGTTCGACGGGCGATTCGTCGGTCGGGCGTCGCGGAAATCTCCGATTCGACGGCCAGTCGCGGGCCGGTTCGCAACTCTTATACGTACTGTGAACTATTCACAACCATGTCACGGAGTTCCACTCCTTGGGACGACCCGGACCCCGACCGCCGTCGGACGGCGCTGCCGACGGACCCGGCGCTCGACGCCGCCGACGCGCCGGACGTGATGGCGTCCATCGACTCCTCGTCGTCGCGACCGGAGCTCGTCATCGCGGACGTCTCGCGGGAGGACGCGTGGGTCTCGGTCGACGAGACCGACGCGACCGTCCTCGAGGAGTGGTGCTGAGCCGCCGCGAACCCGACGACCCCGACCGGTCTTTTCCCGCCGGTAGCGCCCTCGCGTAGCCGCGCCGCTAACGCCCGACGTCGCCGTTCCGCCACGGAGCGTCGCGACGGACCGCGCTCACCGCAGCCCGCGCTCCGCCTCCCAACCGCGGATCAGCGCGCCGATCGTCCGGCACGTCGGGACCGACACGCCGCGGCGCTCGGCCCGGTCGACGACCGCGCCGTAGATGGCGTCGACCTCGGTGCGACGGTCGTTCGCGACGTCCTCGTACATGGACGACCGGTTCGCCGCGGTGTCGGCGGCGACGCGCTCGACGGCCGCGACTGCCCGGTCGTCGGATAAGCCGACCCCGACGGTCCGGGCGACGCGAGCGACCTCGCGGGCGGCCTCGCGGGCGACCTCGGCCGCGGGACCGTCGAGGGTCGGGCCGTTCTCGGTCCGCGCGAGCGCCGAGGGGCCGTTGATCCCGGCGTTGACCGCGAGCTTCTCGAAGCGGCGCGTCGGCATGTCCTCGGCCACGACCGTCTCGACGCCCGCCGCGTCGAAGGCGGCTCCGACCCGCGCGGCCTCGGGCCCGACGCCGCCGGAGAGCGGGCCGACGACCACCTCGCCGACGCCGGTACAGGTGACCCGCCCCGGCTCCGCGAACCGGGCCCCGTAGCTCGCGGTGCCCGCGAGGACCGTGGCGTCGAGCGCGGCGACCAGCCGCTCCTCCGTGAGCCCGTTCTGAAGCGAGCAGACCGCCTCGTACTCGCCGGTCGCGAGCGCCCGCGCCGCCGCGTCGGTGTCGTACGCCTTGGTCGTGACGAGCGCGAGGTCCGCGACGCGGTGCGTTCCGTCGGTGAGCGCCCGGGGGGAGACGCGGACGTCCAGCTCGCCGTCGATCCGCAGCCCGTCGTCGCGGATGCGCCGCATGTGCCGGTCGCGACCGACGAGCGTCACGTCGTGTTCGCGCGCCAACAGCCCGCCCACGAGGCTTCCGAGCGCGCCCGCGCCGTAGACGAGCACCTCCATACGCAGTCGGAAGGGCGCCGGCAGAATAGTGGTAACGGTGAGTCCGGGTCGCCGCCGGCCAACCGGCCGCGCCGCGCGCCCCGCCTCAGCCCTTCAGGCCGCTCCCGGTGAGCGGGACGACGACGTCCTCGTCGGGGGCGATCTCGCCTCGGTCGCGCAGCGTTCGGAGCGCGGCGGGCGCGACCGCGCAGGTCGGTTCCGTGTAGAAGCCGGCCGCGTGGAGTCGGTCGAGTTCGCGCGTCGCGGCCGCCTCCGTGACCGCGAGCGCGTCGCCGCCGGTCGCGTCGATCGCCTCGCGGATCTCGCGGTCGCGGACCGGTTCGGCGATCTGGATCCCGTCGGCCGCGTCGTTGACCGTCCGGTCCGGACGGGCCGCCTCGGGGCCGTGGAGCGCCTCGACGACCGGCGCGACGCCGGCCGCCTGCGCGCCGTAGAGCCGGGGGGCCGCGTCGATCCAGCCGGCGCGTTTCAGCCGGCTGAACCCGCGGTACGCGCCGAGGAAGAGCGTCCCGTGGCCGAGCGGGGTCACGACGGCGTCCGGGGCGTCCCAGCCGCGCTGGAGGGCAATCTCGTAGGCGACGGTGGCGGTCCCCTCGAAGAACGCCGGGTTCCACGCGTGGCTGGCGTACCAGGCGTCGGTCCCCGCGTCCGCTCCGTCCCCGTCGAGCGCCGCGACGCACGCGTCCGTCACGTCCCCCCGACTCCCCTCGATCCGGACCGGGTCGGCGCCGGCGCGGCGGATCGCGCGGATCTTCGACTCCTTGGCGTCCGCGGGGACGTATATCTCGGCCGCCATCCCGGCGCGGGCGGCGTAGGTCGCGATCGCGGCCCCCGCGTTGCCGGAGGAGTCTTCGACGACGCGCTCGACGCCCAGCTCTCGGGCCCGCGTCAGCGTCGCGGTCGCGCCGCGGTCCTTGAACGAGGCGGTCGGGAAGACGTACTCCAGCTTGAACGACGCGTCCCACGGAGGGATCTCGGGTCCCGCGCCATCCGTCGGTTCGCGACCCTCGTCGGCGTCGACGAGCGGCGTCATCCCCTCGCCGAGCGTCACGCGGTCGGACGGGTCGTCGCCGACCGCGAGCAGGTCGTCGAACGCCCACAGTCCGTCGCGCGCGTCGAACGCGTCGGGGTCGGTGGCCGCACCCTCTGGCACCGGCGGGTCGGCGAAGTCGAGGGGCGCGCCGCACCGACAGCGCCAGCGGTCGCGGTACGTCTCGCCGCAACTTGGACACCGGAGCTCGCGGAGCGCGGACTGCTCCGGGTCGCGGCGGTCGGGAGAGCCCATCAGTACGTGTCGACGTTCGTCCCGATCGAGCAGACGTACTCGCCCGCGGCCACCTGCGGGAGCCGGCGCGTCCGCCAGAAGACGCCGTCCGCGTCGGCGGTCACGCGGGCCTCCAGGGAGCCGAAGGTGTCGGTCACCTCGAAGAGGACGTCGCCGGCTGAGACGCGCTCGCCGAGTTCGCGCTCGAAGCGGACCAGGCCGCCGGCGGGCGAGCCGTACTGGTCGAAGCCGCGCGCCCGGGTCTGCGACTCGAGGGCGGCGTCGCCGTCGAGGAACCCGTAGTGGCGGAGCACGTTGAACACGCCCTCGACGCCGTACCGGATCGACTCCTCGTCCCAGCCGACGCAGCCGCCGAGCTCCGGGTCGACGGTCGGGATACCGTGCTCCGGGCCGGCCCGGGCGAGCTGGCCGTCCGGGCCCTTGATGTCGAGGACGTGTCCGCAGCCGAACGCCTTCGCGAGCTCAAGGCAGTCGCCGTGGAGCCGGTGGCGGACGCCGCAGCGGACGCGGGTCTCGTTTATCATCCGGCTCGTCGACCCCTGGTGGAGGTCGAGGATGTAGTCGGCGCGCTTGGCGACCTGGAACGTCTCGTGGGCGAACCGCTCGCTCGTCGTGCCGTCGGCGTCGCCGGGGTACCCGCGGTTCATCTTCCGGTCGTCGACCGGGTTCCGGTGTTCGGCGGCCTGGAACGCGAAGTGGTTCACGATGCCGACGACGAGGACCGACCCGGACAGCTCGGTCGGGTCGAGCCGGGGAACGACGCGGTTGACGACGCCCAACCCGTTCAGCTCGTCACCGTCGCTCACCGCCTGTACGTACAGCGTCGGCCCGTCGGCCGCGCCGTTGACGACGGCGACCGGCAACCGGACGGGGCTCCCGTCCCGCATCTCGCCCACCTCGAGACGGCCCGTGTCCGTCTCGCCGGGGGAGGCGCGGGCCGTTCCCAGCGTTATCATTACGAGAAGGTGGGACGGCCGGGACTTTATCGATTCGGTCCGCGGCGATCCGGCCGACACAAGCTTTATCGCCGCTATCGTTCAACGAGTAGTACCCACAACCGTCGCGTCGCCGGTTCCCCACGCTCTCGGCGACCGCGGCGAGTCCCCATGAGCATCGACATCGACCCGCTGCGCGAGGCCGACGGGATCACCGTGACGGACCACATCGAGAACACCCAGTTCGAGGTGTACACCGACCGGGCCGTCGACCCCCGGCCGCGCCCGGAGTCGGCCCACTACTTCCCGGTCGACGCGAGCGTCGCGGTCGAGACCGCCTCGATCGAGATTCCCCGGGTCGCGGTCGTCGAGACGCGGGCCGGCGACGGCGAACTCTTGACCCACGGGGACTGTTACTCGATGCCGGACGGCTCGTACCACGTCGGGATCAACCCGGCGCCGACGAAGCTGTATCTCACATTCGACTCCGGCTTCTCCGTCTCGACGACCGACCGAACGACCCGTATCGACTTGGATACCCCTGCGACCGTCGGGCTCGGCTTCCGGTCGCTCCACCAGACGCCTGCTGGGACGATCACCACCCCGACCGACCCGGAATCGCTGATGGACGCCGTCTCGCTGTTGGGCTCCGCGCTCCAGACGATGAGCCCCGAGCGCTCGTTCCCGACCCTGCGCGGCCACCCGCCGCTGATCCAACCGGGCGAGGAGTTTCGGGTCCCGGAGCGGGTCGAACCCGTGGACAGCGGGGTCCGGATCGTCGTTCCGCCCGAATACCGCTACCTCTACCCCGTCGTCTCGCTGGCGTACTACTTCGCGGCCGACGTCGTGCCCGGCGATACGCCGCGGATCGAGGGCGATGGGTGGACCTACCCCCTCGAACCCGGGTTCGAGGCGCGGACCGCGCAGGTCCTCAGACAGTCGTTCCACATGGACTGTCTCGTCCGCACCGAGGGGTTCTACCCGGTCGACCTCCACGAGCGGGAGACGACGAACCTCGACCTCGACTGGGGGCGGCTGTACGACCTGCCCCTCGCGAAGCGCCTCGGCGAGTACCTCGACGTGCCCTTCGGAGAGATCGAGCCCGAACTGCCCCAGTGGACGCTGACGACCGACGTGCGTCCCGACCCCGGGAACGTGGAGATGCTCCCGTTCGTCGCCGGCGAGCTGTCGATCGTCAGGTCGCCCGAGACCGTCACGCCGGTGGAGGACGACGGAGGCGTCGGCGTCGGCTTCCTCGGCGGCGCGGACCGGAATCCGTCGGCGGCGACGAGACGGGAAGTCCCGGTCGGCGGCGTCGGCCCTGACGGCGTCGGCCTCGACGACGGCGAGTTCGTTCGCGGCGGCGCGAGCGCGGGGACCGCTCGCGGTGCGGACGCCTCCGCGGACCGCGGCGCCGTCGCGGCCCAGACCGACTTCGTCCGGCCGGAGCCGGTCGACACCGTCGAGCACGCGTGGGTCGGCGACGGCGTCCCGCTCGACGCCAACAAGGCGACGCTCGACGCGTACCGCCGCCGGCTCGAAGCCGGACAGGTCGAGCAGTCGCGCATCTCCGTGCTCGTGGTCTGTAACGACGACCAGATGCGCGAGGAAGGGAACGTCGCCGATCTGTACGGGCTCCGCGACATGGTCCAGTTCGACATTGAGGTGCGCCACGACCTTACGCGCGAGGAGATGCGCGAGACCCTCGAGTCCGATGTCGACTTCCTCCACTACATCGGCCACGTTGACGACCGCGGGATGCAGTGCGCGGACAGCTACCTCGACCTGACTGACGAAGACCTCGATATCGGCGTCAGCGCCTTCCTGCTCAACGCCTGTCAGTCCTACCAGCAGGGCGAAGCGCTCGTACACCGCGGTTCGCGGGGCGGTATCGTCACGCTCTCAGACGTTGCGAACTCGCCCGCGACGAAGCTCGGCCGGATCATCGCCCGGCTGATGAACAGCGGGTTCAACCTCCGGACCGCGCTCCACGTCGCGAAGCGGGAGTTGATCACCGGTCACCAGTACATCGTGGTGGGTGATGGGGGAGCAACGATCTGTCAGAGTCGGAGTGGAATTGCAGTTGTCTTTGACATTACAGATAGAGGAAATGAGACATATGACCTTTCAGCGGAGTTTTATCCGAATAGAAACCACGGAGTCGGGTCACTCTCGTGGCTGAGCCTCACGATGGCAGAAGATAACCACTACGTTCCGTCTCAATTCACGTTCGAAGAGGTACCCAACAAGGAGCTAATTAGCTTACTTGACCTAGAATTGGTGCCGGTGTTTTATTCAAACGAACTTGTCTGGAGTGAAGGACTGGAACTCAATTAGGGCCCAGGGTTTGCCCCAGCGACATTCGCCGCCGCGGGCGCCGCCTGCGACAACAGCAGGAGTGCGGTGAACAGGACGCCAGCCATTTTCGGGTGCTCTGCCACGTATTCCGCGACACTTTCGTGCATATTCTAAAAGTATCAGGATAAATAAATATTGAGATTGTTTTACGGTTGAACAACAGAGATATTTGAAATTATATTATTATGAATTAAATTTATACAGCCGCAGCAGCCGACGGATTCGCCGTCTTGTCCGCTCCGCAGACCGAAAGGATCGGCGGCCACGCGAGCGCCGGCCGAGGACCGCGTTTTTTACTGCCGGGCGCGGAATCTACCGTGCCATGACCGACATCGAGGCCGCGATCCGGGAGGCGTTCGAGCACACTGAGTACGACCTCGGCGACGTTGCGGTCAACCGCCGACAGGTCCGGGTCCCGGTGATCCAGGAGGGCGCGGACCCCGACGCGCTGCGGGCGGTGATCGAGGAGGCGCTCGGGGCCGACGCGCTCGCGACCGTGACCGTGACCACGGAGCGGATCGCCGGCGAGGACACCGTCGGCACGGTCGTGTCGTTCCGATACCGGGGCTGACTCCCCGGGCGTGTCCGCGGTCCGGGCGGCGCGCGCGGTCCGAGCGCCGGCGCGGGAGACCGCCGCGACGCGGTACGATTAACAGGCCGGTACGCGTACACACGGATCACACGATGAGGGCCGAGGACGGACACGACGGCGCACAGTACCTCGCCGGCTCGCCGGTTCGGGTCGCGATACTCCGGGCGCTGCGCGACGACCCGCGGCGACCGGCCGACCTGACCGACGCGGTCGACGCCACGCGCACGACGGTCCAGCGCATTCTCGCGGGGTTCCGCGAGCGGGACTGGGTGGTGAAACGCGACGCCGCGTACCGGGTGACGCCGACGGGCGAGCGCGTTCACGACGCGTACGAGACGCTCCTGGCGGAGGTCGAGCGCGGCGACCGGTACGGCGGGTTCGCCGCGACCCTCGAACGGGTCGGCGTCGACTTCCCGCCGGAAGGGATCGCCGACAGCGACATAACCGTCGCGTCCGACAAGACCCCCCTGGCGGTCGTCGACCGCCTCACGGAGCTGCTCCGCGAGAGCCACGGCGACGAGATCCGCGCCGTCTCCCCGGTCGTCATCCGGCAGTTCAACGACGCGGCGGCCGCGGCGCTGGACGACGGCGCGAGCGTGGAGCTGATAATCGACCGCGGCGCGGCCGACGCGTCGGTCGCGGAGTTCGAACCGGCGACCGACCGGGCGTTAGCCGACGACGCCGCGGAGGTGTACGTGAGCGCGGAGCCGATCGAGTACGGGCTCTTCCGCTGCGGCGACGTGGGCTGCGTGGCCGCGTACGACGAACAGAACAACCCGCGCTGCGTCGTCGAGTCGACCGACGACGCGGTGGTCGACTGGGTGGACGACTCGTTCGAGTCGCTGCGGGACGACGCGACCCGGCTCGCTTCGGTCCTCGAACGCGCCTGAGAAGGGACTCGGCGGTCGCTACGCCTCGTCGCCGTCCTCGGTCGCCGCGTCGTCGGCGTCGTCGTCCGGGTCGAAGTTCGCGGGAACGACCGTCGGGTGGTCGATGCCGACAGAGGGCGTGGTGGCGCTCATAGCTCTAGTAAGTGGTACGCGACGGCCACCCTAAAAATTACCCATGGGCATAACGCATCCGGGCGCGGGCGGCGGATGCGCTGCGGTTATACGACCGTTACGCGAACTGCTCGTCGTACAGCTCCTGGGCGTGCTCAATTGCCTCCTTCGCCGCGGCCTTGTCCTCCCAGCCGAGCGTCTCGACCTCCTTGCCCGCCTCGAGGTTCTTGTAGGTCGCGAAGAATTCGTCTATCTCGTCGAGCGTCTGCTGTGGGATGTCGTCGAGGTCCTCGATGTGGTCGAACCGGGGGTCCTCGGTCGGCACCGCGATCACCTTGTCGTCCTGCTCGCCGTCGTCGTCCATCTTCATCAGCGCGACGGGGCGGGCCTCGACGACGCAGCCG
>ENA-ORDC01001723-ORDC01001723.1-marine-metagenome-genome-assembly--contig:-NODE-1723-length-15187-cov-3.045334_pt1 | contig 15187 bp, 17 predicted proteins | sample MGYA00237783_ERZ508515 | MGnify/ENA primary metagenome ERZ508515 (study PRJEB26186, sample SAMN06268792) | marine metagenome | isolation source: Eden Landing Ponds, San Francisco, CA, USA | place... | reverse complement strand
GTCGACGTCGTCCTGCTGGATCGTATGATGCCGGGCCTCTCCGGCGACGAAGTTCTCGAACGGATTCGTGACCGGGGGCTAGAGTGTCGCGTTTCGATGGTCACGGCCGTCGAACCGGACTTCGACATCCTCGAGATGGGGTTCGACGCATCCCTGTCGAAGCCGATCCGCAGCGAACAGCTCCACGAGACCGTCGGGAACCTCCTCGAGCGCTCGGAGTACGATGCACTTTTACAGGAGTATTACGCACTCGTAGAAAAACGGGCGACCCTCGAGGCGACAAAAAGCACTGCTGAACTGGATGAAAACGACCAGTACGTCGCACTGAAGGAACAGATCGAGTCCCTTCGGGAAGACCTCGATATGGCACTGGGTGGTGTCGAAGACGACGAGGACTTCATCGCGACGCTTCGGGGACTGTCGAACGAAGAGGAGACCTGAGCTACGAGACAATGTACGATCTCTCATCCGTACTCGATTTCGATGAAATCCAGTCGGTTGAACCGGGCTCCAGTATCCTCATCTCCGGCCCGGCGATGACTGGCAAAGAAGCGATCGCTCACGAAATCCTCGCCGATGGACTGCGGTCCGAAGAAGGTGCTATTGCGGTGACGACGAACGACGAGGCGAGCGACATCTACGAGGACTTCCAGGGACGAGTGCCGGAGCTTTCACCGACGCAGCTTGGACTCATCGATTGCCGCGGTGACGGCGATCACGACAGTACAGAGGGCGCCTACACCCACCACGTTTCCTCACCCGGCGATCTGACTGGGATCGGGATCGGTATCACCAAAGCCCTCGAGGGGCTGCACACGAGCGGCTATCAGGATGGCCGACTGGCCCTGGTCTCACTGTCGACGATGTTGACCTACACGGACAAGAAGACCGTGTTCAAGTTCTGCCACGTGCTCTCCTCGCGGCTGGATTCCGCGGATTACATTGGGCTCTTCACGATCGATTCCAGCGCGCACGACGAACAGACGGTCCAGGTCATCAAACAGGCATTCGACGGACTCATCGAACTGCGCGAGGGTGGAGACGGTCGCGAAGCGAGAGTTCTCGGTATCGGTGACAAACCAAGCGACTGGAAATCGATCTGACACGCACCGAGAGTCAGTATTATCACGCTTGGGGTCACCCGTCCGGTATGGAAGTCCGGCTACTCGAGGCCACGAGTGAGCCCGAGCAACTCATCTGTCAGGGTGCACGGAACGATTACAGCGAGGGGTTCGTCGGCGAGCAATCCTTCGAGGAGACCATGGCGACCGTCGAGGGAGAGACGCTGCGGGATAAACAGGAAACCCTCATCGCACACCTCCTCCAGCACGGCCACTTCGGGCCTTTCGAACATCCCCAAGCGACCTTTGCGGTCAAGGGTGTGAGCCGGTCCTGTATGGCCCAGATCACGCGCCATCGGCACGTTTCCTTCGACGTGCAGAGCATGCGCTACGTTTCCTTCGACGACGTCGATCCGGCCGCCGTGCGCGAGGGCGAGATGGTCGTCTTCCCGCCGTCGGCGACGGATCCGGACTGGGTCGGTCGGAACCAGAAAACTGGCCAGGTCGACGACGAGACGGTGGCGAAACGCAGGGAAATTTTCGCCGAGACCGTCTCCGACGCCGTCGAATCCTACCAGGAACTCCTGGATCTCGGGATGCCGCCCGAAGACGCCCGATTCGTCCTGCCGATCGGGACTGAGGGGAATATCGTCATGTCGATGAACGTCCGCATGCTGATGCACGTCGCGGACATGCGCGCCGCCGCGGACGCCCAGTGGGAGATTCGGGGGATGACCGAGGACGTGCTCGACCTCGCCGCCGAGTGGTGTCCCCTCACCTTCGAGCACTACGAGGCGGAGATGAAAAATCGGAAGAACCGGCTCGCGCCCTAGGGGTCGTACCCCTGGGAACCGTCACTTCCGGTCAGAAAGCCCCCCGGGCCCGTGCTATCGCGCGACCGCTCGAGCACTTTTCGCCGGTTCAGTTGTCTGGATTCCACTAATGTAATTCTTGACGCCCAGCCCCGAGTCGAACGGCAGTTCGCTCCTAACCCTCAGGATTCGACCGGTTCGACGTCGAAGGATACCGCCTCGTCCACCAGGTCCTCGATTTGCTCGCGGGCCTCGGTCCGGGAGATGGCGACCACGACCAGGCCATCCACCCGCCTGTCGCCGCTGGCGCGGTAGGCCCGTGCATCCTCGAAGTCGGTCGCATAGGTTCGCAGCGTCCCCCGGACCTCCCGTTCGAGTTCCGGCAGCGTTACTTCGCCGTCCTCGTACCGGGAGAGCGCGTCCTCGACGTTGCGGAGCGCGGAGATGCGGTCCATGTCAGGTCGTCCGGAGGTGGTCGTTCTGGGGCTCGTACACCTCTCCCTTCTGTTTTAGTTTCTCGATTTCGTGTTCGGTCTTGTCTGTGGCGATACCGACCTCCTCGGCGCGCTCGAGGACCACCTCGACGGGGGCACCCTCGTCGTACTCGGATTCGATGTCAGCGATGATGTCGAGCAGGCTCTTGACGCGGTCGCGCTGGCTCTTCGAGGTGCCCGTCTCGATGACGTCGGCGTCGAGTTCGCCCGTCTCTGGGTCGAGGCCGATGTCCTCCAGACAGGAGCGGACGATGCCGACGGCACGCTCGGCGTCGGCTTGCTCGACAGTGTCCGAGAGGCGCACCCGTGCGCTGGCCTCCGCCAGCCTGACCAGGGCCTCGAGTTTCCGGGCGGTGACCGGGACCGGCGCGTCCTCGCCCTTGCCCCCAGAGCGCAGGTCGACGTAAAAGTCCTGGATGGTCTCCTTGGCCTCCTCGCCCATCGTCGGGAAGCAGTTGCGCTTGGCGTAGGCGACGTACTTCCGGAGGAGGTCCGGCTCGATAGTCGGGGCCACCTCGTCGGTCACTTCGGCGACTTCCGCCTCGGTGTAATCCGAATTGTTCGCCTCGCTGCGGTGCGTGTGGAGTTCGCCCGCGTAGTTCGTCTGGATGATGTGCTCGGCCAGGCGGGTGTCCTTCTCCTCGTCTGGCTGGTCGGTGACCGTGAAGATGAGGTCGAAGCGGGAGATGAGCGGCGGCGCGAGGTCTATCTGCTCGGCCATTGGCTCGTACCGGTCGAACCGGCCCATCGTGGGGTTGGCCGCCCCGAGCAGCGAACAGCGGGATTTGAGCGTCGCGTTGATGCCGGCCTTGCTGATGGAGATACTCTGCTGTTCGAGGGCCTCGTGCATGGCGCTCTGGTCGCTGGCGTCCATCTTGTCGAGTTCGTCCACGGCGGCGATGCCCCGGTCAGCGAGGACGAGCGCGCCGGCCTCGAGGGTCCACTGCTGTCCCTCGGCGAAGTCGTCCCGGACTGCCGCGGCCGTCAGTCCGGCCGCAGAGGCCCCCTTCCCCGACGTGTAGACCGAGCGGGGCGCGATGTTGTCGACGTACTGGAGGAGCGCAGACTTCCCGGTCCCGGGGTCACCGACCAGCAGCATGTGGAGGTCCCCGCGGGTGCGGGACCCGTCCGGGAGATGTTTCGTGACGCCGGAAAAGAGCTGGAAGATGATGGCTCGCTTTTCCATCTCGTAGCCGTATATCGAGGGCGCAATCGCGCCCTGCATCTGCTCGTAGACGTCCGGCTGGTTCGAGAGTTCGATAATTTCGGTCTTGTCCTCCTCGGTGATGTCCATCTCCTCGAACTCCTCGTCCTCGATTTCGACCGTCAGCCCCTCCATGAAGATATCGAACATCGCGGACTTCTCGCGGTCGTTGCCCTGCTGTTCGAGTTTCAGAATGCCCGTGACAGAAACGTGGTCTCCCGCCGTCACTTTCCCGGTGACGTCGTCCTCGATGGTGACGTCGATGCTCTGTGGGGTCTCGCCCCCGCGCAGGCCCTCGGGTGATTCCTGGACGCGGAGTTTCTGTGCGTCGATGAACTCGGACTGGTCGTAGTTGATCTGGAAGGGCCCCTGACGCTCACAGCCCTGGCACTCGTGGGGTTCCTGGAAGTCGCCGCCGTCCTGGGGGATGCGCGTGAGCGTCCCGCAACGCTGGCACTCGAAGGCGGCGGTGGTAATCTTCGGCCGGACGTCCGTGGCCTTGCGGATGATGCCCTGGACTGAGAGCAGGTTGCCCCGCTGGTCGGCCCGGATGTCGCGGATGGCCGTTCGGTCGGGCAGGCCGGTCACACGCACGTGGGCCTGGCCGAGCGAGACGTCTACCGGCAGGTCGTAGAGGCGGAGGGCCTCCTCGGCGTACTGCAGCAGCTGGCGTGGCTTGCTCCGCAGGTCGTCGGCGATGTCGGCGTCGAACGTGTAGAGGTCCTGCCAGTCGACGTACAGGGACTTCTGTTCCTTGGGATACTGCTGGGCCAGTTCGGCAATCTCACTCCGGTAGTAATCCCGATAAAATTCTTCGAAGGAGTCGATGAGCTGGGTGTCCTCGGCGCGGGCCATATACTGAGAGAGTGTTAGTTCGTCCTGGTTCTTGAAGGTTCCCATGGTCGCGGTGGCATTGTTCAGATAAGCAGGAAACGTCGAAGAAAGCCCTCGGCCGCCTCGCAGACCACGCTGAGCGACATATTCTCCCTTCGGTCGAATAGGGGCCGCTCAGCGGCTGCGACGCGACCTCGCCCTTTAAGTCCGCCAGGGCGTGGAACGTGTGGCCGGTAGAACTCGTGTTCCGGCCGATCCTAATCTGAACAGTGCCGTCGCGGTTGGGGACTCTCATCGCCCCTGCATCCAACAGGGCTATTGGGCTGCCGGCCAGACGTATCGGTATGGCCAGTCTCTCTCCACAGCACACCTGCAGGGGGTGTGGTGACTCGCTATATCTTTTCGAGGAGCGATGCGAGTCCTGTGGGGCCGAGCACGCCTGGTTCTACCTCGCCGACTGTCTGGAATGTGGCGAGGAGACGGACTATCTCGCCGGCGCGTGCCCCCACTGTGGCACCGAGCACTCCCCGTGGCGGGCCGTGGAGTTCGAGGCCATCCGTGATGGTCGGGTCGCCGTCGCCAAAGACGCGGTGTCCCGACCGATGGAGGCCGGCTATCGCCGCCACCTGGGAATGGTCAAGGGCCAGTGGGCGGACTACCGACGGACTTCCGAGACCGGGCCCGAGTTTCACGTCCGGGTCTACGGCGACCACTACGAGTTGCACCTCGACGAGTTCGGGGCCATCGAAGAACCGGCCATGCACGCCTTCGTCTACGCCCCCCGTGTCGCCGCGACGGCTGGCGTGGGGATGCTTCGTGGCTGTACTGTCGCAGCCGACCGGTCGGCAGCACTGCTCGACCGGACCCTGCGAGCGCCGTTTCGAATTCTGTCAGACGCCGAGGACCAGTAGACGACTCACCACCGCTCACGCCGGGCGGACTCCCCATTTGCGGTCGCGCGAACGGCCACTAAAGTGTTAGAAATCAGTATGGTATTGAGGACCATCGACGGCCACGACGAACGTCGGACTCTTGAGGAAATTTCTACGAGTCTGGAAAATACTGAGCCAAATTTCTGCACGAATACACTCACCAAACTAATTACCTGAGTGTAAAATCATACATCGATATTGTAATACGTAAGGCGTGTGATTGGACGTCTGGCAGGATAGTCGGGAATACAATTATATTGTATTAAATTATTCTGGAGCGCTATATTTATACTAATATTTTGATAATCGAGGCTCTAATCTCGAATATACGATTTACGTACGGTAATAATACCTTCGAGAGTAATAAACACAATCGAACATAATGTCTTTCCGAGATGCGGTGCCTTTCGATAGACTAATACCCGGGTGGGCCAAACGTCCGGCGATGACAGAAGTGGCCCGGTTGCGCGACAGCACGCAGATTCTCCTGCCCTGCAGTGCTGTCTCGGGTCTCCGTGCGGACCTGGAAGACCAGTTCACGGTGACAATCCGCACCGAGGACAGCCGGGTTCGCATCATCGGCAGCCCCACCGAAATCAAAGGGGTCAACGACTACCTCGCGCGCAACGGCGTCGCCGTCGCGTAGCGCCAGGTTACATTCCGCTCTGGGGTCGGTCGTCCGCGCAGATTTCTCGCACGCGATTCAGACCGCCGGCAGTGGCCCGCTCCGGGGCCGGGCAACTCGAAAGGGAATTCTTAACACCACGCCGACGGACGGTTTCGTATGGCCGAAACTATCGAGGCACTCATTCCCGGCGGGCAGGCCGACCCCGGCCCACCGCTCGGGCCCGAACTCGGGCCGACCCCCGTGGACATTCAGGCGGTCGTACAGCAAATCAATGACGAGACGGCGGCTTTCGACGGGACGGAAGTCCCGGTCACCATCACCTACGAGGAGGATGGCTCCTTCGAAATCGAGGTGGGCGTCCCGCCGACGGCCGAACTCATCAAGGACGAGGCCGGATTCGACACTGGGAGCGGCGAACCCCAGGAGAACTTCGTCGCCGACCTCTCCGTCGACCAGGTGATGCAGATTGCCGAGCAGAAACACCCCGACCTGCTGGCCTACGACCTGAAGAACGCGGCCAAGGAAGTCGTCGGCACCTGCACCTCGCTGGGTGTGACTATCGAGGGCGAGAACCCTCGCGAGTTCAAGGAGCGAATCGACAGCGGCGAGTACGACGACGCCTTCGCCGCGGAAGCCTGAGAGACCCGTCGACCCACCGACGACCGGTGTCGCGATTCTTTTCGCCCGGTGTTCTGCGAGTACGGTCTCGTTCACCCTGGTCGTCGCCGGACGAAAGCGCTTTTGCGCGTCGCTGACCGAGGGGGAGACGATGGGGCTCGAAGAGGACATCGAGGCAATCGAGCAGGAGATTCAGGAGACCCCGTACAACAAGTCCACCGAGCAGCACATCGGTCGCCTGAAATCCAAGCTCGCCGAGAAGAAGGAGACGCTGGCGAAGCGCCGCTCCTCCTCGGGCGGTGGCCCCGGCTACGCCGTCGAGAAGACCGGCGACGCGACGGTGGCGCTCGTGGGCTTTCCGAGCGTGGGGAAGTCGACCCTGCTCAACGCCCTGACCAACGCCGACAGCGAGACCGGTTCCTACGAGTTCACGACGCTGGACGTCAACCCCGGGATGCTCCAGTACCGCGGGGCCAACATCCAGATGCTCGACGTGCCGGGGCTCATCGAGGGGGCGGCGAGTGGCCGCGGCGACGGCCAGGAGGTCCTCTCGGTCGTCCGGACTGCCGACCTCGTCGTCTTCGTGCTCTCGGTCTTCGAAATCGACCAGTACGAGCGCCTCCACGAGGAACTGTACAAGAACGGCGTCCGCGTCGACCAGGACCCCCCGCGGGTATCCGTCCGCAAGAAGGCAAAGGACGGCATCTCCGTCACCGCGAGCGTCGACCTCGACCTCGATTCGGCGACCATCACGAGCATCCTCCGGGAACACGGCTACGCGAACGCCGACGTCACCATCGCCGAACCCGTCGACCTCGACCGCCTCATCGACGGCGTCCGGGACAATCGGGTCTACCTCCCCTCCATCGTCGTCGTCAACAAGGCCGACCTCATCGAGCCCGACTACGCGGAGACGGTCGACGAGCGCCTCCGCGACCACGACATCGACCCCGACGAGGCCGTCTTCATCTCCGCGACGGAAGACCGTGGCCTCGATTCCCTCCGCGAGACCATCTGGGCGGAACTGGGGCTCATCCGGATCTACATGGACAAGCCCGGCCGCGGCGTCGACTACGACGAACCGCTCATCCTCTTCGCGGGCGACACCGTCGAGGACGCCTGCGAGAAACTCGGCGGCGAGTTCAAAGAGCGATTTCGCTTCGCCCGCGTGAGCGGTCCCAGCGCCAAGCACGACGAACAACAGGTCGGCCTCGACCACGAACTCGCCGACGAGGACGTGTTGCGCATCCTCCGCCGGAAGTGAGCGACCCGGGGCTGTGGGGCGCGCGACACCTGAACTGTTTCCACAGTGGAGGGCTGGCAAAGGATTCATGCCGGGTTCTCCCCTACCGCCGGCCGTGTCCCGCCGCCTCCTCCCTGCCCTCACCGCCGTCGCGCTCGTCGCGACAGCCGGCAGCCTCTACTTCAGCGAGGTCGCCGGGCTCGTGCCGTGTGACCTGTGCTGGTACCAGCGCGTCCTGATGTACCCCCTGGTCCCGATACTCGGGGTCGCCGCCGTCGAGGACCGGTCGGCCGCCTGGAAGACCGCCCTCCCACTGTCGACGCTCGGTGTCGGTGTCGCCGCCTACCACTCATGGCTCCAGGTGCAGCCCTCGGACACCTGCTCGGTCGGGGGTGGCTGTGGTGGCATCGACTGGCAGGTCGCCGTCTTCACGATACCGCGACTGTCGCTCCTGGCATTCACGCTCCTCACTGCCGGCCTGCTGCTGGTCGCCCGTGAGGACGTTTCCGCCGTGGATCGATGAGTGGAATCCGTAGCTTGTCCACTCCATCACACCTGCCTCGCCCGCCCCCTCAACCGTTATGTCCCTGGCCGCCTGTGTGGGAGACACAGGCATGCTTCTGACCGACCAGCAGCGGATGATGCGAGATAGCCTCCGGGAGTTCATGGACGAGGAAATCGCCCCCGACCTCCCGGCGGCCGACCGACAGCCCCTCTCGAAGGACGAGGCCATCGACTACATGCAGACCATGGCCGAGATGGACGTCGGCCCCTACGCCGAGGAACCAGTCGAGGACCCGGTGACCCGGACCATCGTCAGCGAGGAGGTCGCGCGGGTCTGGCCGAGCCTCCAGGTGACGATGGGAATGTCTCTGCCGGTGACGGTGCTGGACATCTTCTCCGAGCGGACCCGGGAGGCCTACGCCGAGGAGTACGACAACGACGAGATGGTTGGTGCCTTCGCTATCACCGAACCCGACGGCGGGTCGGACACGAAGGTCCCGAACACCGTCGCCCGCGAGGACGGCGACGAGTACGTCATCGACGGGGAGAAGACCTGGGTGTCGAACGCCCCCATCGCCGATGTCGTCCTCGTCGTCGCGTGGGACGCGGCCGCCGAGCGCCGGGACATGTTCCTCGTCGACGAGAAAACGTCCGGCTTCGAGTCTCGCTCGCTGGACAAACTCGGCTGGAAGGGGTCGCCGACGGGCCAGTTGTTCTTCGAGGACTGTCGCGTGCCACAGGAGAACAAGCTCTCTCACGCCGTCGTCGCCGCCATCGGGGACGGGCGGCTCGACCCCGAGGAGACCGCGCTGTTGCCCGGCGACGGGAGCGGCGACCCGCTGAACGCGCTGTTCGCGTCGATGCGCAACGGCATGGCCGCCATCTCCGTGGGCATCATGCAGGCCGCCTACGAGGCCGCACTCGACTACGCGACCGACCGCGAGGTCTTCGAGAAGCCCATCGGCCAGCACCAACTCGTCCAGGAGAAACTCTTCGACATCCGCGCGGGCCTCGAGACGGGTCGGTTGCTGACCCGCCACACCGCCCAGCAAATCGCCCACGGTGACCCGGAGGCCAGACTCCTTTCCTCGCTCTCGAAGGGCTGGGTCTGCGAGACGGCCGTCGATGTCGCCAGCGACGCCATGCAGGTTTACGGCGCGAACGGCCTCTCGACGGACTATCCCCTCGAGCGGTACTACCGGGACGCCCGGACGATGACGATTCCAGACGGGACGACCGAGATACAGAAACTCGTCGTCGGCTACGAACTGACGGACCTGCAGGCCTACACGTAGGCTGGTGGTTTCGCTCCCTCAGCGCTCCGTTTCCTCGCTCTCCCCTGCCAGCCGCTCGCGGGCGACCGCCTCGGCCCGACGGGCCACCTCTCGTATCGGCAACCCGGTTGCGCGTGCGACCGCGAGGGCGTCGTCGAACTCCGCGCTGACGTCGAAGAGGTCCCCGCCCATCCGGCCCAGTTTGACGGTCACGTCGTGGTGCTGGCCGTCGATGTCGACGGGAACGGTTGTCTGCTCGCGCTCGGCCGCGAAACGGTGGCCGGCCCCGTGTTCGCGGACGCCGAGCGTGCCGGTCTGGGCCGCCAGTTCCCGCGCCACTGCTCGCGCGTCCTCCGGTCTGACGACGACCCGGACGAGGTGGCCGGGCCGGGACTTCTTGCCCGTTGTCGCCAGTACCGTCACGTCCAGGGCCCCGACGTCTCTCAGGGTCTCCTGGAGGCCGCCCAGCGTCTCCGGGGTGGCGTCGTCGAGGTTCGTCTCCAGGACGGTGATGGACTCGCGGTGGAGGGCCTCCGTGGACTCCCCAAGAACTGCCCGCAGGACGTTCGGGTGCTCGGGGTAGGTCCGCGACCCCGCGCCGTAGCCACCTGCCGCGACCGAGAGCGCGGGCAGCGAGTCGACGCCCTCCGCGACGTGGGCGAGAATCGCCGCCCCCGTCGGCGTCAGCAGTTCGCCATCGACCGGCCCGCCCTGGAGCGACCAGTCCGCCGCCGCGGCCAGTTCGACGACCGCCGGGACCGGCACGGGATAGACGCCGTGGCTCGTCTCGACCGACCCGCCGCCGGTCGCAAGCGGCGTCGTCACCACTCGCTCCGGGTCGAGTTCGGCGAGCAACAGCGCCGCGCCGACGACGTCGGCGATGGCGTCGTCGGCCCCCACCTCGTGGAAGTGCGTCTCCTCGACGGCGGTGCCGTGGACCGTCGCCTCCGCCTCGGCGAGCAACTCGAAGATAGCGGTGGCCTCGCGCTCGACGGCTGCCGGGACGTCCAGACCGGCGAGGACCTCGCGCACCTCGGGGAGCGTCCGGTGGGGACCCGTGCCCTCGATGCCGGCGTGAGTGTGGTCGCCGTGGTCATCCCCGTGGCCGTGGTCGTGACCATCGTGGGTATGGTGGTCGTGGGTGTGGTCCCGGTCGTCGTGCTCCTCGTGTTCCTCGTCGGTGTGGTGATGACCTTCGCCCTCATCGCCGCCCTCCGCTCCGGACCGGCGGACCGTCACCGAGGAGGCCTCGATTCCGCCTCTTGTCGTGGTCCCGATGTCGTAGCCGATGTCGAGGCCGTCGGCCACCGGGGACAGCACGTCCGGGTCCGCACCGGCCGAAAGGAGCGCGCCGAGAATCATGTCGCCGCTCGCGCCCATCCGGCCGTCGAAAGCGAGCGTTCGCATACCTCTCGTTCCGAACCGAACGACAATAGACTGTCGCCTCGGTGAAGCGCCCGTCGGTCTTTCCTGCGCTCGCTCGACGGCGGTTCGCCGGAAACTGCCACCGAGCGGTCGTGACGGGCTGACCGGACGGCCTCAGGGGCACTCCCCGACCCTCTCGTGCGAAATACCGAAGTGACCTGCGAGCGAACGAGGGGACGTGAAGGAGTTCCAGCGCAAGCAGTTACTGGAACGCATCGAGCGCGACGGGGCGACCGTCGGTGCCTCGATTCCCGACCAGATTACGGTGCAGGGCGAGGAGATTGCCCTCCGCGAGTTCGTCTTCGAGATTCGCCGTCGAGAGGCGGTCCCGCCCGCCGAAGAAGAGCGCGTCGACCGGGCCAAGCGCAACCTCCGCCGGGAGCGCGTGGAGCGCAAGCAGCGAATCGAGGATGGCGATATTTCGTTTGCGGAGGGAGAGCGCCTCGCGGAGGCCGTCATCGGCCTGGACCGCGCGCTGACGGAACTGGAGACCCTCGAACCGGTCGACATCGAGGCCGAGGCGGACGCACAGGCGACCGCCGACCGGAAGCGGTGGTTGAACTTTCTCAAGAAGGCCACCGGGCGGGCCGACTCGGACCACGCCGGGCGAGGGAACCGGCTATGAGGTGGCGTGATTTCGTTGACGGCCAGTCAGAAAGCCCCCGGCCGCTCGCTAGCACTTGTTGTAATTACTGGCACTGCAAACAGGAAGAAAGCCCCCGGCCGCTCGACCCTCCGGGACTTGCTGCGCTCCTCGCTTCGCTGCGGTGCTTACTGCGTCCGGGAGGATCGAGCGGCCTGCCCCTTTCAGTCCCACCCGTCCCGCGCCCTCCCCTCCCCAACCGGACTTGCGGTACTCACTCACTCCGTTCGTTGCGCTCCTCGTCCCACCGGAAGAGCAAGCTCTTCCGAGCTCTCACTCGCTCGCTTCGCTCCCTCGCGAGAACCCCGCGCGCGTTTCTCGCGCGCCACAGCCACGCTACAGCACTCACCGCAACCGCCACGCCACAGCCACGCCGCCACAATCCACGTGCGTAGGCGCGTGCTGGCTCGCGTGGCCGTCAGGCCCGCGAGCCATTCGCGCGAGGGATGAGGAGCGCAGCCGAAGGCGAGCACCGCAATCGGCTGGGGAGGCGTGTGGGGTGGGACTGAAAGGGGCCGGCTGCTCGATTCCTCCCGGGCGACGTAAGCACCGGAGCGCTCGAAGAGCGCGAGGAGCGCAACGAGCCCCGGAGGGTCGAGCAGCCGGGGGCTTTCTGGTTGTTTGTCGAAGAAGGGTGCTCGTGACGGACCTTCCGGCAATTCCCGTGAGTACTCGAATCGAACCAGATTACACCCGGAAAACGACCGACACGCTCAAGCCCGTTCCAGCGCCACCTCCGGCGTGTACGTCCTCGAACTCGTCGGGACCGACGAGGAGTTCGCAGCCTACGAGGCCCGCATGGCCGCAGTCGAAGTCGAGTCCCTCGGGCCCGGCCTGGCCACGGCACGGTCGCTGTCCGACCGGTTCACGGACCTTGCCTTCACCCACCGGGCGAGTGACCTCGTCGGAACCTGTGAGGCCGGAATCGAGGACGCCCGCACCCTCCTGAAGGCGGCCACCATCGACCGCACGGGAACGGCCGCGGTCCGTGCGGTCGATGTCCGCGGCACGACCGGCGTCGACACGCAGGCCGCCGAACGCGCCCTCGGGTCGGTGCTGGTCGACCGCGGTCTGGCCATCGACCTCGAGAGCCCCGACCACGAACTCAGGGCCCTCTTTGCCGGCGACACCTGCGCCCTCGGGTGGCTCCACGCCGAGACCGACCGGGACTTCGCCGACCGCCAGCCCGGCGAGCGGCCCTTCTTTCAGCCCGGGAGCATGGCCCCCGACCTCGCGCGTGCGCTGGCGAATATCGCTGGTGCCCGGCCCGGCGCGGCGGTGCTGGACCCGATGTGTGGCACCGGTGGCATCCTCCTCGAGGCTGGGCTCGTGGGCGCGCGTGTCGTCGGGATGGATGTCCAGGCGAAGATGGTCGCCGGGGCTCGCGAGAATCTCGGCGCCTATCTCGATGGTCCGTGGGACGTCCTCCGTGGCGACACCTCGTCGCTCCCGCTCGCCGACGGAACGGTCGACGCGGTCGTCTTCGACGCGCCCTACGGACGGCAGTCGAAGATTCGCGGGGAGTTGAACCGGCTCGTCGCCGACGCGCTCAGGGAGGCCCCCCGCTGTGTCGTCGTCGGCGACCGCCCGTGGGCCCAGCCCGCCCACGAGGCTGGCTGGCAGACCGAGGCCGTCTTCGACCGGCGCGTCCACCGGTCGCTCACGCGGTACGTCGTCGTCCTGACTCGGCGCGGAGACGGGTAATCCTCACCTCATTCCAGGCCGAGTATCGACCGCAGGCGAGCGGTGTCGCCCGTCATCCGGTCGAGGAGGGCGAGCATCTCGGCGCGACTTTCCGGGCCGACGTGGACCATGACCATCCCCTCGCCTGGCTGTCCGTAGACGACGGTCGCGCCGTCCGGAGCCGCGGCGATGGCCGGTAGCGCGGCGAGGTCCTCCTCGCCCTCGACGACGAGGAGGGTCGACGCCTCCCCGACGATGGCGAGGGCGTCTCCGAGCGCCTCGAGCAACGCGGCCGTCAGCGTGCCCGGGGGGTTCGCGACCGTGACCTCCCGGTCGAATCCCTCGAAGGCGGCGAGCGTCTCCGCGATGGTCTCGTCGACGGCCGTCCGCTCCGTGTGGTCGTCCAACAGTGCGATGTCGGGCGTCTCGCCCGCCTCGACGACGTGGTAGGAGACGACGTCACCGACCGTCACGAGCGGGTGCCCGGCCTCTGCCAGGAGTGCATCGACGTCAGTGAAAATCGGGCCGGCCGGCTCCTTCAGTTCGACCCGGAGCGAGTCCTGAAGTTCGACCACGACCTCTGCCATCGGCCTATCGGACCTTCAGCGCGTAGGTGCCGGGTTCGGTAACGTCCATCTCTGCGGCAATCTTGCTCTCCTCGGGGTGGGAGATGACCACGTAGCCGGCCCAGTCCTCGGTGAGCGAGGTCGACCCGCAGGCCACGCAGGCCTCTATCTCGGCGCTGTCCTGGATGCGGTGGCACTCGCGACAGACGAGGCGGTCGGCCATCAGCTCTCACCCGCCTCGGCCGCCTCTTTGCGGCGTTCGCGTTCCTGCTCGAGCCAGTCGTGTTCCCCGAGGCCGACCTGCTTTGCGGTCAGGCCAATCTGTGAGTCGCGGGGATTGCGCTCGTCGATGCTCTTCGTGACGATGCGTGCGCGCACTGGGTCGCCGGTGCCGATGCTCCGGTTGGACTCCCGGGAGGCGAGTTGCTGATTTTCGCCGTCGAAGGCGAGATACTCGTCGGAAATCTGGGAGACGTGGAGCAGTCCGTCGACGGGTCCAATGCCGACGAACGCGCCGAAACTGACGACCTCGACGACCTCGCCGTCGACGACCTCCTGCATCTGGGGGTCGAAGGTCAACGCGTCGAACTCCGCCTCGTAGTAGACGCCGGGCTTGTTGGGAAGCACTGCGCCGTCGCCGATGTCGTGAACCTCGATGACCGAGACGACAGAACCGACGTCCTCGTCGACCCGCCCCTCGAGTTTGTCCTGCAGGAGCGCCTTCACGAGGTCCGGCGTGACCTCTGCGAGATGCTCGGGCGGTACCTCGACCGTGTCGCGGAGTGTGACCCGTTTGTACATTATGGGTGAGTGATGGCCAGTTTGTTCTTCCCGCGTAAACCAATTACTGATACGCCCTCGTCGAGGAGTCGCCCGGCGAGCGGCCGGTCGTTGGTTACTGCGGGACAGTGCTCTGCAACAGCGAGTTCGACGACGGCGTCGTCTGCGTACTCGGCCGCAGTCTCACGAATTTCACACCGCTCGGAGAGGTCGAGTCCCACCCGTGCGGCGGTCGCCTCCCGGCCCCGGCCGGCCGCCAGTTTCTCCAGTTCCGTCACGACCGCACGGGGAACCAGTGGGTCGGGACTCGACAGGAGTCTGTCGAGCTCGTCGAACAGTCTGAGGTCGGCTTCGACTGGCATCATGAGTGCGTTGGTGTCGAGGACGACTGTCACTGGAGAGTCCCGTAGCCGATGAGTCGCCACCGCGCGCCGACCCGGCGGTTGATGGCGATCTTCGCGCCCGACTCGGCGCAGACCGGTCGCT
>ENA-ORDC01001722-ORDC01001722.1-marine-metagenome-genome-assembly--contig:-NODE-1722-length-15187-cov-3.713633_pt1 | contig 15187 bp, 12 predicted proteins | sample MGYA00237783_ERZ508515 | MGnify/ENA primary metagenome ERZ508515 (study PRJEB26186, sample SAMN06268792) | marine metagenome | isolation source: Eden Landing Ponds, San Francisco, CA, USA | place... | reverse complement strand
AAGACCGTCTACGACAACTACTGAGCGTCCGCATCGGTCGCCCGCGGCGACCGCCTGACCACCTGCTCTCGTTTCGTTTTCTTGCTCTCTTCTCCTCTCGTATTCTCGATAGTGGCAACCCACTCACCGCCAATCAAATTCTCTATAACAGAACACGATTCTGGACTCGGGCGCTGTATTCGTTACGGACTTAGCTGTGTAATCTCTGACCGCGACAGCACAGCGAAAACTCTGCGACTTCGACTCAGAACCGACAAATCGGTCGTCTCGAATCTCGTTCCGAGATAGCGAACGGGAGCGTCAGTAGTTGATGTTGAGTTCGACGACGTTCGCCGCGCTCAGGACGCGCTCGGGGAGCGCCCCGTGGAGGTCTTCGTCGCTGACTCGGCTGGCGGGAGCGGAGACGCTGATGGCACCGAGCACCTCGCCGGACGAGGATTTGATGGGTGCCGCGAGACAGCGCAGGCCTTCGAGGCGCTCGCCGTCGTCGATGGCGTAGCCCCGCTCGCGGACCGCTTCGAGCACCTGAAACAGTTCCTCCCGCGTGCCGATGCTCTTCGGCGTCTTCTGTTCGAGTCCGTGACGCTCGATTATCTCGTTGACCCGAGACTCCGGGAGATTCGCGAGAATCGCCTTCCCGAGCGCCGTCGTGTGCAGGTTCGTTCGCAGGCCCGCGTAGGTATCGAGGTCCACGGCGTCGTCGCCTTTCGCCCGCATCAGGTAGACGCCCATCCCCTGTTCTTCGACGAGGAGGTTGGCGAGTTCGCCCGTGTCGGCGGCGAGCGACTTGACCTCGGGTTCGGCGATTTGATACACCTCCATCGACTTCCGACTGTGGCCGCCGACTTCGAGGAACTTCAAGCCGACCCGGTAGTCGTCGCCGTCCTTGAGGACGTACCCGTGTTTCTGGAGCGTCGTCAAGTGGTTGTGCACCGCGCTCTTTCCCATGTCGAGGTCACCGGCCAGTTCCGTGACCCCACAGGGTCCCTTCTCCATCAACTCCTCGACGAGCGCCAGCGTCTTTTCCGTGGTTCGAACCGGGTGTTTGGCGTCCATGATTATTCGTTATTAACTATCTGAATAAGTGTTCTGGTCGGGAGAACAGAAGACTGTGAACGTGGAACGTCGTTTCAGCGGAAACCCCCCCCATCTGTCAGGCAACTGCTCTGACTTTTCGACTGTTGTTCTGTCATGGTGCAATACTTCGTGCGGTACTTCTTCACTTTCTCTATCTTACGTACTCGTCGTCTGTTCTCTGCCGCTCCCTCGAAACGAGGTTGTATTCGGACTCTCTAATTTGGAATTTTTTTGTTAACGCTTCCGGGCGTCCATAAAAACGTCAGTTCCGTTCGCCTCTGAGGCCGCTGTTTTCGTCTCGACGACCGGTCGTGACTGGCGGACGCCGACGTTCCGTCTTCTTTAGATAGTTGTTCAATATAAACAATATCGATTCGCGTTCTCTCGCGGGTCAGTTCCACGGTTCGCACTCTTCGTGTCTCACGGCCGAGGACGAACGGGGAGGTCTACAACGGGCCGGCGTCGGTGACGACCCTCCGGCGGTTCTTTTCGGAGTACGTCGTGCACGTCGTCGGGAAGCGATTCCAACTCCGGGAGCGACTGGTCGCTCACGTTTACGTCGTCCGCGAAGTCCTTGACCGCGAGTCGGGTGGGGACGCCGTCTTCGACGACGAGGATGGTGTTTTGGCCGTGCGGAGAGAACACCGTTCCGTAGCGGTAGAGGAAGTGCAACAGCGGTGGCAAGACGGTGTCGAAGAACTCGGCCAGCCACTCGTCGAGAGTCAGTCCCGACTGTTCGACCAGCCGCGAGACGAAGGGTTCGCCGGCACCGTCGACGTGCATCAAGGACGAGAGCGTAATCGCCCGCTCGCCGTCTTCGAGGAACGTGTCGATGGACTCCCGCCAGACCGCGCCCAACAGTTCGTGGTACTGGTACGGCGAGCCGTCGATGTCGGTGAAGTCCGCGTGGTCGTAGTTGAGGCCCGCGATCTCGCCGGGGAGAATCAATCCCTGTTCCTGCAGGAAGCCGTCCCGCTCGTAGATGCCCTTGCTGTACTCGGTGGTTCCCCTCGGTCAGACCGCCAAGATCGGTCGTCTCATCGAGGTCGCGCAGTAGTCGAAGGGAGTCACCGAGTTCGATGCCGAGTTACAGGTCGCCGTTGACGATGTCCGCGACGCGCTGGGCGTCGAACAGGCGCTCGTCGGCGTCGTACAGCGCCCGTGCGAGGCGGTCGGTCACGACGAGGTTCGTGATGGGGCCCTGATAGAGCGCGCCGGCGCGGTAGACGTCGCCGTTCTGGACGGCGGTGAGTTCGCTCGCCACCTCGTGGTTCTCCATGAACGAGATGACCGTGTTCTGGAACTCCTCGCGGGTCTTAGCCTCCTGTCCGCGCACGAGGAGCACTTCGGGGTCGACTTCCAGAAGCGTCTCGAAGTCGACCGCGCCGCGGTTGCTGTAGAAGTCCCGCACGTCGGTCGCCGCGAGCGCGTCGTTTATTTGGAGGTCGTTGAGATGCTTGAAGCTCGTTCCCTCGTCGATGACGTAGGGGTAGAACTCCTCGGGTTCGTCGCCGCCGCCCCAGACGACGGCGGCCGAGGGCCGCTCGCCCTGCGCGGGGACGACCGGCGCGAGGTTCGACTGGAACTCCTCGTGGACCCCCTCGAACGCCTTGAAGCGGTCTTGGCGCTGGAACACCTGCGCGAGCTTTTCGAACGCCTCGTAGAGGCTGTAGTAGCGGTAGTCCTCGTGCCACGCGTAGCCGCGCGAGAAGATGCTGTTACCGAAGAACGGCCCGACCTGCGTGCTAATCTCCTCGATGTCGGCCTCGCTCCACTGGCCGCGGTTCAGGAGGAAGTTCGGGTCGGCGACGTGCACGTCCGTGTTCAGCTCGTAGAACTGCTCTTTGCCGACACCGCTGTCGCCCCACAGCTGACGGATGGACGACTTGTCGACGCTCACGTCCGGAATCTCGTCGTAGTACTGCGTGTGGTACCGGCCGGGGAGCCAGAGGCCCATCGGCGCGTCGAGCCCGAGCGCGACGCCCATGTCGGCCCAACTGCCGTTGTTCGCGACCCACGTCTCCGGAACCGAGTCGAAGGTGACCTCGCCGACCGGCTCTATCGACACCGAGTAGGACTCCGCCGCCTCGGTCGTCGTCTCGGTTTCGGTCTCTGTCGCTGTCTCGGTCGCCGCCTCGGTCGTCGCGGCCGCGGTCGTCTCGGTTTCGGACTCCGTCGTCGTCTCCGACCCGCCGCCGGTACAGCCGGCGAGCAAGCCGCCGGCGACGACCGCGCCGCCGTACTGGAGGTACTCGCGCCGCGTCGATTCCCGTCCGCTTTGTCCGTCGTTTGCCATGTATTTTAGGCTTACCTAAATAGTTAAAACGTCTTCGAAATTTAGGTGAGCCTAATTACATCCGCGCGGGCGGGGGAAGGAGGCGACTCAGTCCGCCGCGTCGACGGGCGCTCTGACGGCGAGCACCGAGAGGTCCGAGTACGGCGTCGAGTCGGGACCGTTCCCCCCGGCCGAGTCGCGCAGGTCGCCGAGCGTCGTTCTGGTGATTCGCTCGTCGTCGTGGGTCAGTCGTTCGAGCACGAGCGCGTCCAGCGAGGGGTCAGCGCCCGAATCGAGGAGGTATTCGGCGATGTCGCCCGGCATCCAGTCGAACGGCCGCGGCAGGACGAGCAGGTGGCGCTCGCCGACCTCCTCGGCCAGTCGGTCGAGGTCGGCGTCGAGCGACCCGCTTTTGTGGAGCGTGACGAACCGCGTGTCCTCCATCGGCGTCCGGGCCCGACTCGCGGCTATCTGGAGCGACGAGATACCCGGAATCACCCGCACCGGCCGCTCGACGGTCCGCTGGACCTTCCCGAGGAACTGGTAGCCCGAGTGGTTCGGGTCGCCCATGAGCACCGCCGTCCCCCGGTCGCCGGCCGCGACGCGCCGCCCGAACTCGGCCAGCGCGTCGGCCTCGTCGGCGTAGCCGCAGGTGAGCAGGTCGGCGTCGGTTTCGTCGGCGACGAAGTCGACGACCGTCTCGAAGCCGACGACCACGTCGGCCTCCCGAATCGCCCGCCGCCCGCGGGGCGTCAGGTACTCCGGATTTCCGGGACCGACGCCGACTGCGTAGACCGGCGGGTCGGCGGCCTCGGAGTCCGTGGCGTCGTCGCCGCCCCCGTCGATTTCGTCGATGCTCGGTTCGGGTGCGGCCGCGGCGAACGCCGCCGGGTCCGGCCCCGAATCGAGGTCGTACGGGTCGCTTTCGCCCTCACTCATGATTTGCGAGGTCTACGTCGCCGTTGCGAACGTCGCTCGCGACGTGAATCAACTCGTTCGTGAGCGCGGCCGCGAGGCCGCTCCCGCCGCGTTTCCCGACGTTCGTCACCGCTGGAACGCCGTACTCCTCGGCGATTTCGCGGACGCGCTTCCGACTCTCTTCTGCCTTGACGAACCCGACGGGCGTCGCCACGACGGCCGCCGGTCGGGTGCCGTTTTCGATGCAGTCGCAGAGCGCCAACGCGGCGGTCGGCGCGTTGCCGACGACCGCGATTGCGCCGTCGTAGACGCCCTCCTTGTCGAGTTCGAGCACCGCGGCCGCGGTCCGGGTCATGCCCGTCTCGGCGGCGAGCTCGGCCCCGTTGCCGATTGCCTTCCGCACCGGGCAGTCGTGGCCGCGGCCCGTGATGCCGGCTTTCGCCATCGTGATGTCGGTCACGATGGGGCGCTCGTCGAGGACGGCCCTCGCGCCCGCGACAACGGGGTCGTTCTGGCACCGGATGAGGTGCTGGAACTCGATGTCGCCGGTCGAGTGGACCGCCTTCTGCCGAAGTCGGTCGGTCAGCGTCTCGTCGGGGACGAACGTCCGGACGATGTCCATGCTCGTCTCCGCGATGTCCATTGCTTCCTGCGTCGTCGCGCCGAGGTCGGCGTAGGCGTCTCGTTCAGTCATCGGATTGGGTCTGTGTCATCGCGTTCGTCGTGTTCGCTTCGAGGTCGCCTTCGACGGAGAGGTTGATGTCCTGCAACCGCTCTCGGACGTCGTCGTCGGCGTCCCACAGGTCGCGGTCGATGGCTTCGAGGAACGTCGCGGTGATGCTTTCGAGCGCCCACGGGTTCACCTCGCGCATCCACTCCTGTCGGTCCCCGTCGAAGGCGTAGGCGTCGGCGAGGTGCTCCCAGAGGGTGTCGCTGACGACGCCCGTCGTCGCGTCCCAACCGAGCGCGACATCGACCGTGGTCGAGAGGTCGCCCGCGCCCTTGTAGCCGTGTTCTTCCATGCTGTCGAGCCAGTCGGGGTTGAGGACGCGCGCCCGCATCGCCTTGCGGACCTTCTCCTCGTTCGTGTAGACGCTGACGTTGTCGGGGTCGCTGGAGTCGCCGACGTACGAGGTCGGGTCGCTCCCCGAAATCTCGCCGACTGCGGAGACGAACCCACCGTGGAAGGCGTACCAGTCGGAGGAGTCGAACTCGTCCTGCTCGGCGGTGTCCTCGATTTTCACGGTCGCCTCGACGCCGCTCAGGCGTCGCTCGAAGGCGTCGTGGGCCTCGGTCACCTTGCCGCGACTCCCGAGGGCGTAGCCGCCCCACTGGACGAACACGTCCGCGAGGTCGCTTCGGTCGTCCCACTCGCCCTCGTCGACGGCCTTGTTCGTCCCCGCGCCGTAGCCGCCGGGCGTCGTCGTGAACACGCGGTGTTTAGCCAGTTTCTCGGCCTCGTCGGCGTCGACGCCGTCGGCCTCGAACTCGGCGGCGTCCTCCTCGACGTGCTTTTTCACGTAGTTCATCTCGTGGGGTTCGTCGAGTTCGACCACCGCGTCGACGGCGTCGTTGACGACGCTCGCGGCCTGCGGGAACGCGTCGCGGAACAGCCCCGAGACGCGGGTCGTCACGTCGATTCGCGGGCGGTCGAGTTCGTCCAGCGGAATCGGCTCCACGTCATCGACGCGGCCCGCGTCGGTCCACACCGGCTCGACGCCCATGAACGCGAGCACCTGCGCGATGGTCTCGCCGCGGGTGCGCACCGTCGGCGTCCCCCACGCGACGACCCCGAACTCCTCGGGGTACTCGCCGTGGTCGTCGTAGTGGCGGTCGAGAACGCCCTCGGCGACGCGCTCGCCGACGCTCCACGCCGGTTTCGCGGGCACTTTCCGCGGGTCGAGCGTGTAGAAGTTCCGCCCGGTCGGCAGTAGGTCCACCCCGCCGCGGGTCGGCGCGCCGGAGCCGCCGGGTCGGACGTACTCGCCGTCGAGCGCGTCGGCGGTCTGCGGAATCTCGTCTTCGGCGGCCGCGATTCGCGGGGCCGCCTCGTCGCAGATGAACGCCAGCACCTCACGGAGCTCGTCGTGCGCGCCGCGTTTCGCCCGCGCGTCGCCGAGTTGGTCGATATCGACGATGAGCAGGTTCATGTTCACCTCGTCGTCGGGGTCGGCGTCGACCTCCGACTCGGGCACGTCGAAGTCGCGTTCCGCGAGTGCGGAGACCAGTTCGACACACTGGTCGTAGACGCGGTCGGCGGCCTCCGAGAGATACATCCCGAGGTCGTCGTCGTACGTCCCCGGCTCGTCACGCATCCGGTCGTAGTCGACGCCCATGACGCCCGCAACGCTCTCGCGGAGGCTCGGCGTGTCCGCGTTCGGCAGTCGGGTGAGCGCGACGAGGTACTCCACGAGCCGGTCGCGCTCGGGCGGCTCGCCCATCGTGTGGAGGCCCATCCGAATCTGCGTCGTCTTCACGTCGGTCAGGTACTCGTGGACGCGCTCGACGAGTTCGTCGAAATCGACCTCATTGGAGACGACATCGCCGTCCGCGTCGCCGATGGCGTCGGCGTCTTCGAACCCGAGTTCGACCGCGAGGTCGAGGTCGTCGACCGCGTCAACGAGGAGTTCGCGGAGCTGGTCGCCGCGCTCCGGTCGGGCCTCGTCCATGCCCGCCTCGCGGTACTCGCGGGCGAGTTCTTCGAGGTCCGCGAGGTCGTCGTAGGTTCCCGCGGTGCGCATGACCGGCGTGAGGTAGTCCACGATGGCCGCGTACGACCGGCGCTTGGCCTGCGTCCCCTCGCCGGGGTTGTTGATGATGTACGGGTAGACGTTCGGGAGGTCCGAAACCAGTTGGTCCGGCGCGCTCTCGCCGTTCAGGCCGACGGTCTTGCCGGGGAGCCATTCGAGGCTCCCGTGGGTGCCGAGGTGGACCACGGCGTCGGCCTCGAACGCCTCGCGGAGCCACGCGTAGAACGCCACGTAGTCGTGCGGCGGCTGGAGGTCCGAGTCGTGGTACACCTTCGAGGGGTCCATCCCGAACCCGCGCGGGGGCTGGACGGTCACGAGGACGTTCTCGAACTCGACGCCCGGAATCGCAAACGGTCGCTCGGGCGGGTCGCCCCACTCCTCGATGACGTTGTCGCGGAAGCGGTCGTCGGCGTCGGCAAACCAGTCGGCGTACTGGTCGGGTGAGACCACGTCGACGCTCAGGTCCCGCACGTCTTCGGGCGCGACCCAGCGGTCGTCAAGCGTCAACTGCGAGGTGAGGTCGTCGATGAGCGCCTGCCCGTCCGCGGGGAGGTCGCCGACGGCGTAGCCCCGCTCCCGGAGTTCGGACAGGAGGTTGACCGTGCTCGCGGGGCTGTCCATCCCGAAGGCCGTTCCGATGCCGTCGTCGCTCGGCGGGTAGTTGTGGAGGACGACCGCGACGTTCTTCTCGTCGTTCGGGAGATGGCGGAGCCGCGCCCAGTTAACCGCGAGCCGGGAGACGCGGTCCACGCGGTCCTCGATGGGGAAGTGCTGTTTCGGCGCGCTCCCGACGCCCGCCTCGTCTTCCATCCGTTCTTTCCCGCTTATCGGGTGGGTGATGACGTTGCCGTCGAACTCCGGGAGCGCGACCGACAGCGCGAGTTCGAAGCCCATCACGCCCGTGTCGCTCGACTCGTACCGGCTCCGAGAGCGCATGGTCGTGATGGCCTGCAACACGGGGACGCCGAGTTCGGTGAGGAACACGTCCTCGGCGGCCGAACCCTCGTCGTCGGCGTCGCGGCCCCGCTCGCTCATCGACAGCGAGAACATGAAGGAGCTGACGACGGCGTCGACGACGGGGCCGTCGTCGTCCGAAAACCAGTTTCGGGCGACCCACTCGGCGTTCTCCTGTCCTTCCTCGTCGGTCGCGGGGTTGCAGAACGCGGGCAGGACGTTCGCACCGAGCGATTCGAGGCGCTCCACGAGCGCGTCCACGTACCGGGTGTTCGCGTGCGTCCAGTGGGACTCGTAGAACCAGACGCCGATGGTCGGCTTGTCGGGGTCGTGGCTGTCGAGCAGCTCGTCGTACTCGACGCCGGGGTAGTCGGGGTGATAGACGCCCTCGGTCGGGAGTTCGACCGGGTCGTCGACCGCCGTCTCGACGCCGGCGTACTCGGCGGCGAGGAACCGACAGAGGTTCTCGACGTTGACCGCGCCGCCACGGTCGAGGTACTCGCAGACGCGCTCGCGGTCCACGTCGGCGACGGTCGTGTCCCGGCGCGCGAAGGCATCGCCCGTGGCTTTGACGACGAGCGGCACGCCCGCGGATTCGAGTCGTTCGACCGCGTGGTCGTAGCCGGGCATGCTGTCTTCGGCCCCGTGGAGCCAGAAGACGGCCGCCGTCGCCGACTCCAACTCGTCGACGAAGGCGTCCGCGTCGGTCACGTCGTCGATGTCGCTCGCGGAGCGGACGACGAGGTCGATTCCGTCGAGTCGGCGCGCGGCCCGCTGGACCGCGCCCAACTCGTTTTCGGTCGCTGTGTACAGTCCGATTGTCGGTGTCATTGATAAAGTGTTATTGTCTTACTGCAACTACGGTTTCGTATTCGATGACGACTCAGACGCTTCCGTTCTCGGCTATCGTCGGGCAAGACGAACTGAAACGGGCGTTGTTGGCCGTCGGAGCCAACGACGACCTCGACGGTCTGCTCGTCCGCGGCGAGAAGGGCACCGCGAAGTCGACCGCGGTCCGCGCGCTTTCCGACCTCCTGCCCGAACAGGCGGTCGTCGCGGACTGTCCGTACGGCTGTCCGCCGGACCCGGACGACCCGGCCCGCCAGTGCGACTCGTGTCGCGCCCGCGACGACCCCGCGGTCGAGCGCCGGCCGGTCCCGCTCGTGACGCTCCCGCTCGGCGCGACCCGCGACCGGGTCGCGGGCACGCTCTCTGTCGCCGACGCGCTCGACGGCGAGGCGTCGTTCGACCCCGGTCTCTTGGCGCGCGCGAACCGCGGCATCCTCTACGTGGACGAGGTGAACCTCCTCGACGACCACCTCGTCGACCTGCTTTTGGACGCGGCCGCGAGCGGCGTCAACCGCGTCGAGCGCGACGGGGTGAGCGTCGAGCACCCCGCCGAGTTCACCCTCGTCGGGACGATGAATCCCGAGGAAGGCGACCTTCGCCCCCAGCTTCGGGACCGCTTCGCCCTCCAGGCAACCGTCGTCGGGAGCCGCGACATCGACGAGCGCGTGGATATTATCGACCGGGCGCTGGGGGGCGGCGACGACGCCGAAACGGCCAACGACGCCCACCGCGAGGAGACCGCGGCGCTCGAAACCGCGCTCCGCGAGGCGACGGCCCGCCTCGACTCGGTCGCCCTCCCGACCGAGTTCAAACGCGATATCGCCGAACTCTGCGTCGACGCCGGCGTCGAGGGCCACCGCGCCGACATCGCTATCGCCCGCGCGGCCCGCACCCTCGCGGCGCTCGACGGCCGGACGAAGGTCCTCGAAAGCGACGTGCGCGAAGCGGCCGCCCTCGCGCTCCCGCACCGACTCCGGAGCCGACCGTTCGACGACGACCCCGACCTCGACGACGTGCTCGACGACCACTTCGACGCGGACGCGGACCGGGACGACGACGGCGAGGACGCCGGCGGAGATAGTGACGACGCGGCCGACACTGATGGTGACGGCACCGACGAGGGTGGCGATAGTGACGACGGCGGAGACGGTGGCGACGATGGGGGCGATGGAAACGGGGAAGCGCGCGGCGAGGGAGGCGATTCCGACGCTGACTCCGACGACGACGCCCCGCGACAGGCACCCGACTCCGACACCGGGGATGACGACGGTGGTGACGACCGAGGCGGCGAAGTCGGCGGAGCCGACGAGAGTGGCACTGAGAACGGCGATTCTGAAGACGGAACTTCCGAAGACGGCGATACCGACGACTCCGGAGACGGCGACCCCGACGAGGCCGCGCCGCTTCTCCCCGGTCAGCGCCGGGCCGGTATCGGCGACTCCGAGCGCCCGCCGGTCGAGGACGCCGCCCTCGACGCGGAGACGCCGGGTGACGGAAGCCGCGCCGCGGTTCAGGAGTCGCGACAGGGACGCGGTTCGCGGGTGCGAACCGAACCGGCGACGGAGACCGACGACATCGACGTGCCGGCGTCGGTCCGGGCCGCGGCCTCGGCCGGTCGGTCCCGCGTCACCCGGTCGGACCTCAGAACCGCGGTTTCCCGCGGGTCGGCCGCGACGCTCGTCGTGTTCGTCGTGGACGCGAGCGCGTCGATGCGCGCCGCGATGCGGCGGGCGAAGGGCACCGTGCTGTCGCTCCTCGAAGACGCCTACGAGAAGCGCGACGAGGTCGCCTTCGTCGCGGTCGCCGGCGACGACGCCGAGGTGTTGCTCCCACCGACCGACAGCGTCACGCTGGCGGCGCGGCACCTGAAGGAGCTTCCGACGGGCGACCGGACGCCGCTTCCGTCCGGGCTGGACGCCGCCCGTCGGGTCATCGACCGCTCGGACGCCGACGCCGCGCTCGTCGTCGTCGTCACCGACGGCCGGGCTAACGTCGCGGACGGGAGTCCGACCGGACAGACCCGGTCGGCGGCGCGGGGCCTCGCCACCGCCGACGCCTCGGTCGTCGTCGTCGACGCCGGTGACGACGGTATCGGCGTGACCGACATCCTCGTCTCCGAGACGGGCGCGCGGCGCATCCCGCTGTCCGACCTGTCGGCCGAGCGGGTCGCCGAGGCCGCGCGCTCCGCGGACGGGCAGTAGCCGGGGGTCGGTCGTCTCGTTTCGCATGGTGTGCTCCTATCGAATCGGTCGCGTGCGGAGTCGGTACGCCCCGCGCGTGACGCCCTCGTCGTGGTACTCGACCGGTTCTTCGACCACCGCGAGAACGCCCCCGCCCGCGGCGACCGCGGTCGGGATGCCGGGGAGCCCCTCCGTTTCGACGTGCCCCGCCGTCGAATCGAACGTGTGGACCCCGTGGCGGTCGGCCTCCCGCTCTCGGAAGTGCTGGGCGGACGGCACGAACACCCGTGAGCCGGCCGCGACGGCCGCCCGTGCGAACCCGCCGGTGTCGCGGGTCCACAGGCGCTCGCCCCCGTCGAGGTCGACGCCGACCGCGGTGTGTTCGTCGGGGTGTCGCGCGTCCGGGTCGCGGGTCGACTCGGCGAACGTGTTCCCCGTGACGAAGACGGCGGCTCCGTCGGCGACGCAGACGTGGGTCGGATAGGCGTAGACGGTCTCGTCGCCGACGCGGCGCTCGGTGGCGAGGTCGAGCCGCCACCGTTCGTTCCCCTCTGAATCGAGGAGGTAGCCGCGTTTGTCGCCGTGGCTGGCGACGGCCAGCGCGTCGCCCGCGAAAGCCACGTCGCCGACGCGTCGGTCGCCGTCGGTTTCGGGGTCCCACGACGCGACTCGCCCCCCGGTGTGGGCGTCGAGGAGGACGAGGCCGTCCTGTTCGGGGTTCGGACAGCGGTTGTACGCGACGGCGACGCGGTCCCCATCAGCGTCGACTGCGATTGGTGACGCGTGGACGCGTCTGCGCCACGCGAGCCGACCGCCGCGGTCGAATCCGAGAACGACGCTCCGCCAGCGTCGCTCCTCGCCGTCGCGTTCGTACCGCCGGGCGGCGACGACGATTCTGTCGCCGGTCACCGCGAGGTCGACGACGTAGGGCCGGAAGAAAAGCGAGTCTCTCGCCGCGGTGCCCACGTCGTCGGCCGTCGCGTACGTCCAGCGCGCGTCGCCCGTCTCGGTGTCGAGGACGCGAACCAGTCCGTCGCCGCCGCGCTCGCCGACGACGAGGAACTCGTCGGTGGCGGCCATCGACACCACGGAGTGCTCGCCGCGCGTCTCCCAGCGTTCGCCGTCGTCGGATGCGAAGTCGGTAGCAGTCTCCAGCGCGACGACGCGGCCGTCCGCGGTTCCGACGAAGACGGCGTCTTCGGTCGCGGCGAGCGCCGAGCGCGCCCAGTTGTGGCGACTGCTCGCGGGGTCGACTTCGCCGAGGTCGCGGCGGGCCGTGAGTGGGGACGATGTCATCGGGGCTCAGTCCTCGACGGGGAAGGCGTCGTGGAGCGTGTGATGGGCCTCCCCGAGGTCGTCGAGGAGCGCGTCTGTGCCCTCGCGGAGGCGGCGAAGCGACCGCTCGGCGTCGCGGACGGCGACGAGTCGGCCGCGGAGATAGCCGGCTCGCGGGTCGTCGTCGTCGATTCGCGTCGCCTCCTCTTCGAGGTCGACGAGCGCGGCGTCGAGATGTCGCTGGGCCTCGTCGAGCGTGGTCGCGTTCGCGAGCGCCTGAATCGGGCCGGGGTCGGCGTCGCCGAGGTAGTCTTCGAGTTCGGCTTCGGCGTGTCGCTTCGCGTGTTCGTCGGTCGTTCCGGTGATGTTCAACAGCGCCAGTCGGAGCGCTTCGAGTTCTGCGCAGGCCATGATTAGAGTGATTGGTGGACGAGGTTCGAGACGATGCGGTCCCGTTCGAGGTGGGACGAGACGATGCGGTCGGTGTCGTCGGGCGGCACGCCGCCGTACCAGACGCTGTCGGGGTAGACGGCGACGATTGGGCCGTCGCCGCACTGTCCGAGACACGAACTCCGCGAGACGTGGACGTCGCAGTCGTCGGCGTCGCGCACGCCCTGTCTGAGCTGTTCGAGGACGGTCGCCGCCCCGCTCGCGGCGCAGGTCTGGTTCGTGCAGACCGCGACGTGTTTCTCGGGGGCGTCGTGGACGTGCGGGTCGTCGTCGACGTCGCTCCGGTCGGCGTGCTCCGCCTGATGGACGAGCGAGCGGAGCATCGCTCGAGCGCCCCCCTCGTCGTCCTCGTAGCCGGCGAGTTCGACCTTGTACTTGCAGGTGTCGCAGGACATCTCGACGCTCCCCGAGCGGGCCTCTCGGTAGCGGTCGGCGAGCGTCTCGACCACCCGGTCGTCCGCGCCGAGCGGTCCCGACGCGCCGGCGTCGACGTAGGGGTACTCCTCGTCGAACGTCTCGGCGGTGTCCACGATTCGCCCCGTTAACACGCCGTCGCCGAGCATGTACGGGAGGACGACGACGGCGTCCGGGCGGTCCTTGGCGACGGTGTGAAGCGTCTCCTCGAGTCGGGGCGTGGTGACGCCGATGAACGCCGATTCGACGCGGGTGAACTCCCGACCCTCGTACAGCAGGCGCGCCAGTTTGTGCACGTCGCCGTTCGAGTCGGGGTCGCTCGACCCACGGGCGCAGAGGACGACCGCCACGTCGTCGTCATCGCGGTCGACGCCGAGGTCGGACTCGACCGCCCGCGCCCGCTCGTCCAGCAGGTCGACGACCGACGGGTGGATGCCGAGGTGCGAGCCGAACCGGAACTCGGTGTCGTCGTGGGTCGCGCGGGCCCGCTGAACCGCCAGCGGCACGTCGTTTTTGACGTGGCTCGCGGCGAACAGCGACAGCGGGACGACGGTCATCGTCCGGCAGGTCGGTGCCATCGACTCGATTGCGTCGTCTATCGACGGTTCGGCGAGTTCGATGTACGCCGCGTCCACCGGGACCGACAGCCGCGATTCCAACTTCGCGGCGAGCGTCCGCACCTGCTCGTTAGACTCCTCGCGGCGCGAGCCGTGGCCGACGAGGAGCACCGCGTCGTCGTCGAGCGCCGGGTCGGGCCGTTCGAGACTCATGCGTTCTCCGCCTCTTCGAGGCTTCTGACGAGCTTTCGACGCCGCGTCGGCGCGAACAGGTTCGTCTCGTCGCTTCCCTCGTAGACCCATTCACCGAACCCGGCGGCCGCGTCGTCGTCGACGCCGAACCAGTAGCCGCCCGACGAGGTCTCCCCAATCTCGCCGGTCGGCGCGTCGACCGGGCAGGCGTCGAGCAGTCGGTCCACGGTTTCGAGGAGCGCTTGGTCGTCGTGGACGAACGAGATGCCGACCGTCCCCGACGAGGACTTGAAACAGACCGTCCCGCAGGATTCGAGCAGGCCGCGGAGGAGCTGTTTTCGCCGGTCGTCGAACACGTCGAAGCGGTAGCCGCCGGCGTCGTCGCCGACGGGGAGACCGAACGCGGCGCTCGCGCTTCGCACCACGCCGCCTTCGACCGTCACGCGGTACTCGTCTTTGACGCGGGTGACGGCCGTGTTGTGGGCGTAGGCTCGCTCCGTCTCCCGGCGGTCGATTTCGCCGCCGCCGGCGATGGCCGCGAGGCGGTTCGCGCAGGTCTCGTCGCTCGTCAAAACGGTGAACTGCTCCCGCTTGATTCGGCCGCCGCCGGCGACATGGCCCCACAAGTAGGCCGTCTCCGGCGCGCTTTTCACGAGGTCGTCCGCGGGGTCGACGCGGGAGTCAACGCTCGCGTCCGAGTCGGCGTCCGCGGACGAGTCGTCGGCGTTCGCGTCGCTCACGCGTCCACCTCCCGGACCGAAATCGCTCCCGGCGGGCAGGCTCGCGCCGCGAGCGTCGCGTCGTCGTCGTCCGCCTCGGCGTCACCTTCGAGGAGGGCGACGACCCGCTCGTCGGTGCGCTCGACGCGCACGACGCCGGCCGCATCGGGGTCGATTGTGGCGAGTCCGTCGTCGTCCTCGACGAATCGCTCGTCGCGGGCGAGACAGGCGAAGATGCCGTCGCAGGCGTCTCGGTCGATTGCGATTTCGAACATCTCAGTACTCGTACTTCTGCTCGTAGCCCCGCGGGGTCACCATCCGGTCGTCCCAGACGTACGTCTCCTCGTTGCCGACGAGCACGGTCGTCGTCATGTCGACGAGGTCGGTCTCGCCGAGTTCGGGCAGGTCGCCGAGTTCGACGATTTCGACTTCCTCGTCGTCGCGTCCGGCGGCGTGGACGATGCCGACCGGCGTATCGGGATCGCGGTGTTCCAGCAGGATCTCACAGCACTTCTCGTAGTTCTCGCGTCGCTTGCGACTCCAGGGGTTGTAGATAGCGATCGTGAATCCCTCCTTG
>ENA-ORDC01001721-ORDC01001721.1-marine-metagenome-genome-assembly--contig:-NODE-1721-length-15187-cov-15.826274_pt1 | contig 15187 bp, 12 predicted proteins | sample MGYA00237783_ERZ508515 | MGnify/ENA primary metagenome ERZ508515 (study PRJEB26186, sample SAMN06268792) | marine metagenome | isolation source: Eden Landing Ponds, San Francisco, CA, USA | place... | reverse complement strand
CACGGCTGCGCCGTTCGCATTCGAGGCCCTCACTTCGTTCGCGCCTCGCTCTCCCCGCTCGTTCATTCGGAGACGTTTCCTTCGGTCACGTCTCCCGCACCTCCCCGGTCGCGCGGCGGCCGCCGCGCGACACGCTTCCTGACCGCCCCGCGGTGGCCGGGAGCGAGTTTTATCGAGCGACCCGGGGAAGGGCAGGCCTGCGGCCGCAGTGCGGTGCCTGGAGGATTGAAAGGGCGAGACTCGCTCGGCGGTTCCCGGACGAAGTAAGCACCGCAGCGGATGCGAGGAGCGCAGCGAGTCCCGGAGCCCCGAGCGAGGCGAGGGCTTTCCCTGCTTGGTGGCGTCACTATCACCGTCTCCTAGTCAGCGAGTGGAGGGATTTCCGTGCTTGTTGTTTGCGGTGCAGGCAACGATTCCTAGCCAGCGAGTGGAGGGCTTTCCGTGCTTGGTGCCGTTTCCAGCGGTCGAGCCACAGTATCGAAACCAATCACGAGGTCCAAATCACTTTCACCGCGGTCAAGGAACCCTTAACCTCGTCGCAGTCGAACCGGGAGATGAATGGCGGCATCCGATGGTGCGACGATCGATCGCCCGCTCCTCGAATCCGGCGTCCTCCAGCAGCGACAGTACCAACTCGAACTCGCCGAGACGGCGCTGGGCAACCACACCCTCGTCTGCCTGCCCACGGGCCTGGGCAAGACCACCGTCTCGCTGCTCGTCACGGCCCACCGACTCCACGAGGTGGGCGGCACGGCACTCCTGCTCGCGCCGACCAAACCCCTCGTCTCCCAGCACGCCGACTTCTATCGGGAGGCCCTGACGATCCCCGACGACGAGATCGTCGTCTTCACGGGCGAGGTTCGGCCGGACGACCGCGCCGAGCTGTTCGAGTCCGCGAAGATCGTGATCGCGACGCCACAGGTCGTCGAGAACGACCTCGTGGGGAGTCGGATCTCGATGGCCGACGTGACGCACGTCACCTTCGACGAGTGCCACCGCGCCACAGGGGATTACGCCTACACCTACATCGCCGAGCGCTACCACGAACAGGCCGAGAACCCCCTCGCCACGGGCATGAGCGCTTCCCCCGGCGACGACGAGGAGTCGATCCTCGAAGTCTGTGAGAACCTCGGCCTCCGGGAAGTGGCGGTGATGACCGACGAGGACGCCGACGTCGCCGAGTACACCCATCGTACGGACGTGGACTGGAAGCGCGTCGAGTTACCCGAGACGGTCATCGAGATTCGCGACGCCCTCCACGAAGTGATCCAGGATCGACTCTCCCAGCTCAAGCAGCTCGGGGTGACGAACAAGACCCAGCCGGACATGTCCGAGCGGGAGATCCACGAGATCCAGGGCAAGCTCCGGGAGCTGATGAACAACGACCAGAGCGAGGGCTACCAGGGGATGAGCCTGCTGGCGGAAGTACGGAAACTCCGGACGGCGGTCACCTACGCCGAGACACAGAGCGTCGAGTCCCTCCGTCGCTATTTCGAGCGCCAGCGCAACGCCGCCCGGGCCTCGGGTTCGTCGAAGGCCAGCCAGCGCCTCGTGAGCGAGCCCAAAGTCCGCGAAGCGATGCGCAAGGCCGAGAACTTCGACGACCTTCACCCGAAGTTCCGCCGCACGCGGATGCTCCTGGCCGAGACCCTGGGCATCGAGGACGGCGACCGCGTCATCGTCTTCACCGAGTCCCGCGACACGGCCGAGACCCTCACCGATTTCCTGAACGATCACTTCGATGCCGAGAAGTTTGTCGGCCAGAGCGACACCGACGGCAGCGACGGGATGACCCAAAAAGAGCAGCAGGAGACCCTCGACCGCTTCCGGGCGGGCGAGTTCGAGGTGCTGGTCTCGACTTCCGTCGCCGAGGAAGGGCTGGACGTCCCCGAGGTTGATCTCGTGCTCTTTTACGAACCCGTTCCGACGGCGATCCGATCCATCCAGCGCAAGGGCCGGACCGGTCGCCAGACCGAGGGGAAAGTCGTCGTCCTGATCGCCGAAGACACCCGTGACGAGGCGTACTTCTGGAAGGCTCGCCAGGACGAGAAACGGATGTACAAGGAACTGAAGGCGCTCAAATCGATGAAAGGCGAGATCGAGGCCGAGCTCTCCCAGGCCAGCGTCGAGGAGTTCCAGACGGGGGCGGACGACCGTGGGGAGTCCGCCGAAGCCGCGAGCGGTGACACCGCGAGCGAAACGCATCAGGCGACCGAGAGCGGAACCAGCGGAGCGTCCGCCTTGACGGCCGCCGAATCCGACGGGGGCGCGGCCACGCCCGAACGCGACACCACAGACGAGGGCGAGGGCCAGACCGGTCTCGATGCGTTCGCCGGTGACGAACCCGACGACGCCGACGCTGACGCCGACGACCCCGAGCCCGAAGACACGGTCGCCACGGCCGGGACCGACGACGATACTGTCGAGATCGTGATCGACCAGCGCGAGTTAGACTCGACCATCGCCAGGGATCTCTCCAAGCGCGACGGAATCGAGACGCGCCTGGAGACGCTGGAGGTGGGCGACTACGTCGTCTCCGATCGCGTGGTCGTCGAGCGCAAGACTGTCAGCGACTTTCTGGATACGCTCACCGGCGGTGACCGCTCTCTGTTCGAGCAGATCAAAGACGACGCCCGCTACTACGACCGACCGGTCGTGATCATCGAGGGCACGGGACTGTACGGCGAGCGTAACGTCCACCCCAACGCGATCCGGGGGGCGCTGGCCTCGCTGGCGGTGGACTTCGGCGCCAGCGTCGTCCGGACCGACGACGAGGCCGACACGACCGAGATGCTCGACGTGCTGGCGACGCGCGAACAGGAGGAGGCCGACCGAACCGTGAGTGCCCACGGCGAGAAAGCAGCCAAGACACTGGCCGAACAGCAGGAGTACGTCGTCGCCTCGATCGCCGACGTCGGCCCCGTGACTGCGCAGTCGCTGCTGGAACACTTCGGTAGCGTCGAGACCGTCCTGACGGCAGAAGAAGACGAACTGCAGGCGACCGACGGCGTCGGCGAAGTGACGGCCGAGCGGATCCGCGAGGTCGTCGCGAGCGCGTACGACCCGTAGTGGTTCGCGACTTGCCCGGCTGTACTGCCGGTCGACACACTCCTCGTCTGACAGCCGAAATACCTATATACTCGGTCTGACATTCCCCACGTGGGGGTGTGCAGATGTACGAATCGCACCACGGAGTTGGACAGGCCTTAGAGTTTACCTTACCGAACGTGGGGGACGGGTCGGACCGCTACACGGCGGCCGACCTACAGAGCGGGAGTGGAATCGCGCTCGTGCTCCTCTTGCGCAATCACTACTGCCCGCTGTCGCGGCGGAAGGTTCGACGCCTCGGTGAGCGGATCGACCAGTTCGAGTCCGAGCACGTGCCAGTCGTGGCAGTCCTGCCGGACACGGTCGATCGAGCGTCGGTGTGGGGCCGTCGCTACGAGACGCCGTTCGCCCTGCTCGCGGATCCACCGGCCGACGCGGACGCCGGCGACGACGCACCCGATCGTTTCGAGGCGTTCGGTGACGTTCAGGAGTGGGTCCCGCAGACCCCGGCACTCGTCGTCGTCGAGACCTACGGTGACGAACCCACCGTGGGGCAGATCTACAGCGGCGCGACCCGCCAGGACTGCCCCTCGGTCGAGGAGATGCTCGAAATCGCCAGGGAGACGCGCCTGGAAAGCCCAAATAAAAAACCCGCGCCGGCCGTCTGATCCCGACCCGTGGTGCGACCCGCGCACACCCGATCAAAACAGATTCTCGACGTCTGATTCTCGGTGCTGTCGCCGCCTGACGTGTTCGGTCAGTCGCTGAGCGACGATTGCCCGGTGCTCGTCGTCACGAACGAAGTCGAACACCAGTGTCACGAACGGACTCGTCGCTTCCCCAGCAGTCACGTCCTCCCGAGCGTACCCGACTGCCTGCTCGATCGTCGCCTCGTCGTACCCCAACTCCTCGGCCAGAACTGTCGCCGCCACGCCAGTCGCAGGAAGGTCGAGTGACTCCAGATCGATCGCGCGCCCGTCGTACTCGATCGGGGGTGGTGGAGTTGCGCCGACGCGTTCGGGATCGCGTTCCAGGGCCGCGAGATATCGTCGGATCGGATCGAGCGCGACCTGCTGGTAGACGTCCCCGAGGCCGTCGAGATAGGTCTGGGCGCTCCCGGCGAGGCCACGCGCGCCATCACAGTTGTCGGTCGTCGTGTGATGGACGGTGGCGGTGAACTGGATCAGCCCCTGAAGGAAGTCCCGGTCGTCGCCTGGAGGCATGTCCAGCCAGTGGGCCTCCCAGGCGTCGTGGGCGGCGTGATAGTGCCCGGTGTTGTAGATCGCGATCCCGGCCCGGAGATGGGCGTCCATACGCCGGTGTTGGTGGTCCAGCCGGATGGTGCTTTCGTGCTCGTACAGTTACCACTGTGCGGGGGCCGTCGTCTGTAAAGACGTCCTGACGGAGATATCGACTGTCGACACCTACTCGCTCACGATGTCGCTTCCGACGGTGTAGACTTGTCGGTGTCCTGTGATCCGTATTGGACGAATCCCGAATCAGGATGCACAGTCCCCGACTTCAGGGCGAGTCGACTGTCGCCCGTCCGTCCCGAAGTCTGTTGCCCGGAACGGACGTATCGTAAGCCGACGTTTTTCGCCGCATTGTAATCGGCATTGGCTTCGCTCCCGCAATCTTGGCATTCGAAGAGATCACGCTCAATTCTATTCGCAGAGCTTGTATATCCGCACTCGCTGCATCGTCGTGAGGTGTTCGCTGGCTCGACGAAGACCACTTCTATAGCCTCCGCTCTAGCCTTGTACTCGACGCGTCGGACCAGTTGTCGGTGCGCCCATTGATGGAACTTTCGTCTCCCGGGCATGCCTTCACGGATGTATCTCAGATCTTCGAACGCGATGTGTGTACACCCGTATTCGACTGCCTCGTGCACAATCTTGTTCGAGACACGATGGAGATAGTCCCTGTTGAATCGCGCTTGGGCGCTTCCGCGTTTGACGTACGTACGGTGGGCAGACTGTGTTCCAGTCTGTTGGAGTCCACCACTCACTTTCTCGAACTCTCGATGTTCATGTGTCAGTTCTCGACCGGATACGAACTGTGCCGTTGAGGTCACGGCGAGGTTTTCGATACCGAGATCGACCCCGAGTACCGTTCCGCACTCGGCGGTATCGTCGGTAGCCTCCGTTCGAAAACCCAGATGAAGAAAGTAGTCGCCGTCACGCGCGGTCAGTGTTGATTCTGTTAGTTCCCACTCGTCGCTGTAGAGATACTGCTGTTGATATCCGTCGTCATCTGTGGGCAAGACGAGGCGACACTGGATTCGACGATCTGTGGTAGTCAACGACACCGATTCGTCGTCTCTGTCGACCGTCATCGTACGCGAATCGTAGGTTACAGTCGGGCTGGTGAATTTCGGCTTCGAGGGTGAGCGACCGTGCGCTCGCAACTGATGGACACCGCGGAGTGCCTCGGCGGCTTGGTGAATCGCGAGAATTGCATGTTGACTCGCGAGCTCAGTCCCCTCACGGATGTCTTCGTAAACACGTGCCTGTAATCTCGTCTTCCGTCGTTCCCCGATTTCGTGGCCGGCATCGACGGCGATGTTCGCTGCTCGCTGATATTCGGCGATCGTGTGTTCTAGCCGTGCCGCTTGTCGATCGGTGGTCTCCAGGCGCGTGATCGCCGTCCGGTGGTGATAGTCGGCCACTACAATCGGGTGGGCCGAACTCGTATATAAATGTCAGCTCGAGCGAAGCGCACAGGCTACTCTAGCGAAACTGAAACGGTGGAACACGCCTGGACACCGTCTCACGCGACCGTGAGGCACGTCGGACGTGAACGAAGTGAACGTCCGGACAGCGATTTGAACGCTGGTCCCTGGCTCCGCAAGCCTCGCGTCACTACGTTCCGCGATACCGTAGTCAAACAGCCGTACCCGGGATCTGCTCCCGAATTGCTGCTGGCTTTCGACCGTGACGGTTTATTAGAAGGACCGCGAGTATATAAACTCCTACGTGCCTGGCTGTGGTGACAAGTACGCTTGAGAGGAATGAAAGCATGTTCGTGAGATAATTCCCGACTTCTTCGAATCAATTAGCTAAATATTGGTACCGACTACGATCTCAATCTCTTCTCTCTCTTCGTCAAGGTAGCCTGCAGAATCAAATCCAAGCTGAAGAAACAGATTGCCGAGGGACCGGATTGCCTCACTATCCTCTGCTATCCTTAGTTGAATCTCCTGAACAGCTCCATTGAGGATAACCTGATTTGGGCCGCTTACGTCCCAACCCGCTTCGTCAAGAACATCCAGAATTTCATCAGCCAATCTGAGTGACTCCCCGTCTCCCATGATCCCAGCCACAGAAACTGGTCCGGGGTCATACTGGGACAATTTCTGAACCATCTCTTGCTCTGCTGCAGGGGGAATTCTTCTGGGTTGCTGGCCGATGTTAGTAATCTCATCTGCTACCTGTCCCCCCATCTGGTTATTGGTTATAATGAATGACCCGTCTTTGACGTTAATGCTTTCCGTATTGGCGACCAGCTCATCAAGCAAACTATCCGTTCCCGGCACTTCTACACCATCCTCTGTGAGTTGTTCCTCTTTCCAACTCTCAAGTTCTCCCGGAGAGTAGTTTTCGGGATTTTTATCTATCACAGTGTGATGAGTGGGGCACAATAGAATGAGGTTCGAAGCTGAATCAACCTCTTCTTCATCAAGTGATGCATCATACCTTGGCCCACCTTCACTCTGGGCCCGGATATGACATATCTCTCCAATAACACCGTCTCCGTCCGGGTCAGCCAGTGCCATATCACAATCAGGGTAGGCACACTCATTTTTTGACGCTCCCCAGAGTTCCTTGAGCGTTGATTGAGTTATTACCATAATTGTCTACTCTACTGGGGTATGTTTATTTCTTCGCCATTTCGCTTAATCCGTACCCAGACTCTGTTGACCATTTCACAAGCAATATTCCGAATATAACCCGGTTTATCTAGCCAGCTATAGTAACCCCTATCGTCCATTCGTGGCATTCAAACTAGGGGAATCCATCGGCGTCAAACTCATACCCGCCACCACATCTTCAGCAACCTGCTCAGGAGCAATGGCGTAGTCAACAGCAGCTTGTAGGACAGTCTGGCCACCAACTGCCACATGCGCAACTCCGTGCTTGCAGTCGTACTCGTCACTGGACCCGTCTGCGGGACAGTCGCACTCGGAAGGGAACGCCCCGCCTTCTTTCTCGGCCACCAGCGCCCGGTCACTGTAGTCGTAGTTCAGAAAGCCGGAAAATTGGGCGCGGTGTGTACGAGCTGGTCGAAGACCCTCGAACGTAGAGGTAACCGGTTAGAACACTGTTCAAGCCCCGGAGTCGGATCTGATGTAACTTGGCTCGCGATGATGTGTAGTTTCCCCCGCGTGTAAGGCCCTTGTTCTAATTCACTCCTTCCGTCTGGCGCTGATTCTCCCCCAGCAAAGGGAGAAAGGTTAATTTATTATGAAGATGATATTACCTATGTCAAGATGACGGGTGAGGATTTTCAACGACAAACCGACTCTCGATATTGACTTTGAACGGCGTGAAGACGCAGTGTTAGTCCACTTTGAGGATGATACCCTCGGGTTCAATACAACCACCGGTGGGTACAGTATTACTCCAGACTGGAACGACCAGAGATTCACACTTGCGTTCTCAGAAGATTCCGTCTTGTACCACCTAACCAACGAGTCAAAGGACGAGAAGTGGGGCAGCGGAAATATCCAACCTGAGGGATTCATAGCAGAGGTTTACACGGCTGTCAGGACACTTGCACCAGTATTCCCTCTCTCCCATCTGGACGTCGAGAAAGTTGGGAAAGTCGATCTGGGTCTGGCAGAAGATTTTCTCCGCGACTGGAGTGTTATTAGTCGGAGTGGGAAGGGTTATACTGTGAATGGAGACAACAAGAAAGAACTTGAGCGGGCTTATGAAGAGGACCCGAATGTGAGAGAAGAGTTCTTTGACAAGATTCTAACGAAGGTCCCAATCAGTGATATTGAGGAGACTGGTGACAATATCTTCGTAGTTCTCAATGGGGAATCTCGACCGAAGATTCTATTCCTCTTTCCAGACGGGTATGTCGGCATAATAACGCCAGAAGAATTGTTGTACTCACTGGATGATCTTACCGCTGCGCGCTCTCTCGATCTACTGCTGCAAGCTATTTCTGGTGAGTGATTTGCTTCGTTTTGAAGTGAAGTCCTTGCATACGTATTTACGACAATGTTATTATATTTGTGATTTTATAGATACTGATGAAGAGAAGCGTGAATAGGGCATATCCCTCAGATTGGAATACTCGTCGGAAACGAGTGTATCAGAGAGATGGGTATCAGTGCCAGAACTGCGGTGCGGTCGGCGGGCCAAAAGGGGATGCAAAACTCAACGCTCATCATATCGTACAAAAAAGCAAAGGTGGGACACACTCACTCTCGAATTTGAAAACACTCTGTACGGATTGTCACTCTGCTGTTCATGACGACGGGGTACTTGCTCCGACTGCAACAAATTTCTACAGCACTATCTCAACCGCTCGCTACAAGTCCCAGCCAACAATCACGGTCTCTGACGCATACTTAATTTCTCTATGGATCCAAATGACCGTGATCACACTATCAGTACTATCGTATTTTTTAGGAATGTCAAATAGTTTGTTCCTCGTCTTCCTGCTTACTCCCTCATCTATATTCACGTACATTTGGTATAAAAAAGAGCGGCGATTGAACAAAACGGGTCATAACAGAGAACCATAACTCAGTAGCCCCTTGTCTATATACTCCCCAGCATAGCAATAGTTAGAACACCGTCCGATTCATGGAGTCAGATCTGACGTAACTTGCCTCGCGATGATGTGTAGTTTCCCACGCGTGTAAGGCCCCTTCTGAGTTTCCAAATCGGGTTCAGAGACGCCGATACACTTAATACGGCTGGTTAGAATGGGATGGGGGAAGCAGAGGCAGACGCTTTCTCCTGCACCAATGTCAACAGTAAGTGACACTCCAACAGCAACCAGCATCGCGACTCCAAATACTGAACGCGAGACCTACATCGGATGGGACCTCAGTGATCCCCGAAATCAGCCGACGGATGGGTGGAATTGGAAAAGAGCAGGGAAATTCTGGAAAGCCGATTTTCTCTACCTCAAGCTCACCAATTATTATCAACATCTCGACCAGATTGACGCGGGCCTGAAGAATGGGCCAACATGGTGGAATCAAGCTTACTTCACTCAGTGGAGCAACAGAGACCTGATCACCAATCTCAGTTCTCAACTTGAATTGCTCCCCCGGCAACAAGAACGTGCCATTCGATATTTCTTGGGAGAAGACTTGCGTACTTGGGGTATTCAGAAGGAATTGGTCGCCTGGGCGATCTGTGCCTATCTCGTTCACTCCGATGAGCGCGACAAACGAAAGGCACACCCGTTATCAACGTCAGAGAACAGGATTGAGCAATTCTGGGATGTAGCCTACAGCCTTGATTTTACAAGGGCAGAGAGAGTGAGTACCTACCACAAAGTACAGTCCAAGATGGAGTCGGAAAGAGGGGGGTGATATAAAGCCCTGTATATTATCTTTAGTGAGTAGGAACGAACAACCTGAACTCAGACTATCCAATACCAAATCTGACATATTTGTCTTAGAAATTCGAATTTGGGTAGAACACGGAGTTCGTTCCAAGTAATACAAATTCGGACAGGAAGCATGGCCCGCTTCCGCACCGCCCAATCTGGATTCAGACGAGGAAGCACTCCCCGCTTCTACCATGCCAATCCGAATAGCGGTTCTGAACAGAATTAGTCTCTGAGACACATCAGAGTCAGAAACAGGACGGGGGGCTTCCTGTCCGAATCCAATGCCCGTTCGATACCTGGTTAACGACGACTGCTTCCAGATTCCAACGCAGTCGGTCTAACCGTTCCAGTTCCGAAACTCGAACATATATGGGTTCTATATGCAGGAGTTGCGGAACCGGTTTTGCCGTTCTTGAATCCATTCCGGAGTCGAACCCAGACAGGAAGTCCCACGCTCCGTTCCCGCACCGCCTAATTCCGAACCAGACTCCCGAATTGGGTTCCAGAGGGCGTGTCCTGAACCAACAACGCAGGCCTGATTCAAGGGTTAATCGGAGTGGGCGGCTTCTTGTCCGAATCAAAACCCCCCGCCCAGAATCCGGAACAAGATGCGGGCGTTCCCCGCCTAATCTAAGGCTCTGCCCCAGTCAGTGAACAAGGCCTACTGTTTTCGGAGCAAAGTAGATTCAGGTTGACCCCTTACAGGATGTGTGGACCGAATGAATATCGTCGAAAATGGGACTGTTGTCGGTTACTTCGAGAGTGACGGGGAGACGTTCTCGTGGGAATACAACGGCGACAATTCCGATCTTCGATCCGCCTTGGCGGGGTTGAAAGACTACAGGGTACACAGGTTTCCCGAGGGTGTGACTGCGGACGATCTTCCACCCGGAACACTCGATGGCACGATACTGGCTGAAGCATCTGCTAACGAAAAGTTTGCGAGGATCCTACCGTTTCCGCACAGCTTCTCCGAGATCGAGTTTGAGCCGGCGTGAGGGTTCTCTGCCGGCACGAGTCTGTTTGATTCCAAGCCGGTTTACGACGTCAAGACACTCTCTAAAGTAACAGACCTCGATATATTTCATTGAACAGTATGGAAACAGACACAAAAACCATTGATTGTCAGAAGGCCGCTTTGGGGCGAATTCTCCGATGAAACTCTACCAATCTCGGCTCAGATATCCCACCAGAATCCAACCAGACGAACGAGCATCGCTCCAGTTGCATTTCTTTTTTGACTGAAGGTGATCCATCGTCTGACGAACAAAAGTCCACCACGGACCTACCAAAGGGAGAGAATTGGATCGGATGTTGAATGCCGCGAGGAACCCCCGACTACAGCCTATCAGACGGGTCCTGTAGAAGGGATCGTGCCGGACACAAGGTCTCTGCTTACCCCTATCCTGATCCAAGACAGCCGATACCGGATAGATCGGGAATTATGGGATTCAGGCTGGGTCTAAGCGTCGGATTCAGGCTATCCCCAAGACTTGTTGATTCTCAACGACCCTCTGATCCAACCTCTGTTGATTCTCAACAACCCCCTCTTTTACTCAGGGGGGATGGTTCTTGTCTGGATTCGGCTTCTGTTGAACCCATCTCCCCTAACCCCCCTATATCCCCCCTTTCTCCCCTTCCCATCGTCCCATTCATTGACAGTTGGTCGGTTTGTAGCTACCTTGGCCAGGATTTCTGCATAGGATCTCCAGATATGACGGATTTCAATATAATATATGAGGTTGGTAGGTTCTCCCTCATCTCGATGTGTTCAAAACCAGTCCGATCGGGGTGACTTCTCACACGGCAAGTGGACGGAAAGGCCAATTTTCGATCAGGCCCTTACTGTATTACTTTCTGTAATAACGGCGGCCAAACAATAATCGCCCTACACCAACGGATAGCGCCGTGAGCTTCCCCGCCGGATTCAACCCATCCGTTCGAGAGCCTTCCTGCGGTCCTCTGGCGGCGCGTTGTCGTATCGGGCGGTAGTTCGGACCGACTTGTGCCGCAACTGCGCTCGGGCGGCTGCCAGCCCTTCCTCGCGGGCCATATACGTTCCCACAGAGTGCCGGATGATGTACCACGACACTTGACGGTTCTCGGTGGGGATCTCCGCTATCTCGAACAACCGATCCAGAACCTGCCTGAGCGATTTCGTACTGTAGGGGTTCCCGAAGCGAGTAAGCCAGATCTTGTCTGAGTCTTCGTAGAGTTCGTACTGTTCTCGCTCTTTCAGCCAGCGTTCCAACGCCTTCGCAGTTCGATCTTGCAGGCTGACGGTCCAGTTCCCGTCGTTTTTCGAACTCTCCGCACGCGGGATCCGAAGCAGGGCGTTGTCAACGTCAACCCACGAGACGCGCGCCCGTTCGACTTCGATTGGTCGGAGACCGGCGTCCAAGCTCGCCCAGACCAGACTCGGGAACTTCCAGCTATTCGCCCGTTCCCAATCTTTGGGCGTCACCTCGCTCTTGTGCTTGCTGAAGCGTTGTGCGAGGTAGGCTTTCCACTCGTCTCGCTCGCTGGGATCAAGGTTGTTGTAGGACGGGATGGAACCGTATTCGAGCGCGGCTTCCCGGATCTTGTTGCGTTCCTCTCGGGTGAGGTAGTCCCGGGGTTCACCGGTTCCTGACGGCTCGGTGAAGACGATCTCGGGTTCCCATAGCTCGCCACCGCGCTCGTGCTTCTGCCACTTGAACAGCCGCTTGAGTGCGCTTTGGGTGTTGTTCCGTGAGTAGTTGCCCTCGTCTCTGCGCGCGAGGTCTTTCACATAGGCGTCCGCGTGGTCGTGCGAAATGTCGGTGGTGTAACCGTCGAACTCGTTCCATACCCACCGATAGAAGGCATCGAGTCTTTGGGCGGTGTTGTTGACGGTTGCGCGGGCGTACCCTTCGGCAAGCGAGGGTTCCTTTCCGAAGAAGAGTAGCCATTCGATGACTGATTCTCGGTGGTCGGCGTAGTCGATCTGTTGCCGGTCACTGAGGCGCGCACGAGTGGGTTCTGGAACGAGCGTGATTCCCTCGATCTCGCGTGTGTTCTCGCTCATTGACCCACCTCGGTTCTTGGCTTACAACCGAGAATCGCTATACTGCGCGGGTGCGTTTGCCTGTTCTGACACGTTTCGGAAACCGCCATACGGCGGGCTGATGAAGTAATCAACCCTTGTTCCTTGGCTTGCGACATAGTGATCTCTGGGGCTATGTCACGGCAGAAAACCGCGAGACGGCGAAGCCGTCTTACGTCCGGACAGCGATTTGAACGCTGGTCCCTGGCTCCGCAAGCCAAGAGGATAGTCCACTACCCTACCCGGACTCATCTCTCAGTACTCCGGTGTCGACTAAAGGGGTTACGATTCGACCACCACCACGACACGGCGTGACACCAGCCTCGAAAAACAGGGGTGGTTGCCGCTCCGATAGACCTTTTTGCTCTCTCACCGTTGTCGAAACATGGATAGACGGACGTTCCTCGGGGGTTGTGGGGTCGCTGCGACGATCAGCCTCGCGGGATGTGGGGGGACTGGGGAGACTGACGAGAACGGCTCGACGCCGACCGACGACGGGTCGACGGGCGTGTCGACGTCGGAGCAGACGATCGAGACCACCTCGGGGACCCAGCCACAGCTTGTCGGCCAGTCGATCGCAACCGAGGAGACGAGCTGCGGGACTCCAGACGGATCGGCGACCGTCGGTTTCGCCTCTGGTGATGGCTCGGTCGCGATCGAGGGCGTGATCGCGGCGAACAATCCGTGTCACACTGCCACGCTGTCGAGCGTCGACTACGACGACACGAGCGACACGCTCACGGTCGTGATCGGCGTCGAGTCGACGAACCAGATGTGCGAGCAGTGTCTCGGCCAGGCCGAGTACCGCGCGAGTCTCGGGTTCATCGGCGGCCTTCCCGGTCGCGTCGTGGTCGAACACGGAGGCACGAACCCGGGGGCCGTCGCCGACGTGATGCGGTAGCGAATCGGCGACCGTATTGTTTAAACGCGATCCAGACGTGAACACGGCATAGCTATGGGTGCGATCGAGGACGTCTACGAGGATCTCGACGCCGACGTCTCCGAGGAGGACTTTCGGGAGGCCGTCGAGCAGAAAGTCGAACAGATGGGGGGCCTCGCCGACGAGGAGACGGCGGCGATGCTCATCGCGCACGAACTGAGCGAGAACGAGGTCAATTCGATCGCCGACATCGAGAGCGGCATGGAGGAAGTCAAATTCCTCGCGAAGGTCACGTCGATCGGTGACCTCCGGACCTTCGAACGCGACGGCGAGGACGAAGACGGGATGGTCATCAACGTCGAGGCCGCCGACGAGACCGGGTCGGTCCGGCTTGCCTTCTGGGACGAACAGGCCGGCTCGATCGACGAGGGCAGTCTCGAAGTCGGGCAAGTCCTGCGGATCAAGGGTCGCCCGAAAGACGGCTACAACGGCCTGGAAGTCAGCGTCGACAAGGCCGAACCCGACGATGACGCCGAAATCGACGTCGAGATCGGCGGGACGAGTTCGATCGACTCGCTTTCGATGGGCCAATCGGACGTCGACGCCCGCGGGATCGTCCTCGGGACCGAATCGATCCGAACCTTCGACCGTGACGACGGCTCGGAAGGACGGGTCTCGAACCTCTCGCTGGGCGACGAGACCGGACGAATTCGCGTGACGCTGTGGGACGAGCAGGCCGACCGCGCCGAGGAACTCGACACCGGCACGGCGGTCGAGGTCGTCGACGGCTACGTCCGCGAGCGCGACGGCTCCCTCGAACTGCACGTCGGCGACCGCGGCGCAGTCGAGGAGATCGACGACGAGATCGACTTCAGCCCCGAGACCGACCCGATCGACAGCGTCGAGATCGAGACGACTGTCGACATCGGTGGCGTCGTCCGTTCAGTCGACCCGAAACGGACGTTCGACCGCGACGACGGCAGCGAGGGCCAGGTTCGAAATATCCGCGTGCAGGACGACACTGGCGACATCCGCGTGGCGCTGTGGGGCGAGAAGGCCGACACCGACCTTGGGCCGGGCGACGAGGTGTTCGTCGCCGACGCCGAGATTCAAGACGGCTGGCAGGACGATCTGGAAGCCTCCGCTGGCTGGGGTGCGACGGTCGTCGTGCTCGACGACGGCGCGACAGCCGGATCGAGCAGCGGCGGCGGTGGGGACCAGAGCGCCGGACTGGACGCGTTCGCCGAGGGCGGCGGTGGAGCGAGTAGCGACTCCGCGTCCGAGAGTGGAACCGAGGCGTCTTCGTCCAGCGACGACGCGGTCGCTGAGACCGTCGAAAAAGTCGAGATTACGGGGACGGTCGTCCAGACGGGCGATCCGGTGATCGTCGACGACGGCGAGGAGACCATCAACGTCGAGACAGACGCGAGTGTCCAGCTGGGTCAGCAGGTCACGCTCCGGGGTCACCGCCAGGGTGACCGACTGGAGGCCGACGAGATCCTCTGAGAGTTACCCCGAAACAGACCTACAGGAACCACCATGAGGAAACCCTTAAGCCGACATCGGCCCCGATGTGGCGTATGAGCGTCGAGTTACCGTTTACGCCGGTGGATTCG
>ENA-ORDC01001720-ORDC01001720.1-marine-metagenome-genome-assembly--contig:-NODE-1720-length-15190-cov-3.858731_pt1 | contig 15190 bp, 15 predicted proteins | sample MGYA00237783_ERZ508515 | MGnify/ENA primary metagenome ERZ508515 (study PRJEB26186, sample SAMN06268792) | marine metagenome | isolation source: Eden Landing Ponds, San Francisco, CA, USA | place... | reverse complement strand
GATCACCTCGGACCGGGCGAACCCCGTCCGAGGTGCTGACGCTTCACCTGCCGCTCGCGCCAGACGACGTAAGCGCCGGCGCCGACCACCAGCGGAACGCCCGCCACGGTGCCCCAGGTCGGCCAGTCACCCCAGATCACCACCCCCAGCGCCACGGCGAGCGGCAGCGCGGTGTAGTCCAGCGGCGCGACCACCGCGACCGGCGCCAGCCGATATGCTGCGGCGAGCCCGACGTGAGCACCGAAGGACAGCAGGGCGATCCCGACGAGCAGCATCGCATCGAAACCGGTCGGCGTCTGCCACACGAAGGGCGTGATCGCGCCGCCTGCGACGAAGAAGGCGACGTTGGTCGCCAGGGCGAGCTGTGTCGGTGTGGCGTGGGAGCCAAGCGCCCGGCTCCACACCATCGCCCCGGCGTAGAACACGCTGGCGCCGATGGCGGCCAGGGTCGGCCAGCCGTAGAGCGCGCCGGCCGGACCCACCATGACGACGACGCCGACGAAGCCGACACCGGCGGCCAGGGTGCGCCGCCACCCCACGGCCTCGCCCAGCAGCGGCCAGGAGAGGGCAGCCTGGATCAGAGGCGCCGCGAAGAAGATGGCGACCACATCGGCCAGCGGCATGTGGGTCAGCGCGGTGAAGTAGCAGACGAACGCGCCCAGGATCAGCAGCGCGCGCCCGAACACGGGTCCGGGCCGTGACAGGCGCAGCGTCGGCCGGAGCTCGCGGCGCACCGCCAGCACCGCCACCACGACCACAAGTACGAGGCCTGCGCGGATCGCCAGCAGCTCCGGCAGAGCGTAGCTCTGCAACAGCCACTTCATGCCGGCGTCCTGCACGGTGAACGCGATCACTGCGGCCTGCATGACGAGCGCGCCGTTGACCGGCTCGTTCCGACGCTCCGTCACCGCATTCGCGGTCACGCCGGGTCCTCCAGAGGGGATCTGCCGCTGCCGAGGAAGCTGCCAGCTCCGCCTCTCCGGGGAGAAACGCCGTTCGGGCATATCAGAACCGCCGCTGTCGGGCTCGACGAACAGGCTGCTGGTAGGTCAGGCGAGCTGTCCGCTTGTGTCGTCGCCCCTCGTTTCAGCCGCACGCCGGGGAGCGGAAGTCCTAGAAGGACGAGCCGTTCTCGGTGGGACAGCAGGTAGAGAAATTCTCACGCGGGATGGAACCTTATACAGGCGCCGCCACTCAGTTCCGCCGGCACGCCTTCACGAGCGCCGACATGGCGCCGCTCACGTCGGGCGGCAGGGAGTTGATCGCGGAGAGCATCGGCACCGCACTGCGGTCGGCGACCGCCTGCACCTCCTCCCCGCTCATAGAGCGTCCCTCTGCCAGCTCGCGTGCCTCCCGGACAAGGCGGTCGGTTGGGACGCCGAGCGCATCGCTCAACTCGACCAGTCGCCCGAAGTTCACCCGGTTGGCGCCCTTCTCGTACTTCTGGACCTGCTGGAAGGTCATGCCGACGGCGTTTGCGAGTTTCGTCTGGCTCATGCCGGCCTCGGCCCGGTAGCGGCGAATGATCGTCCCCAGCGCCCGGTCGTACTCGTTTGTCGGCATGTACTTCACCCCCTAACCTGCCTCGTTCGTGTCGGGCGGCGGGTACGCTAGCCGGCAGAATCGATGCTACACAATTCAAGCATCGACCCTCGCCCCTATCGCCAGCGAGCGGCCGGTGTTGGAGGATGACCCGACGCGTTGCGCCAGCAGCAGCTTAGCGGAAAATGACCCGGAGCGGAATTCGGCCCATGGCAGACTTCATCATTGGGCAGGCAATCTACTTATTCCACGTTACTGACATCTAACATGATAAAAGCTAACGCCATGAGTTCACTATTCCTTCACGGAAAACCAGTCGAGACGGTATTTGATCTCTTGGGTAAGAGTGAGAACGCCATGACATACTCGCTGGGCTGGTGTCTTGCTGAGTCGCCCGCACTGATCCGCATTTTGGCTGAACAAATTGGAAGTCATCTTCTGCTCAAAGAACCCATCATTGACCTCCAGCGTATCGATACTGATCACGGAATCACTGACATAGAACTTCGCAATGCTAGCGGCGATGCGGCTTGGATAATTGAGGCTAAGGCCGGCTTCGCCGTACCGAGCGAGGCGCAATTAAAGTCATATGCTACAAGGCTGCGAACTCAATTCTCGGCCTCGCAAGAGCGCGGTTTGGTAATTCTCGCGCAGTCAGATCGTACTGACACTGCGCTTCAATCACAGGCGCCAGATCACGTAGCGGGAATTCCCGTGATCACGCTATCCTGGCGGCGACTTCTTGTGCTCGTCGAAATGGCGTACGCAGAGTCAGGCCTTTTTGCAAAAAAAATTCTAAGTAGTTATGCGAACTACCTAAAGCGGATCATTGATATGCAGGATCAAACGTCGGCTTGGGTCTACGTAGTTTCTCTTAACCGTAATACGTTCGAGGGAGGCGAGACTACGTTCGTAGATGTCGTCGAACAGCATCAGCGATATTTCCATCCCCAAGGCCGTACGGGCGGTGGCTGGCCGATCCAGCCACCGAACTATCTTGCCTTTCGATATGATGGTGGCCTTCAATCAATTCACCATGTCGAGAATGTTCGCCTAATTACGGATTTTGGTCCGTATTTTCCGAACCAACCCTCCACCAAGATTAAGCCGCACTATCTGTACGATCTCGGCCCGGCAATCCGGCCGCCGAAATGGACCCCAACCGGGGCCAAATGGCGTAGTAACCGCGTATACTGCCTACTGGACACGTTACTGACCGCTGACACCATTGCGGAGGCCAAAAGGGAGACGGATCGGCGTCTCAACGCAACGTGACGGGTCTTGTAATGTTGTCCGGAAATAGCGAATCCCTGCCAATGCTCCGAGCGGATCTAACGTCCACCGTAGGCAAGACAGCGCCCGATTCCGACGTGTCCGTCTGGGCCGCAGCGGGAGAGGTGGAGGGCGCGTGGATCGGGGCGATCCAGACGCTGATCGACGGGGTGACGGAACGCGTCGAGGCCATTCAAAGCTGAGAGCGACATCGGCCTCCGGCACGTTCCTGGAAGCCCCTCAGAGCGGCCGTGGACGGGCGCTGGCGGGGTTGGGGCTACCACCCTAGCGCAAGCAGGTCACCGGGGCTCTACGGGCGCTAAATTGCCCGGTCCGCGACTGACCGTCCAAGTATAAGAAAATCTCGACGTTCTGACGTGACGGACGCCATGACTTCCTGTTCTTATACCTGGCTGGGTAATTACCCCACGAAAATTCCGGATTTTCTCGTGATGGTGGCGAAACGCAACGAATCGTCATGGACATATCAACCCGCTGGGCGTTTTCGATTTGACATTGCGCACGCGGCACCACCCTCACGCGTACCCCAGCCGCATGCGTGCTGTGATGGAGCCGGAATCGGCGTGATTCTCCGTCAACATCCCGTCGGAGGACATCATGAGCCACACCGCGCCGGACCCCATCATCAGCCCGCGCCTGCTGACCCTCGCTACCCTGGCCGCTTACCTCGGGCAGACCGAAACCGAACTCCTCCGCCTCATGCCCGATCTCGACCCTCTCGGCTTCCCCGCCCCGATGCCGCCGTTTGACCGCTGGGACAGAGCCGCCGTGGATCGCTGGCTCGACCGGCAGAGCGGCGTCGCCGCTGCACCGGGACCCGTCGTTTCCACGCCCAAGCTCTACGTCGATCCTCGCAACCGCAGGCCGCCGGCCTTGCCGCCACAGGACCGACCCGAGGCCAGCTCCGAGTACCGCGTCGCCGACGCTCTGGACGCCTACATGCGTTGGTTCGAGACGCACCGGCGCTGCGTGCGGGACACCCGCTACCAGATCGAGACCTACGTCCGTCCCGAGTTCGGCGCGCTGCTGGTGTCGTCGCTGACCACCGAGCACATCCGATCTTGGCATCAGGGCATCGCCGAACGCCCGCGCCGGATCAGATCGAAGCGCGGCGGGCCGCCTAAGTACAGCACGGCCCCGATGGACGCGGAGGCCAAGCGCCGGCGCCAGAGCAGCGCCAACCGCTCGCTGATTATCCTCAAGGCGGCCCTGAACTTTGCCTACCGGGACGGGCGGATCGCCTCGGACGCCGCCTGGCGGCGCGTGCGTCCCTTCCCTCGGGTCAGCGTCGGCAAGGGTGGCTACCTCACCGTCCCGCAGATACGCGCGCTGTTGCAGCACGTCACCGACGACTTCCGGCAGCTCGTGCTGGCCGCGTTGCTGACCGGCGCGCGTTTCGGCGAGCTCCGTCGCCTGACGGCAGGCGCCTTCGACCGAGAGGCCGGATCGCTGTTCATCTCCGACAGTAAGACCCGGCGCAGCCGGCACGTCGTGTTGAACGCGGAAGGAGAGCGCCTGTTTGCGTCCCTGACCGAGGGGTTGGCGCCGGACGATCTTCTCCTCCGTCGCGCCGACCGCGACCCCTGGAACCAGACCGACTGCTACAAGCGCCTCGACCTCGCCTGCGATCTCGCCGGCATCGTCCCGCGCGTCACCTTCCACCAGCTCCGGCACACCTACGCCTCCCTGCTGGCGATGCGAGGCACGCCGATGGCCGTGATCGCCAAGAACCTCGGTCACGCGACCACCGAGCCCTGCGAGCGCTACTACGCCCATCTGGCGCCCTCGTACGTTCGGGAGACGATCTGCGAGAAGCTGCCGGAGCTGGAGGTGGGGTGACGCAGGTGGGATTGCTGGCGACGGGGAGCGGGGGTCGGGGATGGCGAGAGGTCAGCGCGGCGTCCGAGGCCAGTGTGGTCTAGAAAAAAGGCCAGTCGGCGGTGATCTCCAAATCCGCTATGGAGCAAGGCCGCATCCCCAGCGGGGCCGCGATCTCTACTTGATGAACCAAGCCTCCCGGAGGCGCGAAGCGACTCCGCCCACCCCTTACCTCAAGCATCTATCCCTCGGCGAGCGCCGCGCAGCGGCGGTGCCGAGGGACCTGACAATCCCTACGACAAGGAAGGACGAAACACCGACGAATTGAAGCTTATTATCTATAACGTCATTTGCTTTTTGTTTATTCTCTTAGACCTATATGTGTATCTAATAGTAAGCGTACGCCGTCGCGTTTTCGTCGGTAGGGTGAGGCCTCGGCACCGGAGCGCTGGTCCTCAGTGGCATTAAAGGCGTAGACGAACACCACGGCTCAATAGCGCTTGCCTCGTGGATCAGTCCAGCGTACTGGATGCTGCCACTTCCAGTTCCAACGAGATTCGCCCCCTCCATGTCATGGATGCCACTCACCGAGGCCGCTGAGGCCCTCGGCTTGCCGGTCACGACGATTAAGACGCAGCTCCAGAAGCGACAAGCGGTCGGCCACAAAGAAGGGGGCAGACGGTGGCTGGTGGACATCTCGACCGTTAGGTTGCCGGGCAAGAAGGTCTCCGAAGCGACCGCGTTAGGGGCGAAGGAGTTACGTATTCACAAGCTCGAACGTGATAATCAGCGCCTCCGAGAGATGATGGTCACGATGTTCGAGTACAAGATGTATCCTCGTCCCTACCGGATACGCACGGGTCGCGAGGAAGAGCTTTCCAATGACCAAGAAGTTTTTGTTAACTATTTAATTAAGCTGATATATAAAGAGGTAGAAAGCAATCCATATCACAAGTTAATTTTTCATCCACCGGAGTCTATGGACTTCATTGAATGGTTTTATATCTTCGACAAGAAGGCCAACTGGGAAGCCTTAGTCCGACGGAATCCCGAAGTTTCATTTCATCATCGTATCTTCTACTTCAATCGATCTGATCGTTTGTTCCGCATCGCAACAGAAAGAATCAGGCACAACATTCGTACTGGAGCGGGTGGCTCATGGAAATACGTCCGCGACAGCGAATTGAACATGTGGCAAAAGGTCTGGGGCAAGATCAGCCGGACACGACACGCATCGGTTGATGAGGCTGATGAGGCTGATGAGGCTGATGAGTATGAGCTGCTTTCTGAGTATCCCGATTGACGCTGGAGTGTCGGCACGATCCAGAGAGCGGCGTCGCGCTGCCCGTAGTTCACGTCAGCGTTGGAGATGCAACCCGACGAACTGGGTAATGGGTTGCCCGTCGCGACCTAGGCATGCGTGCGGAGCCGGTTTCCCGGCCCGTGGAGCCCGTCGAGCGGGTGGAGAGCATTGGGTAGCTCCATGCTCTCGAACCCACCCAGCGCCCGCCGCAGCGGCTCTCGCGCGCCCCTGTCGGGCAGCGGCGTTGAGGGAATGGAAACGCCTTCGCAGCGATCATCGCTCAGGTAGACGAGCGATGGTGCTGCTGCGATGCCGTGGTTCCAGCAAGACCACAAGACCCGAGGAAAGTCGGGCCGGCGTTGGCGGCCTCACGTCGTTGACGGTGGGGCTCAACGCTCGGCTCGACGGTGCGGTCGGCCGCAGCGCAGTCACGCTGGGGGATCGAGACGGACGGCAATGGGTGCGCGTGCCCGCCGGACTGTTCGCCGGAACGTCGGCTTCCTCGCGCTGGCAGTGGTTGTAGCAGTCAGCGTGTACGCCGCGTTGCAGCCGGCGACGACGATCACCCGCGCGGCCGTGGCGGGCGCGGATCGGGATTGCGCTAGCTTCGAGTCGTGGCTGGACGCGCAGCGCTTCTTTCTGTCGCAGCAGCCGGGCGATCCGCACCGGCTCGACGGGGACGGCGACTGGCTCGCGTGCGAGCGCTTGATGGGGTGGTGGTGAGCGGACGGGTTCCCGGTCGAGTGGTAGAGCTCTAACGGATGACTCCCCGTCGGCGGCTTTCTGGAGCATTCCAGACAGCCCAACCGGTTCGGGCGTTGTCAGGGATGGGCCAACAGCGGTCGAACACCGGTTCGGCGCCTCGGGTGTCAGGAATGTTCACTCGGTCAGCGCCGACGACGGTTCAGCATCGGAAAGAGGACACCGAGCAGTTCGCAGACTTTTCCGGCTCCATGCGCCCCTGTCTCAAATATGAACTGAGAAGCACGACTCACAGTAGCAATTGCAAACGAAAAATCACTCTGACAATTCATGAGGAATATGCCTTATGATGAATTCGATATTCGTTACTTGCGGCAATACGAACGTTTAGATTCGCCCGCGCGTTCTCAGATTGTATCAATCGTACTTCATACTTCTGTCGGATCACATGGTCGATCACCGATAACCCAAAACTCGTAGCCGTCCCAACAGGGGGGAGTCCACTGGCAGTGGCCTGCGCATCTATTAACACTCCAACGCTTGTAATTCCAAAAATCTTTGTTCCGCCAGCCCAGAATGGTTGCTTTCTGCTATTTGTATTTTTCACAAGCTGTTCGATTCGAGAATTAAATTCACTTTTGTCTTTTGCATTCTGTGCTTCGGCAAGTCGCTTTCTAAAATCGTAAAACACCTCTTCGTTTAGCCTGATACTAACGAGGTCTTGGATCGCAGCTTCACAGAGATTGATTTCTAGGAAGTATTCCGGGGTATTGGCGATATCTAATTGACTTTCGCGGTTAATTTGCCAAAATTCAAAAAAATCGTTTAAACACTCTTCGTTTCTCTTGTTTCCAGTACAAATATCCGCACCATATTTGTCAACAAGATAGAGGTATCCGAGGACTTTTTTATATTCTGGTATAGTGCGAGAAGACCCTAAATGTTTCTGCCGCATGAAATTTTCAATATCCGAATCTTCAAAATCATCATACCAATTTTTCGAGTTTTCGGTTTCTCCACGAGAAATGCGATACACACGTCTGTCCGAGCAAATATTTACGATACCACTGTCAATCAATGGTCTGAGTAGTGCCAAACTGTCTATGTATTTATTATACTCATCAAGATTAGCGCTTTGGAAACCTGAGCCATGCGGAAGGCTTTCAGACAGGAGGGTTGCACGATAATCTATGGGATCAGTGATTAGGATTTTCTCATTTAGGAGAAGATTTGTCGCTATTATATCAGTATTTGCACCGCCGGTAAAAGCACCGCCATTCCCAACTGCACCCCAAAGAAATGGCATAAGTTGGCTTGATGACTCCGGCTTTGATATCAGAAAGTCGCCGTGTCGCTCTATGTAATTGCGATAAAAATGGAAAAGATCATCAGCGGTATCCCGTGATATATTCTTGAATTTTGTTTTAGACTTATCTGACAAATGCTCACCAAAAAAGTTTTCAAGAAGGCCGATTACCGTGACAGGGTTCTTAGGTAGGGTGGGCATAAGCGTCACCTCATTAAAACCCGCTTTACTGAATTTGGCGTCATTTTACTAGCGGTGACCTAACTTGTAAATGATAAGAAAATAGACTTCGCGAAGGCGGGTCTAACACGCAAAAGGCCGCTTCGGGTCACCTCCTACCACCCGTATGGCTGAGCGCATCGGCCGCTGTCAGGGTCTTTCCTGCCGCAGTGGGCACCGTCTGACTTGGCTGGACCGCTAGACCCTGGAAAGCGGCACGACCTCTTGAGCGATTGTCAGTTCAAGGTTGCGGAAGGCCGCAGCCCTTTCTTCTGCTGCCTGTCACAAAACCGATTGCGCGGATGGCGTAGTGATTGGCGTGCACCGTCCATGCACGCGCACTCCGCACTCTGGAGACCATCATGCTCCGCTCCGCCGTCGTCGCACTGGCCTTCGTCTTCGCCGTGACGACCGGCGCCGCTGGCGAGTCGCTCACCTTCATGACGTGGAACATCAACGCCGGAGAGATCGGGCCGTCCGGGGTCGAGAGCCGTGCGCAGGACGCCGTGGAAGCGGTCGGCGACGTGAACGTGGTGTTCCTCCAGGAGATGATCTCTGAGGAGCAGGTGCAGGCGGCGGCGCGCGGCTTCGGCTTACCGCACTACGCCGTGAGCGACTTCTCCCCGCCGGTGAACATTACCAACGCCTGGTTCCGCTCCTTGAGGTCGCGGTGCTGAGCCGCCTGCCGATCACCGCCGCTGCCGAGTGGGACACCACCGGGCGCGAGCCTCAGGGGCGACGGTTTCGCGCCGCGCGTCTCGGCGGAGTCGATCACGACCGAGGAACTGCTGATCAACGTGAGCTTCGCCGATCACCAGCCCTCACGCGGCTTCCTGCGGGCCGATCTCGAAGGCGGCTGGTCCGTCTACAGCGTGCATTGGAAGTCGTCGCGCGGTGACGCCTGCAACGCCGACGACATGGACAACGCCGCCCAGCGCGAGAACCAAGCCACCGGTCTGCGGATGGACGCGGCCCGCGTCCTCGACGCTGACCGCACCCTCGTCGTCGGCGGCGACTACAACATCCAGGCGCCCGGACGCGTGCTGCGGGTGGGGACGGACCAGGAAGAAGACTGCGATCCGCAAGGCTTGTGCGAAGGCGTCTGCGGCGCCGGCAACGCCGACGGCTACGACGACAGCGTCCATCTGCTGCTGAGCCTGGACGCTGGCGCGCGTCTGCTGTCTAGGAGCCTGCCGGAGCCCTACGTCGCCGAGTCGTTCCCCGGCGGCGCCATTGACCACATCCTGGTCGCCGGACCACGCGCCAGCGCGTTCCAGACGGCGGGCACGCCCAAGGTGAACGGCGACCGCTGGTTCGGATCGGATCATCGCCCGGTGCTGGCAAGCGTGGAGGTGCCCGACGGAGCGGAGACGGATCGTGCGGCACGCATCCTCGAGCTGCTGGGAGAGATCAAGCAGCGCGCTAGGGAGATCGCGGAATTGCTCGGCCGCCAATGAGCTCAGGACAGCGATCTCGAAGGCCAGTCAGTGGTGCAGCCAAGGCAGTCTGTGCCAGTTGAGGCAGGAAAGACCCTGAAAGCGGCCGACACACTCGCCTACCTGAACGGCTAGACCTGACCCGCAGCGGTCGTTACGGATCATCCCCACACTTGCGCAGACCCCGCATCGAAGAAGTAAAAGCTTTTTCTTCTCCCGTTCGGCACCCACGCATTCATTTCTTCTGTCCTAGCCTCTAACTCCGCTGCACGATCAGCGCCACCGAAGACTGAGATATAGATGTTACGAACCCTACTACTCATCATTTGATGCAGTATGTGGTTGTCGTTTTCGGCCAAGCTGTGTCCGAAGACGAAGACGGAGCCTCCAATAGACCCTATAGAACGGAAGCAACGGTGTAGATATGCGTTGTGCTGTATCCTGGCCATCTTAATCTTCGATTCGCCCTCAGACACGAAGAGTGGGTACATCTCGTTGTCGAGGGCGTGCCGAACCTGATCAATTATCGCAAGGTCCGTCCGAGACCAAGTGTACTTCCGGAGCTCATATCCGGCGTCGAAGAGATGGAGTGCACCGTGAAGGTAATGGACGGTGCCCGAGTGGTGTGACTCCCACGCAACGTAGTCCGCGTCCTCATTCCCACTCGGCGCACGAAATCCATCGTCTGGAGTTAATTGAAGATCATCAACATCATTTTGCATAAGAGCCCAGTACAGAAGAATATCGTAATTCATTGTATATATGTTATCAAACTTTTTAAGAAACTGCCGGCAGGCTCGGTACGACTCACTTGATATCTCAAACGGTCGTTCTGGATGCCGCGCCGCGATTGTTTTGACCAGAACGTCCTTAACGAAATCTCTATGTTCGTCTATTTTATCTAGCAACGCATCGTCAGACACCCCGTAGGCTTTAAGGATTCGAGATGTGTGGTCCAAAGACCTGATCACGTTCTCGAAGTCACGGGTTCCTAGGTTGTCGAAAATCTTTGGTATCTCTTCGGCCTGTGAGAAGTCGGCATTATCGTACAATGCACCGTACGAGAATATGTCTGACTTGCACGCGATGCTAAAGCCGTTACCGAGGAGCAAATGCTTCTTTCCTGTCCCCGCGCTCTGAATAGCATCCTGAAACGTCATCACGTCGGGCATCTACTGTTTCTCCGCCAGCGTCGGCATCCGGTCTTAACCAAAAGTGCCGCCTTTTCAGAAACGGTTCAACCTTGGGGCGTGTTTCTGGGGCGCGGTTTGCGTCGAAGTAACGGCGGGGTTTGGCCTCAGCCGGCCGACCCGCGCACGGCCTCACATGTCGGCAGCACCCCACAAAGCCGCCGTCCGATATGCATCCGTCGAGGCGTTACCACTAGCCGGGGCAAGGCCAACGGCACGCGAGCGTCCGCAAACCCTGATTTCCCGGCCCGTGGAGCTCTTTCAGACGGCGGTGAAGGGAACCACAGTCCCCCACAAACCCCGAACTGGCCATCAGCGCGCCGTAGCAGCTTCTACGCGACACCGTGCTCTGCTGTGCCCTCCAGCTTCGCCAACAGGTTCGTCGCTTTCAGATGCGTGTAGCGCTGGAGCATGCGCAGCTCCCGGTGCCCGGAGATCGTCGCCACCTCGACCACGTTCAGCCCGCGCTCGAAGAAGCTCGAAACCGCCTCGTGCCGCAGATCGTGGAAACGCAGCCCCTCGATGCCAGCACGGCGCCGCGCCCGTTGTTCGCCGGCCAGTCACACGCCGTTGTCGCTGGAAGTGGAGACCTGACCGGCCAGCCAGTCACTACGGCCTGCCGTATCAGCTTCAACAGGGTCGCGGAACGACATCACCTTGTGTTCGAAGCGGGCTGGTCTGTACCAATCGCCTTCGTAGAAGCGCTTGCGCACCATCATGATCTCAGTATGCTCGCTGCGATCATGACGAACATATCGAAGCCCCGAAAGAGTTCCCTTGCCACGCTAGGCGAATACTGGCTGGAGACTGTCTCTAACAGTCCAAATCTCTACATCGCCTGGTATGACGAGCGTACCCGGCAGGTCCGGCGTAGAACGACCAGAACGGCGATACTTCAAGAGGCCGAGCGTAAATTAGCCCATTTCGTCACCGTCAACGGCAAACTGCGGGATGCGGGGACGGACGAGGTTCTTCTCTCTCAGTTACTCATCCGCTACTACGAGCAGCATGCCAAGCACTTGGCCAGCGCCGATGAGGCGTTTCGGTCCTGCGGCTTCTGGCTCTATCACTTTGACGACATTCCGGTCTCGGACATCACCGCCGACGCGCAGGACAACTTCCAGCGCTGGATGATCGAGGAGAAGGGCTGGTCGGTCGGCTACGCGAACCGGGTGATCAGTGTGGGCCGGGCGGCGTTCCGCCGGGCGTACAAGCGCGGCGAGATCAAGATGCCGCCCTTCATCTTCGACATCGACAGCGCGAAGTACGGCAAGAAGCGCCAGCGCACGCGTCGCTTGTCGATAGACGAACTGGCTCGGCTCATCGACGCGATCCCAGAGCGCACGCCGCACATTCGCCTTTTCGTGCTGCTGATGGTCAACACGCTGTCGCGGCCCGAGGCGATCTTCGAGCTGCACCACAGCCAGCTCGACTTCTACGACGGCCTGATACACCTCAACCCGGAGGGCCGCGAGCAGACCAAGAAGCACCGCCCTATCGTGCCGATGACGGAGACGATCAAGCCGTGGCTCCGGGAGGTGCCAGAGGGGCACTACTGCGTGGAGTGGGCCGGCCGCCGGATCACGACAGTCGAGGGCACCTGGCGGAACCTCCGCGACTGGGGCAACCTCGACAAGCAGGTGATCCCCTACACGCTGCGCCATACGATGGCGACGGCGCTGCGTCGCGCTGGAGTGCCGCCCCTTGAGATCAGCGCCATGCTCGGGCACACGGTGCCGGAGTGGAAGACCACGGCGATCTACGCCGCCTACGACCCGTCCTATCTCCAGGAAGCGCGGCAGGCCATCGACGCCTTCATGCTCGACCTCCAGAAGCGTTGCGAGACACCGGTTGTCCACAGGGAGGACGGACATCTGCTTTCAAGTTGCTTTCAAGCCCATCGCGACACCCTAGTCCGGCGTCAGCGCGACAAAGGCGAAAATGTGCAAGCGGGATAACTACTTATACCACATGACCATCCCGACGCGCTGGATGGACAACGACGTCTACGGCCACGTGAACAACGTGGTCTACTACTCGTACTTCGACACCGTGATCAACGCCTATCTGATCGAGGCCGGCGGCTTCGATCTGCACGCGGCGCCGGTGATCGGCGTGTGCGCCGAGAGCACCTGCCGCTACAAGGCGCCGTTCGCGTTCCCGGAGCCGGTTGAGGCCGGGCTGCGGGTGGCGCGGCTGGGCGGGCGCTCGGTCACCTACGAGATCGGCCTGTTCAAGCGCGGCCGCGAGACGGCGGCCGCCGAGGGCCACTTCGTGCACGTGTTCGTCGAGCGCGGCGACATGACACGCGCGGTGGCGATCCCCGAGGGCATCCGCGCCGCGCTGGAGGCGATCCGTGTCGCCTGAGACCGATGCGCCGACGACCGCGCTGACCCGGCGGCTCGGCATCCGGCTGCCGATCCTGCAGGCGCCGATGGCCGGCAGCACCACGCCGGAGCTGGTCGCCGCGGTGACGGAGGCCGGCGGGCTGGGCGGGCACGGCTGCGGCTACCAGGAGCCGGAGGCGATCCGCGAGACGATCGCGGCAATCCGGCGTCTGACCGGCGGCCCGTTCCAGGTCAACCTGTTCACCTCCGACGCGGCCCGGGGCGACGATGCGGCCGCCGCCGATCCGGACGCCGCCAACGCCGCGCTGCAGCCGATCCGGGCCGAGCTGGGCCTGCCGCAGCCGGCGCTGCCGGAACGCGCCGCGCCCGACTTCGGCCGGCAGGTCGAGGCGGTGCTGGCGGACCCGCCAGCGGCCGTGTCGTTCACCTTCGGCGTGCCCGACGACGCCGTCCTGAAGGCCTGCCGCGACGCCGGCGCCCTGGTGCTGGGCACCGCGACCACGCTGAGCGAAGCGGTGATCTGGCAGCACACCGGCCGGGTCGACGCGGTGATCGCCCAGGGCTCGGAAGCCGGCGGCCACCGCGGCACCTTCTCGGTGCCCGACGACGACGGGCTGGTCGGGCTGCTGCCGCTGCTGCAGGAACTGGCGCACACGTTGGAGATCCCGTTCGTCGCCGCCGGCGGCATCATGACCGGGGCCGGGATCGCCGCCGCGCTCGCCGCCGGCGCCGGCGCCGCCCAGCTCGGCACCGCGTTCCTCACGACCGACGAGTGCGGCGCGCCGGCGGCCTACAAGCACGCCCTCGCGGCGGCGCGCGACGACGGCACGCGGCTGACCCGCGCGGTCTCCGGCAAGCCGGCGCGCGGCCTGCGCAACCGCTTCATGCTGGAGCTGGAAGACGCCCCGGTCGCCGCCTACCCGCTGCAGAACGCGCTGACCCGCGACATCCGCGCCGAGGCCGCGCGCCAGGGCCGGGCCGAGTTCCTGTCGCTGTGGGCCGGCCAGGGCGCCAGCCTGTGCCGGCGCCTGCCGGCGGCCGAACTGATGGCGGCGCTGGAGGCGGAGCTGGCGGCGGCCGGCTGAGCCCATCTCCTTTGAGGGGAGAGGGCAGGGTGAGGGTGACGGAGCGTCCCGGCGCGGGACTTATGTGGCCGGCGCTGTGCGTGGGCGGCGGCCGAGCGTTGATCCTTCGACAAGCTCAGGATGAGCGGTAGAGCGTAGGGCTCAGCCCTTCGACAGGCTCAGGGTGAGCCGGTCGCGCAATCCGCTCATGCTGAGCAGGCGCCGTGTCGAAGCATCGACGCTCGACGGTGCGGCCGGTCCTGCCTTTTCATGGCTCGACCCTGGCCTTGGCCCGGGCGAGCGGCTAGCCTTCCGGGCATGGGCGGCTGTTGCGGCAACGAGGTGAGGTTCGACGGCGCGGACGCGCGCTACCGGCGCGTGCTGTGGACGGTGATCGCGCTGAACGCCGGCATGTTCGTGGTCGAGATGGCCGGCGGCCTGGCCGGCCGGTCGATGGCGCTGAAGGCCGACGCGCTCGACTTCCTGGGCGATTCCGTGACCTACGCGATGTCGCTGGCGGTGATCGGCATGAGCCTGCGCACGCGCGCCACCGCGGCGCTGATCAAGGGCGTGTCGCTGGCGCTGCTGGGCCTGGGCGTGCTGGCCGCCACGCTGTACCGGGTGATCGTGCTGGGCCAGCCGGACGCGCTGGTGATGGGCGGCATCGGCACGCTGGCGTTCGCCGCCAACCTGGCGAGCGCGCTGCTGCTGCTGCGCTACCGCAACGGCGACGCCAACGTGCGCTCGGTCTGGCTGTGCAGCCGCAACGACGCGATCGGCAACGTCGCCGTGGTGCTGGCCGGGCTCGGCGTGTTCGCCACCGGCACGCCGTGGCCGGACCTGCTGGTCGCCGCCGGCATGGCGCTGCTGTTCCTGACCTCCGCCACCGGCATCGTCCGGCAGGCGCTGGCCGAGCTGCGCGACACACGGGCCGCGGCGAGCCCGGCGGAGTAGCGGAAAAGGGGTCGG
>ENA-ORDC01001716-ORDC01001716.1-marine-metagenome-genome-assembly--contig:-NODE-1716-length-15210-cov-3.374744_pt1 | contig 15210 bp, 8 predicted proteins | sample MGYA00237783_ERZ508515 | MGnify/ENA primary metagenome ERZ508515 (study PRJEB26186, sample SAMN06268792) | marine metagenome | isolation source: Eden Landing Ponds, San Francisco, CA, USA | place... | reverse complement strand
CGAGACGTTCCACGACGGCTGGGATTACGAGGAGCGTCTGGAACGCGTGCTCGACTACTATGTGGACTGGGCCGACCGTCTCGACCTCGACCACGCCGACCGTGAGGCGGAACGAGCGGCGGGAACCCGGGACGATGACTGAACGCAGTCGCTTCGAGCGCCCGCAGTTCGTGGACAACCGAAGTGGCAACACGCTCGCTGCGGCGATCAACGGCTATCTCGAAGAGATTGAAGACCGGCTCGCCGACGATCCGGATCTGGATATCGTGACCGGCTACTTCAATCCGCGCGGCTACTTTTCGGTCGCCGACGGGTTGGAGTATGTCGATCAGGTGCGGCTACTCATCGGTGCCCAGCCTGAGTACGAGGGGACTGAACGGTGGCGACAGCCGGGCGAACCGCTGGAAGAGGAGTACGATCAAAAACGGGTAAACGAGGCCCTCACACGGCTTGACCAGAACCTGAAACAGGACCGTAATTTGCTCGGCTTCTCCCGCGAGATGGACGAGAACCTTCGGGAGATGGTCGAGTTCCTGAACAGCGACCGCGTGGAGATTCGCCGTCACGAGGACCGATTCATCCACGGGAAAGCCTACTTGTTCTCCGACCACGAGGGCGTCATCGCGGGCTCGTCGAACTTCACCGGCGCGGGCCTGAACTCGAATCTCGAACTCAACCTCGGCGCCTACGACCCGCACGTCACGGGGAAGGTACAGGACTGGTTCGACGACCTCTGGAACGAGAGCGAACCGTTCGACCTGGCGGGACTGTACGAGGAGCGATTCGAGCCCTACGACCCGTACCTCGTCTACCTCCGCGTCCTTTACGAGCGCTACGGTGAGGAACTCGAGGAGGAGCGCGACGAAGAGGGTGGCATCGGTCTCACCACGTTCCAGGAGGACGGCGTCCGGCGGGCGAACCGCTTCCTCGACGAGCACAACGGCGTCATCGTCGCCGACGAGGTCGGCCTCGGGAAGACCTACATCGCGGGCGAACTGCTCCACCAGTACGTTCACCAGAACCGTCAGCGCGCCCTCGTCGTCGCGCCGGCGTATCTCCGCGACGGGATGTGGGAGCGCAAGCCAAGCGAGTGGGGCATCCAGTTCGAGACGATCTCCTACGCAGAACTCCGGAACGATAGCCAACTCGGTGGTGACGCGAACAATCTCGACCTCGATGTCGACGAGTACCAGCTGGTCGTCATCGACGAGGCCCACGCCTTCCGCAACCCAGGAACTCAGCAGGCCGACGCACTGCGCAGGCTCCTCCGCGGCGACCCACCGAAGGACGTGGTGATGCTGACCGCGACGCCAGTCAACAACTCGCTCTGGGACCTCTACTACGAGCTAGACTACTTCATCAAGAACGACGCGGCGTTCGCCCACGAGGGCATCCGTTCACTCCGTGAGCGCTTCAAACAGGCCCAGGCCGAGGACCCGGCGGACCTCAGTCCCGACATGCTGTTCGACGTTCTCGACGAAACGACCGTCCGCCGGACACGCCGGTTCATCAAGAATCACTACGAGAACGCAACGATGCCCGACGGCGAGGGTGGAACTGTTCGGATTAACTTCCCCGACCAGCGGCCGCGACGCGTCGACTACGAGTTCTCGGAAACGTTCGGTGACCAGTACTTCGCCGACATCGAACGCGGGCTCGCCGCTGCCGACCACGACGAGGCCGAACTGACACTCGCCCGCTACCGACCTTCCTACTATCTCGAAGGGGAGGAAGACGCCTCGGAACTCTCGCTCGTGGGGCTACTACGGACTGGCCTACTCAAGCGATTCGAGTCCTCGAGTCACGCGTTCGCGAACACCCTCGATACGATGGTCGCCCAGAACCGTGCTGCCCTCCGGCTGATGGACGAAGGCTACTTTCCCGATTCCGACGCCATCGAGGAGTGGATGGAGACCGACAGCGACGAAGCCTGGGAGGAACTGCTCGATGAGGCCGAGGGAAGACGCATTCCTCTCGCTGCCGCCGCCGGAAATCCGGGCCAGCTTCGGGCCGACCTCGAACACGACATCGAGATACTCGAACGATGGCGTGACGGCGCACGAACAGTCACCCGCGACCAGGACGAGAAGCTTCAGGCTCTACGCGACACACTTCACGACGTAGTGGAACTCGCCCGAAACGATGCTGAAGCCGAGGAGATTGGCGACGAACAGGTTGAGGCAGCGTTCCGCCAGAACCGCAAGGTGCTACTGTTCTCGTACTACGAGGATACGGTCGACTGGATACTCGATTATCTGGAGGAAGTCGTCGCTGAGGACGACACGCTCTCGTGTTACGAGGGGAGAATTGCTGGTGTTTCGGGTGAGAACTCGAAGCGCGGCGTCACGCGTGAGGAAGCAGTCTATGGCTTCGCGCCGAACATCTCGGATGCCCCTCCCGACGCCACCGACGACTTCGACATTCTAGTCACGACCGACGTCCTCGGCCAGGGAGTCAATCTCCAGGAGGCCCGCACCGTGATAAATTACGACCTTCCGTGGAATCCAATGCGTGTGGTCCAGCGCAACGGTCGTATCGACCGGGTGAACTCGCCACACTCGGAAATCTATCCTATTTCGTTCTTCCCGGAGGACCGCCTGGATGAACTTCTCGAACTCGAACACCGAGTTCGCCAGAAGCTCACCCAAGCTGCACGTGCGGTCGGTATCGACAGCGAGGTTATTCCGGATATGGAAACACTGCAACAGAACTTCTCGGACAAACTGGAAGACATCGAGTCCATCCACAGCGAGGAGTCCGACGTGTACCAGGAGGGAGGAACTGATGCGGCGGCCTACTCCGGCGAGGAATACCGCCAAGAACTCCGGAAGGGCCTCCAGTCTCGCGAAGACCAGATTACGTCACTCCCTTGGGCTGCTGGTTCTGGGTTCGAGGGGAAGAACCCGGGCTATTTCTTCTGTGCCAGGATTGGTGACGAAGTGTTCATGCGATTTGTCCCCCGAGGGTGGGAGTATATGAAACCTGACGGCGACGAAGACGACGTTCTCGTTAAGGATACCCTCACCTGCCTCAAACGTATCGAGTGTACAGCCGAAACAGAACGCATACTCCCCCAGGGAATTCGCGACCGGGTCTACGACGCGTGGCGACGGGCTCGGGAGGACATCTACTCCCAATGGCAGGAGCAGACCGACCCGCTGAATGTCCAGCCGGACATCCGGAAGCTGTTCCGCGAAGTGGGCGAACATCTCAGAAACCACTGGCCGGACGATATGACTCAGGACAAACTGCAAACGACGGTGGCCTCCGTCGAGGCACCGTGGCCTCGCAGGTACGAACGTGAACTACGGGAGGTTTACGAGGACGAGACACTCAGCCCTGTCGAGACGTCTCGGGAGCTTGTTGAGAAGGTCGAAGATTTGGGACTTCAACCTTATGAAGCGCCGGATCCCCTCCCGGAACTTGAAGAGGAGGACGAGGTAAAACTCGTTTGCTGGATGGCAGTCACCTCTGTGGAGAACTCTGAAGAACAAACAGGTCGTCCATCACTGAGCCAATTGATGCATGATTGAGGACTTCTGCAAGGTATAATCGCGAAACCGACTCATCCAATCTTCAGTATCGAATAATTCGCAGGGTATAATCGGCACACTGATGGCGAGACGTAGGCCGGCTTTACAGTATATTGACTACAATTACTATTTTTGCGGACACCTTCGCTTCAGTCTTTTTCGGCCACTCAATTACGTGCTGTTAACCAACATACCGGTTTAATAGTTTATTAACTGGAGATGGGTGCCGGATTATTAGGCCAGGGAAATCAAAACAATGCTGACGGATACAGGCGTTAAAATTCGGGAAAGTCACCGTCACGTTTGCGAATGTAGGCGGGTTGATAGGAGTAATCTTCGTCGATGTATTCACCACCCTGAATGCGTTCCAGTTCGGATTGAGGAAAAGGCTCGTCTAACCGCTTGCCACCACTGACCAGATACGTGGTAGTGTCGTACTTTTCGTTGAAGTCGCTGTACGTGTCGTCATCCGTAATATGGTCCTTCATCTCTTGGGGGACATCTGATTCGTCCTCGGGACGGAGGACGATATCCTCAATATATCCCGTGTACGTGACCATCCCGTCCACCCGGTAATACACAGGGAGCCGGCCGTGCGCTTCGACACCGGCTTTTGCCGAGGTCCATGGCTTTCCCGCCCGGTGGGTGACTTTATCCAGTTCTACCATCTCCTGCATGCGGACTTCGTAATTGCTTGCGAGCACGGCAGCGTCGGGGCGCTGGCTCATCAGTCGCTCTATCTTCGACTGACCCCCACCCTTTGACCGGGTTGTCCGTGGCGTACTGTCCCGCTGTTTTGCTTCCGAGAGATGTTGGAACATATCATCGACCGACTCCGACTCTTCTGTCGTTGGATCCGTTCGCCGTGTCATGGGCGGTTATCTCCCCAACTCAACCCCACCTGTTAAAATTTTGGAGTGGGGAACTCTGGAAAGACGAAAGTCCCTGTAGGACGTTCTTATAACGAGAATCCAACCGATTCAAACACGAACAATCACGACCTTATTCGGGACCTTTTCGACTACCACCGTCGGTAACGGCATACTCCTCTAGACTCGCTTCGAGTACCTCCCGCCGCCGCTGTGACTTCCGCTCCTCGCTGCGCTGGTCGTAGTGCTTGTCCAGCACGGGTACCGACACGTCAACGCGGTCGCTCAGCAACTCCTTCGGCACGCCAGCATCCAGTTGGCTCATGATTGCCCATTTCCGCAGGGGGTGCGTGCTGAACCGTGAGGGACAGTCGCCCGCATTCGCGTTCTTCGTCGCCTCGCACTCGGCCACCGCACGGCCCTCGTGGGGACAGTCACCCGAGTACACACAGGGCCGGGTCATCTTGTAGAAGTCCCGGCGGATGGTCGCCGTCGACGGCCGGCCACTGGGCGTCGTGAGCAGTGGCTCCCGACCGTACCGGTCCTCGGTCTCCTCCCGGGTGTGCTCGATGTAGTCCGCGACGAACCCACACAGTTGCTCGGAGAGGTTGACGAGTCGCTCGCCGTCCCGGCCGTTCTTCAGCGGCGTCCCGTAGGCCTCGGTCCCCTCGGGCCGATGGCGGAGCCGGACGACCAGCTCCTCACAATCGACGTCTTTGAGGTCGATCGCCCGGACGGCACCGAGTCGGAGGCCGACCTCGGATATCAACTCGAAGGTGACGTGCCGGCGGGAGGCGTACTCGAACTGGCGGAAGTAGGCCTGGATGCCCTCGACGGCCGAGTCGGCCGGCACCCAGTCGTCGACTTCCTCCTCGGGCGGGACGTTCGGCAGCGGGACCTTCTCGGCGAAGTCCTCGGGAACCGCCTCGACAGTTTCACAGAAGCGCAGGAACCGCTGGAGAATTGCGAGGTTGCCGTTGAGGCTCACCGTGGCGAGGTCCGAGTCGGACTTGCGCCAGGTCTTGAACTCGACGAGCCGGCGACCCGTGAGGTCGGTCAGGTCGTCGAGACCGACCCGGTCGGTCCACTCGACGAAGGTGCCGAGCGCGGACTGGAGCTTGCGCCGCGTCGCCGTCCGCACCTCCTCCTGTCGGTCCTCGACGTACCAGTCGAGGGCGGCTTGGGGCGCGAGCGATTCGAGGTCGGTTCCGGTCATAGTTGGGGTCCGGCCGTGGTCCCGGGGCGGGTGTCGGCCGGTGACGACGACTAACGACAGGGGTGTCGGGTACTTATAGAATGGACTCGAATAGAGCCATTGTAGGGCGATATTTCAGAGGTGGCGAAAATAAGTGAGGATATTGTCGTTTTGGACCGGTAATGGATTTCGATTCGAATAGGCCGGGTCGGTCGTCCGTGGGGGAACTGAACATCCGCCGGCCGGGATGGTTGCTGTTCGGTCAGTTCTGCAGGGCCATCTATGGGGCCATGCATGGGGTGGTTCGAGCGTCTCCTCGCCGCAATTGGAGGGTCGAGATTGGCCGTTCTTCCAAGTAGGGCCGGGGATGCACGAAGCGGGGCATTGGGAGACGGACACTCGGGGGCTCAAGCTCGCCGACCCAGTTGGTTGCATCTCACCGGCCGGGTTGTTTGCTTCTCACCGACCCGGTAATGCCTCCTTCCCGATTCGGTACTGTTCTCCTCGCCAACTCGGTAATTGTATCTTCTCGGACCAGAGATCAACTCTGCGAAGCCGTTGCCCGGGTCACACCGGTATCAACCGTAACGGACCCGGCCGGAACGGATTCGGTCATCGGTACTGAAGGACAGACAAAAATCGACTTACAGCATGGCATTCATGGCCCCATGCTGGTCGTCATTTCCGACCCGGATCTTTTCTCCAATGGGTTCGGCGTGGCGTCCAGGGTCGGGATTCTAAATACTCGGGGAAGTTTTTATCACTGTTCTCCGTGACTGGTAGACCAGTACGCCGATGAGTGTGAGTGTCGATTCGAATTCGTGGGAGACAATCGATGGGTGGTGGGACTCTTTTGTCGAGGACCGTTCGATAGCCAAGGGTGATGATGCCACCGCGAATCTCGACAAAAAGTTGTGGGATGGGTTGTGGCAGGAGGTCGACCAGTGGTGGGAATCATACGTGCAAATCCACTCAATAGCAACGGTGGAGGAATCGACCGCCCTGCTCGACGAACGGTGGCGAGATGGGCTCTGGAACGAGATGGAGCCGTGGTGGGAAACCTACAGCGAGAGACAACGACTGCAAGCATCAGAGTTGGCAGAGCTACTCGATGAACTGGACGAGAGCTGGAAACGGTCGGAGAGTCGGTTCGACTCCGACCCACTCTCTGTCGACTGGACGGCCCACACTCACACCCGGGGGCCACTCCGACCGAATCAGGAGGAAAACTGGTCACAGTGGCTTGCCCATCTCCTCCGGTCGAACGGTGAGTTCGTGGGCGAATTGTTCGGCGATAACTTCGAAGGGCCGCCGGACAGCGTTCGACGCGAGGTGTACCTGCCGTCCTCGGATCCGGAACGACCGGACCGATACCCCGATATTCTACTGTTCTCCGGGCAAGACGGTGTCTCCATCGAGGTGAAAATTGGCGACGAACACTTCGGAAAGACACCGCACACAGCCGCACTCGTGGAGCGCCACCACCACAAGGATTGGCATCACGTCCTGCTGGTGCCCGAGTACAAGAGAGATACTCTGGAGGAGGTCTTCGAGGACGAACTCGAGGGGGACTCGGAGCGACTCCGAATCGACGGTGAGCAGTCCGGTCCCCTCGAAGCCGTTTTCTGGCGGGACGTCACGGCCGCGATTCGGGAGATGCTTCGAAAGGGGGAGAGTACGGACCACTGGGAGTCGAGTGCCTACGTATTCTGTACACTCGTCGAGCAGAAGGTTCTCGGATTCAACACGGAGGAGAAAGTCGCAGACCTCGCGGAGGCCAGTGACGTGATCAAGATGTCGGACTCGCTGTCGGTATCGGGTGGAGACGTGGGGAAACAGCTAAACTATCTCGGTGAGATGGGTTTCGAGTACGACAATGAGTGATGAGTTTCTAACCCAGGGACTGGAAGGCGACCGCTACCTGAAGGCCGTGAAACTGGTAGACCGCTTCGAAACCGAACTGCGTCACGAACTAAAACGGATAGGAAACGAAACCGTCGACGAGAATCCGGCGTTATTCCCAAAGGGAGTTGACCCGAAGTGGAACAACCACGTTTCGTCTTCAGGTGGTGTACTCGCTTTTGGGCGATTCGACTATCGGATGGATCGCGAGAATCCAAGCACTGGCGATAGACTCAAACTCAACTACGCGTTTCGCTGGGTCGAACCTGGAATAGTGGGTCACGAGGGGAACGGCCCACTCACGTTCATCAGTTATACAATCAAAAATGCTCCTGACGAAGATTATCGGAAGGTCATAGAGGCGACGCGTGGAGGCGAAGGGGATGTCTCCGTTGGTGACGACCCCTACGGTAAGTATCCAGCAACATTCTACGTCCCAGTTGGGGATGCAGATGGCCTCAAATCTGGCGGTGAAGCACTGAAAAAACACTTCTCCGGGTTCGGTTCGAATTTCGGTGTGTAAACAATACTCAACACCGAATTTGTTGAGGGCTGTACCTTGGATTTTACTTCGACTTAGAAACGGGAAAGTGCAGTAGACGTTGACCGCCTGACCGTTACCGAATATCACTGTCTTCAAATTCAATGGGAGATACCGAAGACAAATTCTGTTCGGTTACCCGGCTTTAGTTTTCAAACCTTATCCAAATACCCCCGTCGCTGCTCTAGCTTCACCTCCTCGGACCGCTTGTCGTAGTGCTTGTCGAGCACGTCCCGACTCACGTTCATCCGGTCGCTCACCACCTCGACGGGTACGTCCTTCGTCAGGAAGTGCGTGATGCTCCCCCGTCTCACGGAGTGCGGACTCACCGCCTCGCCACACTTCCGCTCGGAGGTTCCGGTGCAGTCTGGGCACGGCTCACCCCGGAAACACGGGGCCGTCACCCGATAGATGAGACACCGGAGAGTACCCCGGTGCATCCGTCCGTTCGTCGTGGATAGTAGCGGGTTCCGCCCGTGGTCGTCCTGTATGTCGTTGCGCGTCGTGGAGATGTAATCGTCGAGCATCTCGGCGAGCGCGTCCGATATCGCAATCGGTCGCTCGCCCCGTCGCCCGTTCTTCAACCGCGTTCCCGTCGCCGGCCGGTGGACGACATTGATCCGCTGGTCATCGACGTCGACATCACGGACATCCAGCGAATATGCTGCCCCACTTCGAATGCCAGTTTCCCACAGCAAGGAAAAGGCTGCGTGGTCCCTCGACGCGTACTGATACGTCGAAAGATAGTCGAGGATGGCACCGGCCGAGTCCGCGTCCAGCGTCTCCTCACGGCGTTCCTCCGCCGGGCCAACGGTCGGCACCATCACCTTCTCGGAGAGGGTCGGCGACACGGCCTCGATGGACGCACACCACTGCAGGAAGACGCGGATGGTACTCATCTGCTGTTTGAGCGTGATTCGTTTCAGGTCGCCGTCGTCCTGCCGCCAGAGGCGGTACTCTTGCAGGTTGCGCCCGGTCAAGTCGTTCAGGTTCGTCACGTCGTTCTCGGCGCACCATCGGACGAAGTGGTTCGTCCGGTATCGGTGGGCCTGAACGGTCGCCTCGACGCAGTCGGTGGTCTTGTGGTCGAGGTAGAGGTCTTGCGCGCGGTGCGGCTCGATTGGTTCGAGGTTCGCGTGTTCCGATGACATTGGCTCTCACGGAACCCGGATAGAAGGCCGGAGACGCGCGAAATCGGCGGGAAAGGAACGGCCCGCAACACAGGCCCGTTCCGCCCGAACCCATGACATTTTTCGGCGAGCGCACCGCGAGCAACAAATTTCTGACGTGAGAGCGGATTTGAACCCTGGCAGACGCAGCCCGCGTAACGGAGCGCCAGCGGAGTGAGCAGGACCGTCTGCATTCGTTCGAAGCGTAGTGATAGCCGATGTAGGCGAAAATATCCGTCACAGTCCTGGTGTTCCGTGCCATTACCTGCCAGTCGTTTCCACTAATTCCCGTCGGTTGAGAATGACCGGACGGGATTATGTAATAGACGATATTAACATTTAATATGGAACAATCGGGTGCGAGAGAAGAAGCTTTATCGTCAGATTCGGTAGACGACAAGTCCGCCGGCCCCGAAGAGGAGATTCGAGAGACTGTTCTCGCGGATGTTCACGAGTACTTCGAGGGAAACGCGGACAGCGCCCCGTTCGACCGCCCGGACGAGGAGTTCATCGACACCCAGTTCTTCTCGTTTGAATACCTCGAAGAGTACGAGGAAGTCGAGCGCCACTGGGTGAACAAACCGTTCGCGTACGTTACCATCCTCTACGACGATGAGCAAAGAGAGCACCTCTATTACGTCGTGGAACCTGACCTCGACGACTTCGAACAGTACGTCAGACGGGACCTCGTCTCGATTCTGCGGGACCACCTCATCTACCAGGATTTCGACCGTAATCAAGAACAAGAGCGCGAGACAGTCTTCGTCGAACACGCCACGGACATCATCCGGCGGTACGCACGAACCGTCGAAGAAGGGACCCTCCACAAACTGCTCTACTATCTCGAGCGTGACTTTCTCCGAAACGGTCGCATCGACCCAATTATGCGGGACCGATACATCGAAGATATCTCCTGTGACGGCACGAATGTCCCGGTGTTCGTCTACCACGGCGAATTTCGCGACCTGAAAACGAACATCCGGTTTGACAAGGAGGACCTCAACTCGTTGGTGGTGACACTCGCACAGCGCTCGGGAAAGTCCATCTCCATCTCGAACCCTCTGGTCGACGCCAGCCTCCCTGACGGCTCCCGGCTCCAGCTCACGCTCGGGAGCGATGTCTCGACACGAGGCTCCAGTTTCACCATCCGAAAGTTCGCCGACATCCCTTTCACCCCAATCGACCTCGTCAACTTCAACACGTTCAGCGTCGAGGAGATGGCCTACTACTGGCTCGCCATCCAGAACAACAAATCCCTCATTTTCGCGGGCGGGACCGGTTCTGGAAAAACTACGTCGCTGAACGCGGTGTCCTTTTTCATCCCCCCGGCAAGCAAGATTGTCACCATCGAAAACACGCGCGAGATCGACCTGCCACACGAGAACTGGGTGCCACTCCTGACGCGGGAGTCGACCAGCAGTGAGGCCCGTGGCGAGATTTCGATGTACAACCTTCTGAAGTCGGCACTCCGCCAACGTCCCGAGTACCTGCTGGTGGGAGAGATTCGTACCCAGGAGAACGTCGCACTCACGTTCTTCCAGGCGATGAGCACCGGCCACACGTCCTATACGACGTTGCACGCCGACTCGGTGGAAACAGTGATTTCGCGCCTCCAGAATCCCCCGTTGAATGTCCCGGCACAGATGATTCAAGACCTCGATATCATTTCAGTTCAGCGGCAGACAATCCTCGGAGACCGCCGCGTGCGGCGGAACCACGCCGTCTGGGAGGTGACAGCCGACGAGGACAACCCAAACGAGGTTGCCACCAATCACCTCTTCCAGTGGAACCCGGGCAACGACACCCACGAGAAGGTCGGAGAGTCCGACCTGCTCGAGGAGATTGCCTGGGAGCGGGGCTGGGACGAGGCGGAACTCGCGGCCGAACTGGAGGCACGGGAGGAGGTACTGCAGTACATGATCGACAACGAGATTCTGGACTACGAGGCCGTCTCCGTCATCATCCACACCTTCAACAAGGACCAGGAGTACCTCCTCGAACAGATAGAATCCGAGAGGCTCGAGATTGCTGAACTCGAAACCAAGTTGGACGAAGACACCCTCGAGGCCATCCACACGCACGACGAGGTGACTGGCGAGAATCCACCACGCGACCTGGACACGGGAGACGTGGTGGCCGACGAGACCGCCGACATACAGGAGGAAACCGCAGGGTCGGCACCGACTGGGTCGGAGACCAGCGACTTAACCGACAACTCGGCCGGGGCCGAAGGCTCCTCCGGAACGGACGACGAGGAGGAAGGCCAGTGAAAGCGGCCCCCCAGGAACGCGTTGACACCGAACAGCCAGCCGAAAAGTTCGGAGTGTCGAAGTTTCAGCGCCGAGAGCCACTGAACGATGAGGAGTATCGGCGTTTCCGCGAGGAGTATGGCTACCTTCGGGCGTTCTTCAAGGCGCGTCCGCAACGGTATGCCAGAGTTCAGCACGGACTCAACCAGTCCCACATGGGAACCACCTACGACGCGTATCTGACCCGGAGTGTCTGGTATGCGTTCGCCGCCGGGTTGCTCGGCGCGGTTCTCGGCACCCTGTTCACCGTCTCGCTCTCGTGGCTGGGATTGCTAGCTGGACTCGGAAGTCCCATCCCCGTGAGTGGGGGGCTCGCCACGTTCGTGGGCAGCCATCGCGTGTACTTCGTCGGTGCCGCGCTCGCCCTCGTTGGCGGAAGCCTGTTTGCAGGCGGCGTCTGGACTGGACGGTACTACTACCCACTGATACGACGGTCGCTACGGCGTCAGGAAATCGACGTGGTGTTGCCCCACGGAATCGTATTCATGTATGCGATGCGCCACGGCGGGACGAGCCTCTTCGAGACGTTTCGGGCACTCGCCGACGCCGGTGAGTCCTACGGTGAGGTCTCCGACGAATTCGAGATGATAGTCAACGATATGGAACTGTTCGGGACCGACATGCACACCGCGATTCGAAACGCCCGACGGCTCACCCCCAGCAGCCGCCTGGAACGGTTCTTCGACGACCTGCTCAGCGTCCTCGAATCCGGTGGTGACGTCACCGTCTTTCTGGAGGAGGAGACCGAAACCTATCTGCGGGAGTCCCGCGAGGAGCAGGAGAACTTTCTCGATACGATATCGCTTATGGCAGAAATCTTCGTGGTCCTGTTCGTAGCGGCACCGGTGTTCATCATCGTGACGCTGGTGGTCATCGATATTCTCGGCGGGAGCGGTTTCAATCTCGTTTTGTTCCTCGTCTACGGGGCGATGCCGCTGGCAATGGCCGGATTCATCATACTACTCGACCAGTTGGGACGGCCATTCGAGCCACCAAAATCGAACACAGCAGTCACGCTCGAGAACCCTGCCGTAGAGGGGAAAAAGGGTGCGGACGAGCGATTCGATGACTACCGCTCGAACCGGCGAAAGGAATCATTCCGGGATGAATTCCAGACCATCGGGGCAACACTCAGAAGTAAACCAGTCTACACGATGGTAGTCACAATTCCTCTGGCGGCAGTCGTGTTCGCGATACAGATGCTCTTCGGCGGGCAGATGACGAACCTCGACGGGGTTTCGACGAGTCCCGTTGCGACGACCCTGTTGTTTCTGGTCCCGGTTTTGATTGTCGCGGTGCCGCTTGCGTTCTTCCACGAACACAAGCGACGGCGAGAACGCCAAATTGCCCACGACTTCCCCGAGACCCTCAACGTCCTGGCAAGCGCGAACAAGATGGGTATCCCCTTTACCGAGTCGCTGGAGGTCATCTCGCAGTGGTCGGGCGGCATCATCGGTCAGGAGTTGCGAACGATACGAAACGACATCGTCTGGAACTACGACGTCCGCCGTGCCATGCTCGGATTCGGAAACCGGGCGTCGGTCCCACGAATCAGCCGAACGATGAAACTGCTTGCCGAAGGAATCTACACGACGGGCGACCTCTCGAAAGTACTCGAAATCGCCGCTTCCGACACCCGTGACCGCGACGAGATGGAACGCGCCCGGCACAACGAACTCTCGACGTACATCGTGGTGGTGGTCATCGGATTTCTGGTGTACCTCCTGGTCATCGTCCTCCTGGATGTTGGTTTTCTCCAAACGCTTCCCCAGGTCGAAGGCGAGCATACAGCCGAATCGGGGGCGCTTATCACCTCGTTCCAGAATGTGCCGGTGGAAACCTATCGGGCTGTGTTCTTCCACTCGGTGCTCATTCAGGCGTTCGGGACCGGCCTGCTCGCCGGAAAACTCTCGGATAACAACGCCCTCAGCGGGCTGAAGTACGGTATCGCCCTCTCGCTCGTGGCGCTGGGCGTCTTCCTGTTCATCTAACCATGACATCCAACACCAACACCAATCGAGGACAGTCGAACGTGGTCGGAGCCATACTCATATTCGGACTACTGCTGACGCTGTTGATGGTTGTGCAAATCTCGTTCGTCCCGGACGTCAACGAGGACGTCGAGTTCGAGCACAGTCACGTCGTTCAGCAGGATATCCAGGAGTTCGGGTCGTCTGTCGGGCACGTTACGAATACGGGAAGGCCCGAATCGGTGGTCGTCGACGCCGGCCTCGTGTATCCGTCCCGGATATTTCTCCTCAATCCCCCGCCGGTTTCCGGAAACCTCCGAATCAACGCCAGCGAAAACCCGATTGGCATAACGAACGCACGGGCGGTAAAGGGCGAGACCGCAGAGTTTTGGAATGGGACCACCCGGGAGTACGAAACGGCGACGTTCCGCTACCGGGCCGACTACAACTACGCGACTCCCCCATTGACGGTTTTCGAGCACGGAATCCTCTACAACGAGTTCGAACAGGGCTCCGACATCGAGCAGATTGTCCTCGACGACGGAAATCTCGTGCAGGGGCGACAACTCAGGCTCGAAGCCCTCCAGGGAAACCTCTCCCAGAGCACGCCGAGCACGGTGTCTCTGAACGTCGCACCACTGAGCGCCCCGATGCAGACGGTCAGCGTCGGCGCCGACGACAAAACGGACCCGATACAGTTCACGTTTCCCACCCGACTGACCGAGGAGGAGTGGCGGTCCATCCTCGAAGGGGAACTGTGTGAGGACGCCGACGGAAACGGACGCTGTGATGACAGGGAGGACGGTGACCCCGCCACCGACCCACCGGGACACGTCACCGACGTGGACGTCTCCGAGAACATCCTCACAATCACGCTCGAGAAGGGTGTTACCTACGACCTCCAGATGGGCAAGGCCGGCGTCGGAGATTCGTTGACAAGCGAGAAGCCATACTACGTTACGGACGTCCGCGGAAAGAACGCCAGCGTCCAGTTCGGGGAGTCACAGGAGTTCGTCGTCCAGGTCCGGGACCGGTACAACAATCCGGTCAGCGGGGTGACGGTGACCTACGCGGATAGCGGGTCTGACGATGGAGAGTTCCGCAACGAGAAGGCGGATGGAACAATGCAGGTTCGTACCGACGAGAACGGCTACGCGTCAGCGGTCTTCACACCGACCCGGAATGGCTCGATTGCACTGAAAGCAAACGCCGGTGACCTTGGCGACGAAAACACCGTTCCGAACGAGGTACACGAGACCGTGGTGTTCGATAACGTGCTGGTCGGGCCCGGACCGGGCGATGACGAATCCGGTTGGGAAATCAACCCCAATCTTCCGCCCGAGGACGGGGGAAGCCTCACCCTGGTCGATGTCACACCCACGGAAACCCAGGGGAACAAGATACTTGCCTACAACGTCACGTTCGAGAACAACGGACCCGTTCCGCGGACGCTGGAAGAACTTCGATACAGCTTTGGCTTTAGCTCGAGGTCGAGCGGTGCCGAGGCGCCGGAAGAGGTCAATGTGAGCGGCCCCCTTATGGAGCAAACAACGATGGACCTGGGCGGGCCCTATCAACAGGTCACCAGCGAAGCCGTCGACACCGGCGAGACCTTGACTCTCGCTGTCGAACCAGCCGTGCCCACGAAGACGTTCGACTCGTTCATCGTCTTCTCGGCCCTCGTCGGCGCGGGCAACGAGACAGAGTCGGGACTGTACTTCA
>ENA-ORDC01001715-ORDC01001715.1-marine-metagenome-genome-assembly--contig:-NODE-1715-length-15218-cov-3.022390_pt1 | contig 15218 bp, 10 predicted proteins | sample MGYA00237783_ERZ508515 | MGnify/ENA primary metagenome ERZ508515 (study PRJEB26186, sample SAMN06268792) | marine metagenome | isolation source: Eden Landing Ponds, San Francisco, CA, USA | place... | reverse complement strand
AAGAGTTCGAACGTCAGGGCTTCATACTGGGCGCGTTTGCGAATGCGATTCGGGACGTCGAGTCGATCGAGTGGATGTTCCGTATCAGTCATAGCGAAGTGCGAGGGGAGTGCCCCCGCACCTCTCAGGGGGCGATAAAATGCGTCGGCGTGGCTGTCGTCAGCTCCTACCGTCGCCACGTCCGAGGCACGTATCCCTGCTCTTCGACGAGATCAGCATAGTCACGAAGGATCGAGATGAGTGCGAGTTCGGGAACACCATCTTCGGCAGTGGCGACAAGGAGTTGTTCGAGTTGCTGTTCGGCTTCGACCAGTTCGGAGAGTTCGTTCTCGGTCATAGTTGCAAGGGCAAGGAATGCGCCCTCGCCCGTCGGGGCGCAATAGAACTACGGCTGTGCTGGCCGGGTGACGTGGAGTTCCTGATCACGAGTCCAGGCTCTGAGTTTCTGGATCATGTATCTCGTTGCGCTCTCTTCATCGAAGACACCGCGGTCAAGCATATCGCCCGTGCAGTCTTTCAGCGCCTTACACCGACCGCGCATGACGCCGTCGCCGACGGGGACGCCCTCGTACCATCGAACGGTATAGTACGCACCGTTGCCGATCGTCGGTGCCGCCTCGATGGTCTCTGCATCCTGTGTCAGTCCCAGCCAGCACGTTCGATAGGGTGTGACCTCGAACGATTCCGAGACGACGTAGAACGCCTCATGATGAAGATAATCCAGTGTCGTGAAGGCGATGTCGTCGAGCGTGATCGCGACCTCTAGTGGGTCGAGGTCGATCGGGCAATCGTTCGTCGGCGGTGGTGATTCGAAAGAAGCGTCACGAGGAATTTCGAGAAGTTCTTCGAAGTATGCTTGAATTTCCTTCGAAGGTGTATGGCCGCCAAAGGGAGTTTCCGTAGACAATTTATCTGTGAGTTTGAGATTCATGCCACCCCAGTGTGAGTAGTGGCAGTTGTACAGTCCATCCGGCCGTTCGTAGGCAACGAGTGCTCGATGTCCCATAGTTGATCTGTGGGTTCCCCCGCACCCCTCTGGGGCGATAGAATGCGGGGTCGGTCGCGTTCACATGATCGTCTGTGGAATCCCTCTCCGATCGAAGCGAAGAGATGTCACACAGCGGCCGCGACCGAGGACTTTCAAACTATACAGGCCCCCGACTCCGCCCCACACGGTGAGAAAAGCGTGGAGTCAATAACCGCCCTCACCGCCCAATGTTGGCAGTAGAAGCCTTTTCGCTAACCTTTGAATCTTATACTCACCACCCTCTCCCCTCGCAACGAGTGTATCGAGAAAAGAGGGTGGGGGCCTCAGTCAGTCTTCACGACCGAACGCCTGAAGGACGATGTCCGGGTTTTGCAACAATCGATGTTCCAGATAACTTCCCTCACCACGCCCACCACCAGTGTGGTTCGATTCGGTGATACCAAGAAACGATTGCTCTTTCAGCAGTCGATACACTCGCTCCTCTGAGAGCGGTTCTACGCCGTCCTCTTCGGAGACCCTCGAATAGACGGTGTAGTGCGGTGTGTTCGGAAGACATCTGTTGCAGGCGTCTCGACGGTCAGCATAGCCAGTGCATGAAGGATGTATTTGACGTGTGGAGTCACTCCTCGATGAGCGACGGAAGCTATTGAATCAATTGAGTTCCGCCTGTAGAATACCAGTCTCAACTGCCTTGTTGAATCCACAGACGGCGTAGCGATCACTCCTTGATAGCTTGTTCGAGGTTGTAGACGGCGACAGTGAGCACAAGTTCTCTGAATTCACGGTACCAAGCGCTCGGCCTGACAGCGGACCCGAATCGGCGCTTGATGGCCGAGAAAGCACTCTCGGCCATCCAGCGTTGCCCGTAGAGATCGCTGTCCAACCGTGCGTTGTGGGCGTGGTCGTAGTGCGCGAACAGCCGGTGTCTGATGACTGGGAAGACGCCCTCAGAACGGAGTGCGTCCCGCAGTGACTGGTCGTCGTAGCCTTTGTCGCCGGCGAGACTCTCGATTTCGTCGGTGTTACGCAGCGCCACCTGACGGCCCACCTGTGTATCGTGGGGCCAGTGTGCCGAACAGTGGAGGTCGAGGACGGCACACGACTCTGTATCGACCAACGCCGTCGTTTTCAGCGTCCGTATGTGGCGGTCCGACCGATCGACGTAGTGGCTGGATGCCGCTTCGCGGTCGAAAAACGTGGCATCCATCGCCCCATGCTCGCCGGGATCGCAGGCGGTCGCTGACCGACGGAGCAGTTGCCGCCAGATCCGGGTTGGCACCCGCTCGAACGACCGCCATAGCGTCGAGGGTGCCGGGAATGCCGCTCGCGCCAACTGCAACAGACCACGAACGCGATCCATCTCACTCGCCCAATCGACGATCTCGCGGTAGCTCGCGTCCATGTGAATCCGCAAAAAGTGCAGCGTCAGGTGCTTCCAATCCGCAAATCCGTTGCCAGCCGGGTCACTCACCACCGCCGTGGGGCTGGCGGCACAGCGTTTTTGAGCCAGCGATGCGGCCTGTTTAACGAAGCGGAAGAGTGGCATTGGTACATTCACTCTCTCCGCTTCGCTTCCACCTTCAGAGCGCCGCTATCCTCACGCCGTCATCGGATTCAACAGAGCAGATCGGGTCGAAACAATCACCGCCGACAAAGGTTACGACTGGGACGAATTACGTCGAAATCTCAAGAAAAATGGCGTCAGGCCGGTGATTAAACATCGCGAATTTTCGGCGCTAGACGCCGCTCACAATGCTCGACTCGACGACGAGACGTACCACCGCAGGTCGGTCGTCGAATCAGTTATTCGATCGCTGAAACAACGCTTCGGCGATACACTGCGAGCGCGAACGTGGTTCGGGCAATTCCGCGAACTCGCGCTCAAATCCGCTGTCAAAAATATCGAAGACACGTTAAAGTGCTAATTCGTATGATTTCGCCCCTCTAAACACGCCCGAATAGATCATTACTACGCCAAAATTTGGTTGTGAATTCACCGGTTGTCTTGTCAGGGCTGACCTGAACCGGCGTCCCCTCCGGTTCAAGTGAGAACGATACTTCGATATCGAGTTCTGCGAATTTATATCGGGCGCTCAACGGTAGTATCGAATGATTACAACTTGTTGGCTCAAAACCGCTATTGTCAGCTGTCGCTCCCCAAAACAGACAACGCACACAGACGTCAGTTCGATCGGTTTCGTCCACGTTCACCTCGACATTCATATCGGACCCATACCGATGCCAGGGAAAAATACCTAGGTACGTGACGACCGAAGTGCAACAACACTCTCACAGTGGGTCCGATGTCGACGGACAACCGAGTTCGTGGCGTTGCACTCCATTGCCAATCGACGGTTCGCAAAGAGTGGCTAAAAGAGACTCACTGAAGTTCTGGTTACGGAACGAATTCGGGATCGTCGCCCCAGAAGTGAATGCCCATGTGCTCTGCGATATCGTCGATTGGATCGTCCGACAGCGGATGCTTCGAGACGACCAGAACACTCCCGTCTGACAGTTCTTCGACTCTCGGGGCCGGTGCCGAGAGCAGACGCTCGCGGCCGATCGTCTCGACTTCTTCGGGCGGATAGAGATCCAGCCAACTGATAAACCGTCGTGGCGAGGCTGGATTCTCGTCTTCGGGAAGTGGTGCTGCAACTGGCTGGTGGGATGCAATTCCGTACGACTTGAGTGCTGGATTCTCGATAGTTGTTTGGAGGTCGATAACCGACGCGATCATCTGATCTATACCTGTGGTGTCATCGAGATTTGTGGTCGTTTCCAGTCGTCCCGTTTGCACGTGGAATCTGCCCCTGGCTTCACCAGCACTGGGGACCCGAAATTCGATATCAAAACCGTTCCGAGAAAACAGGAGACTCGGGGTTCCAGTGATATCTTCACCTTCATCAATTATTTGATAGGCGCTCCTGTCGCGTGCTATTTCCTACATACGGTCCATCAGCGAAACTTCTTGATTATCGGGATACCACAGATCGATCTTGACTGATTCGCTCATTGTTATCAACTTCCTGTTTATTGGCTATCCACGGCAATCTGCAACTCCTGAAGATGTGTTCGAAAGCTCTCTGCATCGGAATCGTTCAATCCAAAACGATCCAGAGTATCTTCGACTTCTTCACCACAGTCCACCAATTCGGTGGCGAACGAATCGACGGGAATTACAGTACCACATGCCGCTTGTGGTGTTGCCAAATTAGTGTCTCGGCCGGGTGTCTGGAACGCGATTCGGAGGTGCTTCCCGCCGAGATATTCGCAGACAAACGCATCGCTGGTTTCCGGAAGGATGCTACGGTGGGACTCGTAGAGCGAGATGTCGCCATTAAGCATCGCTCTCGCAGTTTGAAAAAGTTCTTTGAGTGTTATAAGAGGCATCTCACCGACGTACTCAGGATACCAATCCTTTTCCCACGCTTCAGTGGTTTCACGGGTGTATGCGTTGATCCGCTGGTCGTCAACACGAATGCGGAGACCGCCACGGACGAGTGTAGTCATCGACGGTACGGGATCTGATTCGATCGTGAGGTCAATATCGACAGGCATCTCTAGTTTAGTTGGGCGGGTAAGCAGTTACGAAGACTCCGTTATCTTGTCCACGGATGACCAACATCTCGTCAACTCCGAATTCATCAAGCTTTGATCCACTATATGTAATGGAGCTTCCATCAACGTTACCATTCCGCACTGTTACCTCAATTAAATCTTTCACCTCAGCTGGCGATAAGTCGTCTGGATAGATACTGGTGGCACCTGCATTTCGAGTTGTAGGCCAATCTCCAGGTGCGCTCGGACTGACGTGGCGATACACGACATGACGCCACCCAGGACCATTTTCAAGGACGGTATCGTAGATATTACCAGAAACCCATTTATTCGTGTCAAGCAGCATAGTTGGGTTGCCATCACGGTCATAGACAACACGATCGATATCGCTCGTGGTCAAAGTATCCGTGAACTTTTCAGAGTTCTGTTGATAGATCGAATTGAGATTTGTATCGAGTTCATCCAGTCGGGAAGTGAGAGTTCCTTCATCAGCGAATCTACTGATCCGATCCGGACGCAAACCGTAATCGAGCAGGCGATTTGCCTCATCAATCTTCCCCCGACGCATGACCGTTCCGAAGGTTTCAGCGTCAAGTTCGTCAGACAACCGAGCGACATCGTCAGCTTTCCCCGCTCTGGCGGCATCCGCCGCTTCGTCGAGGATATCGTCACCACTGCCGCCGCCACTCGATCCCGCGCGGACGAGCGCATCGAGCGTCTCACTGCTGTAAGAGTCGGCCAGTAGCTCGGCATTCTTGTGGCGTGCAACGTCCGAGACCAGGTTCCGACTACTGATACCAAGGTCGTCCAGCAGTCCCGAGTTCCGTAAGGCCGCGATCAGTTCGTCCTGCTTGCCCGGATTGAGTCTGATCCACGTCCTGATTATCCGGATCGCCTTCGGTGCGTCGTCGACGACGACTGGAGCCAGCCCGACACCGTCCAGTGCCGCCTCACCGTAGTCACCTTGCCCGACGTTCTGGGCACCGTCCCGGAGGTCAGCCGGGATCTCTACAACAGGAGTGGCTGACACACTGATCCATCCGAGCACGTATCCCGGATTATCGTTGTACCCACTCGTGAGGATTCCTTCAGGCATACCCGTTTCGCCGAGGACTCCGCCTTCCAGCATCGCACGACCGTTTTCGTTGAGTCCTTGCCGGAGGTTTCCAGGATCACATGGGTCGGGATCGGCTGAATCGATTTGGCCATCGAGATCGCTGTCGTGGACGTACGCCAGTGTACAGGTCTGGCGTTTCTCGACGACATCGCTGAGGCGGTCCTGATCGGTATCAGCCGATGTCGGATTCGAATAGGACTGTTCAATAAACAGCCGCCAGCGTCCGTTCTGTCGATAGAACGTGACTTCTTCGCCGTCTGTGAGCCCGTCGTTGTCGGAATCGGCGAGGTTCGAAGATGTGCTAAATGTCTCTCGCACAGAGACACCGCTCACAACAGGCAGTTCCCAGCCAGCGCGGTCCTCGACCGCGTCGATCAGGCCGTCTTGATCGTTGTCGGTGCCGATGGTAAAGTGATGGAACTGCACCTCCTTCGGCCGCTGGAGTTCGATCGTGACTGTCTCACCATCGAATTGAGAGAGATCGACACGCCGTGTAAGCACCCGATCCGGAACGCTATCTGCAGGATCGTTGTTTGCCGGCGAGCGAACGAGAACATCCTGACTGTTCCCCTCACCATCACTGACCGTGAATGTGTATCCTCGGCCGGGATACGGCCTGTCCTCGATCGGCCGCAATCGAAAGTGGATCAATGCGTTTTCGGCGTTGTTCGGTAGTTTGATATCCTTGCTAAAGCCCACCACACAGCCATCGCGATCTTTCGGGCCAGTCTCTGTCGGGCATCGGTCAGCACCGTCCTGAAGCGTATCACCATCGCTGTCCGGATCTGTTGGATTGGTACCGGGAACCCATCCACGGGTGATGGTGAGAGATGCTATTTCGGTGAGATAGCGCTGTTCTTGCCCATCTGTTAAGCCGTCGGCATCCGTATCCGCAGTCCATGGATCTGTTCGCTGTTCCTGCTGGTTCGAGTACCACGTATCCGTCGGTGCACCGCCGAGATTCGTGTCTTCGAGTGTGAACCGATCGATCGATCCCTGTCGGTCAAAGTCCTCGTTCGGTCCCTCAACCCTGTCGAATCGGAAGTCGAAGTCGTCCGTGGCATCGGTCAGCACTAGTTCGCCACCGCTGCGACGAATCTCGTCGACTGGGATGCCGATCGCGCGTGCCTCAGATTCGATCAGCGTGCGCACGTACTGCTGGTGGCGCTCGGTGATCGCGTACGTCACCGACGCATCCGGGTCAGTGTAGAGATCGTGATACTCTCTGTAATCGGACAGGCCGTCATGGTCGGTGTCATCGGTCAACGGATCTGACGTGAACTCGATAGTGGACTCGGCAGAGCAATCCGACCCGCTCCAGGTTGACGGACCATCCGACGAGCGAGTGCACTCTCGCTCGAATCGGAGCGGCTTCTCGGTGCCGGAAGCCGTGACAACTGGAACCTCCCAGCCGTTTAATTCGACCCCGTCGAGGAGGCCGTCGCCGTCTGAGTCCTCCTCGTGCGGATAGCTGTTGATGACGTACGCTTCGCGCTTTACCTGGTGGCTTATGCCATTGACCCATATGGTGTCGGATATTTCATCAGTAGCTCCGAGTTCAGTGTCGTCCGTAGCGTCGTCGTCATCGCTGTCACGATCCTGTGGATCAGTGGAGATATTGCCCCGAACTGTCGGCACTCCGGCGCGCTCTCTGTTGTCGGTCAGTCCATCACCGTCGGTATCCAGCGCCAATTTGACCGACGAGGCGTTCACCTGTGTTCCGTTGGCGCGGACCCGAAGCGTCACCGTGTCGTTCTCGGGAGCCTGTTGGGGACCACCCGCGTCCGGGACATCGTGTGCATCGTCTGCGAGGACGCTACTGAAGGTGTGACTCCACTCGCCTGAACCCACGCTGACAGTCTCCGAATTGGACGGATAGCGCATCGCCGTCACCTCGGCCGTCCCCTCGCCGCTGGCTGTGGCGTTGACCTGCAGGTCTGCGGCGTCCGCGTCCTCGGGCAGGATGAACGTTCGAGTGACGACGGTCGGGGAAGAACACTGCGGTGTGCTGGCGGTTGAACCCTGGGTGCCTTGGCAAGTGCTAGTGTTTGACTCTCTGATCACTAGGTTGTCGAGATAGGCCTCGCCATCGGCACTCAAGATCGAGGTACGGTATCCTGAGGTCATTGCACCAGCCATATCAAGATTGTGTCGAACACCGTCGCCGACGGGACTCGTCCAGCGAACTGAGTAGGTGTCGTTGGTGAGGTCAATGGCGAAGATATCGACATGAACCCACTGACCGAAGACACCGGGCTGAAGGGTGGTTAGTGACTCGCCGTTGATAGCTCGGAGTTTACCATCGTTGTGGACAACCCTGATCGGCGGTTCGTTCGATGGCGCGACGCGTTCGTAGAGCAGTATGCCGGCAGTCCCTTTCGTACCGTCACCGTATGTATCAGGTCTGTTAAGTGCGACCGAGACCGGCTCTGTTCGGGGTTCCGACAGTGGCTGTTCTCTGGGCCGAATGTACAGTACGTTGCCACTAGCTCGTTCAAGACCGTAGTAGGCCTGTGTTCCATCGGCGTAAACATCTGGGGTGACCGCATCGTCTCCATTTCTGGAGAAGCCTCTGCCGCGTGGGTCGACGATAGGGTCGAACCGTTCGGGGATGCCCGTGTCGGCGGCTTCGTTCTCGAAGCCGTAGACCGTACTGTTCCCACTTGTCGACGTATTGTGTCCGTTTCTCGTCCCGTCGACACGTAATTGTCCATCCGAGACAGAGACAAATCCATCGGGGCCACTGGTCTGCTCCCAGCCGTCCAAATCATCGATCGTCGGTGAACGCCTGAACGAGCGACCACCGCGACGGCAACTCGGTGCTGAACGCCTCGCGCCACTCCGAGGCAGACATGACTGCGTACGTCGAGAAATGTGGGGTGTCCGTCGAGACCGTCTCGTTGGCCCGGTCGACGGTCGAGTTCAGCGGGAGATACACCTGCAGGGACTCGTTGAAGCGGAAGACCGCGAGATCCGACTCGTTGGTCGGGACGGCACTGTCGTTGTAGGAGAACGTGATCGTCGCGTTGTCGAACTCGCGTTCGCTTTCGAAGTCGACCGGAGCGACGACCGTGGCGTTTTCGAAGGTCCCGCCGACTGCAAGTGGGTCGTTCGACCGCTCGATCGTGACGCCCTCGCTGACGGCACCCTCACCGGTCACAGCGACAGACGCGTTCGCGGATTCGTTGCTCGCGACCGTCGTGAACGTCTCGTTGCCGTCGAGTGTGCCGTCATCATCGGTGTCGGCCACCAGCGGATCCGTGCCGAGTTCGATCTCTTCGCCGTCGAGCAGCCCGTCCTGATCGGTGTCGGGCGCGGTCGCGTTCGTCTCGTAGGTCTCGGTCTCCTCGCGGTCGGTGAGACCGTCGCGGTCGGTGTCGGGGATCTGTGGGTCGGTCCCGGCGGCGATCTCTGCGGCGTTGTCCAGTCCGTCACCGTCAGGGTCCTCGCGTGGGTCGGTGGTCCCGTCGCCGTCACTGTCGGCGGTGAGTGGACTCGTCTGTGTGAGGACGATCTCGGTGCGGTCGGTCAGCCCGTCGCCGTCCGTGTCCGGGGCCAGTGGATCGGTCCCGCGATCTCTCTCGGCCAGCGTTGGGAGACCGTCGTCGTCGTAGTCCTCGCGGCCGTCGACGACGCCGTCGTCGGTCTCGTTCGCGTCGGTCTCCGAACTGTCGCTGTCGGGATCGAGCGGGTCCGTCCCCGTGACGTTGGTCTCGTACGTACCGGGGAGACCATCGCCGTCGAGACGGAGGACGGCCGTCGCGTCACTGCCGACGGCGGACACCTCGATCTCGGTGACGCGCTCGGTCAGATTGACCGCGGTCAGGTAGGTACGATTCAGACCCCCTCCTCCCGAGCGGGTCGTGTTCGCGATGATCGTTCGATTCTCGTCGATCGTGATCTGGACCTGCTGACCGGCAGTCGGATCGAGCGTGGTGACGGTGCCCGAGAGTCGGTAGCGCAGGGTCTCGTTGCCCGAGCGGATGGGGTCGACCCGATGGTCGATCGAAACGCGTGGATCGACATCGCGACCGACGGTGTCGATGACCGTCTGCGCGGAGCGGTAGGCCGACCGGAGGTGTGGGATCGCAGTCGCACGGGAGTGATAGAAGCGCTGACCGTCGCCGTCCCGAGTCTCCCAGTTGACGGCGCGGTCGAGAGTTTGCTCGGCGGCCCGAAGCTGAGTCCGCGCAGATCGGCGCGTGCTCGGGGCGAGGTCGTCCTCGTAGCGGTCGAGGGCACGACGGGCGTCGGCGACGGCGACGTGGGCGCTCTGATTGTCGGCCTGGTAGACGAGCGCCGCGGCGCGCCGAGTCTGGTTGCCGTGTTCGGAGCCGGCAAAGTTCATCAGCGCCCGCACGGCGATGCCATCGTCGGTGAACACACTCGCGTCCGACACCCGGACTGAGTCGTCGTAAGCCGTGCGTGTGCCGTTGACGCGCTGGCGGGCGCGGTCGATGTGGCGGCTGTCGGTGCTGCCAGTAGCATTGATACGATCGATGATACTGACTGCAGCCACCTTCTTCACGATAGGTGATGTGTCATCGGAGACGCTGACCGCCCCGTCGGTCGTTCCGTCTCGCTCGCCGTCGGTTGGTTGATTTCCAGCGACACCGGTCGTCAGATCGTTTCCGGCGTTGCTTGGCAGGCCACCAGCAACGACGGCGGAACTGACTGTCGATGTCACGAGCAGGACTGTCAGAAAGATCGACAGCAGACTCGTTCGCGTTGTCATATTTACGCCGTTGTAATGCCTATATTTATAACTTATTGGTATGTTTTTATTTTTAGCTTAGCTGGAGATTCTTGCACCAGTCCGTCGTCTCTGTCTCTCCATAATCTGAGAGAAGAGGATTGTTACTGACAATCAGGCGTAGAGATAGCTTCTGTATCGGAGCACTGGAGACGGTCTACCTACAGGATTAGCCCACAGATAGCCAGCGTGGCGCTACAGTTGCGTCAGTCATCGGGTAGCTCCTCCAGTACATCGTCCAGCTGATCTCGGCCCGCGGCGAGGACTGCGCGACCGTCGTCAGTGAGCGAGTAGCGTCTCGCGTGGCCGTCTTTGTGCTTCTCAACGAGACCAGCCTCGACGAGGGGACCAACTCCGTAGTCCCAGAATTTCCCCTCCGACAGATCGGTCCACTCGCGGACCGCGTCCAGTAAAGCCCCTCCAAAGGGCGGCATCGGGCCGGCCTCGTACTTCGCGACCTCCAAGAGGACGATCCGCTGGGCGTCGGTCAGGTTGAGGTACCGTCGACGGTGATCGTCGACGCCCGTGAGAGTCATCCCATCACCTCCTGAGCCAGCCACTCGAACAACTGTCGGCCGATAACGTCCCAAGCCGCCCCGCCGGCCGCCGACAGATCACGCATCGCCTGCCCGAGATCGATCGACACCCAGCCCGTCGCCGTTCCGAGCACGATCGCCCCTACGACGAGCGCACCGAATGTCGCGACTGTCCCGACCGCGGCGACGGCACCACCGAGGATCGACTTGATCCGACGGAACTTGTAGCCACCATAGAGGACCGCGACGACCAGCGCCGCCGTCTGCCCGAACTGGCCCGAGAGGACACTGAACCACTCGAACGGCATCAGTCGTTCCCTCCCCGGCCGGCGATGATGTTGATCTCTGGCTGGTCGTCGTCGGGCGAATTGTTCGCTCGGTACTCGCGCACTAACTGGATGGCGACGTAGCCGACCAGAATCAGCACCAGCACGAACGCGTCGGACTCGACGAGCGTCGTCAGGAGGTCGCCCTCTCCGAGCGCCTGCAGCGAGACCACGCCGGAGACGATGACGATCCCGAGCCAGCGGGCGGTCGTGAACTCGCCAGTGCGGGTCAGCACCAGCAGCGACCCGACTGCGATCGCGCCGACCGTCCCGATCGCACCGGCTTCCGGGCCGATCTGTAGCAGGCCCGACTGGATCGCCGCCGCCACCGTCGCCAGCCCGATCGCACCGGTCAGGAATTCGTTCTCGCCGACCGTGACGATCCACTCGCCGACCGTCGCGATGACCGTCTCGACGAGACTGGACACCAGCTCACCGCGTGGAATCGCCTCGACGAGCGAGCCGACACTGGCCGCCGTCGACTCGACAACATTGCGAGACCGCTCGGGTCGCCGGCCGACGATGACCAGTCCGGTGATTGCACCGAACAGGATCGCCAGCGGGACCAGATTGCCCTGTGAGGCTGCTTCGAACACGGTGCTGGCACCTTCGGGGTTCGCGGACGGCGCTGGCGCGGTGCGGACCCGAATCAGCGAGTCGATGCTGTCGGTCGGGACCGACATCGTCTGTCGCCCCTGTGCTCGGTCGAACCGGTGGGTCGTGTCGACCTCGTAGACGCCGTACCACTCGCCCTCGCTCGCGCCAGTGTATTCGACGGTGAATCCATCGCCGACGCGTTCCCCGCTGGAGACGTAGAACACCGGTGCGGTGGCGTTGGTCTGACCCTCTGGCACCGATGCCCGGATCGTCCCGTTCTCCGGCGACAGCGCCAGCGGGACGGTCTTGAGACCGACCTCGCTCCCGCTGACCGCTTCCGGGAAGTGAACCCGCTGGCCGTGACCCGTCGACAGTGCTGCATAGTCCGATTCAGCGCTGTAACTCTCGTTTGCGCCGTAGTGCAACAGATGGCCCTGACTCGTGTTCGCGACGCTGATATACGAGTCATCGGACCACGTGTCGAGACGGACCCGGGAGTCCAGATCGAACCCGACCGGCGTCGCCTCGACGACCGTCACCGACCCGTTGTGCACGTCGATTTTCGACCCGGTCGAGCGGATCTCGACCGTCGTATCGGCCGGGACCGTCCCGCCGGTCAGCGACGCCACGTCGATCACGGCGCTGGTGCCGTCGATCGTCAGCGCCGACTGTGGAATCGTCGCCCAGCCGCCGGACTCGTCGATCCGTGCTTCGAGCGCCCGGTACGAGATGATGTTCTTCGCGTGGGGGATCGTCAGCGTCGCACTCTCGCGGCTTGAGAGGTACGTGCGACTGATGTTGTACCGTTCGCTGAAGGCTTCGTTCTCGAACAGCACTGTTCGCCGCGTGGTCAGTTCGTGGCGGTAGGTGATGGCGACCGTCGGCTCGGGGGCGTTGGTCGACAAGTCACTGTCGCCGGCCAGTACGGTGACGTTGTTCTGGCCGGACTGGAGCCACGACGCGTTGGCCGCCAGCGACGCCGTATCGTCCTGGCTCAGCGTGCGGTTCAGCCTGACCGTGTGGTTATTGACGATCACACCCGGCCGGTCCGAGATCACACGCTCGGTGTAGCCGATGCGCACGTCGACGACGCCGTTGTCGGTACTGACGGTCGCACCCGTCACGTTCCCGTCGAAGTCGGAGATCTGGACCGTCTGGGACTCACCGTCGGTGAGCTTCCCAAGGTATTCGGCATCGGGCTGGCCGTCGGCGTCGATGTCCAGCGTCGGGTCCTCGGTGACCGTGCGAACCGTCGAGCCGGCGTCGACGCCGACCTTGTGGACGGTCGAGACCGTCGCAGTGTGCGATCCCGACGAGAGGTTTCCGACCGACTTCGTGGCGGTGTCGCCCGGCGGCAGGACGCCGCTGTAACTGGCGTCGGCTTGTCCGTCACCGTCCAGATCGACAGCCGGGTCTTTCGTGGTCGTGCGTTCGGTCCAGTTGACCGCCACGTCCGTCCGGTAGGCCGTTGTCGAGACGGTCGCCGTGTGCGACCCGGTCGCGATGGTCGGGAGTTGCTTCGTGACAGATTCGCCGTCGAGAAGCTTCCCCGAGTAGCTGGCGTCGATCGCGCCGTCGCCGTCGATGTCGATCCCAGGGTTCTCTGTCGCCCGGCGTTCGGTGTAGTCGATCGTCGCGTCGACCTGGTAGCCCGTCGCGACGCTGGCAGTGTAGGACCCCGGTGAGAGGTTCGAGACGGATGCAGAATATATCTCACCGCTGGTGAGGGTGCCCGAATAAGTCACCTCGTCAGCCCCGTCGCCGTCCACGTCGATAGATGGGTCTTTCGTCGCCCATTTCTCGGTCCAGTCGAGTGACCAGTCTGGTTGTGGTCCTGTGCTGGTCGACGTGTCGACCGAGACCGAGCCGGATGCCAGACCATCGACGGTCTTGGTCGAAGTCGTCTCTCCACCCGTATAGATACCTGACCAGGAGGCTTCCGGCGATCCGTCGCCGTCCACGTCGATCGCCGGATCCTCGGTCGCCGTGCGCTCCGTTAGATCGAGCGAATAGTCGAGAGAGCCGCCCCGCGTGGCCGAGAAATCCAACTGGTTCGCATCCTCGCTGATCGGGAGATCCACGGTTTTCGTCTGTCCATCGCTGAAATCAGCCAACGAGACGGTCGTCCCGTCGCCCGCGCTGACAGACAGATCCGTCACCTGATTATCGATGGTGTAGTCGATATCCGCCCAATGGTCAGCCACCGATCCACCTGTGCTATAATAGTTGTTTGACGAATCTGCATTTGCGACTTCAAGAGTGTCCAGGTCCGAATCATCATTATTCTGGTTTGTGACAAACTCGATCGAAAACGTGGAACCAGCAGTGACAGCGTATGGTGTATCGAGAGTGATCGTCTGATGTCCAGTCGACCAGTCCGGGTCCCAAGTTGCGACCTTGGTTCCCTCTCGGTAATTACCATTCACTCCACCCTGAGAGATATATACGTCGACAGTTGTCCCATAATCTGATCCCCTGACATTCGTAATTCGCGGCGCTATCGACGTTATTTCACCATCGCTGTTTGGGATGATCGCCGCCTCCGTTTTGTACACATCCCCGTCGTAGTTGCTTGGTTTACCACCAAGCAAACTAACGTCAAATTCTTTAGAGAGACCTCTCTCGTCGACCTCGCTTTCGGTGCTCTTTGCTCCATGCGCTGTCACTGTCAGATCCGGGTTTGCTGGTGAGAGATTGCCGTCGACCGTGATCGATTCAGTGAGTGACGGATTCCCGCTGCCAGAGATCGTCCGGCTGTTGGTCGTCTCGCGCCCGGTGACGAAGACGGATTCACCGGTCGCATCGATGTTGCCGCCGACGTTGATCGATCCCGATCCAGTGCCCGATGCCGACCCGCTCGACGTGGTCTCGTCACCCTCGAATCGCACGGTGACATCGTTCGCGTTCCGGTTCCCGTCGACGGTGTAGCCGAACGTGTCGCCGTTCCCCAGGTTCGATCTCGACGCCGACCCGCTCGATGTGGTCTCATCGCCGGTGAACGTCACGCTCGTCGCGTTCGCGTCGCGCGTCCCGCCCACAGAGAGATCGAACGTCTCGCCGTCGGCGCGGTTCGAGGCTGTAATCGTCTGGTCTGTCGTCGTCTCGTAGCCAGTGAACGTCACCGACACGTCGGTCGCGTCGGCGTTCCCGTCGATCGAGTAGTCCGTCGATCCGCCATCGGACAGAACCGTCGAGAACAGGCTGTTATCGGTCGACTGCTGTTCGACACCGGTAAAGGTCACTTCCGGATTCTGTGGCTGCAGATGGTCCGCAGCGACCGATAGCGGGATCGTCTCGCCGTTCGAGACACCGAGCACCTGTTTCGTGTCGCGTTCGCTGTTGA
>ENA-ORDC01001710-ORDC01001710.1-marine-metagenome-genome-assembly--contig:-NODE-1710-length-15235-cov-3.363372_pt1 | contig 15235 bp, 20 predicted proteins | sample MGYA00237783_ERZ508515 | MGnify/ENA primary metagenome ERZ508515 (study PRJEB26186, sample SAMN06268792) | marine metagenome | isolation source: Eden Landing Ponds, San Francisco, CA, USA | place... | reverse complement strand
AGCGTCAGCGTCCCCTGGAACCGGCCCTTCGCGGCGGTGCAGACGTCGAGCCCAGTGGGCTCGCCGACGACGTAGCAGTCCCCGTCGAGGTCGAGCGCCGCCGCGCCCGTCGAGAGGACCTCCTCGTCGGGCGTCACCGCGAGCGTCACCCGGGCGTCGTCGCGTGGCTCGACCGCGAAGAACGCCGCGAGGATCGCCGCCAGGGGGCCCTGCGCGTCGCAGGAGCCGCGGCCGTGGACCCGGACCAGGTCGCCGTCGACCTCCTCGCGCTCGAACGGCACGTGCGGCGAGACGGTGTCGATGTGGGTGTTGAAGACGAGGTGCGTCTCCGGACTCCGTGCGCCCTTCGACGCCAGGGTGTTGCCGGCGTCGTCGACGCGGGCGTCGACGCCCCGCGACTCGATCGTCTGGATCAGGAACTCGCGCATCGCAGCGACGTCCTCGTTCGAGGCGATCGGAACGGCGGATTCGAGAAAGGCGATCGGATCGAACTCTGCGGAGTCGGCAGCGGCACTCGAGACGGCGTCGTCGTCGGCCATCTACGTCGACCGTACCACGGTGTCCAGTTCCCCGGCGAACTCCCGCTCTGCGGGCCCCGCGAGCGTCGCCGAGTCGCGGTCTGGGACCGTGATTCGGAGGTCACCGCCCGGGGGGCTGACGGTGACAGTCTCCTCGCCGTCGATGAGGCCGAGTCGCTTTGCGACGGCCGCGACGGCGACCGCGCCGGTGCCGCAGGATCGCGTCTCGCCCTCGACGCCGCGCTCGTACGTCCGCTGGCGGAAGTGGGGGCTGTCGTCGCCATCGTCGCTGTCCGCCCGCGAGGCCAGCGTGACGTTCGCGCCCTCGGGGAACACGTCCGCGTGTCGAACTGCCGGCGCGACCGATTCGAGGTCCACGTCGTCGACGTCGTCGACGACCGCGACGGCGTGCGGAACGCCCGTGTTCACCGCGGTGACGGTGAGCCCCTCGACCTCCTCCTCGATCAGTTCGGTTTCGCGGGCCAACGGGACGTCCCGCGGCGCGAACGAGGGAACGCCCATCTCGATGGTGACGTCGTCGCCGTCGACGACCGCGCGGCGCGTGCCCGCCGGCGTGTCGATCATTAGTTCGTTCGAACCGGTTCGTTCGGCCGCCCACGCCGCGGCGACGCGCGCGCCGTTGCCGCACATCGCGGCGACGGAGCCGTCCGGCTGGACGAGCGTCATCACGACTCGCGGCGGGGAGTACCGTTCCTCCAACGCCAGAAAGAGCACGCCGTCGGCACCGGTCCGCGGGGACGCCTCGTGGTCGACGCCGGTCTCGCGGTCGCAGTGGGTCGTCGCGAACGCGGGCCGGTCGGGGATCGATTCGACGGCGTCGACGACGATGAAGTCGTTGCCGGTGCCGTGGTACTTCTCGACTGCCACTCTGTCGTGCTGTACGCTCATTGTTCCAGGCTGGTCAGGTCAGTCAGGGTCTCTCGCCGTCGAGTGAGGCGAACGGTCGTACCGGACAGCGCGACCTCCGCCGGTCGCGGCCGGGAGTTGTAGGTGCTCGACATCTCGTATCCGTACGCGCCCGCGTTCCCGACGGCGAGGACATTCCCCCGCTCGGGACGCGAGAGCGGTCTGTGCTCACACAGTACGTCCGCCGACTCACATATAGGTCCCGCTACGGTCGCGTCGATTTCCTCGGTGTCCGCGGGTGCGGTTAGATTCGCGATCGCGTGGTAGGCGTCGTACATCGCCGGACGAAGTAACGTCGTCATTCCGGCGTCGACGCCGACGACGGTGGCGTCTCTCGCCTCCTTGACGGTGTTGACGGTGGTCAGCAGGACGCCGGCGTCGGCGACGACGTACCGCCCGGGTTCAACCGCGAGCGTGGCTTCGACCTCGCCGAGCGCCTCGCGGGTCGCATTCGCGACAGCGTCCAGATCGAGCGGCGGTTCGTCCTCGCGATACGGAACGCCGAACCCGCCGCCGACGTCGACGAATTCGAGCCCTCCGGCGCGGGATTCGATCTCCCGCGCCAGATCGCCCATCCGCCGCACCAGTTCGCGGTGTGCCGAGAGGTCGTCGCCGGAGATGCCGCTGCCGGCGTGCGCGTGGACGCCGACGAGGTCGAGGTCGGTCGCCCACCTGGTGGCGAGATCGGCCACCCGTTCGATCGGGATGCCGAACTTCGCGTTCGCGCCGGTGGACACCTTCTCGTGGTGGCCCGCGCCGACGCCGGGGTTCGCGCGGACGCAGAGTCGGCCGTCGAAGCCGCGGTCGCGGAGTCGTTCGACCGTGTCCTCGGCACCGACTGTGACCGTCAGTTGCGGGTGCTCTCGCCAGCGCTCCATCACGAGGTCGAGGTCACCGGCAGGTGGGTTGACCGCAGTGTACTGGATCCGATCGCCGGTGAATCCCGCGTCGAAGGCGCGCTCGACTTCACCCGCCGACGCGCACTCGATTTCGAGTCCGGCCTCGCGAACCGTCCGCAACACGTCTCGGCCGGTGTGGGCCTTCGCGGCGTAGCGGACGTCAGCGTCGGGGAACGCCTCCCGGAGCCGAACGCAGTTCTCCTCAACCCGGTCGAGGTCGACGACGTAGAGCGGGGTCCCGTACTCCTCGGCGAGCGCGAGGAGGTCCTCCTCGTTCCCGAAACGCTGGCTGCTCTGCGAGCGGCCTCGCGCGCGGACCCGCTCGCGCCCGACGATCTGTTCGCGGCGACGGCTGCTGCCGACAGTCTCTTCGCCGACAAGCGGGCGCTCGATCCGCTTCGGGCACCCGCAGAGATCGTTGCTCGCGAGCCCCAACAACGACAGTTGGCGCGGCTGTTGAACGGCGTTCACGAAGGATATTTGCCGACGACCGTCTCGATCTATGGCCCGCCGGGGACGGGCAAGACGATCACGACACGGCGGGTTTGCGGTGAGTTTGCGGCGCGGACGGAGTCGTTCGCGTACGAATATGTCAGCTACCCACCCCTAAAGGGGTGGGCTTGTCAGTGGACTCCCGTTCGACCGACACGAACGTGTCGGCTGCCACTTCAGTAGCAGTCACGGTCATCATCCCTGACTTCAGGGCGTACTGACAGAACGCCCCTCCAGCGGGGGACTTCTGCCCCTGCCGGAGTTTCACCGCCAACTTCCGCGCGACGTTCTTCGCTGCGTTATAATCAGCGTTCACTGCGTACGAGCAGTCCAAACACTCGAATTGCTGTCCATCCCGGTTCTGCGTGAGCGTACACCCACAGCGGGAACACTGCTGACTCGTGTACGAGGGTTCAACTGTCTCAACCACGATCCCAGCCAGCTCCGCTTTGGTTTCGACCTGTCTCTGTAGCTCTCCGAACGCCCACTGTTGAAACTTCTTCCCGTCGCTGATGCGCTCCCGAATCTGGTCAAGATCTTCGAACGCGATGTGCGTACACCCGTGTCGACGGGCCTCCTCAACAATCGCTTTCGAGCAACGGTGGAGGTAGTCCTCACTCCACCGCCCGAATCGACTCCCGATTCGATGGAACGTTTGGTGGGCACTCCGAGTCCCGGTTTGCTGGAGGCTAGCTCGTCGTTTCTCGAACTCTCTGCGCTGGTGGTTGAGGTAATCAGCGTTCCCGATGTACGCGCCAGTTGAGGTAACAGCGATGTGGTCGTCAACGTTGCAGTCCACGCCAAGGACGTTCGAATCCTCGGCTTTCTCAGGACTGCTCACGTTGAGTTGTCGTTCCATCATCGCGTGTAAGTAGAATTCGTCGGTTTCGCTATCGTAGTGGACGGTACTGGTGGCGAACGACCAATCGTCATTCAGCAGGTACTCACCGTGTGGTGTATTTACCGGGTTCTCAGGAAGGTCGTACGTACACTCAACCCGTCCGTCTACGGTAGCGAGGCTTACCTTGTCACGATAGTAGGTGGCGGCTCGCTTGTCGTAGGCGATGCTGAACGTATCGTAGTGGGGACAGCTGGTGGAGTCACCGTCTGCGAGGCGGTCAACACAATTGTCGATGTCGTCTGTGGCCCGTTTGATTGCCTTCTGGACGAGGTTCGAGTGGAGGTTGTTAGTTTCTTCCCGAAGGTCGTGGTAAATGGCGTTTTCAGCTTCGCTTTTGCTGGTCACGCAGTCGTTGTGGGGATAGTTCCAGGCCCACTGTGCAGTTCGGTTCGCACAGTACTGGAACTTGTTGTTGGTGGCGTGGAGGTCACTCTTCCGGTCGTCGGGAACCTCAAGTCGTACTTTGACCGTTCGGGTGACCTCCCACGCCATACGTCACAGTAACGGCTATTCTTTATTAATATTTTTGAGTGAGTTGGGGTCTGGGGGAGCGTATGTTGTGGCGTAGAGAAGGGTAGTGTCGGCTTCCTCCCACCCCTAAAGGGGTGGGCTTCCGCCTTGCTCCGCTGTGACTGGATTGCCGGAAAGATATACCCGACAGGGAGGCCTACCGAACTGTATGAGTATCACCCGCGACGAAGAAGTTCTCGGTGGCGAGCCACGAATCGACGGCACGCGCATCGGCGTTCGCCACGTTGCCGCACGGGTGATTGACAGCGGGCAGTCCCCCGCTTACGTTGCAGATCAACTCGACATTCCCCTCACAGACGTCTACGAGTCACTCTCCTATTACTACGCTCACATCGACGAAATGCGTGAGCTCAAACAGGAGAACGAATCGGCATTCGAGCGCGTTCGTGAATCGTCACTGAAACCCAAAGAGACCGTGCGAGGAATCCAGCTGAGGGTTTTCAACACTGTCTAGTCTGCCTCAGCAACCCCGAATAGCCCCGTCGGATCAAATACTTATTCCGTCCATCTCGTATATTTTTCATAATGGCAACCTCGACGTGGGACGGCGACAACTACGAAGACGAAATCCGTCTCTGGCGTGAGGACGACGGGTGGATCGCCAAAGACGTCGAAACGGGAGTCACGACGCAGGGCTCCTCACGAACGTCAGCACTGGAAAACCTTGATGACGCTGTTGCCCTTCGAAGGGGTGAGGCTGGATGCGAACCCACAGACGAGGAACTCAAAGAGATGGGAATCGATCCCGAGGATAATACGACTGGTGATCAGGGACCCCCGGACGTCCTGAAGTAAAAGGTCATCTGTACCCTACAAAGCACTCGCAGGTGACTGCTTGTACCGGCAAAGACTGAAGGCTACTGCAATGGTACTCGACACTATGTCTGAGCAGATGAACACCGTCGTCTCAGGTGACGAGTCGGATATTCACGACGAGCCCCACATTCGGGACCGGCGAATCACCGTGAGCCACATCCACGCGCTGGTCGAAGAGCGCGGCCTCGACGCGCAGACGGTTGCGGATCGCTTTGACCTCACCGTCTCGGAAGTCTACCACGCACTGGCGTACTATCACGACCACCCCGAAGAGATGCGGGCGGTCGAAGGACGCCGTCGAGAGCTTCACGATGCCGCAAAAGAAGACCCGAGAATCATCACCGGCCCCGAGGATTTGCCGGAATCGTAGTTATACAGGTGTCGTTTCTGCTTGACAAGAATATCGCGGCTCCGCTGGCTGACAAACTTGACAAAGCAGGTCACGACGTAGAGCGTGTCGTCGACGTGAGCGACTTGGGCGAAGGTGTCGACGACACCACGATTCGCCTGTACGCCGTCCAAGAGGGCCGTCTCATCGTCACCAGCGATAACGACTTTGTCCAGATGCCAGCAGACTCACACAGAGGGGTTTCTACGTCCCCGACCAGTCGCTTCCCTCGCACGACCTCTACCACATCATCCAGCGAGTTATCGAAGCGTTCCCCAATCGAGAGGCGATGAATACAGTGACGTACATTACTACCGACTGGCTGTGATTCAAGAATAAAGCGAGTGGGAGCTGAGTCATCTGTACTGAACAGTACGTCCGTCGGGTGTGGGAGCGCTTCTCTGACACCGTTATTCTAGTTCGAGACGATCGGATTCGTGGAGGGTCGTCACCGCGTCACGGTGACTTAAGTCCGGTTCGCCCCTTGGATCCCTCAATGCCCCCTTCCGACCCCACGACTGAACGAGACGAGATTCGTGGGCTCCTCGCCGACAACATCCGGGCGCTCGACGAACGGATCCAGCGGACGCGCGCGGAGGGACTCTCCGCCGAGACCGAACAGCTCCAACTCAAACGCCTTCGGACGATGGCGCAGTTGGCACGCCAATACCGGTTGTTGGCGCGCGACGCCGACGTCGACGAAATGGAGGCGGACGTCGACTTGCTGCGAGAGGCCCTCTCGAGGGAGTGACAATGACGAAACGTCGCCTCGAAACCGATATTGACGACCTCAGCGACGAGATCTTGGGCGAGCTCGACCCGAGCGACCGTGTCGGGTTGATGCTTCGCGCCCGGGCTGGGGGTCGTGATGCGTGGATCGATCGGCTGCGGCAGACCTGTCCCCAGCACACGTATGAGACCTACGACGTCGAGTATACCAATCGGATGCAGCTCGCGACTGTGTGGGGCTGTAACGCACGGTATGGACTCCAGATCGCTCTCGACCGGTACCGGTACGCGATGCTACGGCGTAACCGTGACACATTGCTCTGGATCGTCGCGGACGAAGAGATGAAACCGCTCGTGGAGGAGGTTATCGACGACTCAGAGACGACCATTACCCCGATCGAGTGGGTTGTGCGTTTGGCGCGCGACTACTACGGCTACGAGATGTTCGCCGAGGAGGTTCTTGGGATCTCGTTGGCGGAGTGGCTGGGTGGGCTCCCAGGTGAGGTCGACGTCGTCGAGTCGGCCACTGAGGTGCTTGAAATGTATGAGTCATCGTTCGATATTGGTGCAGCCGGCGAGGCGGACGCCGAAGAGGTGATCGAGGTGGCGGCGGACGCCGAGGCGTTATACGAGACACTCCGAGAACAATGGCAGAACATCGACGACCCGCGCTTTGTTGCGGACTAAGGGTCGTCTTGTTCTCGTGGGTCCTCGCTGAGTTCGTAGAGTCCGCCGCCGAGTTGCCGGACGTATCCGTGTTCAACTAATCGGACCAATCGATTTTGGATATTTCCTCTCGAATAGTCTGTTTCTTGTGAAATATATGCGGGCGTGCATCTACCCTCTTTGAGATAATCCAATATCAGTTGATCTGTTGGATTCAGATCAATATTCGTCATTGGAACTATTTTCCTGGAACGTGAGTATAGTCGTTTGGTATATTCTCCGGACTCAACCAAACTGGGATATTCCATTGAGATATTACAATCGTAATAATTAAGCCCATAGAGGAAGATATCTTGACTGAGAAGCGTAGACTGACAGAAAGTCAGCCGGGTGCCATCAACACCCGACTACGCTCCTCGGGAAATGAGAAGCAATGAGTACTACGAACACGACGTTAAAAGAATATACCGACCAGCCACAGAGCTGCGACAACGACTGGTGTGACGGCCCGACGAGCGAGACGCTGCCGTGCTTCGAATGTTATGATCGGACGCGTGACTACCTGATCTCGACGACTGAAAGGTCAGACACGGTCAGGGAGGATCACAGATGATCGGCGAGCAGAGGCAATCGTGGGATCGCCCGAAGCCGGATTACGACCGTCGACAGGACGCCGCCGTGACGACCCCCCGACAGTTGCTTACCGGTCTTCAGATTGGATTGGCCAATCTCCGGGTGCAGTGTACAGGGTGCAACCGCACGATGGGGGAGGGTGACCGAGTCTGGGTGTACGCCTATCGGGCCGCCGAGGACCCCGAATGGACGATCACGCGGTGTTTCTGTCCGTCCTGTACGGACCGACAGATCGAGACGCCCACCCTCGGAACGAGTGAAGTACTTGTAGCGGCTCGGCTCAACGTCCGCTCGCTATCGGGTGAACAGCGCCACGAGCTCTGTCTGACGCACGTCGACCCGTGTGCGTTCAGCCCGTTGATGGAGGGCGCTTCTCGTGAGTGAGGCACACTCGGGTGCCGACAGTGAGCGGGACGAGATCAAGGAGCGCCTCGCGGTCGTCGAAGGGCGGCTCGATGCGATCCAGCGGGAGGTGCAGACGGCGACGAATCGCGATATCCCGCTGCTGAAAGGAACGATCCGGTCGATTGTGGCGGCCGAAATCGAAACGATCGACGAACTGCCCGCTGCGGGGCGGGCCTTCGGACAGCAGCTCGTCGAACGCGGCGAGCGCTTATCCGAGGTCGAAGCCCAGTTGGAGGTGTTGCAACAGTCCACGGACCCCTCAACGAAAGCTGAGAAGGTTACGACGGTGTTGGCCTTTGCTGCGAACAAAGCTGCTGATGGTGGTAAGGTCGCCGTCACGCCGGCGGAGGTCCGCGGGTGTACCGGCGTCTCGCGTCGGTACGCCTACGACCTCGTGGATGCGATTGCGGCGGACGTAGAGGGAGTCCAGGTCCGGGAGTCCCAACAGGTCACGACTGGGTCTGGGACGAAGCACAAACAGAAGGCGCTGCTCGTCGATTGTGATCAAGTTCACGGGTTGGCGAAGGCTGTGAACTCGTTCACCACAGAGGAGGGAGGTACAGACGAGCGGTAACACGTTGGAGTTGTGGGCTATCGGTTTGGACGGTTTCCAATGGCATTCGATTCGTATAGTCTGCCATTGGAACGAACTAGTCAAGAGCGGTGGGCACGACATTTTGGTTCGAAAGCTGGGTGTCAGCGTGGCTTCGAGTAGCTGCTCAACGATCCAGGAACGTATGGTGAACTACTTCATATTGTTCTATCGCCACCGTCACTCGTGTTTAAATGGGTGTTTGACTTCTCCGCATACAAGCTCCGATGTGGGGGCCGTAGAATTCTTACCGTTGTATTTGTATCTGAAACCGAAAGTCGCCGAATACCTCAGAACTCACGAGGAGGCGAAATTCACCCCGACGCTAGTCCGCTCATATCCAGCACTCGCCGATCAGGGAAATCGGCAACCGACGATTGAGGGGAAGCTCACGACCATCAAGGAACTGTACCGATTTATTCGGCTGCGAACCGAGTACGGAGATCAGTTGGCGCTGGATCCGATTGAGTTGGACTCCATCACCCCGGACAAGTACAACACACCGGCGAAGATTGAGCGCGAAGCGTTGACTCGCGAGGAGGTGCGTCGGCTGTTCGACGCTATGGACAATTATCGCAATCGCTTGTAGCGACCGTCACTGCGGAGACGGGACTTCGGAACTCGGATCTTCGAAACCTTCGACTTGCAGATGTGGATTTCGACGAGCCGTCTCTCTATGTGCGTAACCCGAAAAACAGCCACTTATACACCGTCCCAATCAGCCACGACCCGCGTTTGAACTCGAAATCTGGCGCGGTCAGTATCGCGCTACCTATGGTGGCGCACAGTACAGCAAGTTTCTGTTCCCGGGAAACACCAGCCCGAAAATTGAGACGAACGAGGGATTGAATCAGATCGTCAAAGCGGCAGCCGAGGAGGCTGGACTTCAGGAAACGTTGGCAGTGTCGGAGTTGACGCCAGCACAGCAGGATGCACTACAGACGGATCAGGAGCAACGAGAGTGGAATCAAGTGGCTGTCCATACGCTTCGACATACCTGTCTCACGCTGATGAAAGAAATCGGTATTTCGCTTCAGTATCGTTAAATCGTTGCCAACCACCAAGATCCATCGACTACCCAACGGTATTCACACGGTCTGAAAGAGGAATTTGAGGTCATTCGGGATCAGTACGACCCCTACGGTGACGTTTCCTATTCGTTCGGTAGCTTTCTCGGAGGGAGGATTGGAGATCTGCTGACGGAAGAAGAGGAGTCTGCCGCCCTAGTGTTGAGCAATCCGATCTACGTACTGGTGGGCTGTCGCTCGTCGCTATTCGAAGAGGCCTGAACTACAAGTTTATCAGCATCAATCTATAGCTACTCAGTGCCTACCGGGGGTCGCTGGCCGCGCCAAATTTTATCAATTTCACTCCAGGGTCACCCAGTGCCGATCAGGTCTGGCAAGGCTGGTGGAGCGGGCATTTATGAACTCAAATTAATGGCTACTCGGTAGCTATCTCCACGTAGTGGAGGTAAACTATGGCCACTCAGTGTCCATCTCGCGTACTGGGCTCAAGGTTGAGCCCGGTGGTCTCTGTGCCCACTGAGTGCCCATACTGATATGTTGTCTACCAAATATCCATTGAGTGCCCACCAGAGCTGCATACGATAGGATGCCTCTATGAAATTATGTCTTGTAGGCTCTGATGCGTGAATATGAGGAAAACGGGTTGTGTGAGACAGAGTGAGTTGTTCAAGCCCACTAAAATATCCGGTCCTCGCGCTGTTCCGTGTATACTGATGAAGACGATTTATGACAGTATCTGCAGGGTACGGTCGTGCTGAACGCGATTCAGATCTCGCCGCAGTCTGGTGGTTTTCGCACCCAACGTGAGCGTGAACTAGTATGTCCGACCTCGATCCAATCGATCCGAGAACCGCCTTAGAATTGTACCTCGAAGACAAGAAAGGAACCCTTTCGCGAAGCTCTATCAAGTCCCATCGATATCGCATCTCCACGTTCGTTGAGTGGCTCGACGATCGGGGGATTACCAACCTTAACGACCTCACCGGTCGGCTCGTCAAGGAGTACCAACTCGACGGTCGCGAGGCGAGCGACTGGGCACCCTCGACAGAGAAATCAATGCTGGACACGACTCGCGTGTTTGTCCGCTGGTGTGAGAGCATCGAGGCCGTCGACGGCGGCCTTTCCGAACGCGTTCAGTCGCCGACCCTCACTGGGGACGAGGGCGTTCGAGACCAGCAACTCGACGCGGAGACGGCCCAAGAAGTACTGAAAAATCTCGACCGGTTCCACTACTGTAGTCGGGCCCACGTGACGCTGGCGGTGATGTGGTACACCATGGCCCGCTGTGGCGCCGTTCGGTCGCTCGATCTCGCCGACTACGATGCGGAGAAACAGTCTCTCCGGTTCGCGCATCGGCCCGAGACAGGGACGCCGCTCAAGAACAAACACACGTCTGAGCGCCACGTCGCCATCTCGGAGTCGCTCGCTGACCTACTCGACGACTGGATCGAGCTCAAGCGCCCTGATGTCACCGACGAGTACGGTCGAGATCCACTCATCACCACCACGAACGGGCGCATCGCAAAGGGCACAATAGCGAGATATGCGTACAAGTACACCCAACCATGCCGGTATAAACGCCGATGCCCGCTTGGTCGGAACCCCGAGACGTGTGAGGCGACCGAGCACGCCAAGGTCAGTAGCTGCCCGGAGTCTGTCTCACCCCACCCGTTCCGGCGCGGATCGATCACGCACTGGCTCCGGTCCGACGTTCCAACCCAGATTGTCTCGGATCGTGCTGACGTCTCTGAAGGCGTTATCGACAAGCACTACGACGAGCGCACAGACCAGGAGAAGATGGAACAGCGACGGGAGTATCTAGAGGACGTGTAGGCAACGTTGGGAGTGCGATTTTTTGGTTCTACCGAAGGTCGTCGATCCAGTGGCACCACTTGTGGAAGTTGGCGGCACCACACTGTTCCGCGATGCTTTGGAGCGTCCCGATTTTGATGCGGTCGTGCATCGGGACTGTTACCGTCCGAACCTCTCGAGTATCGGGGTTTGTGTACTTGGCTCTGTTGAAATCCTCAACAGATGATATGTTCTGCTCCGGTTGTGGTCAATACAGACTGGCACTGTATCATGTCAGACTTTCATTGACCCAGAATCTGTCAAAAACGAGCTGCTGAATATAGAGAGTCTTTACAGAGGTTTGTATACCCTTATTTTCTATCCACAGTTATCGACACAGGATTTCGTAGGTCGTCGTGAGGATGGTAAGTATCTCCCAGTTCAACTGCGTCTGCCCAGATAACTAAATCTTCTAATACCCAGTCAGCTGGGAATTCACCGTTGCTTACGTGGATTACGTATTCGTACTTTTCGTTAGAATATGTCACCTCTACCATCGCATTGACATTGCTCTCATCGATATCACCCTTCTTCGCTACGACGACCGAGGCATCATCTGCAAAAAGGGAATACCTATGAATTACCCCACCAGAGAATTGTACCTCCACTGTTCCCGTGTCTGGGTAATTTGAACTATTATTTATTGGTCTAACTGGCCAACCCTCCTCTACAAGCATCTCCTCAATCTCATCGACAACCTGCGGTGTGTCGTCAGCATTCCTATCAACCGTTCCTTGTCGGCCCCTCCCAGCGAGGAAAAACCATGTATTTGCGCCGAAAGGACGGAGGAAAAAGAATGTTTCCGGCTGATCTTCGCCAATGTCAGCTTCCACTTCCAATACTTGATTGCCCTCGTTCAGTGCTGTACCGACTTCTGTATCTAAAATCTTGACCATGATACTAACTTCAATGCCTCTGACGTAAATGTGAGGTCTGGATTTGGTATCTCGACGTGCGCCTACTGATTTGAATGAAGGCGCTCTGTATATCTTGTACGTCTATCAGAACATCCATCTGAGATGGTAGAAGACTGAGCGGTCAATTCGCACGACCTACCTAACGGCTCTTTCACGAGGATTCATATCTGACTAATAGTATTTCAACAGAGCCGTGTACTTCAGGATGACGTGGCTGCCGCGCTGGCGATCTTTCCGATAGTTGAGGACTGATTCGGGGTGGAGGGTGATCAGTTGCGGAGTCTCTATCGGTCATCCTCGACAGAGGCACTCGTGTGACACCCCAGTCATATCGACGAGATGTCGGTGGATGTCGTCGGCGAGTCGGTACATTGCCTCGGCCTGTTCCTTCGTCGCAATACCAAGCCTGTAATAGGTCTTCGTTCGGTTCCGATTCCACAGATCGGCGAGATCATCCCCCAACGCATTGTCGTAGAGACCAATCTCGGCACCACGTTGGTAGAGCCGTCGGTGGCTGCTGATGACCTCCGCGGCGGACATTGCCCCATCGTGGATCAACCGGAACTGAATCGTGCGCTCGATGGCGACGAACGCCGACTCGATCACGACTGTGTAGTACCCTTGGTCGAGGAGGTTCGATCCGACCTCCAATAGCCGGCACGCACGGCGAAGTTGGACCAACTCTGCGTCGTCGACATCCAATCCCTCCTCGATCGTTCCGGGACTGCCCTCGAAGGCCCGCTCGGCTTCCTCCAATCGGTCTTGAATATCGTCATTCATCGGCGTACACCTCGGTCCGGAGCTCGGAGAGTTGGTCGGAGCCAACCAACGTGATTGCATCGTCGAACTGGGGACGGAGCTGGTCACCAATTCGTTGGACACTGTCCGTCGATTCGACGAGCGGCTGGTACGTGTATCGGTTCCCCTCGAACTGTTGGTTTTCGAGCTCACTGACGACTGACTGGACAGTCCGGCGAGCTTCTGTTCTGTCTTCGTCGACAATCACCAATAGGTCGATGTCACTGGCCCGGTCTGCCTCTCCCCGTGCGACACTTCCGAACAGTACAACCCCAACTAACTCGTCCAACTTGTCCTGAACTTGTCGTAGAAATGCTTGGACTGGTTGGTGAAACTCGCCCTGCGGGATCGAGAGGATCGGGTCCGGTTTCGTGAGCCGTTCGCGGTTGATCTGGACCTGCTGGGTTCGCCCGTCCGGTGTGGTCTCGACGACATCAAGTTCGGAAAGCAGTTTGACCGCCTTTGAGATCGTTCCCTTATTTGCTCCCGTGAGGCTTGCGAGTTCGCTCATCGAGTATTTCGCATACGGCTGGTCGATGAGAACGTCAAGAACGTCTTGCATCGCTTGGTATCGGAATACCCGATCCTCCGGAAACGGATACTGCAACTCTATCGAAACCGACTCTTTCCTATTAGGCATACGATTCCTATTAGGAAACAGAATCAAAACTCTGTCGGTGAACTGGTCCAATTACAGCGTGCTGGATTGCGGCTCTCTTGGTTCGGCCTGGCTCTGTTGAACTCCTTTGCACTAGACAAAAAATGTGTGCTGAATATAGAGTTTGACACCCACCCCGCGCTGAAGCGCGAGGTTTTCTCCTTGATTCTCCGTAGCAGCGGTACCGCGACACACGAACACACCGTGACGGCCCCCGGACGAGGCGTACTCAGAGGTCCTCGACGTACTCCCGCCGCGCCTCGCGTCGGTCCGACTCGGTGCTCATGTCGTACCAGCGCTCAATCGTGTCTGGGTTGGCGTCACACCGCTTCGAAATCACGTCCTCGGTGGGGACGCCGTTGGCCCGGAGATGGGTGATGTATCCTCGGCGGACTGGGTGCGGAGAGAGGGATTCCGGACAGTCGTAGGCGGAGTTGTTCGTCTGTGCGGCGTCACAGGTGTCCGGATCCTCGCCAACCGGGCAGTCCTGGCCGGTGGCACACGGCCGAGTCCAGGCGTAGACGTACTGGCGAATCGTGCTCTTCTGGAGTCGGCCATTCCGCGTCGTCACGAGTGGCTCTCGTCCGTGGTCGTCGGTGACGGCGTTCCGGTTCTCCTGAATGTACCCGTCGATGGCTTGTGCGGCGTCCGCGGAAATGCTGAGTTCGCGCTCGGCATCATAGCCGTTCTTCAGTCTCGTCCCGGTCTCCTCTCGGTTGACGACCGTGAGGTAGCGCTCCTCGGCGTCGTAGTCGTCGAGGTCCAACGCGTAGAGCGTGGATTGTCGGATTCCGGTCTCCGCGAGGATGGTCCAGACGACGTGTTCCTTGGTGAAGGGCCGGTAGGTCTCCAGATGGTCGACGATTTCCTCGGCGCTCTCTCGGGCCAGCCAGTGTTCGTCCTGGCCCTCGTGTTTGGAGACCGTCGGGAGGATGACGAGCTTGTGGAACCCGTGGTCGAACACGCCCCGGCGTTCGCAGTACTGGAGGAACTTCCGGAGGGCAGCCAGACAGCCCTTGATCGACGACGTCGCCTCGAGTGGGGACGCTTCGCGGAGGTAGTTCTGGAACTCGTCGAGTGTGTCCGGGCGGACGTCTCCGAGTTCCTCGATGTCGTGTGCCGTGCAGAACGCCTGGAAGTGCCTGAGTCGGCCTCGGTAGGCTGTGACGGTGTTCGGTTGGACGTCCCAGGGGTTGACTCGACGACGCCATCGACCGCCACAGCCCCGGAGAACAGTTGGTCACCGTTCGAGGAATTGGCCGTCTCCGAATCAGTGTCCGGCTCGTCGATATTGGTCGGTGAACAGTCGGTCTGGCTGTTGGTACTCTCGGTTGGGCGGGCAGTGTTGGTGTGGGTATCTTGGGACCGACCAACCATCCCGGGAGCTGGCGTCTCGGGGCCGTGGGGTTGTGGCGTTTGGTGGGCATGCTGGCCCGGGTCCGTGACTACTTCCCCGCCGTCAGTCCGGACCTCTCGAGTCGGGTTC
>ENA-ORDC01001697-ORDC01001697.1-marine-metagenome-genome-assembly--contig:-NODE-1697-length-15344-cov-3.140958_pt1 | contig 15344 bp, 10 predicted proteins | sample MGYA00237783_ERZ508515 | MGnify/ENA primary metagenome ERZ508515 (study PRJEB26186, sample SAMN06268792) | marine metagenome | isolation source: Eden Landing Ponds, San Francisco, CA, USA | place... | reverse complement strand
CTCGAGCGTCGACGGCTTCACGAACAGGCTGTGGATACCGTCGACCTCGCCAGCGATGAAGGACTGGTGTGCAGCGTTGTTCGACGAACGGTACTCGAGCTGGTAGCCATTCCAGTTGTAGTTCTCCGCGAGGGAGTGGTCCTCGTAGTCGTCGAGGCCGCTACGGGGGCGAAGACGATTGTAGTTGGACGTCGCCTCGGTGAGCGCCACGGGACCGGACGGGTCGGGCGAGGTGACCTCGACCTCGGACGGGGACTCGTTGTCCTGCTCGCCCTCCCAGTTGGACGGCGCGTACGCCGCCATCTTGGGGAGAACGGAGTACGTGACGAAGGAGGGGCGAGTGCCCTCTGCGTACTCGATGCGGAGCTCCGTGTCGCTCGCGGCGGTGACGCCACCATCCACGATGAAGTCCCAGGCAGCGTCCTGGGCGTTCTTCTGGATCTGGAGCTGGAGCTTGAGGTCCTCGGCGGTGATCGTCTCACCGGAGGTGCCCCACGTGAACTGATCGGAGACGGTGAGGACGAGCTCGTTGCCGTCGTGCGTCCAGTCGGTGACCAGGTGCGGGACCCACTCGTCGAGACCGTTCAGGTACTTGACCCACGGCGCGAAGAGGCCGAACTGGTCGTGCGGGATGAACCAACCGACCAGGGGGTTGTACTGGAACTGGTCCGGGGAGAACGAACCCGAGAACGTGATGAACCAGCGGTTCGTGTCGGGGTAGGTCGCCTCCGTCGGCCCGTCGGAGTCCTCCGAGGAGGAGTCGTCCGTCGTGGAGTCGTCCGTGGTGGAGTCGTCCGTCGTGGAGTCGTCGGACTCTCCTCCAGAGTCATCACTGTCATCACCGTCGCCGTCGCCGAAAATACATCCGGCCACGGCTGCCGCTCCTGTGGTGCCAGCGAGCGATACGAATTTCCGTCGGGAGACCACGTCGCTATAGTCCCCACTTGAATGGCTATCTGCCATACGATCACTCAGTCATGGTTACACATACATAAATGTTTCATATGTCGGGACGCGGTCGCATACTGGCCCGGAATTGCCGGGATCCAAGCGCCACGTACAGTCGGAGTGAACGAACTGGCATCGATGGTCCGTCGCCGCCAGGATCGGTCGACGTCGGCGGGAACGCTGCCCATTCGATGCATCGGCCAACCGTCGATCGGGTCGGCCAACCGGTCGCGCGCTGAGGAATGCTCCGGGAGCGAGTAAATCTGCCAGCGATCGAAGTTGTTCGAGCGCGGTAGCCGGTGCGTGGGCACCGCTCGGCGATTGCGTTCGGGCACGAGCAAAGGAACGCTGCAGAACCCGACGCGACAGTCGGCCGCCGGCGTGGTAGATCTCGTCGACCGCGCGCCCCGTGGATCCTCCGACCGCGCGCCCCGTGGATCCTCAGGCCTCGTTCTCGAGGTAGTCTGCGGTCTCCGCAGCGAGCTCGCGGAACTCGTCGGAGAGTTCGGGGTCGTCGTCCTCGGCCAGCTCCCGAAGCGGTTCGATCGCAGCCGTTGCCTCCGAGTAGCCGATCGCCTGCACGGCGTGCGCACGAATGGAGGGCACCTGCGTCTGCGTGACTTCGATCAGGTCGTCGACGATGGGATCGACCGCGTCGGGATCGTGCTGCCCCACGTTGGCGATCGTGTCGAGCGTCGCCGCCTGGGCGACGGGTGGCTCGGAGAACAGCGCAGGGACGAGCTCCTCGATTCGGGGCGCGACGGCCTCAGGCTCGCGCTCGCTGACCTCGACGAGGGAGTTCGCCGCGATCTCTCGAATGCCGAAGGTCCGGGCGACGTCCGCACGGGCCTGCTCGCTCCGAGATCGAAGCCGATCTTCCGTCTCGGCGCGCTTCTCGTCGTCCATCTGCTCGTAATCCTCCTCGGTCGGCACGGACGCGTCCTGGGGGTCGTTGACGACGTCGATCAGCTGGTCGGCCTCGTCGACGAAGTCCTCGGGGTACTCACTGAGGAGCGGGGCGAGCGTTCGGCCGGCACGGTACCCGGTCAGCGGCGGAATCTGATCGAGCATCTCGACCAGTTGTGGGATGGCGGGGCGTACCTCCTCGGGGTACTCCCCGACGATCCGGGAGAGCACCTGGGCAGCCGAACTCTCCGCGACGGGGAACCCGTCGTCGAGGGCGGCGATGAACTCGTCGGTGTAGTCGACGACGAGGTCGGCGTCGTAGTCGGCCACGTGGCCCAGTGCCATGAGCGACTCGTTGCGTGCCTGCCCCTCGTCTGCATCGAGGAGCTGTACGAGTGCCTCGACGTCGACTTGTCCCGGGCGCTCCCGGGCGGTCGTGAGAATGGGCTCGTCCTCGGGTGGTTCGGGGGGCGATTGTTCGGTCATGGATAGTGTGGAACGGGCACACGCTGAAGTACCTCACGGTTCTGTAGCTCGTCCCTAGACCCTCTCGACGGCCGAATGCGACCGACGTCACAGCGACCGGGCGATGAGCTCGCGGCAGCAGCGGAAAACCCGGTAACAGGTACTGCAGCGGGGCGTGCCAGCGTCCGACAGGCTTATTCACGGGAGGAAGATTGGTGAGATATGCGCGCTGGGATCGTGGTCGGAGCGCTCTTGCTCGCCGTGCTCACGGCAGGCTGTATCGTGAGCGTCGCGCCCGCTACCGATTCGCCGACACCTGGCGAGACGGAACTCGCCTTCACCGAGGTCGCCGAGGAGGTAGGCTTCTCCTATGCCTCCGTCGAGGGCGGGGCAGGAAACGGGAACGACGGCGTCTACGTGGGGAACCTCGACGGCGATCTCAGACAGGACATCTTCGTGATCGGTGGCGACCGGCCGGCGCTCTTCAGGAGCACCGAGGACGGCCTCCAGCGATCGGACGCCCTGCCGAACGTCTCGGCCCTGACCGACCCCGGCGCCGGTCGCATTCAGAGCGCACTCTGGCTCGAGGACGACGGCGACGGGTACGACGAACTCGTGCTCTTCCCGCGAAACGGCACCGCGGTCTACCTCGACAACGAGGGCGGAACGCTGGTCCACGAGGAGGCCGGGTTCGAGACGACGTACACGAACCCGGTGGGCGTCTCCACGGCGGACTACGACGGTGACGGCTGTCTCGACCTCTTCGTCGCCCAGTACGGCCTCTGGTTCGATGGCAGTCCCCAGGGCTGGCACGGCGAGCGCTGGGACGTCGACAACGGCAATCCCAACCTGCTCTATCGCGGGACCTGCGGGAACGGGTTCGAACGTGCCACGGACGCGGGCGTCGGCCCCGACGACCGCGGCGCACACTGGACGCTGGCGACGAGTTTCGTGGACGTGAACGGCGACGGACACCCCGACATTCACGCCGCGAACGACTACTTCAACGACACGCTGTACGTGAACGACGGGGACGGCACGTTCACGAAGCGGACGATGGGCGCAATCACTGATCGGAACGGGATGTCCTCTGAAGTCGCGGACCTCCGCGGCGACGCACGGCCAGAGGTGTTCATCACGAACATCTTCTTCCCCGAAGAGCGGATCGTCGAACTCCCCGCGATGGAGCGGCGACTGTTCAGTAACTTCCTCAACAACCGACTCGGCAAGCGTCTCCAGGGGAACAACCTGCTCGTCGCCAACGACTCCGGCTACAACGACGTCGGGGAACAGGTCGGCATCGCCGAAGGTGGCTGGGGCTGGGCAGCCGTGGTCGCCGACCTCGACAGCGACGGCGAACAGGACGCCTTCCACACCACCCAGACAGTGGTGACCTTCGACGACGACGAACCGGTCTACCCGCTCCCGGGCGTCTGGGTCCAGCAGGACGGCGAGTTCTACCGGCAGGACGCCGACGCGATCGGGCTCGAGGTCGCGAACGGCCGCGGTGTCAGCCAGATCGACTACGACGTCGACGGCGCCCTGGATCTCGCGGTTGCAACCTACGACGAACCCTACCGATTCTACCGGAACGACGCCGAGCAGGGCCAGTCGCTCCAGGTGCTCGTCGACGCCGGTGCTGGCAAGACAGCGGTGGGCGCAGAGGTGGACGCGACGGTCGACGGCGGCACGCGGCACTTCTTCGCCAACGGCCGTACCGACTTCCAGTCCCAGGAAAGTCCCGTGATCCACGTGGGCACCGGCGACGAGTCGAGCGTCGACGAACTGCGGATCGTCTGGCCCGACGGGACAGAGCGGACGCTCGAGGACGTCGAGACCGGGCAGCGGATTCGCGTAACGCCCGACGGGATCCAGCAGCGCCTCGGCTACGAATCGAACTGAGCGGAACGACGGAATCGAACGAACTGCGGACAGGTATAGACGAGCCGGTGTCGTGCCGAGAGCGAACCGAGCGCAGCTGCTGAGACGGGCCGGAGCTACTGGCCCTGGGGCGACGGCAACGCCCGCTTCGATCGCGGCGGCACGAGGTAGGTGCCACGCCGAACGACCGTGAGGAAGTCGACGATGCCGCTGTGGTGGGCGTCGATGTCGTCGCTGCCGAGGTCGTTCATCGCCTGGCGAACCTCGACGAAGTTCGCGAGATCTCGCTGGACGGAGGTGAAGTTCATGCCGGCGTCGAACTCGGGGTCGGAGACGTTGCCCTCCGAGCGGCGGAGGATCTTGGTCTCGAAGGAGTCATCGCGCGCACGAGCGGTCTTCTGGGAGTGGCCGAGCCGGCCGTGTTCGGCGGCTTTCTCCTCGAGGTTCTCGGTGTTTGACGACGTGATCCGGCTGTGGCCGCCGAGGTTCTCGCCGGTGTCGCCGACGTCCTCGGTGTCGTAGCTGGTGCCGAACATCTGGGTGACGCGTTCCTGCTCGCTCATGTCGTACCAGCCGTCGAGGTCGATCCCCATCCGGCTGACGAGCTGGGTCGTGCCCTGATCGAATGGGCCGCCCTCGATCGTAACCGCGTCCTCGGGCGGATTGGAGTCGTCGAAGCCGGACTTGTAGCCCATCGACAGCGGCGACTCGTTCTCGATTTTGGGGTGGTCGAGCTCGTCGGCAGGGTTGCCGCGGCCAACGACGGCCGGACGGCGACCGATCTGCTCGAAGACCGACGCGAAGTCGCCGCCGACCTCGATGCCGTTGAGCGTCTCGACCTCGCCGGCGAGTGCCTCCTCGACGGCGAGGGGAATCGACCCGAAGTCGCTGTTGAGCAGGATCGCGACGTCGGCATCCTCCGGCGTCGCGTCTTCGTCGAGCTGATCGATCACGTTCTCGGGGCGCTGGAGGCCGATCGAATCGGGGAGCGACTCGTCGAAGCGGTCGAAGTACGATGGCGAGTAGCCCAGCATGAAGAGGAGGCCACGGGAGAAGGTGGCGCTGGTGTCGCCGCCGGTGCCGCGCTGGTAGGCCCGCTCGATCGACTGGAGCGCGTCTTCGACGGCGCTGCGCTCCCCCTCGGTCGGTGGAATCGAGCCGGTGTAGCGATAGAACAGGACCAGCTGTTGCTCGGGGAGATTGGTGTTTCCGCTGGGCGAGCGGCGGAGATAGGCGTTCCAGGCGTGTTGGCGCTCGGGGAGCATCGAGAGGTCCTCCGGACCCTGGGGAAACTGCGCCTCGCCGGGGTCGTCGCTGTTCGATTCGGCCTCGAGGCAGGCGGCGAGCGCGCTCGCGCCGCCGATCGCGACCGCGCTCCGGACGAACGCTCGTCGAGGGATCGCGCGTGAGTGATCGGGTGACATGCCCCGAAGCTAGGATGCGGGGAATAAATGCGTGTTGTGCCGGCGCCATCGGCCGGCCGGCGCCGCAGAAATCGCGACTGCGGCCTGCCGTGTGACGTCGCTCGACCGCAGGAATGCGAGGCGGTGTCGCGGCCAATAAGCTGTCCACGACCGATCGCACCCACTGTCCCGTGTCGACCGCCGGCGATTACTCCTCGATGGAGCTGTCGGTCGGCTCGACGGCGTCCAGCTTCTCCCGATCTGGGCCCCGCAGCTGCTTGCACTGCCAGAGCACGAAGCCGACCGCGAGGGCGGTCGTGCCGAGGAGCACGAACACCATGACCGAGATGACGAACGACGCCGTGGACTGCTCGGCGAGCAACATCGCGATCGCGTTCAGGACCGCCATGATGGTGACGACGATCAGGAGCATGAAGTAGTACTCCGAGTACGAACAGACGTTGAACCAGAAGCGGGGCCAGAACTCGTCGGGCTGAGAGGGCCCACGCGAGGCCTGCGGCCGATCGCTCGACATGGCTCCACGTGATCGACGCCACGTAATAAACCCGTGGACGGCGTTTCGCTCGACGGAGCCGAGGCAGCTGGTGCCCGCGTGACCGGGCGACCACCGTGTCTCTCCGGTCGACCACCGGACAGGCCGTGCGTGCTTCGGGATCCCGAACTCGAACTGAATCCTTCCTTCGATCGGGTGGGCGAACGCCCGATCCGATGGCATCTAGACCAGTCCTACGGCCGTGACTGACAGCAATCTGTAAGAAGTAAGAACTGTCTTCACTGTGAAATAATATTCGAAGAACTGAGCCCTCGGGCCCGAGCGGCGAACGGACGCCCGGTTCCAGAGATTCAGCGAGCCAACACCTTTAATATCCGTAGGAGGGTTCGTCTACCACATGCCAGACGCTGGAGGGTCGTAACAAAATAATGACACCAAACATCTCTTCCTACCTGGTCCCGTCGTTCATCCAGCGCCGGTACACAGCGAAGTTCGTCGTCTCAATTCTCTTCGTGTTGCTGGCGATCGGGATCGTGGGATACGTTGGGTACGCACAGGTTTCGACGATCGAGAACAGCATCGAGGGGCAGATCGGGGAGGAAACCGAGAACAATCTCCGCGACAGCTCTCGACTGCAGGCCGACTCGTTGAACGAGTGGACGTCCAAGATGGGCTACCAGACCAGACTGGTCGGGCAGCTTCCGGACGTCTCCGATGGCTCACCCCAGAACGCTCGGGGGCGGATGAGCGCGTATCTCTCGTCGCTCGACGGCGTCTCCTCCGTCCACCTCGTCAACGTGCAGGACCAGGAAGTGGTGACGTCCACGGCAGGCACGACAGAGCTCGAGGCGGGCACCAGCTTCAGCGAAATCGACGAACCCTGGGCGACCGCCGGACTCTCATCGAACGTCTCGGGTGGACAGGTGTGGGTGTCCGACGGTGCCTACCCGTCGATCTCGGTGCCGGGGCGGCGGGTCGTCGCGTTCGCCGCACCGACACAGAACCCCGATCGGGCGGTCGTGCTGACTGCCTCGATCGACATCCGACTGGAGCAGCTCTCACAGAGCAACTCCGCACAGCAGACCCAGATCGTCAACGAGGAGGGGCAGTTCGTGCTCCAGGAAGAGGCCTCGGGAAGTGTGCACCTCCACGAAGACGAGCTCGCTCAGGTCGATCGGGCACTCTCGGGTGACACGGTCACCTTCTCCGATCACGGCGATTCGCTCCAGGCGTATGCACCGGTCAGCGGCCCGTCCCAGGCAAGTGACTGGGTCGCCGTCACCAGCGTCCCGAAGGAAGAGGCCTACGCCGTGCGTGACACCGTCGGGCAGGAGGTCCGGGACTCCGTCGGGCAGCTCCTCCTCGGCATCGTCGCCGTGGCCTTCCTCTCGCTGGGCATCATGGGCTTCGTCCTCGGTCGCCAGACCGTGACCCCGCTTCGCCGCCTGCAGACGAAGGCCCAGTCCATGGAAGAGGGGAACCTCGACGTCGACCTCGAGACCAACCGGAAGGACGAGATCGGCCAGCTCTACCGCGCCTTCGACAGCATGCGTCTCTCCCTGCGCGAGCAGATCCAGGAGGCCCAGTCCGCACGCGAGGAGGCCGAGGCCGAACGCGAGCGCATCCAGCGCATCAACAAGGAACTGGAGGCCACCGCCGACGACTACAGCCGGGTGATGCAGCGCGCCGCCGACGGCGACCTGACCGCCCGGATGGAGACGTCGACGGAGAACGAGGCGATGGCCGCCATCGCGACGGAGTACAACGAGATGCTCGCCGAGATCGAGCAGACCATCGAGGAGCTCAACGCCTTCGCCGCGGAGGTCGCGACCGCCTCAGAGCAGGTCACCGCCTCCAGCGAGGAGGTTCGCTCCGCCAGCGAGCAGATCAGCGACTCCGTCCAGGAGATTTCGGCTGGCGCCGAGCGCCAGAACGACTCACTCCAGTCCGTCAATCAGGAGATGTCCGACCTCTCGACGACCACCGAGGAGATCGCGGCCTCCTCCAACGAGGTCGCCGACATCGCCGAACAGACGGCCGAGACGGGGAAGCAGGGCCGGGACGCCGCACAGGCCGCGATCGCATCCATGCGCGAGATCGAAGACGAATCGAGCCGCGCCGTCGAGGAGATCGGCCAGCTCGAGACGGAGGTCGGCCAGATCGACGAGCTGATCGAACGGATTCAAGAGATCTCCGACCAGACCAACATGCTCGCCCTCAACGCCAACATCGAGGCCTCTCGCTCCGGCGGCGGCGAGGAGGACGGTGGCTTCGGCGTCGTCGCCCAGGAGGTCAAAGAGCTCTCCCAGGACGCCAAGGACGCGGCGGAGGAGATCGAACACCGCCTCGAGTCGATCCGCGAGCAGACCCAGCGATCCGCAGAGGAGGTCGAGCAGACCAGCGAGGACGTCGACGAAGCCAGCGCGCAGGTCGCCAACGCCGTCGAGGCACTCGAAGAGATTGCCGAGTACGCCGGCGAAACCAACACGGGCGTCCAGGAGATCTCCGCCGCGACCGAAGAGCAGGCAGCCTCCACCCAGGAGGTCGTCGCCATGGTCGACGAAGCAGCGACCATCAGCGAGGAGACGACCGCGGAGAGCGAGTCCGTCGCCGCGGCCGCCGAGGAGCAGACCACCGCGCTCACCGAAGTGTCGAACTCCGCCAGCGACCTTTCCGAGCAGGCGGCCCGCCTCTCGGAGGCGCTCGATCGCTTCGACACCGACGCAGAGCTCGAGGGTGCGGAGACCCGCATGCTCGAGGGCGAGCAACTCGACGAGGAGCCACCGGACGAGGGTATCACCGACGAGGAGCTGCCCGACGGTGACCTCACCGAAGCGGACGTCCCCGATGGCGACGAACTCGACGACGGCGCCCCCGCCGACGAGCCCGTGAGCCCGGGCCGCAAGTAACCCCGTCACCGCGAGACCACGAGTGAGAGACGCCTCCCAGCGCGCCCGCGCCGCGACCGCGGTCGCCGTCCTGCTCCTGCTCGCGGGGTGCGGCGGGTTCGTCCCGGGCGAGCCGACGCCGCCGGAAACCGCATCGCCCGGCGCCTCGCCGGCGGATTCCGCGGCGAATGCGACGCCGGACGCGGACGAGCGGCTCGGCGACGTCGCGTTCCCGGACGGGTTCACGCGGAGCGGGGTCGACGTCGCGACGGCGCGCGAGCGGTCCGTGGCGTTCCTCCGAACGGAGCCGGCGACGGGGGCCGCGGTCGAGCGCTTCCGCGCCGGCGCGTACGCCGACTACGAGTACGAGGCGGCCCGCGACCGGACTCGGTTCCGGCTCGACGTTCACAACGGGTACGTCGACGTCACGCGCAGCGACGTGTACGTCGACGACGGCGTCCGGTACAGTCGGAGCGCTCGGAACAGAGACGTCTCCTTCGAGGCGTCCAACGGGTCGGTGGCGACGACCAGGTACCGCGCGGCCGATTCGATGTGGGCGGTCGCCTCCCGGATCCTCACCGTCGGCGAGTTCCGCGCGGTCGGGGTCGTCGAGGCCGGCGGCGAACGGCTGATCCGGTACGCCGCGACGGGCGTCGCGGTCCGCAACGCGACCGACGTCCGGGGCTCTTTGACCGTCGACCGGAACGGCGTCGTCCGGGAGGCCAGGCTCGCGTACGTCCGGGGGGGCGAGTCCAAGCGGTTCGAGTACGCGGTCGCGCCCCGCTCCGCCGGTACCGAGGTCGCGCCGCCGGCCTGGCTCCCAGCGGCGAGCGCGGAGCTCGCCGCCGAGGAAGCGGCCGACACGGAGGCGATGATGAAGTCGGGGGCGGACGCGCGACTCTCAACGCCGCGGTCGCGAGTCGACGAGGCGGGGCCGCGAGCGGCGAATCGTTAGTTTGACTTATTTCACAGGAAACGCGGAGACGATGCCCTCCACGACACGTCGCGCGTTCGTCACCGGAACCTCTGCTGCCCTCGCCGCCGTCGCCGGGTGTTCGGGCGTCGACTCCGCGTCGACCCCCGCTCACTGGGTGAGCGTCTACCTCGGGGAGCGCGATGAGACCCACGAGGTGATCGTCGCGGTCGACGACGGCGACGGAGCGCGGCTGTTCGAGAAGCAGTACCGCCTCTCCGACGAGAACGAGGCCGACGAGCACGCGACGTTCCCGGGATCGGCCGAGCCGGAGACCGTCGTCGTGACCGTCGACGGGACCCGGTTCGAGCGGGACTGGCCGGGGTTCGAGCGGCGGGAGCTCCCCTGTGACGACCCCAACGAGAGCGGCGTCGAACTCTGGATCGAGAACGACGGCGACGGCGATCCGACGCTGCGGCTGGAGGCGGGCTGTCGGCGCGTCGCGCCCGACTGACGGCGCTCGCCGGAGCGCGACGCGCCGGGTTATATATCGGTATATACCGCTCTTAGCGGCGTTTATCAGTCGACTCCCCGTACGGAGACGCAATGGGTCGCTTCCACCCGGACGTCGAACCGCACCACCTCGACATCGACCTCGACGAGTACGACCGCGCGTACGTCGTCGGCGACGTGCACGGCTGTCCGGAGCCGCTGGACCGCCTGCTGTCGAGGCTCGAGGTGACCGACGACGACCTCGTGGCCTTCGTCGGCGATCTGGTCCGCAAGGGGCCGGACAGCGCGTCGGTCGTCGAGCGCGTGCGGAACGCGGACAACATGTTCTCGGTCCGGGGGAACAACGAGGAGAAGCTGCTGCGCGGCGAGAAGTCGCTGGCGTCGCTGTCCGGCGACGACCTCGCGTGGATCGAGTCGCTACCGGTCGCGATCACGGTCGGCGAGAACCTGATCGTCCACGGCGGGGTCGACCCGCGGAAACCGCTCGCCGAGCACACGATCGACGACCTCCAGAACACCCGCTCGCTCGCCCCGGGCGGCAGCTACGATCCGCCGTACTGGTACGAGGAGTACGCCGGGCCGCCGCGAGTGTTCTTCGGCCACACCGTGCTCGACGAGCCGGTCCGCTCGGAGTGGGCGGTCGGACTCGACACCGGCTGCGTCTACGGCGGGGCGCTCACCGCGTACGACCTCCGCGCCGAGACGGTCACGGCGGTCCCGGCGCTCCGCGACGGCGTCGGGCGGAGCGACGCCAAGATCGTCGACGTGGCCGAGTTGAGCTGAGATGAGCGGTCCGGAGCGCACGGCCGATGAAGACGACGACGCCGAGCGCGAGACGCCGCCCGACGGGGGCGTGGACGGCGAGCGGGAGGCCGATGCGGGCGACGGCGACCCCGAAACCGGATCGGACGGGGCGGACGCCAAACCCGAGCCCGCTCCCGACGAGGACGACGCCGTCGTCCTCTCGCCCGAGACGTGGCAGACGGCCGTGCCGCCGCAGACCCCGCCGATCGCGGCCGACCCGCCGCCGGCCGGCGAGCCGTTCGACGACGACCGGTGGTACCTCAACCGCGAGTTCTCGGAGCTCTCCTTCCAGTGGCGCGTCCTCCACGAGGCGACCGACGACCGCCAGCCGCCGCTCGAGCGGCTCCGGTTCCTCTCGATCCTGACGCAGAACCTCGACGAGTTCTTCATGAAGCGGATCGGCGGCCTCAAACAGCAGATCGACGCCGGGACGACGGAGCCGACCGTCGACGGCGCGACGCCGCGCGAGCAGTGGACCGACGCGCTCTCGATGGCGGCGGACCTGTTCGAGGCGCAGTCGCAGTGCTACCACGAGGCGGTGAAGCCGGCCCTCGCCGAGGCCGGCGTGGAGGTGCTCGGGTACGACGACCTGAGCCCCGAGGAGATCGACCACCTCAGAGACCGGTTCGAGTCGTCGGTGCTGCCCACGCTCACGCCGCTCACCTTCGACCCGGCGCACCCGTTCCCGTTCCTCTCGAACCTCTCTTTATCGCTCGCGGTCCGCACCCGCAAGCCGGACGGGACGGTCCGCTTCTCGCGGATCAAGGTCCCAGAGAACCTCCCGCGGCTGGTCCCGGCCGGGCCGGATCACCCCGCGGACGGCGAGACGCGGGCCGTCCCGGTCGAGCGCGTCATCGCCGCCAACCTCGATCTGGTGTTCCCGGACGTGGAGATCGTCGACCACTCGACGTTCCGCGTGACGCGCAACGCCGAGGTCAGGCGCAACGAGGACGTCGCGGAGGGGCTGATAGAGCGGATCGAGGACGTGCTCCGCGAGCGGCGCTTCGCGACGCTGGTCCGCATCGAGATCGACGAGGACACCCCGCCCGCGGTCCGCGACCTCCTCGTCGAGCACCTCGACGTCGACGACCGGGAGGTGTTCGAACGGCGCGCCCCGCTGGCGCTCTCCGACTTCGAGGGCCTCTTCGACCTCGACGCGCCCGAGTTGAAACGTCCGGCGTGGACGCCCCAACAGCACCCGCGGTTCGTCGGCCTCGACCCGAAGCAGCCGGAGGAGCTGTTCGAGTCGATCCGCGGGCGGGACGCGCTCGTCCACCACCCGTACCACTCCTTCACCGACACCGTCCAAACGTTCCTCGACGCCGCGGCGCACGACCCGGACACGCTCGCGATCAAGGCCGCGATATACCGGACCGCGCCCGACTCGCGGGTGCTCGGGAGCCTCATCGACGCCGCGAAGAACGGCAAGCAAGTCGCGGTGATGGTCGAACTCAAGGCGCGGTTCGACGAGGAGAACAACCTCCGGTGGGTGAAGCGGCTGGAGGAGGAAGGGATCCACGTCGCGTACGGCACCGTCGACCTCAAGACCCACAGCAAGGTCGCGCTCGCGGTGCGCGAGGAGGGCGACGACGTCCGGCTCTACTCGCACGTCGCGACGGGCAACTACCACTCGGGGACCGCGAAGGGGTACGTCGACCTCGGGCTGTTCACCGCCGACCACGACGTCGGCCAGGACCTCGTCCGGCTGTTCAACTCCTTCACCGGCCACTCGCGCAACCGGAGTTACCGGAAGCTGCTCGTCGCCCCCGAGACGCTGCGCGAGCGGCTCTACGAGCTGATCGACCGCGAGCGCGACCACGCCCTCGCCGGGCGCGGGGGGCGCATCGTCGCGAAGATGAACGCCCTGGAGGACCCGGGCGTCGTCGAGCGCCTGTACGAAGCGGCCGAGGCCGGCGCGGAGATCGACCTGATCGTGCGCGGGATCTGCCGGCTCCGCCCGGGGGTCGACGGCGCCACGGAGACCGTTCGGGTCCACAGCGTCGTCGGGCGGTTCCTCGAACACTCGCGCATCTTCCGGTTCGGCAACGCAGGGGATCCGGAGTACTACATCGGGTCGGCCGACTGGATGACGCGGAACTTGGACCGGCGCGTCGAGGCCGTCGCGCCGGTCGAGGACCCGGCGCTCCGGGAGACGCTCGACGGGGTGCTCTCGACGATGCTCGACGACAACCGGCGCCGCTGGGAGATGCGGGCCGACGGGAGCTACGTCCAGGCGCGCCCCGGGCCGGACGAGGAGTCGCGGGACACCCACGAGGTCCTCATGCGCCGCGCGCGGAAGCGCGCCCCGGACGAGCGGTCGGGGCGCGAGACGGAACCGCGCCGCGATCCGAGCGTCGACCTCGACGGCGTGTTCACCTCCGAGACGGACGCCAACTGACGCGGTCGGGTCGCCCCTACCTTTTCCACCCCTGGCCGTGTGCGGTTCGGCATGACGCAGATCCCGTCGCTCGTCTCCCGGTCGCTCTCGAACTTCGTCGAGGGGCTCGTCGTCGCGGTCCCGCGGCTGCTCTCGGGGCTGATCTTCCTCGCGCTGGCGTACCTGACGGTCAGGGTCGTCCTCTCCGTCGTCCGCGGCTCGATCGAGCGACTGTACGTCGGCGACCGCGAGCTGGTCGGCGACCTCATCGGCACGCTCGTCGCCGTCTTCCTCTGGTTCGGCGTCGCGCTCACGTTCCTGAAGGTCGTCGGCATGGGCGACATCGCCGCGAGCCTCGGAACCGCCGTCGGGTTCATCGCCCTGGGCGTCTCCTACGCGCTCTCCGAGATGATCGAGGACACGGTGGCGGGCGTCTACCTCCTGCGAGACCCCGACTTCAACGTCGGCTACCGCGTCGACGCCAAGGGCGTGACCGGCACCGTCGCCGCCATCGAGCTCCGGAAGACCCGGATCGACACCGACGGCGGCGACCGCGTCGTGATGGCGAACCGCGAGATCGAGCCGCGGTGGACGCACGACGTTCCGGCGACCGACGAGACCCCCGGCGACGAGGCGTCGACGGCCGACTGAGCCCGGTCGCGGCCGTGACACACGCACCCAACACTTATCAATCCGCTCCGAAACTCCATTCCCGCTATGGCAACCGAGTCCACCGAGACCGTCGACGCGACCGTCGAGGGCGACACCGTCGAGGGCGACACGACGCTCCGGGCAGGACTGACGACGACCGAGCGTCGAATCGGAGGTACGACCGAGGTCGCAACGGCGGGCGAAGTCGCGGCACGTCGCGCCGGCTTTTATATCGTCGACGCCTGTACGATCCCTATGGACGTGGATCCGGAGATCGACTCGCTTGCGGGCGAGTCGCTGTTTGACGTCGTCAACCACGACGACCCGATACAGACAAAGATCAGGACACACGTCACCGAGGGAACGGAGTTCGAAACGGAACTACACACCCCGACCGCGAGCGGTCAGCGCGACTTCCAGCTTCGAATCGTCCCCTTCGCGGCAGAACGTGCGTATCTTCTCTACACAGACATCACGGATCTGAAACAGACACAGGCCGAACTCAAGGAGACGGTCACTCGCCTCGAACAATCGAACGAGCGTCTGCAACAGTTCGCCTACATCGCCTCTCACGACCTCCAAGAGCCCGCTCGCATGGTCTCTAGCTACATCTCGTTGCTCGACCGAGAGTACGGCGACGAGTTAGACGAGGAAGCAAAGGAGTACATGGACTTTGCGACCGACGGAGCCAACCGAATGCAAGCGATGATCGACGGTCTGCTCGACTACTCCCGCGTCCGGACGAACGCCGAAGCGTTCAGCGAAACGGACGCCGAAGAGGTCTTCGAGGACACGATGCAAACTCTCGAACTGCTCCGAGAAGAGTACGACGTGACTATTACACACGACGTCCTGCCGACCGTCGAAGCCGACCGCAACCAGCTCGGACAGCTGTTTCAAAACCTCATCGAAAACGCCATCGAACACGGCGGCGAGGGAACCGAGATCCACGTCGGAGCCGACCACCGCGACGGAGAGGTCGTCTTCTCGGTGGCCGACGACGGGCCCGGCATTCCAGAATCCAGACAGGATCGGATCTTCGATATCTTCGAACAAGGCGATCGGGACAACGACGGCACCG
>ENA-ORDC01001694-ORDC01001694.1-marine-metagenome-genome-assembly--contig:-NODE-1694-length-15366-cov-3.269606_pt1 | contig 15366 bp, 13 predicted proteins | sample MGYA00237783_ERZ508515 | MGnify/ENA primary metagenome ERZ508515 (study PRJEB26186, sample SAMN06268792) | marine metagenome | isolation source: Eden Landing Ponds, San Francisco, CA, USA | place... | reverse complement strand
CCGGCCGCGAGCTGCACGGCCGCCGGCGCGCGCGCCGGCTGCGGCCGGGCCAGCAGCGCGTCATGGAGGAGCTGCTGCCGCGGCTGTCGGTGCCGTTGCCGGCCGAGGAGGGCGCCACGGTCGATCCCGAGGCGCTGTTCGATCCGGCGCCGCGGGCGGTGTGGCTGGAGATCGGCTTCGGCGCCGGCGAGCACCTGGTCTGGCAGGCGCGCGAGCACCCCGACGTCGGGCTGATCGGCGCCGAGATCTTCCAGGACGGCATTGCCCGTCTGCTGCGCCGCGCCGAGGAGGCCGGGGTGGCCGAGCGGGTGCGGCTGCACCAGGGCGACGGCCGGGGCCTGCTGGACGCGCTGCCGGAGGCGTCGATCGAGCGCGCCTTCGTGCTGTTCCCCGATCCCTGGCCGAAGACCAAGCACCACAAGCGCCGGATCGTGCAGCCGCAGCAGCTCGACCAGCTCGCCCGCGTGCTGACCGACGGCGCCGAGCTGCGCCTGGCCACCGACGATCCCGGCTACCAGCGCTGGATGCTGATCGAGTTACAGCGCCACCCCGCATTCGCCTGGACCGCCCGCCGCCCGGCCGACTGGCAGCAGCGCCCGGCCGACTGGCCGGCGACGCGCTACGAGCAGAAGGCGGTGGGGCAGGGCCGCACGCCGCTGTTCCTGCGGTACGTGCGAAAGGCGCGGGGCGAGATCGCTTAGCGCGTCTGGAGATACTCGAGCCGCTCGGCCAGCAGCAGAACGTAGCGGCTGCGCCGGCGCTCCTCGGCCGCCAGCCGCATGCCCAGATCGATCCCGATGCCGCCGACCGCCCAACCGAGGACGCCAACGGCCGTGGCGACGGCGCTGAAATAGGGCAGCGCGAAGAACATCGCCGGGACGCCTAGGCTCGCTCCCAGCAGGCCCGACACGAACGTCGTCGCGTTCACCGCGTCGGCGGCGCTGCGCAGCGATCCCGGAGCCTGCAACAGGGCATTATGAAGATGCCAGGCCAACCGGATCTCTTGCCGCAGCTTGTCCGGTTCGGTGCCGCGGCTCGGACCCGCCTGATCCAATCGGTCGGCGACCGATAGATAGCGTTGCGCTTGTCGAATCCGGGTTCTCAAGTTGAGCGGGACGGATCGGCCCCGCCTCACCGCACTGTGCGCTCGCTACGAGCCTTGCGCTCGGCGTCGACCTCGCGGGCGACGGCTTCCGCGGCGGTCAGCATTTGCGCGTCTTCGCGCAGGTGGCGGTCGATGTCCGCCTTCGCTTCACGCGTCAGCCGCCGCATGCGGAGATAGTGAAAGCCGGCGAGGCAGCCCAGGAAGAGGGATGCGATGCCGACGATGCCGCCGATCACATTGATTGCGCTGAGACTGGATCGGAAAGGCACCCCCGCCAGATCGACGAGCAATACGGCACCGAACGGTCCGCCCAGCACGAGCAGAGCGATGGCCGCGACGACAACCGGGCTGAGGCCGCTGTCGCGCAGGGCGGCCTGCACGTCCTGGTCGATGCGTTGGGCACTGCCTCGCAACGTGTGTCGTGTCTTCGCGACCATGTGAGGAGTATAGGTACTACGCTGCCCGCCCCCAAGCCTTGTCGGTCGGTTCGCGATGGCCGGCCGACGCACGACGATCCCGCGGAAACCGCATGATGTCGGTATTGCGCCTCTTGCAGCCGCGCACCACTGCCGCTACATTCCCGTCACGTCATAGTTCGGCTGGCCTGATGGATGACAGGCTCGCCGGGCCGCCAGGAGGCGGGCCAGATGGCCCGCTTTTTTGTTATCGGGGATCGGCTAAGGCGCGCCAGCAGCGGCGACCGGCCGCCCCAACGCTCGAGACAGCGACCGTATCAAGCATGTCAGCGCAGGCCGACGACCTCTCCAGGCGCAAATCCAGCCACGGCAAGGCGGCGGAGATCGAGGCGCTGATCGAGCCCACGCTGGAGTCGATGGGCTACTCGGTCGTCCGGGTGCTGCTCACCGGCAACGAGCGCCAGCAGCGCCTGCAGATCATGGCGGAGCGCGCTGACGGCTCGGGCATGGACGTCGACGGCTGCGCCGAGGTGAGCCGCGCCGTCGAGGCGATCCTCGACGTCGAGGACCCGGTGCCGGCGACCTACAACCTGGAGGTCTCCTCGCCGGGGATCGACCGGCCGCTGACCCGGCTGGGCGACTTCGAGCGCTTCGCCGGCCACGAGGCCAAGGTGGAGCTGCTGGAGCCGTTCCAGGGCCGGCGCCGCCTCAAGGGCGAGCTGCTGGGCCTGCGCGACGGCGAGATCGCCATGGCGGTCGACGGCATGGAATGGCGCATCGGCTTCGACGAGATCGACAAGGCGAAGCTGGTGATGACGGACGAGCTGCTGAAGCAGGCGCAACAGGCGGCGAAGGCGCAGGAGCGCAGCGACGACGAACAGGGCGGCTGAGCGCCGCCCGCACGGATCGATGATCGCCGGGTTGCCACGTGGGCCCGGCGGCACACGAGCGGGAAAGAGATAGACGATGGATACGGCAACGGCGTTCAAGACCGAACTGTTGCAGGTGGCCGACGCGGTCGCCCGCGAGAAGGGCATCGAGCGCGAAGAGGTGCTCGAGGCGATGGAGCAGGCCATCTCCAAGGCCGGGCGCGCCAAGTACGGCCACGAGCACGACATCCGCGCCGAGATCGACCGCAAGACCGGCGAGATCAAGCTGCGGCGCTACCGCGAGGTGGTCGCCAGCGCCGAGGAGATCGAGGACGAGCACACCCAGCTGCCCCTCGATCAGGCCAAGGTGCAGCAGGCCGACATCGAGCCGGGCCAGTTCATCGTCGAGGAGCTGCCGCCGATCGACCTGGGCCGCATCGCCGCGCAGACCGCCAAGCAGGTGATCGTGCAGCAGGTGCGCGACGCCGAGCGCCAGCGCCAGTACGAGGAGTACAAGGACCGCGTCGGCGAGGTCGTGAACGGCATCGTCAAGCGCGTCGAGTTCGGCAACGTCCACATCGACCTGGGCCGCGCCGAGGCGATCATGCGCCGCGACGAGTCGCTGCCGCGCGAGACCTACCGCGTCGGCGACCGCATCCGCGCCTACATCTACGACGTCCGCGCCGAGCCGCGCGGGCCGCAGATCTTCCTGTCGCGCAGCCACCCGCAGTTCATGGCCAACCTGTTCAAGCAGGAGGTGCCGGAGATCTACGACGGCATCATCGACATCAAGTCGGTGGCGCGCGATCCCGGCTCCCGCGCCAAGATCGCGGTGCTCAGCCACGACAGCTCGATCGACCCGGTGGGCGCGTGCGTGGGCATGCGCGGCAGCCGCGTGCAGGCCGTGGTCGGCGAGCTGCAGGGCGAGAAGATCGACATCATCCCCTGGTCCGAGGACCCCGCGACCTTCGTGGTCAACGCGCTGGCCCCGGCCGAGGTCAGCAAGGTGGTGCTGGACGAGGAGCAGGGCCGCATCGAGGTGGTGGTGCCGGACGACCAGCTGTCGCTGGGCATCGGCCGGCGCGGCCAGAACGTGCGCCTGGCGTCGCAGCTGACCGGCTGGGACATCGACATCCTGACCGAGGAGGAGGAGTCGCGCCGGCGCTCCGAGGAGTTCCATCAGCGCTCGCAGATGTTCATCGACGCGCTCGACGTCGACGACGTGATCGCCCACCTGCTGGTCGCGGAAGGCTTCACCGCGCTCGACCAGGTGGCCTACGTGCCGCTGGACGACCTCACCGAGATCGAGGGATTCGACGAGGAGGTCGCCGAGGAGCTGCGCGAGCGCGCCCGCTCCTACCTGGAGGAGCAGGACAAGCAGTACACCGACAAGCGCCGCGAGCTGGGCGTCAGCGACGAGGTCGCCAACATCGAGGGCCTGTCCAGCCAGATGCTGGTCAAGCTCGGCGAGAACGGCATCAAGACGCTCGACGACCTGGGCGACCTGGCGAACGACGAGCTGATCGAGATCCTGGGCGACGACGCGCCGAGCCCCGAGGACTGCGACCAGATCATCATGGCCGCGCGCGCCCACTGGTTCGACGACGAGCCGGCGCAGAGCGGCGCCGAGGCCGAACCCCAGGACGAGTCCCAGGACGAGCCGGCCGCCGCCGAGGACGGCGGCGCGGCGGCCTCGGAGGAGAAGGCGTAGGGGCCTTGGGCGTCGCCGGCCGGAGCGCGGCGATGAACGCACGGGCAGAGCCTCGGGGCCAGCGCCCGCCGGACGACGGCGGCGACGGGCCGCGCCGCGGGCCGCAGCGCCGCTGCATCGCCAGCGGCGAGGTCCGCGACAAGGCCGAGCTTCTGCGCTTCGTGGTCGGGCCCGACGGGTCGGTGGTGCCGGACCCCGGCGAGGAGCTGCCGGGTCGCGGTTTGTGGTTACGGCCCGAACCGGATATGATAGAAACGGCGCGCCGACGCCGGCTGTTCGCCCGTGCGGCGCGTGCGCCGGTCACCGTTCCGGACGATCTCTGCGACCGGGTGGCTGCGCTTCTGCGCCGCCGCTGCCTGGATCGGGTCGGACTGGCGCGCGCCGCCGGCGACGCGGTCGGCGGCTTCGAGAAGGTCCGCGCGCTGCTGCAACGGGGTGCCGCCGGGGTGCTGCTGCAGGCCGGCGACGCCGCACCGGACGGCCGGGGCAAGCTGCGCCGCCTGGCGCAGGCGGCGACGCCCGGTCTGCCGGTGCTGGACTGGTTCGGCGCCGACGAGCTGGGCCGGGCGCTGGGCCGCGACCGGCAGATCCACGTCGCGGTGCGCCGCGGCGGCCACGCCGAGCGGCTGTTGCGCGAAGCGGCGCGCCTGCGGGCCTTTGCGGCGGGCGGGGCCGGCCCGGCCGACACCGGCGACCCCGCCGACGACGGCGAACGTCATCCCGCGCCCGGCGCCGAACGTGCCGGGGCGGCGGATAGCGATACACACTTGGACGAGCGCGGCAACCGAGCGCCGGAGCGACATGACGACGAATAGCAACGATACTGGCGACGGCAAGAAGAAGCTGGGCCTCAAGAAGCCGGGCAAGCTCGAGCTGAGCAAGACGGTCGAGCAGGGCCAGGTGAAGCAGAGCTTCAGCCACGGCCGCTCCAAGCAGGTCGCGGTCGAGGTCAAGCGCAAGCGCACCTACCAGCGCGGCGAGAGCGGCCGCATGACCGAGGTTCGCGCCGACGAGCAGGACCAGGCCGAGCGCGCCTTCAAGCAGCAGCCCGACAGCGGCCGCGCCGAGCCGGCGCAGGAGGCGCAGACCGCGGCGGAGGTCGAGGCCGCGACGATCGAGCGCGACCAGCGGCCGACGCATCAGCTGACCGAGGGCGAGCGCCAGGCCCGCGTGCGGGCGCTGGAGCAGGCCGCGCGCGACAAGGAAGCGCGCGAGCGCCGCCGCCAGGAGGACGCCGAGCGCCGCCAGCGCGAGGCCGAGGAGGAGGCCAAGCGCCGCGAGGCCGAGGAGGAGCGCCGCAAGGCCGAGGAAGAGGCGCAGCGCCAGCTCGAGGCAGAGGAAGAGGAGCGCCGCAAGGAGAAGGAGGCCAAGGAGGCCGAGAAGCGCAAGGCCGAAGGCGGCCAGGAGACGCCGGCCGAGGCCGAGTCCGAGGCGCCGGCCGATGGCCCGGCCGCCGAGCAGCCGGCCGCGGAGCCCGCCGGCGACGACGCGGCGAAGAAGGACAAGGGCAAGGGCCGCAACGCCGACAGCGAGCTGGAAGAGGAGCTCGGCGGCCGCGTCAAGCGCAGCAAGCCCGGCGCCGCGGCGAAGCCGGCGGCCTCGCCCAAGCGCGGCGACGAGCGCCGCCGCGGCCGCCTGACGATCTCGCAGGCGCTGGAGGGCGGCGACGACAGCCGCGCCCGCTCGCAGGCGGCGCTGCGCCGCCAGCGCGCCCGTCAGAAGCAGCAGCAGAGCCAGCAGCCGCCCTCCAAGGTAGTCCGCGAGGTCGTCATTCCCGAGGCGATCACCGTCGGCGAGCTCGCCAACCGCATGGCCGAGCGCAGCGGCGACGTCATCAAGAAGCTGATGCAGCTCGGCACCATGGCGACGATCAACCAGTCGCTCGATCCCGACACCGCCGAGCTGGCGGTGCAGGAGTTCGGCCACACCCCGAAGCGGGTCGCCGACTCCGACGTCGAGGAGGGGCTGCACGGCGTCGAGGACAAGGAAGAAGATTTGCAGCCGCGCGCCCCGATCGTCACCGTCATGGGCCACGTCGACCACGGCAAGACCTCGCTGCTCGACGCCCTGCGCAAGACCGACGTGGTCGCCGGCGAGGCCGGCGGCATCACCCAGCACATCGGCGCCTACCAGGTGGTGGTCGAGAGCGGCTCGAAGATCACCTTCATCGACACGCCGGGCCACGCCGCCTTCACCGAGATGCGCTCGCGCGGCGCCAACGTCACCGACATCGTGATCCTGGTGGTGGCCGCCGACGACAGCGTGATGGACCAGACGGTGGAGGCGATCAATCACGCCCGCGCCGCCGGGGTGCCGGTGATCGTCGCGATCAACAAGTGCGACAAGCCGGACGCCAACCCGGACAAGGTGCGCCAGCAGCTGCTGAACTACGAGGTGATCACCGAGGAGATGGGCGGCGAGACGCTGGCCGTCGAAGTCTCGGCCACCAGTCGCACCGGCCTGGACAAGCTGGAAGAGGCGATCCTGCTGCAGTCCGAGCTGCTGGAGCTGAAGGCCAACCCGGACCGGCCCGGCGAAGGTGTGGTCGTCGAGGCCAAGCTGGAGAAGGGCCGCGGGCCGGTCGCCACGGTGCTGGTCAAGCGCGGCACGCTGAACCAGGGCGACGTGTTCGTCGCCGGCACCGAGTGGGGCCGCGTGCGCGCGCTGGTGGACGACCGCGGCAAGCAGGTCAAGTCCGCCGGCCCGTCCGAGCCGGTCGAGGTGCTGGGCCTGCAGGGCACGCCCAAGGCCGGCGACGAGGTGATCGCGGTGGAGAACGAGCAGAAGGCCCGCGAGATCTCCGACTACCGCCGCGACCGCGACCGCCAGAAGGAGATCGCCGCCTCCGGCCGCGGCTCGCTGGAGAGCATGCTGAGCCAGATCCGCGAGGGTCAGGCCAGCGAGCTACCGGTGGTGGTGAAGGCCGACGTGCAGGGCTCGCTGGAGGCGATCGTCAGCGCCCTGGAGAAGGCCGGCAACGAGGAGGTGAAGGCGCGGATCCTGCACGGCGGCGTCGGCGGCATCAACGAATCCGACGTCACCCTGGCCGGTGCGTCCAACGCCATCATCATCGCCTTCAACGTGCGCGCCAACGGCAAGGCCCGCGAGGTCGCCAAGCGCGACGGCGTCGACATCCGCTACTACTCGGTGATCTACAACGTCATCGACGACGTGAAGGCGGCGCTGCAGGGCATGCTGTCGCCGGAGGCGCGCGAGAACTTCATCGGCTACGCGGAAATCCGCCAGGTGTTCTCGATCACCAAGGTCGGCAAGGTGGCCGGCTGCCGCGTCACCGAGGGCGTGGTCCGCCGCGGCGCCGGCGTGCGCCTGCTGCGCGACAACACGGTGATCTACGAGGGCCACCTGAAGTCGCTGAAGCGCTTCAAGGACGAGGTCAAGGAAGTCAAGGACGGCTTCGAGTGCGGCATCGCCCTGGAGAACTGGAGCGATATCCAGGAGGGCGACGTGCTCGAGTGCTACGAGGTGCAGGAGATCCAGCGCCAGCTGTAGCGGCGCCGGATCTCGACGCGCCGATCTCAGGAAAGCGCGCCGCCGTGCCGTGAGCGGGCCCCGCCCGCCGCTGCACGGCGGCGCCTCGTTTCGGAGCCGGATCGAACAGATGGCACGGCGTCGGGCCAGCAAGGGCCCCAGCCAGCGCCAGCTTCGCGTGGGCGAGGAATTGCGTCACGCGCTCTCGCGCATCCTGTCCCGCGGGGAGCTGCGCGACCCGGAGCTGGCGGAGGCCAACATCACCGTCACCGAGGTGCGGATGTCGCCGGACCTGAAGGCGGCGACGGTCTTCGTCGTGCCGTTCGCCGACGGCACGCCGGAGGCGGTGGTCGCCGCGCTGAGCCGGGCGGCGCCGTACTTCCGCGGCCAGCTTGGCCGGGAGGTCGAGCTGCGCTACACCCCGCAGCTGCGCTTCGAGGCGGACCGCTCGTTCGACGAGGCGGCCCGGGTCGACGCGCTGCTGCGCCGGCCCAAGGTGCGCCAGGACCTGGATGCCGATCCCGACGCACCCGGCGGGCCGCTGGATGCGCCCGCCGACGGCTCGCGCGACCTCGACGACATGCACGACACCGACGATCCGGACGAACCCCGATGAGCGACAAGCGGCAAGCGAAGAAACCCAAGGGCATCCGGATCGACGGCTGGCTGGCGCTGGACAAGCCGCAGGGCATCACCAGCACCCAGGCCCTGAACCGGGTGAAGAAGGTGCTGACCCCGCGCAAAGTCGGCCACGGCGGCACGCTGGACCCGATGGCCAGCGGCCTGCTGCCGATCGCCATGGGCGAAGCGACCAAGACGGTTGCCTACACCATGGAGGGCACCAAGACCTACCGCTTCACCGTGCGCTGGGGCCAGGCGACCGACACCGACGACGCCGACGGCAATGTGACGGCGGACAGCGAGGTGCGCCCGGACGCCGAGGCGATCGCCGCCGCGCTGCCCGGCTTCACCGGCACCTTCCTGCAGACCCCGCCGGCCTATTCCGCCGTCAAGGTGCAGGGCCAGCGTGCCTACGACATCGCCCGCGACGGCGGCACGCCGGAGCTGGCGCCGCGCGAGGCGCGGGTCGACACGTTCGATCTGCTGCGCGTGGACGACGCCGACCACGCCACCTTCGAGTGCACCTGCGGCAAGGGCGTCTATATCCGAGCGCTGGCCCGCGACCTGGGCCGGCTGCTGGGCACCTACGGCCACCTGTCGGCGCTGCGCCGGACCCGGGTGGGCGGCTTCCAGGAACAACATATGATTTCCCTGGAAACACTGGAGGCGTTGGGGCATAGTCCCGGCGCTTTCGAGCACGTGCTTCCGGTCGAGACCGCGCTGGACGACATCCCGGCCCTGGCCTTGACCGACACCGAGGTGAACCGTCTGCGCAGCGGCCAAAGCGTGTCGCTGCTCAAGCGGTCCAATCTCGAGCGGCTGCGCGACCTGGAAAACGGCGACGTCGTCTGCGCCAAGACGATGGACGGCACGCCGGTCGCGCTGGCCCGTTTCGAGAGGGGCGACGTTCTCCCGGTGCGCGTACTGAACCTCTAAAGCCCCGTCCGCCGGGACCCGCCGCCTTGCAGTCGGCGTGGGGCCGGCGACACCATACAAGACGAAGAGGACACGGCTCACACGATGTCGATTACGACCGAGCGCAAGCAGGAGCTTGTGAAGGAGTTCGGTGCCAACGATACCGACACCGGCTCGCCCGAGGTGCAGGTTGCGATCCTGACCGAGCGGATCCAGAACCTCACCGACCACATGAAGCAGCACAAGCAGGACTTCCACTCCCGTCGGGGCCTGCTGGTCATGGTCGGCCAGCGCCGTCGGCTGCTGGATTACATGAAGCGGAAGGACAAGGCGCGATACAACGCCACGATCCAGAAGCTGGGCCTGCGCCGCTAACCGTGCGGCGACCGGGCGACACCATCCCGCCGATCCGTCTCCTGGGCGTCTGCCCCGGCCCGTCGCGGCCGGGCGGCGGCGTGGCGACATCGGCGCGCAGATGCGCGCGCCCGGCCGGCACGGTCCGATCATCCATCATCTTCACCGGGTACGCGCGGGCCGGCCGGCGCGCGTGGCCCGACCGCCGGGCCGACGTAAGCGGCGCCGTGCGCCGCCGCACGCCTTCGGGCAGCGTGGCGCGCGGCGCCGTTTGCGCGGGTCCGGCGACTGTACCCGGCCGGGTCAAACCGCAAAGGACCGAGTGAGATAGTCATGTTCGACGTACACCGTAAGGAAATCGACTGGGGCGGACGCCAGCTGGTGCTGGAAACCGGCCGCGTCGCCCGCCAGGCCGACGGCGCCGTGATGGCCCGCTACGGCGACACCGTGGTGCTGTGCACCGCGGTCGGCGACAAGACGCCGAAGCCGCACCTGCCGTTCTTCCCCCTGACCGTGAACTACCAGGAGAAGACCGCGGCCGCCGGCAAGATCCCGGGCGGCTTCTTCAAGCGCGAGGGCCGGCCCACCGAGAAGGAGACCCTGACCTCGCGCCTGATCGACCGGCCGATCCGGCCGCTGTTCGCGAAGAACTACAAGAACGAGACGCAGGTCATCTGCACCGTCCTCAGCCACGATCTGGAGAACGATCCCGACGTGGTGGCGATGGTCGGCGCCTCGGCCGCGCTGACGCTGTCCGGCATGCCCTTCATGGGCCCGATCGGCGCCTGCCGCGTCGGCTACCAGGACGGCGAGTACGTGCTGAACCCGCGCCAGCCGGACCTGGCGAACGGCGGGCTCGACCTGGTCGTCGCCGGCACCCAGGAAGGCGTGATGATGGTCGAGTCGGAGGCCAAGGAGCTGACCGAGGAGACCATGCTGGGCGCCGTCAACTTCGGCCACGAGCAGTACCAGAAGGTGATCGACGCGATCATCGAGCTGGCCGAGGAGTGCGCCAACGAGCCCTGGGACGTCGCCGAGGACCCGGGCGAGAAGAAGACGGTGCACGAGAAGCTGTCGGCGCAGATGTCCGACCGGCTGCGCGAGGCCTATCAGATCGTCGACAAGAAGGAGCGCCAGGAGGCGCTGGCGACGATCCGGGCAGAGGCGCTGGAGACCGTCGGCGAGGACAACGAGGTCGAGTACGCGATCGCGCCGAACGTGATCAAGGACCTCGAGCGCGACATCGTGCGCGGCAACATCCTGAAGACCGGCAAGCGCATCGACGGCCGCTCCACCGCCGACGTCCGGCAGATCCTGTCCGAGGTCGGCGTGCTGCCGCGCACCCACGGCTCGGCGCTGTTCACCCGCGGCGAGACCCAGGCGCTGGTCACCACCACGCTGGGCACCGGCCAGGATGAGCAGATCGTCGACGCGCTGGAGGGCGAGTACCGGCAGAACTTCATGCTGCACTACAACTTCCCGCCCTACTCGGTCGGCGAGACCGGCCGCATGCTCTCGCCGGGCCGGCGCGAGATCGGCCACGGCAAGCTGGCCTGGCGCGCCCTCAACCCGGTGATGCCGAACAAGGAGCAGTTCCCCTACACGGTGCGCGTGCTCTCCGAGATCACCGAGTCGAACGGCTCCTCCTCGATGGCCACCGTCTGCGGCTCCTCGCTGTCGATGATGGACGCCGGCGTGCCGCTGCCGCGTCCGGTGGCCGGCATCGCCATGGGCCTGATCAAGGAGGGCGACGACTTCTCCGTGCTCTCCGACATCATGGGCGACGAGGACCATCTGGGCGACATGGACTTCAAGGTCGCCGGCACCGAGACCGGCGTCACCTCGCTGCAGATGGACATCAAGATCACCAGCGTCACCGCGGAGATCATGCAGATCGCCCTGAACCAGGCGCGTGACGGCCGCCTGCACATCCTCAGCGAGATGAACCGGGCGATGAGCACGGCGCGCGAGGGCGTGTCCGCGCGGGCGCCGCAGATTACCGTGATCGAGGTGCCGAAGGACAAGATCCGCGACATCATCGGCACCGGCGGCAAGGTGATCCGCGAGATCTGCGAGGAGACCGGCGCCAAGATCGACATCGAGGACGACGGCACCGTCAAGGTCGCCGCCGTCAACGCCGACGCCGCGCAGGCCGCGATCGACTGGATCCGCTCGATCGTCGCCGAGCCGGAGGTCGGCGTGATCTACAACGGCAAGGTCGTGAAGACGGTCGACTTCGGCGCGTTCGTGAACTTCATGGGCCAGCGCGACGGCCTGGTGCACATCTCCGAGCTGGCGCCCGAGCGCGTCGGCAAGACCACCGACATCGTCAAGGAAGGCGATATGGTGAAGGTGAAGTGCATCGGCTTCGACGACCGGGGCAAGGTCAAGCTGTCGATGAAGCAGGTCGACCAGCAGACCGGCGCGGACCTGACCGAGAAGGCCGCCAGCTAACGCTGCGGCCGATATCGCTTGCTGAAGGGGCGGCTTTCCGCGGGTGCGGGAAGCCGCCCTTTTTGCTACAGCAGCCGCGCCGTGCCCCTTCTTCGCGCACAGGTCCACGCCATGCCCACCCGCTACGACCAGCCGCAGATCGTCGGCCACCGGGGCGCCGCCGCGCTGGCGCCGGAGAACACCCTGGCCGGGATTGAGGCGGCCGCCGCGGCCGGTTGCCGCGGCGTCGAGCTGGACGTGATGCTCAGCGCCGACGGCCAGGCGGTGCTGCACCACGACGTGTCGCTGCAGCGCTGCGCCGGCGTCCGGGGGCGGATCGACCGCACGCCGCAGGCGGCGCTGGCCGAACTCGACGTCGGCAGCCACTTCCACAAGCGCTTCCACGGCGAGCCGATCCCGACGCTGGCGCAGGCGCTGGCCAAGCTGCTGGACCTGGGCCTGAGCGCGAACCTGGAGATCAAGCCGGCGCCGGGGTTCGAGGCGGAGACCGCGGCCGAGACCGTGCGGCTGGCGCGTGAGCTCTGGCCGGCCGACGCGCCGCAGCTGCTGCTGTCGTCGTTCCAGCGCCGCAGCCTGCAACGGGTCGCCGAGCTGGCGCCGGAGCTGGTGCTGGATGGACTGGAGCGCGTCATGAGGCGCCGGGACCACGGGGGCTAGGTACACGCATGCGCTGGGTTTTCTATTCACTGCTGATCCTGAACCTGGTCTATCTGGTCTGGAGCCTGGTGGATCTGGGCGCGTCCTCGGTGGAGCCCGTGCAAAGCCACCAGACCCAGCCCAGTGCGCCACGCGAGCTTACTCTGCTGGAGGAAGCGCAGGGCGGCCAGCCGGCGGGTAACGGTTCTGCGGCTCCGGCGCAACGACAACGCCTGTGCCCCGTCGTCGGCCCTTTCGACACCCGGGGGGACGGCGAACAGGCCCTGGAAGTCCTGGCGGACGCCGGGTATCAGGGTCGGGTGCGTGATATCGAGGTGGCAAAGGAGCGCCTGCACTGGGTTTATATCCCGCCGCTGGACAGCCGCGAGCAGTCGCTTCGGACCCTGCGCGAACTGCAGTCGCGGGGCGTGGACAGCTTTGTGGTTAGTGAGGGCAAGGATCGCAACGCCATTTCGCTGGGCTATTTCAAGAGCGAGGATTCCGCCCGGGGGCTGCGCTCCAAGATGAATACGGCCGGCTATCCCGCTGAAATCCGTGAAACCGCCGAGCAAGTGACCGAGTACTGGGTCTATTTGGACAGCTCCAGCGTTGACGACGATGGCCAGGCCCTGCGCCGGTTTTTTCAATCCCGGCAAGGGCTGGAGGCGGACCACAGCAGCTGCAACGGCCCCACCCCCGAGATCGGACGTTGACGGGAATTGCAGCTCTGCCGGCGATTCATTACAATCCGCCGCCTCAAGGCAGAGTCGCGATGTTGTCCGGCACGCCTTGAGGCATGGCTGGCGTAGCTCAGTAGGTAGAGCAGCTGACTTGTAATCAGCCGGTCGGGGGTTCGACTCCTCTCGCCAGCTCCAGAGACAGCCCGGTCGGGGCAAGAACCTGCCAGGCCCACGAGTTTCATGGGAAACTTGTTGACATCCGTGGGGCGTAAAAAGAGAATATGGGCCCTTTTTCGGAGGCGTACCCAAGTGGCCAAAGGGATCAGACTGTAAATCTGACGCGTTACGCTTCGGAGGTTCGAATCCTCCCGCCTCCACCAGGCATGTTGAGGTCGGCCCGCGAACCCGACCTCCGAAGGCTAAAAAGGCCCTCCCAGTCACTGGCGGGAGGGTTCGAACCGATAAGAGGTTCGACGTGTCCGCCGAAGGCGGACCGAACAGCACCGCGAAGCGGTGCTGGCCCGAAGGGCGAGCGCGGGCAGGCGGAGTAACCAAAACCCTGTCTAGTGCGGGGTTTCGAGTGGCAGGCGAATCGGCGGGCATAGTTCAACGGTAGAACCTCAGCCTTCCAAGCTGATAATGCGGGTTCGATTCCCGCTGCCCGCTCCAGATGCGCTGGAGCGCGAAGAAGGTTGCGGGTGAGTTCAAGGCTCATGTAGCTCAGTCGGTAGAGCACATCCTTGGTAAGGATGAGGTCACCGGTTCAAGTCCGGTCATGAGCTCCAGCTTCCGGGTTGGCAGGTAGCTCCGGGGTGTCCTCCGGGCAAGCCGGAAAAAGTCGTTCGCGAGCAGCCGCCGTAAGGGCTGATTTTCGGCTGGTTGCACGGCGGGAACGTATAATCGAGCGAAGAGGTGTGAATCGTGGGAAAGGAAAAATTCGAGCGCAGTAAGCCGCATATTAACGTAGGCACGATTGGTCACGTGGACCACGGCAAGACGACGCTGACGGCGGCGATGACCAAGGTTTGTCATGAGACCTGGGGCACGGGCGAGTCGCGTGCGTTCGACCAGATTGACAACGCGCCGGAAGAGAAAGAGCGCGGTATCACGATTGCGACCTCTCACGTGGAATACGACTCGCCGAGCCGCCACTACGCGCACGTGGACTGCCCGGGGCACGCGGACTATGTGAAGAACATGATTACCGGCGCGGCGCAGATGGACGGCGCGATTCTGGTGGTTTCGGCCGCGGATGGACCCATGCCGCAGACGCGCGAGCACATTCTGCTGTCGCGCCAGGTGGGGGTTCCGTCGATTGTGGTCTATCTGAACAAGTCCGACATGGTCGACGACGAAGAGCTGCTTGAGCTCGTTGAGATGGAAGTACGCGAGTTGCTCAGCGAGTATGATTTCCCGGGCGACGACGCGCCGGTGATCAAGGGCTCGGCGCTGAAGGCGCTCGAGGGCGATACCAGCGAGATCGGCATTCCCTCGGTACAGAAGCTTGTCGAGAGCATGGACGAAGCGATTCCCGAGCCCGAGCGCCCGGTGGATCAGCCCTTTTTGATGCCCATCGAGGACGTGTTCTCGATCTCGGGCCGGGGCACCGTTGTGACCGGCCGTGTTGAGCGCGGTGTGCTCAAGGTGGGCGAAGAGATCGAGATTGTGGGCATTCGCGAGACGCAGAAGACCACCTGCACGGGCGTGGAAATGTTCCGCAAGCTGCTCGACGAGGGTCGCGCGGGCGAGAACATCGGCGTGCTGCTGCGCGGTACCAAGCGTGACGACGTTGAGCGCGGCCAGGTGCTGGCGAAGCCGGGTTCGATCACCCCGCACACCAAGTTCGAGGGCGAGGTCTATATCCTGAGCAAGGATGAAGGCGGCCGGCACACGCCGTTTTTCAACGGCTATCGCCCGCAGTTTTACTTCCGTACCACGGACGTGACCGGCAATGTGTCGCTGCCCGAGGGCACGGAGATGGTGATGCCGGGCGACAACGTGCAGATGAGCGTTGAGCTGATCCACGCCATCGCCATGGAAGAAGGGCTGCGTTTCGCGGTCCGCGAAGGCGGTCGCACCGTCGGCGCCGGCGTGGTGAGCAAGATTATCGAGTAAG
>ENA-ORDC01001691-ORDC01001691.1-marine-metagenome-genome-assembly--contig:-NODE-1691-length-15378-cov-3.502778_pt1 | contig 15378 bp, 13 predicted proteins | sample MGYA00237783_ERZ508515 | MGnify/ENA primary metagenome ERZ508515 (study PRJEB26186, sample SAMN06268792) | marine metagenome | isolation source: Eden Landing Ponds, San Francisco, CA, USA | place... | reverse complement strand
TGTCCGGAACGGTCGGCCAGCCGGTATAGCCAACGGTCTTGAGGATTTACCGCATGTCGCGAAAGCTCTAGGTATGCCCCCTTTGCGACGCAATGCGCGCGGCGGACCTTCGGACTAGCCGCGCCGGACAACCATGGCTCTGCACTACCCCGCTTCCACCGCGACGGGCACGGTCGGTGCGCCCGTGCGACGACGCCGCCGACGCACCTTCGGGCGCGAGCTCGTGGGCTGGGTCAGTCTACCGCTGGTGCTGTGGGCGCTGGTCTGGCTGTCGATCAACACCGGTCCGTGGAATCTCCACCTCGGCGCCCTCTCCGGGGGTCTGAGCGCGCTGGTGAACGGAGTGCGCGCGTCGTTCCCGCTGATGGCGCTGGCGGTGGCGCTGTTCGCCCTGCTCACGCGGGGCCGGCAGCATCGTCCGACGGCGGCGGAGGCGGGCTTTTGGCTCTACGCCACGGTCATGCTGATCGCCAGCCTCCAGGTGTCCGGTGGCGTATTCAATACCGCCTACTGGGCGTTCGCCTATCTGGGAGCCCTGGCTGTGGGTCAGTTGGGGCTGTCGTCACGCGAACCCCTGGAGTTCGCCCGCCGCCTGAACGTGCTGTCGTGGCTCGCCGTGACGTTGGCACTGGTTACGCTGCTGGTGGTCGCGCGCGAGGCGCTCTACGCGCAGGGGATGCTCTCCGGCTACGGCGTGGTCACTCGGATGGGCGACGTGAGCGGCATGCCGATGTCGCGCTCGTCGGGTCTGTCCCGGATGGCCGTCGTGCCCGCGGTCATTGCGCTCGTGGGCATCTTCTCGGCCCGTGGCGCCAAGCGGTTCGGCGCGATGGCGCTGCTCGCCGCGTCGTTTCTGGTGATCTGGATCATGCAGTCGCGCGGCTCGCTGTTCTCGTTCCTCGGGGCGTTCCTGTTCGTGCTGTTCATGCACGGGCGCACGTCGCGTCAGATCGGCTACGCGGTCTGCATCGGACTTCCGGCCCTCATCGCCGTCGGACTCATCCCCGAAAGTTTCCTGTCGGAAATTTGGAACCATGTGACCCGGAGCACCGGCGCTGAAGGTTTCACGACGATGTCGGGACGTTTCAATATCTGGAATGCAGCGTGGCGCGAGATCTCGAATTCTCCGATCATTGGGCATGGCGCACAGGCGGACCGCCGCCTGCTCAACGGCACGAACGCGCAGAACGCCGTGATCTACGCGGTGATGAACGCGGGCTTCCTGGGGGCGGCGGGATTCGTCCTCGCCACGCTTCTGACCTGGCTGGCGCTGGCGCGGCTGGTGCAGCGGCGCCACTGGATGGACCACGACGAGAACACGATGCTGATGATTACCGGCGCGATTGTCGTCTTCAGCACGCTGCGCAGCATTCCCGAGAACAACGCAGCAGTCTTCAGCATCGATTTGCTTTTACAATACGCCGCGATGATCTACATCGTCCTAATGGACCGTGAGGTTCGCCGGCGCCGGCGGGCGGCGCGGCGAGTGCGGAGACGGCGACCAGGCGAAGCCGGGGTCGCAATGGCGAGGGAACCGATTCGATGAGCGAGGACAAGCGGGCACTGGTGTGCGGCGCCGGAGGCTTCATTGGCAGCCATCTGGTGCGGCGGCTGCAGCGCGAGGGCTACTGGGTGCGCGGCGTCGACTTGAAGTGGCCCGAGTTCGCGCCGACCGACGCGGACGCCTTCGTCGTCGGCGACCTGCGCGACGCCGAGGTGTGCCGCGCGGCGGTCGCGGACGTAGACGAGGTGTATCAGCTGGCGGCCGACATGGGCGGCGCCGGCTTCGTCTTCACCGGCGACAACGACGCCGCGATCATGCACAACTCGGCGCTGATCAATCTGAACGTGCTGGAAGCCGTGCACCGGCGCTCGGCGCCGCCGAAGCTGCTCTACACCTCCTCCGCTTGCATCTATCCGGAGTTCAACCAGCTCGACCCGGACACCCCGAACTGCGCCGAGGAGTCCGCCTATCCGGCCGAGCCGGATAGCGAATACGGCTGGGAGAAGCTGTTCAGCGAGCGCCTCTACTTCGCGTTCGCGCGGAACTACGGCATGCCGGTCCGGGTCGCCCGGTTGCACAACGTGTTCGGGCCCGAGGGCACCTGGCGCGGCGGCCGCGAGAAGGCGCCGGCGGCGCTGTGCCGCAAGGTCGCCGAGGCCCGCGACGGGGGCGAGATCGAGATCTGGGGCGACGGCGAGCAGACGCGCTCCTTCCTGTACGTCGACGAGTGCCTGGACGGGCTGCGCCGGCTGATGCAGTCGGACTTCGCGGGCCCGGTCAACGTCGGCTCCGAGGAGATGGTGACGATCAACGAGCTCGCCCGCCTGATCATGGAGGTTGCCGGCAAGGACCTCGGCATCCGCCACATCGAGGGACCGCTGGGGGTGCGCGGGCGCACCTCCGACAACCGGCTGATCCGCGACAAGCTGGGCTGGGCGCCGCAGCGGCCGCTGCGCGAGGGGCTGGCGGTGACCTACCGCTGGGTCGCGGAGCAGGTCCACAGCTCGGCGCACGCGCCGGCCTGAGCGGTGGGTGCCACGGTCGAGATCGCCGGGCGGGCGCTGCCGTACGTGGACATCCTCGGCGCGCGGGTGCACGGCCCGACGCGCCCCCAGGCGGTCGACATCATCGAGCAGTGGATCCGCCGCAACGACGGTCGCGCCCGGATGGTCGTGGTGACCGGCTTCCACGGCCTGTGGGTGGGGCACCAGGACCCGGATTTCCGGCGCATCCTGAATGCGGCCGACCTGTTCGTACCCGACGGCATTGCGCCGGTGTGGCTGTCCAAGCTGCACGGCCGGCCGCTGCCCGGCAAGGTCGCCGGCCAGGAGCTGATGCAGGCGTTCCTGGAGCGCGCCGACCGCGCCGGCTACCGCAGCTTCTTCTACGGCGACACGCAAGCGACCCTGGACGCCTTGGACGCGCAGATCGGCCGGCGCTTCCCCGGCGCACGGACCGTTGGCATGGTCTCCCCGCCGTTCCGCGCGCTGACGGACGACGAAGAGACCGCCTACGTCGACCAGATCAACGCGGCCGCCCCGGACGTGCTCTGGGTCGGCCTCGGCCTGCCCAAGCAGGACCGCTGGATCGCCCGCAACCTGCACCGCCTGCAGGTGCCGGTCGCGATCGGGGTCGGCGCCGCCTTCCGGTTCCAGGCCGGCACAGCGAGCCGGGGCCCGAAGTGGCTGCGCGACGCCGGCTTCGAATGGGTCTGGCGCTTCGCGGCCAGCCCGGGGAAGCTGTGGCGGCGGGATCTGGTCGACGGGCCGCGGTTTGTGGTGGCGGCGTTGCGGGAGGCGTGGCGGGCGCGTCGTCGGGGTGCTGCCGAGCGGCGGGACCGCATGTAATGACAGCTGGCGGGCGCGAGGATCGGCAGGCACGGCTGGCCGGCCTGGGGCGGCATCTGGCGGCCTCCCGGCTCGTGCGGGGCGCGGGCGGCAGCGTCGCCATCGCCGGTGGCGAGAAGCTGCTGATGCTGGCGGCGTCAGTCGCACTGGCGCGGGTGCTGGGCCCCTCAGGCTTCGGGGCATACGCCTACGCGATCGCGGTGGCCGGCTTTCTGGCCATTCCAGCTCAGTTCGGCCTCCGCAATTTGCTGACGCGTGAGATCGCGGCAAATGCAGGCAGAGGTCGGTGGGACCTCGTTCATGGGCTCCTGCAGCGCAGCTGGCAACTCTCCCTTGTCACCACCGGTTCAGTGAGCGTGGTAACGCTGGCCGTCGTCTGGTTGGCACCGCTTGATTTGTCGGTCGAACTCAAGTGGGTCATGACGCTGGCGGTCGCCTTCCTGGGTGCGAACGTCTTCACGCAGCTTGCCGGTGCGGTGCTGATGGGCCTTCGGCAAGTGGTGCACGGGCAATGGCCCCGCGCGATCGGGCGACCTGCCCTGTTTCTGGCGGGCATCGGTCTCGTCGGGGTCGCGCGTGACGGTCATCTGACGGCGCTTGACGCCATGGCGCTGAACCTGATGGCGGGAATCTGCGTACTTGTGGTGACGGCCGAAATGGCGCGCCGAAGCTTGCGTCGGCACGCGCAGCCGGACGCGCCGGCCTTTGCGAACCGCGCCTGGCTCGCCAGTGCCATCCCGTTCGCCGTTCTCAGTGGTCTGACTCAGGCCAACGCCCAAATCGACGTTCTCATCCTCGGCGCGCTCACGGCGCCCGAGCAGGTCGGCCACTACCGGGTGGCCGCCGCCGGCGCCGCCCTGGTGCCGGTGGTCCACATGGCGATCAACCAAGCCATCGGGCCGTCGATCGCGCATCTGCATGCACGGGACGAGCCCGTGCGTATGGCTCGAATTGTCCGCGTCGCGGCGCTTAGCGGAGCGACTGCAGGCGCAGCGATCCTGGCGGTATTCGCGATCTGGGGCGAGGCGATCATCGGGTTCGTGTACGGCTTGGCCTATCAGGCGGCCTGGCCTCCTCTGCTCATTCTGTCCTGCGGGATGTTGGTGAACGCTGCCTTCGGACCGGCGGGCCTTGTGCTCAACATGACCGGTCACGAACGTGCCACTGCGTATGTGTTCGGTGCGGGCGCGGCAGCGAACGTCGTTTTGAATTTTCTGCTGATCCCGCGGTTCGGCATCCTCGGCGCGGCGTTGTCGACGGCAATCACCACGGCAACTGTAAGTGCGACATTTGCCGTGCTGCTGCGCCGACTTGTCGGCATCTCATTAATACCCGGCCGCGGCCGCGCTGTGGGCGCTGGAGGTTGGTCGTAGCGCAAATGCACGTGTTGCCTTTCCGTACGGTGTTCAGCCGGGTCCATCGGTGCAAATCTCGCCGGTACAGGTCTCGTGCTTTCGATACGAGAAAGTTGTGCTCCCTACAGCGAATTGGAATGAGAATGCACCTGGATGGGTTGGTTGGACGCTAGATGGTGAAGCGCCTCCTTTACAAATTCTACAAGATGCTGCCGAGTTCGGTACGGGGCCGCTGCTACAAACTGTTGATGGGCACCCAGGCGCGCCTGTGGCCGCCCGTGATGCGCACCTTCAACCTGTATTCGACGCGGACGTTGGCAGAGTCCAGCGGGGCTCCGATCGTCTCCTTGACCAGTTTCCCGCCGCGGTTGGATACAGCTTATCTCGCAGTCGAGAGCATGTTTCGCCAAACGCGGCGTCCTGCGGCCGTCTATCTGTGGCTGGACGCGGACGAGACCGGACCGCATCAGATCCCGGCCTCGCTGGAGCGGCTGCGCAAGCGCGGCCTCCGTATCCGGTGGGCCCCGTTCGGGCTAAAGTCCGCGAACAAGTTGGTGCACGCCTATGCTCTGCACGCTGACCGGCCGATCGTCACCATCGACGACGACTTCATCTACAAGCGAATCTGTATCGAACAATTGATGGCAGCCCACGCCCAAACCCCCGACAGCGTGATTTGCCACCGCGCGTGGTGGCTGCGTCTGCAGCAAGACGGTCACTTGGTTCGATACCAGGACATGTTCGCACAGGAGTTCGACGGCGTCGCGCCAAGCCATAACGTGTTCCCTACGGGCAGCGGCGCCGTGCTCTATCCGCCGCATGCGTTGGACGAGCGGGTCGGCGACCGCGACTTGTACTTCCAGCTTTGCCCGACCGCGGACGACGTTTGGTTCAAGGCCATGACGATGCTTAAAGGTGTACGCGCACGGCGCGTCAGTGCGAAGAACACAGAGGGCATTCCTCTACGCACGCGTGGGAGCGATCTCTGGTCGATCAACCAGTTGGCCAACGATCCCCAGCTCGACCGGACCTTCCGGCATTTTGGCTTGTACGAGCTGCTAGAGCCGGATTTTCCAAAGCGGCGCTGAGGCGGAAGGCCGAAAGCGCGTGGCCGAAGGTGGTCCTGGAGCTATACCATTTCACGAATTGACACCGACTGCGGGCGGGTATCAGCGGAGGACGCGCGGCCACGCGTGCTCGTCGCCCATCCGTGGCTTAAGGCCGGCGGCTCGGAGGCCCGCGCGCTGCACCTGTTGGATTCGCTACAGAATGACTTCCGGGTGACGCTCGTCACGCTCGCGCCGGTGGAGTGGGACCGGCTCAATCGGGCCTACGGGACGCAGGTCGATCCGGCTGCGGTCGAGGTTGCGCAGGCGCCGATGCCGGCGCTGCTCAGGCGGATAGCCGTCGGAGACGCGCTGCGGGGCGCATTCCTGCAGCGCTTGTGCCGGCGTCTGGGGCCGCGCTTCGACGTTCGCATCAGCGCCTACAATTTCGTCGACTTCGGGGCGCCCGCGTTGCAGTTCGTCGCCGATTTCTCCTGGCGTCAGGATTTCCGCGTTGCCCACGATCACACGTCAGGAGAGCTGCGCGGGCTGGCGACGCACGCCGGCCCGCTGTGGCGCGCCTATCGCCTGCTGGTCGAGCGCGTCGCCGGCGGGCGCGGCGATGCCTTGCCCCCCGATGCGGCGGATACCGTGATCGCCAACTCGCAGTGGACTGCGGGTCTGCTGAAGGATCTCGGCATCGACGCCAGGGTGATCTATCCGCCGGTGCAGGCGCTGCTTCCGCTCGCAGAAGAGGGGCCACGCAGTTCGGACTTCGTGATTCTGGGCCGTGTGTCCCCGGAAAAGCGGATCGAAACCGCGATCGAGATCGTCCACGGAGTTCGCGCACGCGGTCACGACGTACGCCTGCATGTCGTCGGTGCACTCGACGGGTCCGAGTACGCCCGCCGAATCCGAAAGCTTGGGGAGCGGTCAGGTCCTTGGGTGGTGTTGCACGGCGCCGTGTACGGGCCGGCGAAGGCGGAACTCCTTGCGGCGCACGGGTTCGGTTTACACGCCCGCCAGGGCGAGGCGTTCGGCATCGCGGTGGCGGAGATGGTGAAGCTCGGCCTGATCCCGTTCGTCCACAGCTTCGGCGCGCCCGCCGAGATCGTCGCCGAACCGCGGTTGGTCTACGACGACGTCGACACCGCCGTGGAGCAGATTGACACGGTGCTCCGCGATCTGGCGCTGCAGGAGCGATTGCGCCAGCACCTAGCGCAACGCGCCGACCTGTTCTCGGCCAAGCGGTTCGTGGCTGAGGTCCGGCAGTTGCTCCAGGCCGGTCTCTGATTGACGCGCAGTCAGGTCGAGCCTGCAGGCTCGTCGGTCCGGCCTGCGCCGGCGTCTGCGGTTGTGCTGTCGACGACTGCACCGACGATCCCGGGCCAGCCGAACTTGGACCGCATCAGTTCCGCTGCCGATGGCGCAATGGCATCGCCCGCTTCGGCGCGCCTCAGCCACGCGCCGAGGGCGTCGGCGAACGCCCCGGCGCTGCGGGCCAGGGTGACGTCGCCGGGGCGCAGCGGCAGGCCCTCGACGCCCTTCGGCGTCGCCACCACCGGCACCCCGACGGCGAGCGCCTCCAGCACCTTCAGCCGGGTGCCGGAGCCGGAGAAGATCGGTGCGGCGCACACCGCAGCGGCGGCGATCGTCGCTGGCAGCTGTTCGGCGGGTAGCAGGCCGGGATTGACCAGCCACGGTCGTTTGTAGGGCAGCGTGCCGCCGATCACCAGCAGCTGTGCCTGCGGATGTCGCTCATGCACCGCGGGAAACACCTCCTGCACTAGGAAGTCGAGCGCTTCCCGGTTGGGCCGGTAGGCGTAGGCGCCCATGTACAGCACCACTTGGTGGCCGAGCCCCAGGCGTTGGCGCGCCGCCGCCACATTGGCCGTCGACGCCGAGGTCAGCCAGCCGACGTCGACGCCGTTGGGCAGCAGGTCCGCGTCGATCCCGTAGAGCCGGCGAAGCACCCGTCGGTCGCGCTGAGACACCGCGGTCACCCGGTCGGCGGTCCGCACGATCGCGCGCTCGCAAAGCCAGGTGATCGCCGCCACCGCCCGGCTGTGCTTCTGTTTGCGCAGCTCGTATTCGACGTTGTGCGCGTGGTAGAGCGTCTGTGCATGCGGCATCTCGCGGCGCAGCCGACGCAGCAACAGCGACAGATAGGCCGCCCAGGAGGCGCCCTCCAGCACCAGCAGATCGGCTTGCTGCGCTTTCGCCTCGCGGCACATGCCGGCGATCAGCCGCGGCATGCCGATCAGCTTGCCGAAGCGCCCGGCGCGCGGCTCCGGAATCGTCACGACCTCGAAGTCCCCGTCCTCGGGCCGGGCTCGGGTTGCCGAGGGGCCCATTTGCAGCAGCACGCGCCGCCCCGGCCAATGCCGGGCAACTTGGTAGGAGACCCAAGACGCACCGCCCGACGGGGGGAAGGCGGTGTAGAAGCAGAAGAAGACCGTCGTCCTAGGGGGCGCCATGATGCCGTTTCCGTGATGTCGTCCAGAGGGCGGATGTCAGAAACGTCGGCCAACCGAGGGACGGCGGCTAGCAGGCAAGCGCCTTCCCATAGACCTCCGCGATGTCGCGGCGCTTGGCGTCCGGCATGAAGTGGCTGGCTCGGCGCAATGCAGCTTCCCCCATGGCGTGACGCTTGGGTTCGTCGGCTGACAGCATCGTAACTGAGTCTGAAAATCCGCTTTCCAAGGCTTGCCGGTTTGCCGGCGGGATTGTGATGCCGCAATCCGGGGTCACGACGTCCCGGAAGCCGCAGAGATCGGGACAAACCACTGGAATGCCCTGCGCGATGGCTTCCAACAGGACGGTGGACGTCAGGTCCTTGAGGCTGGTGATGACGAACAGGTGCGCCGTGCCGAGATGGGCGAGGAACTCCGCTCTCGGCAGCGCACCGTGCCAGGTGCAGCGGTCCTGCAGTCCCAGCTGACGCGCTTTTCGTCGCCAGCGACCGGTCATCGGCCCATCGCCGAAGATCTCCAGTCGCCACGGAACGTTCGCCTCGAGCCGGGAAAGGGCGCGCAGCAGCAGCGGCAGCGCCTTCGCCGGTTGATGCCGGCCCGCCCAGGCGATGCGCAGCGGCTCGCCCGGCGCGCGCTTGGCGGGCTGGTGCGCTGCCGGCTCCGGCGGGGTCACCTCGGTGATCACTGTCGGCGACATCCCCCAGTTCCGCCGCATCTCCTCGGCCATGCCGGAGGTCGCCGCGATCAGGCCGGGGCCGGCAGCATGCGCTGCGGTCCGGGGGGAGCGGAGCAAGGCTTTCTGCACGGAATTGACCATATTGCGGCCAGCGAATTCCGCAGCGCCGACCAGTCCGAGCTCCGGCAGCAAGCGCCAGGGTACGTTTTCCAGGCCGCCAACCGGCCCCCAGACGAAAGGTAGGCCGAGCCTCCACAGCCGTCCCGGAAACCGGAAGCCGACGTAGGTCAACTGGTGCACGAGGTCGAACCGGGTCCGGCGGACCAGCCTCTGCGCCAGCCGGTGGGCATCGCGCTGCCAGGCTACGTAGGCGAAGTGCATCAATGGCTTCGCCGGCGAGTCTTCGATCCAGCGCCAAACCGCGCTGCGCTCGGTAAAATGCCAGGGCCGCCGCGGCACCGGGACCACCTCGACACGGCCGGCGATCTCCGGGCGCCGCGCGACTTCGGCCACGATCCGCGCCTCGTTGTCGGCTTCGGTGATCAGCCAGACCTCGTGGTCCTGCGCGATCAGCCGCACCCAGTCCCAGCCGACGCCGTGTTCCGAGCCGCGTACCGGATCGCACGCGTAGGCGCAGACCAATATCCGCAACGCTTGGACGGGCGGCTCATCCGCGGCGCTCATCTGGTCTCCGGCCTGCATGGAGCCGATACTTTGCCGGGAGGCCCCCATGAGCGATCGAGGTTAGGCGTCTTGCTTGCGGAAATAGCTTTCCAGCACGTTGCCGCCATCCCAGGCGTCGGCGAGTGCGAAAAAGCCTTTGAGGCCGACCACGGCGGCTGTGCCCACCACGGCACCGCCGAAGCGCCTGCGGACGCGGTGGTCGTCGAACCATGTCACCGTCTCGCTGTGAACCTCGTTCAGTGCATGAGAACGGACGAGATGGCGCAAACCGTTCCTGGTAAAGCAGTTGAGATGGTAGGGTGGCGAGATGAAGAAGTCCCGCTTGCCGAGCAGACGCGACATCCAGCTGCGGAAATGCGGTACACAGACGGCAAGAATGCCGCCGGGCTTCAGGACCGTGGCAAGGTGCTCCACCGTCGTGTCGGGCTGCGGGAGATGCTCCAGCACGTGACTGATCAGGACGACATCGTAGGTGCGGGCATGGTTACTTGCGAACGAGGCATCGAAGAACGTGTTTTGCGGCGCAAACCCGTTCCGCCTGGTAAACGTTCGCGTTCTCTTGGCATCAGGTTCGATCGCGGTGACACGGAACCCAGCCTTGAGCGCCGTGTAACTGTATTCCCCATTGCCGGCGCCGACATCCAGGAATTCCCGTCCATTCGCCAAGCGCCAGCAGTGTCTCGCGACCTGGTAGGCATCCGTGTGATCGGTACCTAGATCGGCCGACTCGCACGATTGGGACGCGTCGTCCGCAACGGTGAGTTCACCGGTATAGAGCGCATTGAGCCGATTGGCGGAGGGCCGGGGGATAACGAAAGCGGACTTGCAGTCGCGGCACGAGCGGATTGGAAACGCTTCACCCTCAATGGTCTTGTCGAACCAGAACCGACTCTGGCCACCGCAAGCGGGGCACGGCGCCTGATCCGCAGGCAGGTCTTTCGCTGTCGGCATGCGTTGCGTAGCCCCCTCAGTGCGGCAATCGTAGTCTACGGCCTGTGAGCGCTTCAAGAACGGTTGGCGCTTGCGCTGGCTTAGAACGCGTTTGCGACACCGGGGCGATGGCGCTACCGATTGAGGGTCCCAAGACCCGGCTCTTGTGTCGGTCTATCCACATCGTTGCGAAGCTGGCGGCGCGCCACAGTGTTCCCGAATTCGCCAAATCCAGCGGACGCGAATGACTGGTCCCGCGCGGGTCACGGGGCGCTACATGCGGCCTTGGGCGCGAGGCGAGGGCGCCTGCTGTTCGGCGCCGTCCTCGTTCTCCTGCTACTGGCCCCGATCCCCTTCGGCAGCGTACGGAGCTGGGCCTGGGCGCTGGAGTTGGCGGTGGTGTGCGGCCTGCTGGCTTGCTTGGCGCTGAGCCCGAAGGGGCTGCATGCGTTGCGCCCGTATCGCGGCCCGCTGTTGCTGCTCGCCGGCGTTCTCTCCGCCGCAGTAGGCGTTTCCCTGCTGCCGCCCATGTCGGAGGCGAGTGCGGCGGCCTGGCGGCTGCTCGACGGCACCGCCGTGGGCGCGGTCCGTCCGGTTCAGTCCGTGACGCCGTTCGCCAGCCTCGACCATGTGGCGCGGATCGGGCTTTACGCGGCCACCTTCGCGGTCGCCGTATGCCTGCTGACCGGGGAGCGCCGATGCCGCCGCCTTGTCACGGTGGTGTTCGCCACCGGACTGGCGGTCGCCGTCTACGGGCTGTACGAGCACGCGCGCGGGAATCAGGAGATCCTCTGGTACGCGCGGGAGTACAGGAATACCGCCGGGCCCTTCGTCAGCCGGAACCACTTCGCCCACTTCGTCGGGCTGGCCATGCTGTGCGGCGTGTTCCTGATCGACCAGCACTTGAGGCGTCTGCTGCGGCGCGCCAGCGGCAGCGTGTACGCGGCGCTCGCCGACCCGGCCGTGCTCGCGATCGGGACGGCCGCGGCGGGCGTCGTGGTCCTGTGCGTGGCGCTGTTCCTGAGCTCGTCTCGGGCGGCGACGGTGATCGCGTTGGGCGCCCTCGCGTTCTACATCGTCGCCCGGCGGCCGTGGCGACGCAGCGGACGCTGGGGCATGGCGCTGCTGGCCGCCGGGATCGCGATCCCGCCGATCTATGCGGCCGTGGTGTCGGTCGGGGCGCGCGGCGTCGTCTGGGGCCGCTTTGCCGACCTGCTCCAGCACGGCGGCGTGCGCGGCGAGCTCTACGCGACCACGCTCGGGCTGATCCGCGACAACTGGCTGCTCGGCACCGGACTGGGCAGCTTCCGCGACGTCTTCCAGCAGGCCCGCGGCCCCGACCTCGCGGACTTTTCGCTCGCCGCGGCGCACGCCCACAACGAGTACCTGGAAATGGCGCTCGAGCTCGGGGTGCCGCTGGCGCTGCTGTACTTCGGCGCGATCGCCTGGCTGCTGACGGGCCTGGTGCGCGGGGTTCGGCAGGGCGAGCGCTACGCCTGTCTCGGCGCCGCCGTCACGGCGTTGGTGGCCCTGCACGCCCTAGTCGAGTTTCCCACTCAGCTGCCGGCGATCTCGATCACGCTTGCGGCGCTGGTCGCGGCCTGCTTGCAGGGCTCCGCCATCCGGCTCCATCGACGGCGCCATCGGCACGCGGCCGGCGACGATGCACGGCCGCAGCAGGCCGAGGCGGCCGCGCGAGAACGCTACGATGCGGGCGTGGAGGGACCGACACAGCCTTCCGCGGACCGGCGCTGAAAGGCGGCCGCGAGGCGGCAGCGCGCCAGCGGGTCGCCGGTCAGCAAATCCAGCGCCAGGCGCCGCTGTGCCGAGCCGGCGGCGAGCTCACCGGCCAGCAGCCGCGGTGCGGCGCGGGCCAGCACGGCCAGGTGGCGGCGGCTGGTGGCGCGCTGGTCGTCCGGCAGCAGCGGCCAGATGCGCAGCGCGATCGCGGCTCGCGTCGCCATCAGCGTCTGCACGTTCGGCCACACCTGATGCGCCCGCCGGAACGCGGTGAAGAACGTCTCGGTCGGGCCCGAGCGCCGCAGCAGCGCCGCGCTGAGCCGCACCCAGGACGGCCCGTGCAGCGGCGCCTTGGCGAGCGCGCGGCGGTGCGCCGCGATCGCGGCGTCCAGGTCGTCGGCGCGGGCGCTGCCGGTCGGCGCGGCGCGAAGGGCGCGGCCGTACGTCAGCTGCCCCAGGGTGCGCCATTGCCGCGGGTGGCCGTACCAGCCGGCGACGCCGGCGTACGCGTCGACCGCGCGGTCGAGCCGGGTCGGCTCGACCTGCCCGCCGTCCGGCAACTCGCGCGCGACCGAGGCGTAGGGAGCCAGCTGCACCGCCGCGACGAAGCGCACCGAGCCGAACGCCAGTCCAGCGAGCGCCACCGTTAGCACCACTGCACGCAGGCCGACGCCGGCGCGCTCTGCCGCTGCGCGGGCCTGCGCCGCCGTCCCCCGCTGTCGGCCATTCGCCGCTTTCCGGCCGCCGCTCTCCGGCTCGGACATCGTCGGCTAGAAGAATCGCCGGTCGACGCGGATCGTGTCGCCGGGCAGCACGCGCGCGTCCTGTCCCGCCCCCAGTTTGACTGAGCCGTCGTCGGTTTCGCGGGTGATCGTCACCTCCGAGGTGACGGCGCGCCGGGTGAAGCCGCCGGCCAGCGCAACGGCCTGCTGGACCGTCATGCCCGGCTGGTAGGGGTAGCCGCCGGGCGACCCCACCTCGCCCAGAATATAAAAGGGCCGGTAGTTCAGCACCTCCACCGTGACCCGCGGGTCGACCAGGTAGCTGGCGTCCAGCTGCTGGGCCAGGTGGGTCTTGAGCTGCTCGACGCTCTTGCCCGCCGCATCGACCGGGCCGAGCAGCGGGAAGGTGATGGTCCCGTCGGCGTCGATCTCGAACTCGCCGGAGACGTCTGGATGGCCAAACACGCTGACCCGCAAGCGGTCGCCGGTGGCCAGGCTGTAGGTCGTCGGGACGTCCGCGGACTCGATCGGCTTGAGGTCCTCGCCGCCGCCGGCACAGCCGGCCAGCGTGACGACCATGAGTGCACTCAGAACGATCCGCCTGATCCAGCTCGTCATGTCTGCCTGCCGCCTATGGTCGGGAAGGATACGGGGGTCAATACTGCAGCCGCAGCGAGAGGAACACGGTGTTGGCGTCGAAGCTCTCGCCGTCCTCGGTCGAGCTCAGGGTTGTGTACTGGTAGCTGGTGCGCCAGGTGGCGTACTCGTTCATCAGGTAGAGCAGTCCGATCTCGCCGCCGATCAGGTCGTCCGTGCGGTCGATGCCCTCGAACTCGTCCCGGCGCAAGTGCAGGCCGCTGGTGAACAGCACGTCGTACAGGATTTCGTAGTCGAGGCCGAGGCTCAGCTCCGTCCGGGTGAGACTGGAGGCGTCGAGCTGGTTGGTCTGCTCGACGCCGCGCTCGCCGCTGGCGGTGACCGTCATCAGGTCGGTCGGGTTCCAGGTCATGTCGATCCCCGCCGAGATCCCGCTCACCGCGTCGAAGCGCTGATCCGCGAAGGTCTCGCGGTAGTAGCCGACGCGCGCTTCCAGGAAGGTCAGGTCGGTCACGTCGTACTGAACGCCGACGGAGACGTCGAAGCCCTGGGAATCGCGCTCGAAGCCGGCGCTGTCGACCGCCTGGTCGTAGCGGGTGAAGCGGTAGCTCGGCTCGACGAAGGCGGTCCAGGTCTCGCGGTACTCGTAGCCGGCGCGCCCGCTGACCTCGTATCGCATGCGGTCGCGGTCGTCGTTCTCGATCGGGCCGTTGTCCTGGAAGTCCAGCCGGACCGCACTGGTGCGCAGGCGGAACACGAAGTCGGTGGGGCGGTAGTTGATCGCCGCTTCGCCGCTGGTCTCGTAAAAGGTGTTGACGTTCGACACGCCTTGCGGCGATTCCGGTTCGTCCCGCGATTCGCTGGCACGCGACCAGCCGAGTTCCGCCGAGGCGAACAGGTCCTCACGGATATCGAGCCGGCCGTCAGCTCCGAGCCCTACGTCCTCGGTGTCGTTCCGGGCCTCTTCCGAGTGGCGGACCAGCTGGCCGCTGGCGCGCAGGTTGAGGGCGTGGTTCGCCCAGTCGGATTGCAGCGTGACCTGCGGGGAGATCCGCGTGAACAGATCACCGCGCGCGTCGTCCTCCGTCCGGAACACGTTGTCGGTGTAGCCGGCGCCGACGACGATCGAGGGGCAGACCAGGAAATTCTGTCCGGTGCCGCCTTCAAACCACAGGTCGGTAGGGACGCACAGCGCGTCGAACTCCGGGCGCGAGCGTTCCAGCACGCCGGCGGTGGTCCGATCGCCGCTGCTCTGTGCCAACACGGTGGGCACCGGGGGCGCCGCCATGGCACAGGCCAGTCCAAGCAGCGCAGCTCTGCCCAGCCTGGACGATCCACGGACTGGCTCCGCCGATCGGACTCTGGCGTATCCGCCCTTCAGTGCTTGAACCCTCCGCACGTCGTTTTCGGCCGCCGCCGCAGCGTGCCGCGGCCGTCGGCCCGGTGTGCGACGCGGCCCGCGTCGCGCCGTGGGACCCGGACCGGCACCCGCGCCTAGCCTGACGTTCGAGCTTTTGGAACCGTGGTGCCCCCGCGCCCGGACCTTTGAACGGACAATAACAGATTCCGATTTAACAGGACTACAAAAGTTCCTGTGATACAGCAGAAAACACTCAGATGGTTTGAAGCAAAGAACGGGTTCGCCCAGTAGTAGATCGCCTGGGCGTACCATCACGCCTGCGCCGTTCGACGGAGCGCGGCACACCCGAGGCGGCCGCTTCGACGAACCGTTACTAGAGCGCTCAGCCGCCCGCCTGCCCGGCGATCGGCGGCATCGCGGCCAGCGCGGCTTGCTTGGTCGAT
>ENA-ORDC01001690-ORDC01001690.1-marine-metagenome-genome-assembly--contig:-NODE-1690-length-15378-cov-4.746487_pt1 | contig 15378 bp, 16 predicted proteins | sample MGYA00237783_ERZ508515 | MGnify/ENA primary metagenome ERZ508515 (study PRJEB26186, sample SAMN06268792) | marine metagenome | isolation source: Eden Landing Ponds, San Francisco, CA, USA | place... | reverse complement strand
CCCGCCAGTATCAACACCACCGGCGCGGCGGGCGACGACGACGAGGAGATGAGGATCAGCGCAAAGAGCAGGTCGTTCCAGATCTGGGTGAACTGGTAGATCAGCACGACCGCGAACATCGGCGTCGACAGCGGCAGGACGATCCGCCGGTAGACGCCCCGTATCGACGCGCCGTCCAGCCGCGCGGACTCGATCATCTCCTCGCTCATGTTCTTGTAGTACGACCGGAACAGCACCGTGCAGATCGGGATCCCGTAGGCGACGTGGGTAATGATCATCTCGATGGTGCCGGCGTAGTCGCTGTCGATCCCCAACTGCCAGACGAACCCGAGCAGGTCCGACAGGTTGAGGATCGTCGCCCAGAACTGCGACAGCGGCACGAGCACCGCCTGCAGCGGGATGAAGATGCCCGCCACGAACAGCGCCAGCACCGGCGCTTTGTACTTCTCTTTCCAGGTCGCCTGAGTCAGCCCGTAGGCGGCGAGGCTCCCGGCGAACGCCGAGATGACCGTCGCCGGCACGGCGTACAGCGCGCTGTTGACCAGCCCGCGGCTCAACGCGTCGAAGGCCGTCTGCCACTTCTGGGTGGTGAAGTACTCGGCCGGCGGGGGCAGGTACGGTAGCGTCTCGCTGACGCCCGTCGGGCTCGTCTTGATCGAGGTCACGAGTCCCGACTCGATCGGGACCATGTAGACGGCCAACAGGCCCACGAGCGTCCCGTAGAGGGCGACACGCGAGAGGTCGACCCGGTCGCGGAGCCCGGGCGAGGCGTCGGCCGGCGCGTCCGGTTCGTGGTCGGTCGCTCCGTTCGCCCCCGCCGAGTCGTCGTCGGTCGTCGATGCGGTGTCGCTCACAGGTGCCCCCTCCGGTACTCGTAGACGAGGTACGGGCCGATGATCGCCAGCGCGAGGGCGAACAGGATGATCGCGATCGCGGCGCCGTAGGCCCAGTTCAGGTTGCCGTAGGACTCCCGTACCATCTTGGTGGCGAGGATGTCCGCGCCGTTGGGCGGGCGGTAGCCCGACACCAGCGAGTACAGGAAGTCGAAGGCCTTCAGCGCGAACACCATCAACACGACCGCCGCGGAGATGGTCGCGCCTTTCAGCTGCGGGACGATCACTCGCCAGTACATCTTCAGCGTCGAGGCGCCGTCGACCTGTGCGGCCTCGTAGTGTTCGGTCGGTATCGCGCGCAGCCCGGCGAGATAGACCACCATCGCGTAGCCGGAGAACTGCCACATCAGCGCGAAGATAATCGCCCAGAGGACGATGGTCTGATCGCCGAGCCAGCTAATCGGGCCGAGCCCGAAGACGCCGATGACGCGGTTGGCAATCCCGTTGTTGAAGTTGTAAATCCACAGCCAGAACTGAGCCGTCACGACGAACGAGAGGCTCATCGGCAGTAGATAGATCGTCCGGAACGAGTTCTCGAACCGGATTCCGCGGTCGATCAGAATCGCCAGTATGAGGCCGACCGCGAGCGTCCCTGCGGTGAACGCGACGAGTAGGATGAACGTGTTGACCGCGGCGTCGACGAACCCCGAGTCCGCGAGCGCCCGCGTGTACATCTCGAAGTCGAGGTTCGAGTAGTCCGGCGCGTTCGCGAACCGCTGGTAATCGGTCAGCGAGATGAGGAAGTTCCAGATGACCGCGCCGTAGACGAAAAGCCCCATCAGCAGGAACGGCGGGACCCAGAAGATCGACGATTCGAGGAAGTCGCTCCCGAGCCGACCGTCTATCCCCGCGGCGAGACGGCCCAAGACGCCCGATTCGGCCCCCGAATTCCGGGAGTCCTCGCTCACGACGCCACCGTCGGTACGGACCGTGTCGCGCCCGGCTTCGTCACCGTCGTCGACCCGCTGGTCGTCGCCAGCGCTGAGGTTGATCGCACGGCGCACTCGTTGATAAAAATCTGACATTTCTCGGGGTTCAGTTCGAGACCGCGTCCAGGAACCCCTGCGTCGCGGCATCGACGTTGTACGGCCCGGTGAACTCCGAGGAGATGACTTCGTTGAGCGCCGTCATCGTCTCGGAGGGGACACCGAGTCCGTGCTGGAGATTCGGCGGACGGTACTCCGCGTTGGCGAAGTCCTCGGCGGTCTCCTGGAGGTACGGTCCGAACTCCTCCATGTCCACGTCGGTCCGCGTCGGGATCGAGCCCTTGTACTGGTTGAACGCGATCTGCGCCTCGGGACTGCCGACGAACGCCGACCAGGTCTTCGACGCCTCCGGCGTCGGGTTGTCCGCCGGGTAGAGGAACGAGTCCATGTGGAGCGTGTACATCCCCTCCGTGCCGGGGAACGTCTTGAAGCCCCAGTCGTCGTTGTAGTCGAAGTTCTCGGCGTTCCGGAACGCGCCGGCCGCCCAGTTACCCTGGTGGATGAACGCGGCGTTGCCGTTGATGATGTTCTGGTTCGACGAGGTGAGGTTGAGCGAGGCCGCGTCGTCGGAGATGTAGTTTTCGAGCATCTCGGCGGTCGTCTCGAAGGCCGAACGAACCGCGCTCTCGGAGCCCTCACCGTTGAGGAAGTCCATGTACGGCTGGTAGCCGTTCACGCCGAGCATCACGGCACCCCACAGCTGTGTCGTCGTCCACGTGCCGGACATCGCGTGGGTCATCGGAACCGCGTCGGTCTCGCTTTGCACCGTCTCGAACGCGTCGATGAGCGCCGAGGGGCTGTTCAGAGACTCGACGTCGATGCCGGCCTCGTCGACGACCGAGACGTTGTAGAACAGGCAGTTCAAGCGGTGGGAACCCAGCGGGACGGCCCGGTAGCTACCGCCCTGCTGGTGGAATTCGACCGCCTCGTCGATCATCACTTCCTCGAAGTTGTTCTCCTCCCAGACGTCGTCGACGCTTCCGAGGACGCCCTCGTAGCGGAGGAGGTTCGGGCCCGGCCAGTTGGCGAACGAACCCGGCGGGTCGTCGCTCTGGAGTCGGTTCGCCACGACCGCGTCGAGGTTCTGATTCCCGCCGCCGCCGATGGGGCTCATGTCGAGGCCGACGTCGGGATAGGCCTCGTTGAACGCCTCTTCGAGCGCGTCGGCCGCCGCGGCGCCGTCGCCGCCGGTCCAGCCGTGGAGCACCTCGACCGGGGCGCTACTACCGCCGTCACCGCCGTCGCCACCCGCTTCAGTAGTACCGCCGTCGCCACCCGCTTCAGTAGTACCGCCGTCGCCGCCCCCGGAACCGTCGCCGGAACCGCCGCCGCCGGAACAGCCGGCGAGCCCCATCGTCGCGAGCGCTCCCGCGCCGGCGACGTACTGACGCCGACTGAGTCGACTATCATCAGACTGGCTATCGCGTGACATGCATAAAAAATATCGAACCCATCATACTTAACGATTGATATTCATTTACTCGGGATAATAGTAAAAATTCTCAGATGGAGCTACTCATCTGAATCCCGGGGGTAGACGCCCGTGAAAGCCAGTTATCGCGTCCAGGACGCAATCACCGTTTCCCGCTGTGTGGCTCGTCGTCGCCATCAACGACGAACGCTGAGCAGTTGGAAGCGTGGCGTGGGCGGGAAACGAGATGGAAACTGTGAGAACGGCAGTCGCGTCAGTTCGGGTCGGGTGCGGCGTAGAACATCCCCTCCGCGCCCCGCTCGGCGAGACCCCTCGTCGCCTCGAAGCCGAGGCCACTGTTCGCCGCCGTTAGATGGCCGACCCGATGTGCGGAGACGCACCGAATACCGTCTCGGTGATGTCTGTAGAATCGTTGTGTTCAAACATGCCCGTATATACGCGACAAAACAGCATGAGGAGTGTGCTAACCAGTTATCCCAGTTATCTTTTCTTGGGTGTTGCGGCCGACGGCGACGCACCACTGACATACGGAGAGCGTGCACCTCTCACGACGCGGTGTGCAGTCCGAAATCGGGGGAGAAAGCCGTGTCGTCCGCTGTAAACGGCTCGGAGTCGTAACGGGACCGTATGGGCCCCATGGGTTTTGATATATCGGTCGCTCGACCGGCAGACGTAGCCCGGAAACGTGTACCTAAACATTCTTATAGGTCGTCCGGAATGAAGTCTTGACGGCGGCGCATGCGCTGGCGAGACGAAGCACGGTCGTAGTGCTTCTCCAGAACCGTCTCGCTCACGTCTCCTCGGTCCGACAGCACCTCCCGAGGAGTACCGGCATCACGATACGCAGTAATCGAGCCAGCACGGAACGGGTGCGACGAAACCGAGAACGGACACTTACTCGCGTGCTCGATGTACGTCGCGTCGCACTCCTCGATAACCCGGTTATCCGGGCATCCCTCGCCAATCGCGCACGGTCGCGTCCACTTGTAGCACCACATCCGAATCGTCGTCGTCGACGGCCGGCCGTGGGTCGTCGTAATCAGCGGAGCCCGACCGTGTTCGTCCGTCACCCGGTCGCGGTGCGGGCCGTCGATGTACTCCTCGACGACCTTCGCAACGCGCGGCTTCAGCGACACGTCGCGTTCACCGTGCGACCCGTTCTTCAGGCCAGTCCCGGTTTCCGGTCGGTGCCGGAAACACAGCGCGTTGTCCTCTCGGTCGAAATCGGACACGTCGAGCGCCCGCAGTCCGCCGAGTCGGCACGACGTTCTCCAGAGAAGCAACAGCGCGACGTGTTCGACGGTCGCGTACTCCCAGCGATTGAGGTAATCGAGAATCGTGCGCGCACGCTCGGCCTCGAGCACAGCATCCGACACTCCATCCCCGTCGTCAATCCGGGGAATCCGAATGCGCTCGGCGAGGTCCTCCGAGACGGCGTCGATGTCAGCGATAAAGCTCAGGAACGTCCGAAGCGTCGAGACCTGCCCCTTCATCGTCACCGCGGCGCACGGGTCGTCGCCCTCGAAATTCTCCTCGCGCTTGAACACGCGGTAGGCGTGAACCGTCCGCAGGTCCACGTCGTTCATGTTCATCACTTCGCCCGACCCGTGGTCCGGCGACTGGAGCCAGCGGACGAACGATTTCAGCCGGTACCGATGGGACTGAATCGTGTCGTCTGAGAGGTCGTATCGACGAGCGTCGAGGTAGTACGACATCGCCGACTCGGGGGTAATCGGGTCGAGCTCGTCGCTCATCGAATCACCTCCGAACCGGATTCACTTCCGGCCCATTCGCTACGCTTACAACCGCGGTGTGGTAACTGAATCATGGCTTCCATTGTGAGGCCGCGGTCCGGGTCGGGGGTGCTAACTTTGGTAGGGTGAGCGCCCTCGAAGGGGACCGTCAGCCGGGTAATCCATTCGAGAGGGCTAGGTAAAGTACTGAGCCATGACCCCGGAGTGAAAGTGTACGTTTGAGCGAAAGTGATACTACTTCCTGTCAGTCTATCAACAGCCGTCGGTCGTGGGGCTTCAATAGCCCGAGTCGTGTAGGCAAACATGCTTCCGTACCTCGGTTACGGGAGCCACCGCGGGCCGGTGTCCTTGCACCGGGTCCGCTTCTGACGCGACTGAACACCAGTCAGCGTCTCGTGTAGCTTCCGTTGATCATGACCTCACGGTATGGGTACAAAAATATTCTCACTAATCAGTGTAGTTCACAGCATCAATTAATCTAATTATTCACTCACATAGGCAAGTGTAAGAAGCTTGATTCTGAGCAATTAGTATGCGCAAGCCGGGAGAATGGATGCAGATGCCCATCGACGAGAGAATCTTGGAAGCTCTCGATACATCTGAGATGATTCTCTCCCCGGCAGTCATTGCGAAGAACATCGACAAGACCCGATCAGAGGTCAACAGGCGGCTATCTGTTCTCGTTGAGCAGGGCTTTGTCACGCGCGTCGAGCGAGGGTACTACGAAATCGCAGACCGAGGAAGCAAGTACCTTTCTGGCGATTTTGACGCGTCCGCGCTTGACGACGAGGAGTAAGCACCCACCACCCTTACCCGTAAAGGGGGCGGGTGGATGGGTGGGTTGAAACGTCAGTCTTCGTCGGCGAATTCGAGATTCGAGTGCTTGTACGTGTAGAGCCTGATATTCTGGTCGTAGCAGTACGACGCATACAGGGCCGGATGAATCGTTTCCCAGTTCCCCGGACCGTCGTCGAGGCTGGACGGGAACGCAACGCTGACCGCTTCGCCTTCCATCTCCACACCGTACGCGCCGGTGTTCTGTTCCGGTGGCAGAACTTCAACGACAATCGCAACTGAGGCGTCCTTGTCGCCTTTCTTTTTTACTCGGTCGCCGGGGGAGAACGGATTCTCCGGCTTCTGGTTCATGTACGCTGTGTTCGGTCCGAGGTCGATGAGTTCGTTCATCGGCCGGGCCGCGAGGTGATCCAGTTTCTCAGGTTCTTCGCCGGAATACGTCTCCTGCGAGGCCGCTTTCGATTTCAGCGTCTCGGTGCGCTCCCAGCCGAGCATGATGAGACTGTCCTCCTTGTCCCGGTGCCAGACCATCACGATGATGTCGTCATCCGGGTCGTTGTCGAGGAGAGTTTCGGGGAGGAAAGCCGACACGTCGCGCGAGGTCTTCACATCGACCTCGTAGCCGAACACTTCGAAGTCGTACGACGAGAAACTTTCAGGGTTGCATCGCCGCATCGCTTCTTCGTTCTTCCACTCCCACAGCTCGACAGGAAGGTATTCGCGGCAGAACTGTTCGAACGCGAGTTCTCCAAGATTTCCGATTCGCTTCACGTCGAGGTTCTTTCGGTCCTGAACTTTCGCTTGGTGGTTGGCGCGTTCGTAGTCGATTTCGTCCGGGGTATAGCGGTACACTACATACAGAGATTTCGTATGAGAAATTATATCTTTCTCAGCGTTTCTCCACAGAGTCAGCGCGTTGCAGGAGGTCATGAAACTCCGTCCAGTTTTCGAACTGCTCCTGAAACAAATCACTCGGCAGGTTCCACGCCCACGGCGCGGCGTCGTCCGGGTCGTATTTCTCTAACGTCGGTTCGAGGTTCACGAGCGAGCCGCCGAACAGCTCACCATCGGGCGAGTCTGAATCGGCGTCCCAGTCGCGGTAGAACGTCACTTCGTCCTGCGCTTCTTTGTAGAACGACAGCGTCGAGAGCCGTTTCTGTTCCGGGTGAACGTCTTTCCCGGTGTGGCTCACCACGCCGACCGATTCGACGCCAAGCTTCGAGAACCGCTTAATCGCGGGCGTCCACTGGGACGCCACTTCCCGGCTGAACGTCCGGGCGTCGAAGTGCGTCGAGCCTTCGTCGATAGTGACGGTCTTCGGCCGTTCGCGGTGGGTCAGCAGTACGTCCATCAGGTTGTACATCGACCGCACCACGATGTCCGCGCCGTCCCACGTCCCCACGTTCGAGATGACCAGCAGGTCATCGCCGAAGTGCGCCCGCGCGAGGTCGCCGTTCAAGAGGAACATCGTGTTCGTCTTTCCAGTGTTCGGGTTCCCCGCGCCGGTGATCGTCGTGAGACCACCGCCGTTTTCGAGTTCGTCGACGAGCCGAAGCGGGAGCGTCAGCGAACTGGCGTCGAGGTCCTGCTGGGTGACGCCGACGAGGTACGAAAGCGCGGTCGCGTGCGACGACTGCACCGCGCGGGTCGCGGCTTGGGTCCGAAGCGACGAATCGACGAGCTGACCGAGCGAGGTCTCGGCGAACGAGTCGGCCAGTTCGTCGTCGTCGGTGAGGTCGAGCGAGTTCAGGAACGACAGGTTCGCGTGGTCGCCCTGCGAGACCGGCAGGCCCGCGTGGTCGAGCAGTCTGTGGTCGCCGTCGATGCGCCCGCGAACCTGCTCGTACAACTTCGCCGCCGTCAGCAGTCGTTCGTCGGTCACAGCCGGTCACCCACCTGAATGTCGTGGAGACAACGCCGGCAGAGGTGCCCCTTCGCCGTGGGGTTTCGAGGAGTCACCGACCAGCCGCAGTACATGCACTTCGCGGAAGTGTCCGAGTCGGTCACGCGGAGTCACCTCCGTCGAGGGGATGCGGGCCGAACTCGCGGGTCGAACTGCCGTCGAGGTCGTGAGCGCAGTCGCGCCCGTCTCCGTCACCGTCGGAGCGGTCAGGTGTGAGTTCGTCCGAGTCGTCGTCCCGCGCGTGGTTCCGCACGAAGTACGCCGTCGCCAGCGGCAGGGCCGCCGAGACGAACACGTGCATGTTCGTCACCGGGTAGTACGACGCCGCCACCGCGCCGTCGTCGAAGAAGCGCATCGGCACGTCGAGCGCTCGCGGCGGTATCATCAGGATACCGAACCACAGGCCCGCGACGATGCCGACCGACAGCGAGAGGGCGATTATGTACTGTTCGCGCGTCGAGAGTTCGAGTTCGAGTTTCATTCTGCTTCACCGTTGGCCGCGTGTTGCTTCCGTCGCTGGTCGAGGTCGGCCAGCGGGTCCGGTGCAGGGTCGCCGTCACCTGGTGCCCACTCGGTCGGGTCCTCGTCGAAGATGGAATCCGAGCCGTCGAGGTCGAAGTCTTCGAGCACGCTATCAATCTCCGAGTGAAGCGCCTCGCCGTCGTCCGGGAGCGCGCCTTTCTCGAACGTCCGCACGACGTGTTTCACGGTCTTGACCGCCGCCGCTCGGACGATAGCGAAGGAGTTGATTTCGAGCGATTCGCCCTTCCGAGCCTTCGGTTCCAGCTGTTTCCGATTGTACCGGAGGTATTCGAGCGCCCGCGCCAGCACCGGGTCCGGCAGTGAGCCGACCCACGTCCCGGCGACTTCCCGCGCGTCGAGGTCGACGCCGCGGCCGAACGCGAGGTTCGGCGTGGCCCACCAGAGTTGTCCATCGACGACTGTCCACTCGGACCACCGCGGCGTCGGGCAGGTGTAGACACCCGCGCCGTCGCGGTCGAGCAGGTCGACGTCGACGAGCCACATCATCTGCGGACCGCCCATCAGGTCGACGGCCTGTCCGCCGACCCAGCGCCCGGCGATGAGCGCCGAGAGGCCAGCCGTCAGGCCGATGATTTGGAGCGAGCGCGGCACGCGCACGTCGAAGACGAGCACGAGGCCGACGAGCAACAGCGAGCCAGCGACAGCGAGGTGAACGCCGTAGCGCATCACCCACACGAACGCCGTAACGAGCCGACCCGCGTCGCGGTCCGGCGCGACCGTCGTCGAGGCCGCGCCCATTTCTGGTTCGTCCGGGGTTTCCCGCTGAGCCTCAGCTGAGCTTTCGGCGTCGTCGCTCATGCGACACGCTCCATGCCTCGATGGAGGCCGAAGCGCCGCCGGACGATTATCAGGAGCGCACCGAACGACGTGCCGAGCGCGCCGCCGATAGCCGCGTCTCGAACGTCCGTTCCGGTGAACGGCCCGGCGATGAGCGCCGAGCCGTCCTCGAACCGGAGTTCCGTGTATTGGCCGTTCTCGATGGAGTACGACGTGACGATAGTCACCCGCGGTTCCGGGGAGTCGATTCGAATCGTCGTCCGTCCGGGCGGAATCGGTCGGTTAACCAGATTCCCGGCCGCGGCACCGGCCGAGCTCGAGCCGGTCGGCGCGGTCACCGTGACCGTCCGCGGCAGGTCCGATTCGAGCACGAGCACGGCGGTCCCGTCGCGGTACTCGGCGGAGACGATTCGAACCGCACGGTCGCCGGCCACATCGCCGAAGTACGCCGTCTCGTTCGACGACTCCGAAGCCGTGGTCGGAGCCGCGGCTGTCGTCGTCTCTGTCGGAGCAGACGCGGTCGCGGTCTCTTGGGCGGCGACTGTGCCGGGAACGGCGAACAGCAGAGCGATACAACTGACGAGTATGATGGTGTGTATTCGAGTCATACGAAGGGGTGGGGCAGGAAGTGAGCGAGCGTTACAACAGCGACCCGAACCAGTCACCCGACCAATCGGGCACGCCGAGCAGGTCGAGCAGGAGGTCCGAACCCATGCCGATGAGGTCGACACCGAGGAGTTGCAGGGCACCAGCGATGATGACCACGCCAGCGATGGTTCCGATTGGGAGTCGCTTCAGTAGAAAGACGAACATCCTACTCGTTGCCCTCCCGCTGGATGAGCAGTACAGCACCAGCACCCACGAGAAGCGCAATCCCGAGCGCCTGCGAGTTGAGGCCACCGGAGCCACCAGAGCCGCCACTTGACTGCTCCCGTTCCTCGATATCTTGGCGAAGGGCTTCGAGTTCGTTCGTCATGTTGACGAACTCACTCGTGTTGGCAGTCTTGTACACGTACGTCGTCGTGTTCTGCGACTGCACCGAAGACCCGTCGCGGGCAGTTATCTCGGTGATGGTGAAGTTCCCGTCGAGGTCGACCTTCTCGCCGGTCGCGGTCGCGATGAACACCGGGCCGTCGATGGTCGAGGCGTTGTAAGTCGTGTTGACCGACCACGACCCATTCGGCGCGGAACGAGCCAGCACGAGGCCCTGATACGTGATATTCGTTGTTCCAGACTGGTCGGTGACGTTCATCAGCCCGGACGACTGCATATCCGGCACATCGAAGCCCATCAGAGCGAGCGCCGCCGTCGAGTCGTACAGCGAGTCCGAATCAGAACCCGACTGGGTACCGTATTCGAACATCGCCGTGTTCGCGCTAATCACGTCGGATGAGTTGATGTTTCCAGCCGCGAAGTCGTCGTAGGTCGCATTCACGAAGTTACCCGCCTCGGCTTGGAGGTCGTCGTTCTTCGTCTCGTAACGCGACCAGCGGTCCGCAAACGACTGGTATTTAACGAACTTGCTGGACTCGTAATTCTCGTTAGGCGGCTGGATAGTCCAGCCACTCACTTCGAAGTAGAGGGCACCGTTCGGATTCCACTGGTGACGCGCCGCAGTCACGTAGTAATGGTGAGTACGGTCGTAACCTTGGTACCCCTCTCGGAACGTGAAGTTAAACCCGAGAGCATCAGCAGACGAGCCATTGACAAGACTCACCGAGGTCGTGTCAACGCCCTCGTACGTCTTCGAGTATTGCCAATTCGTAGCAACGTCCCAAACACGCTCATCTCGAGTGACAAACGCAGAGTCGTTAATCGGGTCGCTTTCAGAGCGATTTTCAATGGTCGTCGTCGCCGTCAACGACGCATTCCACCGCGCGAGGTCGTTCTTCTGCTTGATAGCGTAGTAGTCAGCAATCGCCTGCTTCGCGTCGATACGGGCCTGCTCTTTCGTCTTGCCGTCCTCATACGCTTCAGCGACCGCTACCTGCGCTTTCATCCACGCGACGGACTCAGTGTCGTTCAGGTAGTTGTCCATCGCCGTGTTGTACGAGGCGAGCGACGTCTTCTCAGCTGACGCCGCAGAATAAAGTTCGACTTTATCCTGCGTTCCGTCGAGGGATTGCGTCGAGTCGGTCGGGTTAAACCGACACTCGTCGCCGTTCGGGTTAATCAGACTGTTGATGAACGCCGATATCGCTGAATCGGAGATATCGCAGTCTTGGAACCCGAGCGCCGCCGACGCCGGACCAGCCGCGCCAGCAGTCACTATCAGCACGGACAGCAGAACGACGAGGAAGCGCCGCGGATGCACACGCGCCATCAGAGACCTCCGGTGATGATGAACGCGGTTGCACCGAGACACGCGGCGAGGTAGCCGAGCGTCGCAGTCGCTTCCAGTCTGGTGAGGCCGAAAGGAAGGGTCATGGGCTGGTTACCTCACGGCGACCGCCCAGCCGACGACCGTAATCAGGAACGCGACTTGCGCGCCCAGCGGGTCGCCCAGTCCGAGCAGGAGGTCCTTGATTTCGGTCACGTACTGCCACCCGAGGATGACAGCAGGCGACGCCACGATGAACGCCATCTCCCAGTACTCGTAGTGTTCGAGCGATTTCGTCTCGCTCGACATGAACGCCACAGCGTACACGAGAATCCCGCCGAGCGTCGCGTGCTCGCTCGTCAGCGTGTAGTTCGACAGCCACGTGATGGTGATGTCGGAGATGCCGCCGAAGGCGTACAGGCCCGTTGCAACGAACACGACCGACAGGAGCGCCGGGATGGTCCGAAGCATCGCGTAGTCCGACGCGAGGCCACCGAGGCCCTGCGAGTAGCGCGACGCCATTACTCGCCCCTCACGTCGAAGACGTGGTACTCACGCTCCTCGGTCGAGCCGTCGTCGTGCTCGATTTCGTACGTCCGCGTCTCGGCGGTCTTCTTGACCGCGAGCCAGCTCCCGTTGCCGAGGCCCTTCTTGTCGATGGTCCGGCGAATCTGGCCGTTCGACCAGAACTTCACCCGGTCGCCGAGGTCGCCGCCGCGCGCGAGGTGAATCACGTCGTTTTCGTTCGGTCCCACGTCGTGGTCAATGTCGACGATAACGCCGATGACCGGCTGGTCCACTTCGAACTTGATTTCCTCTACTCCGTCGTCGTAGTCGTCTTCGACTTGCGTTTCTTCGAAGTCGTCGAACGACATTGGTTCAGACGCCATTACAACTAGACATTCCGATAGTTGGTACTAGTCGTACCTACCAGCCGTGTGAAAGTGGAATCACCGGGTAAGGTAGGAACCTACCTCATCCCCACACGTCGGCGACCGGCGGGGGTTTCTCGCCGCCAACATCGGGGTATTCGGGCTGTCCTCCCGACGCAACATAATCTTCGACGTGTTCAAGATTCGTAGCCGTCGCGTCGGCCGTCGGCATATCCCAGTAGGCGTAGCAACCCAGGTAGTCGATGTGGCAGTAGAAATCGGCACTCTCCGGGAGCGTCGATTCGACGCCTGGTGTCACTACGTCGTCGAGGTCGAGTTCTTCGACTGTCGCGCCATCGCACGCGAGCTGTAGAGAGTCGATAGAGAGCTCCCGAACAGCGTGCCGAACGTCCGGGTCTTGCAGATGTTCGGGTCTCTCTATCGCTTTCTCGATGTCTCGTGAGATGGACCAGAATCGCCTACCGGTCGCCCAGTAGAGGCCGAGTTTCCACGTCGCCGCCTTGTCCGCGTACGAATCCGATTCTTTCGCGTCCTCGAACGACTCGGAGGCCTCGAGCAGGGACCCGAAGGTGGCCGAGAGGTACTTTCCGAGGTACGCGCCAGCCGTTCGGCTTTGCATCTGTTCGTCGCTGTCCTCTCCGCTCTCGTCGTCGTAGAACTCGATGAGGTCGTGAGACCGCGCATTCTTCGCTATCCACTCCTCGCTGTGGTCGTGGTCGCCGTAGCGGTACCAGTCCACGAATCCTTTCGAGACCGGTACTTCGAACTGGTCGCCGTCGTCGTCGACGAGCGTTTTGGTGCCGAAGTTCCCGACTTCATCGAGATCGTCCCGAAACACGAGCGGGTAGAGGTCGACGATTTGGCCCTGACCGTAGTCCTTCCACTTCCGTTCAAGCTCCGCTTTGTCTATCAGGAACGGCATCCCGTCGCTCTCGCGGGTCGGCACGTCGAACATCAGGACGTGCAGGTGCGCGTAGCCTTTCTCGGTGAACTCCAGGGCTTTCAGGTACGGTGGCCGGTAGCGAGGTCGCCCGGTCACCTTGCCGTTGAGCGCCGGTGACCAGCTGGGAACGCCGTCCTTCCTGGTGTCGTCTTTCGTCGACGGGTCCGAATCGAAGTACGAAAGGAGCCGATTGAAGTTCGGGTTTATCGACGAGATGCCGTCGTACAGCGAGCGCGGGTCGGGTCGAGTCGGGTCGTCGAACGTGCCGGGGTCCGTCGTCAGCGTCATCAAGACAGCGTTGTCGTACTTCTCGTAGGCGTGTTCGAGCGCGCTGTTGTAGCGCGCCCACGTCTTTCTCAGTCGCCCTTGGGAGTTGAAGCGGGTGTTGTACTCTTTCGTCATCCGGCGGGTGGTGTCGCCACCACGTCGCCCGCAGAAGTGGACGTCGAACAGCAGTTGGTAGTTCTCGATACGCTTCAGGTACCGATGTAAAGAGTCTTCCAGCAGGTCCCGACCCCAGTCATCGACCTCATTCGCGGTTCTCAGGTAGTTTTCGCAGAAATGCCGGTCGTACAGCAGGTCGTCGCGTTCCCTGGTTGTTTGAGTAATGCCTTCTGATATCAAGTCAAGTAGGCAAATTGTCGGGGTGACCATCGTCATGCCGTCAGACTGGCGTTTTTCGATGAGTTGGGGGTCGTGCCCGTCGAGGTCGTTCAAGAACCGGTAGACGAACTGGTAGTCCGGGTCGCTCCCGTCGAACCGCTCGCACTGCCCGATGTACTGACCCTTGACGCACTCGGAGACGAGCGTCGGCAGGTAAATCCCCTCTGGCGAGGTCGAGATGCGTTTTACCAGCCGTACGCGGTCGCGGTCGCGCCCGCGAAGTTCGAGGTCGTCGTCCGGGTCTGCCGGGTCGTACCCGTAGGCCAGCAGGCCGAGGTCGCCCAGATAGTCCACGAGGTAGGTATCTTTACATCGGTCTAGGCGGAGGCGAGAACCCCACACGTCGGCAATTTCGGACGATGAGCGTTTTCCGACGCTCATTCGTCTCTCCGGGAGACCGCACGCGCGGCTGGTGAGTCGTGACCACCGGGGGCGCGGGTGCCCGCGTTACTCACGCGAACCCCCGTCTGTGCGGATGAAATCGCTCAGACGGCACTGGGCCTTACCGCCGCTCGTTTTCGGCCGGCGGCCGCCGGCCTCATGCGGACCGGCTTCCGGGTCAGGGGCAAGCCCCTGCTTCCGGCCGCTCCGGGCGGACTGGGACCCGCCCTCCGCTGTTCCGGTCCTTGCGGTGGTTTCTGCGGCCAGTTGGTGTGCCCACAACAGCGAGGTGAGTCGGTGGTCCCGAATCTCGTCCTCGATGGCGGGAATGCGCGCGCAGTCCTTGCACTCGCGCATCTTCGCGGCGCGCTCAGCGTGGTCGACGAGACACCACGCTTTGCAACTGCCGCAGACGTAGCGGACGTACCGCCACAGGTTCGTCTCTCGACGAGCCCGCGACATCTATCGAACACCCCCGGCTAAAGTTATCGCCCGACTGCGGGCCGGTCCGTAAGCAGAGCTTATGGAATTGGGATTTTTGGGCGTTTTGAGATTTCGCGGAAACGGCGAATTTAGGCGCGTTAGGGGCCGTAGTGTGCCTTTTTCATCAGCAACAAAACGACTAAAATTATTATGGGCCCCATGGGGTTCGAACCCATGACCACCCGGTTATGAGCCGAGCGCTCTGACCAGACTGAGCTAGGGGCCCTCGGTCGATTCTTTTCAGTCGTCCCTCTTATGTCTTATCAGAAGCCGTCGCCGACGAACCGGAGACGAACCGCTCGTCAGCGTGAGATTAGGGAAAAGCGCCACCGCCAGGACTCGAACCTGGGACAACCTCGTTAACAGCGAGGTGCTCTACCAACTGAGCTACGGCGGCTTTCGTCTGCACTCTCTCGTATTCGATGTTTCTTGATAGGGCTTTCGTTTTTACCCGACGGCTGGCGGATGCCACCGCCTGACGCGGTCGCGGGAGCACCGTCACGCTTTCGCCCGCCCGCGGGAAACCAGCGGGCATGACGAACTCGGACCTCGACGCGGTCGCCGACGCGGTCCGCGAGCGCATCGACCCCGACAAGGCGGAGCGTCGGGCGC
>ENA-ORDC01001688-ORDC01001688.1-marine-metagenome-genome-assembly--contig:-NODE-1688-length-15380-cov-3.353721_pt1 | contig 15380 bp, 13 predicted proteins | sample MGYA00237783_ERZ508515 | MGnify/ENA primary metagenome ERZ508515 (study PRJEB26186, sample SAMN06268792) | marine metagenome | isolation source: Eden Landing Ponds, San Francisco, CA, USA | place... | reverse complement strand
CTATGGCCGGGCTGCAAGCGCTCCGGTGGTGCGTCCGGACCGGCCAGGGCGCGCGCGTGCGCACCGTATTGGCCCGGCCCCTCCCCCTTCACAAACGGCGACGGCGGCGGGCCAGCCGTCAGCAGCGCGTCACCGCGTGGAAGAACAGCGCGTTCATGCCCAGCAGCTCGAACAGGTTGGCGCCGCGCTCTTCCAGCCACCGGCCCTGCAGGTGGTAGGCCTCGCGCTCGCGGGCGCCGGCGCAGGGATAGGCGCGCGTGGCGGAGGCCTGCATGTGGTGCACCAGCTCGTGCAGCAGGATCGAGCGGTCGCGCAGGTCGCCGGCGTCCCAGTCGTGGCGCAGCAGCACGGTGCCGCTGTCGGCGTGGTAGAGCGCCAGGTAACCGCTGGTCACCGACCGGTCGTAGGCCCCGTCCCGATTGGGGTCCGGATTGGGATTGGCCAACTCCGCCATGCGCTGCGGCGCCACCCACCGCACCTCCGGCATCTCCTCGGCCATTGGCAGGCCGCTGGCGGCCTGGATCCAGGTCATCAGAGCGAGCACCAAAGCATCCATCGCACCGCATTCCCAGCTTGCGGCCGGCGGGCCCGGGCGCCGGCGCGGTTCACCCCACACTCGGCCGGGACGTCTTGGGCGCGTCGGTTGGCTCGTCCGAGACTCGTCGTCATCAGATGTTAATTTCGGTCGGGAGGTCTGGGGAGTCAAAAGTCGCGCAACGCGCGCATCCGTCGCGACGGCCGCCCTTCGGCCCCCTCCAGGCGAGGCCCTGGGGATCAAGCCGCCCGCAGGCGGAGGGGCGCTCCCGCGCCGGGCGGCCTACGTCACCGAGCGCTCCGGCGGGAAGGTGAGGGAGACCTCGGTGCCCGCGCCCGGGGCGCTGTCGATGGCAAAGGCGGCGCCCATGCGCTCGGCGATCAGCTTGGCCAGCGGCACGCTGAGCCGGGTGCTGGTGGGGCCGCCGAGCTCGCCGGCGGTGCGCTGGTAGGGGTCCCGGTCCTCGAGCTGGGCGAACGGCACCTGCACGCGGGCCGCCTGCGCCGGCGTCATGCCGACGCCGGTGTCGGCGACGGCGATCCGCACGCCGCCGTTGCCGGTCGCGGCCGCCGTCAGCGCCACCCGCCCGCCGGCGTCGGTAAAGCGCACCGCGTTCGACAGCAGGATGTCGAGCGCCTGGCGCAGCCGCGCCGCATCGCCGAGCGGCTGCGGCAGACCCGCGGGCACCTCCGTGTGCAGGCTCAGACCCGTGTCTTCGGCGCTGTCGCGCCAGGCGGCCGCGGCGTCCGGCAGCAGCGGATCCAGCGGCACCGGCTGCAGCGCCAGCTCGACGCCGCCGGTCTCCAGCTCGGTCACGTCCAGCATGCCGTCGACCAGGCCCAGCAGGTGGCGCCCGCTGTCGTGGATGTCGCCGGCGTAGTCGCTGTACTTGGCATTGCCCAGCGGCCCGAACAGCTGGTGCGCCATCATCTCGGCGTAGCCGATGATGTGGTTCAGCGGCGTGCGCAGCTCGTGGCTCATGTGCCCCAGGAAGCGCGATTTCGCCTGGCTCGCCGCCTCGGCGCGGTCGCGCTCGTCGCGCAGCCGCAGCGCCAGGTTGCGGTTGCGCAGGCCCAGCGCCAGGCTTTCCCGGAAGCCGGCGTTCAGGTGCTTGGCCATGACCCAGAGCAGCAGGCCCCAGAACACCACGAAGGCGGCGATGGTCAGGCTGAGCGAGCCGTCCAGGTAGACCAGCCGCACCGCATACGGCAGCAGCGCCGGCGCGATGAAGCCGGCGAAGGCCAGCAGGCTGTTGGTGTAGCCGGCGATCGCCGCCGCCGACAGCGCCGCCATCAGGAAGGCCGTCACCAGCTTCGAGCTGTCGGTCGCGAGGTCGCCGGCGAACGCCACCGAGCTGCCCCAGAGGCAGCCCGCCACGGTCGAGCCGACGGCGAACGCCAGGGTCCAGCGCCAGGTGTCCTCCAGCGCCCGCGGCCGGCGCAGATACACCCGCGCCAGCACGTAGCGCAGCAGCGTCCAGGCGGCCAGCGCGCCCGCCCAGATCGCCAGCCAGGGCATCGCCGCCTTGCCCCAGAGCGCCAGCGTCAGCAGCGTCAGCGCGCCGAAGTTGGCGACGATCAGCGGCCCGGTGCGGCGGTACAGGCCGGCGATCATCTCCGCGTCGATCTCGCGCGGGTCGACGCCGACGCCGGCGACGGGGTCCTCGGGCGCGGGATCGGCGGGCGCGGCGGCTTGCAGGGCGTCGTCCGAAGCGCGGCGGAGCGGGACGTCGGTCATCGCCCGATCCTGCGGCAGCCGGCTTCAGAAATCACTAAGCACGTCAGCGGCGCTCGCGGGCCCCAGCGGACTCGTCGTCGGCGCCGTCGCGGCGCAGCCGATGCAGCTGCCACACGGCGAACGCCAGCGGTATGGCGAACCACAACACGGCCTTGGCGAGCGTCAGGATGGCGGCGGCGGACATCGGCCGACTTCTTCGTTTCCGTCGCCCGAGACCCTCGTGGTGCAGCCCTGACAGATGGTGCCCGCTTGGGCCGGAAAGCCCCGAACAACGGCCGATCTGCGCGCAGGCCCAGGCGGCCGCATGTGACCCAACCCAGACATTAGCTGAAGCGACCGGAGACGCCTGTGGCACCATTGCCGACCGGCTGCTCTAAGCAGAGTTGACGCCTTCGCGCACTGAACGCGGCCTTGGCTGTGCATCGGCGTCGGGGTGACGCCGACATAAGTATTCCGAATCAGATAGCGGGCACGCCAATCGGCGTCGCGACGCCGCACCGATCCAGAATCTGGATGTCGTTGACTGCTTGTCCAGCATTTCAGCCCAGGGGGAAGTCTGTTAGGTTCGCCCCCTTAACAGGCAGAATGGATAGAGACCGAGGTGTCATTGCTAGGGGCATCACCCCTTAATCGCCCGCGTTTTCAAACTCCATCTGTCAATGACCATAAATACTCTTTAGGGGAGGACAACGTGAAAACCCGCTTGATGCTCTCGGTCGCCTCGCTCGCGGCCGCATCGGCCATGATGATCTCAGCGACCACGGTGCACGCGCAGAAATACGAGATGGCCATCGCCACAATCGTGCCTGAGGATCTCATGAAAAGCGAGATCTACCCGGGTCTGATTCACTTCAAGAACCTGGTCGAGACGCGCACCGAGGGAGAGGTGAAGGTATCGGTGTTCGGCAACGCGCAGCTGGGCTCCGAGGTCGAAACCGGCTCGCAGGTCCAGGCCGGCGGGCGGGCCCTGCAGTCGACCGTGATGTCGTCGGGCGCGATGTCGTCGTTCTACGACAAGTACCAGGCTGTGACGGCGCCGTTCCTGTTCGAAAACTGGCGCCAGGCCTGGACCTTCTTCGACAGCGCGTGGTTCGCCGACTTCATGGAAGGGACCATCGAGGCGGCCAACATGCGCTACCTCGGCACGTTCGACGACGGCGGCGGCTTCGTCGCGTTCTCGAACAACAAACGCTTGATCAAGACGGTCGAGGACCTGAAGGGCCTGAACATCCGTGTCGAGGAAAATCCCTCGCACGTGGCGATGATGAACGCCATGGGCGCCTCGGCCACACCGCTGCCCTGGGGCGAGGTGCAGACCGCCCTGGAAACCGGTCTCGCCGACGGTCAGTTCAACGCGCCGGTCGTCAACACGTCCTACAACCTGTACGACGTGACCGACTACACCACCCTGACCGGTCACGTGTACAACACGCAGTCGTGGATGGTCAGCGAGCGCTGGTACCAGAGCCTGCCCAAGGAGTACCAGCAGATCATCACCCATTCCGCACGCGAGGCGATCCAGCTGGCCCACGGCGCCTCGGGGATGCTGGCCACGGCGAGTTGGCAGGAATCCTGTGAGGTCTTCGAGAAGTGCTACCGGATGCCGGCCAGCGAGCGCCAGAAGATGGCCGAGATGGCGCGGCCGGCCTGGAAGGACTGGATCGTCAACGATTTCGGGCTGGAAAAGCAGCTGATCGAAGATCTGTTCGCCAAGGTCGAGGAAATCCGCAAGGACCTGGCCGCGCAGGATCACCAGCGGTACGGCAAGTAGGGCCGACGACGGCAGGGCGGTCCTTGGCGTTGGATCGCCCCGGTCAACGGGGGATCCCGTCCGCCGGCGCCGGCGGACGGGATCCCGTCGGCTCACGGACCGCGCGCTCCCGCGCCTTGTGAGGGCCGGGTCGCCCCGACAGGGTCGGCCGCGACGGGCGGACCCGCGCCGAGCGTGTCGATTTTCACAGACAGCCCGACGGACCTGCGAACCATGCCGCTCCTGACAGCCGCCAAGCGGGCGAGCTACTGGGTCAACCAGGCCGCGATCGTGGTCTGCATCGCCTGCGTCGTCGCGATGCTGGCGATTTCGTTCGTCGGCTTCCTCTACACCGTGTTCACCGGCGGCGCACTCAGCTGGACCTATTCGCTGGCCCGGGTGTTCCTTCCGTGGATCGGGCTGATCTCCGTGACGATCGCGTTCTACGCGGGCGAGCACGTGGCGATGACGATCCTGGTCAAGCTGCTGCCGGCGGCGCTGGTGCGCATCGTCGCGATTGCGTGTCTGGCGGTGATCGCCGTCTTTGCGCTGATGCTGATCTGGTACGGCTGGGACTTCTTCATCAACGCCCGGCAAACCTACATGGTCTCCGACCAGATCCAGATTCCGCAGTACTACACCGCCGTGTCGGTGCCGCTGACCGGCGCGATCACCCTGCTGCACCTGGTCAACGGCTTCGATCTGCTGGAACACTACGTCAGCACCGAGGCCCACCTGATCGAAGAGGTCCTGGGAGAGCGGCCGGAGGACGATCGATGACCTTCGCCATCGCCGTCTTCGTCGTCCTCCTCTTGATCGGGACGCCCGTGGCCATCGTGATGGCCCTTGCGGGCGTGGCCGGCAGTTACTCCATCGGCGGCCACTACATGATCGGCATCATCGCCGATCGCATGTTTGCCGGAGTATCGGGCTACATGCTGATCGCGGTGCCGTACTTCATCTTTACCGCCGAACTGATGAACCAGGGCGGCCTGACGCAAAAGCTGATCACCTTCAACAACGCCCTCCTGGGCCGCGTGCGCGGCGCGCTGAGCCACGTCAATGTGACGGTCTCGATCTTCTTCGCTGGCCTGACCGGCGCCGCGATCACCGACACGGTGGCGCTGGGCAAGATCCTGATCCCGGCGATGAAGAAGCAGGGTTACGACGCCGAGTACGCCGCGGCCATCACCGCCTGTTCCTCGATCATCGGCCCCATCATCCCGCCCAGCGTGGTCATGGTCGTGTACGCCACGATCCTGCGCGACACCTCGGTGATCGACCTGTTCGCCGGGGGCATCGTGCCGGGGCTGCTGATGGCGCTGTCGCTGCTTGTGATGAGCTTCGTCCTGTCCTGGGTCCGCGGCTATCCCAAGGAGGACAAACCCACCCCCTGGAAGATTGCCGCGCTAGCGTTTCTCAGTGCGCTGCCAGCGCTGGTGGTGCCGGTCATCATTCTAGGCGGAATCCTCTCCGGGATGACGACGGTGACCGAGGCGTCCGGCTTCGCCGCCGTCTACGCGCTCGCCATCGGCTTCCTGCTATACCGCGACCTGACCTGGCGCAAGGTCGTCGGGGCCCTGGTGACCACCGTCCGGTTTTCCGGCGTGGTGTTTTTCCTGCTCGCGGCTTCGGCGGTGCTCGGCTGGTTCGTCACCCGCTCCGGGATCGCACGGGAAGCCGCCGACCTGATCACGACCGTTTCCGACATCGGCTTCGTTCAGCTCATGCTGGTGGCGCTGCTGCTTCTTGCGATCGGCACCGTGATCGACGTACTGCCGGCGCTCGTGGTGGTCGGACCGGTGCTGGTCCCGGCGATGGTCAATCTCGGGTTCGACCCGTTACACTTCGCGATCCTGATGATCGTCACGCTGAACATCGCCAACGTGACGCCGCCGGTGGGGATGACGTTGATGACCGCCTCGCAGATCGCCAAGGTGCCCTACGAACGCGCGATCCTGGCGTCCTTGCCGTTCTACGCATCGTTCATCGCGGTGATCGTCCTGCTCGCGCTTTTCCCCGGCCTCTCGACCTGGATCCCCAGCCTCCTGAAATGATCGCACGCCGTCAGATACGTGGAGACCCCGCACATGCCGCATAGCAATTCGCACGTCGTGGCCGAGTACCGCCAGCGCACGCCGGGATCGGGGCAGCTGGCCGAGCGCGCGCGCCAGGTGTTTCCCAGCGGGATCACCCACGACTCGCGGCAGATGGACCCGTACGGCCTGTACATCGCCGAGGCCGCGGGGGCGCGTAAGCACGACGTCGATGGAAACGAGTACATCGACTATTTCGGGGGGCACGGCGCGCTGCTCCTGGGGCACGCCCACCCGGAGGTGACGCAAGCCGCGCAGGATGCGCTTTCCCGGGGCACCCAGTTCGGCGCCAACCACGAGCCCGAGGTCGTCTGGGGCGAGGCGGTTCTGCGCATGCTTCCGGCAGCCGAACGGGTGCGCTTCACCGCATCGGGCACCGAAGCCACGCTGCTCGCCCTGCGCCTGGCCCGGGCTTACACCGGACGCGACAAGATCCTGCGTTTCAAAGGGCATTTCCACGGCTGGCACGACCACATGACCTCGGGCTACATCTCCCATTTCGACGGTTCGCCCACGCCGGGCGTGCTGCGCGAGGTGGCCGAGCAAACGGTGCTGGTCGATCCGGACGACCCCGAAGCCCTCGATGCTGCGTTGGCGCGCGAGGACGTCGCCGCCGCTTTCGTGGAACCCACAGGCGGCTCCTTCGGCATGATCCCGCTTCATCCGGACACCTTGCACCGTCTGCGCGAACGCACCCGCGCGCACGGCGTGCTGTTGGTCCTGGACGAGGTGATCTCCGGCTTCCGCGTGGCTCCGGGTGGCGCGCAGGCGGCGTTCGGCATCGAGCCCGATCTGACCACGCTGGCGAAGATCGTCGCCGGCGGCTTGCCCGGCGGCGCGGTGGCGGGCCGCAAGGCGATCCTGGACCGGCTGGACTTCACCGAGACGGCCGCAACCGGGGTGCCGAAGATCCTGCATCCCGGGACATTCAACGCTAACCCCGTGTCCGCCGCCGCAGGGATCACCGCGCTCCGCATCATCGAAACCGGCGACGCCTGCGACCGGGCGAACCGGGTGGCGGAAGACCTGCGTCGCCAGATGAACGAGGCGCTGGCGCGCCGGGACCTGAACTGGGCCGTCTACGGGACCTTCTCGGCCTTCCACCTGTTCATGAACCCGCACGGGCGAAACATCGATCCGGTGAACTTCGACCCGCACGCCGTGACCTGGACGGAACTGAAGACCAAGCCTGCCGAGGAGGTGAACGCGCTGCGCCTGGCGCTCCTGCTGGAGGGCGTCGACATCTCGGGATGGCCGGGCGGCCTCACCTCGGCCGCCCACTCGCAAGCGGATGTCGATGCGACGGCGGAGGCGTTCGACCACGCCCTCGAACGGCTGGTCAGAGAAGGGCTCCTACAGGCCTCGCCCGCCCAGCGCAGCGGTGCTCGCGTCCATACCTAACCGGTTACAGGGACATTCCGGGGCCCGCAATCGGCCAAAGCGCCACCGGCTCCGCCGCGGTAGGCCTGCAGGCCAGCGAAGCGGAGACAGCTGGCAAAACCGATGCCTTGCGCCAACGACCCGGCTTCTTTACCCGGCGTGACCTCGCGGCGGCTATCGCGACGAACCTTGCTGGAGGCTGTCGCCCGATTTAGGCAGCTTGTAGGCCTTTGAAGCAGCAGAGCCGGCCGACCTGAGCGAGGCGCGGACGACCCTGACTCTCGACCATTAGGAAGCCTACGAAGTCGAGAGCGGCGGCGATTCGATCGGGGCGGTGCGCCCGTTTCGCCACGATCCCGGCCACTCCCTGTGCATCGGCGCCAGGGTCAAATCGAGAAAGTTGATAAGATCAGAGAGATAGCGTGCCGATCGGCGCCGTGACCCCCATGCCGACTCACAGGGCGCCGATTCACAGTAGGTCGACGGCGTGTGCCCCCGCCGGCACTCACCCTAACGTTGCCAGAAGTCCGCTCCTGGCCCATCGCTGCCGACGCCACGAGCTTGCGATGGTTCGGGGATACCTCGGAAAGCCGCCGAGATGGAATGCATCGGTTCGGGTTGACCCCTAGCGCCGGCGCCAGCAAGCGGCGGTCAGCCCTGCAGCGGGTAGCGCGCGGCAACCTGGAACGGCGAGCCGCGGTCCGGCTGCATCGCCAGCGACAGCGCATCGAGCCGGAACGGGCCGTCCAGCGCCGGCGCCAGCCCGGCTTCCAGCGCCGGCATCAGCCGGCCCCGGGTCGCGGCGTCGCACGGCCCGGCCAGCGTGACGTGGAAGCGGAAGGCGTCGAACACGTAAGCATAGCCCCAGAGCCGCAGATAGTCGTCCTGCTGCGCGGTGAGGCCGCCGCCGCGCCGGCGCGCCAGCTCGTCCGCGTCGGGCGGCCGGCGGAAACCGTCGAAGGCGCGCACCGCCGAGGCGGCGAGCGCGTCCAGCTCCGGCGCCGGGCCGCCCGGCCGCAGCGCCAGGTAGCCGCCCAGCTCCGCCACCTGCAGCGCCGGCGCCTCGACCGGCGGGGGGCCGCGGGCGAACCCCTCGACGGCGGCGTGCAACTCGCCCGCCGAGGCACCGGGGATCAGGTGGAACGGCGCCTTCAGCGTCGCGTGCAGCCCGTAGTGCGCCGGCGTCCGCACCGCCTCCGCCAGATCCGCCGGGTCGACGCCGCGCAGCTCCGGCGTGCCGTGGAACAGGCGCGCCTCGACCTGCGCCAGCGGAGTGTCCGGCGCCGGCGTCCAGTAGACCGCGTAGCGCGGATCGGCTTGGCCGGCGGCGCCGGTCACGTGGCCGGGCTCCCGCGCAGGCAGGCGTCCAGCGCCGGGCGGAAGTGCGCCAGGTCCGGCGTGACGTGCTCCGGGTTCTTGGCGCGGTCGTCCCAGGCGCGCAGCTTCACCGCCGCCGCGGCGTGCGGCAGCCGGTCGAAGGCGGCGACCTCGTCGGCGCGCATCGGTCCGCCCTGCATCTCCAGGCTGTGCACCGAGGCCGGCGACAGCGTGGCGAAGTAGGCGGCGTCGGTGGCGACCAGGTAGCGCTTCGCCGGCACGTGCAGCCGGATCGGCTCGGTCACCTCGGGCCCGAACGTGCGGCTCAGAAACAGCGCCGCCTTGTCCTCGTGGTGCCGGTCGACCTCGGCGTGTTCGTCGGAGGCGCAGCGGCCCTCGGCGTCGACCATGTGGCCGATGTCGTGCAGCAGCGCCGCGGCGATCAGCGCCGGCCGGCCGTCCTCCAGCTCGGCCAGTTCGGCGCACTGCAGCGCGTGCTGCATCTGCGTCACCGCCTCGCGGCCGTACTGTTCGGCGCCGAACTCGCGGAGGATCTGCAACAGGCGGTCGATGGCGGGGTGGGACATGCGGCGGCTCCTGGCTTGCGGGATACGGGCGTGCACCCTCACGCCACCCGGCGGCCGGCGCGCCAGACGCTGCGCACCACCGGCGCCTCGGGCTGGCGGCGCACCCGGATCAGATCGGCGCGCTGGCCGGGCAGCAGCTCGCCGCGGTCGGTCAGACCGACCATGCGGGCGGGGTTGCGGGTGACGCGGGCGAACAGGTCGGCCAGGTCGGCGCCGGTCTGCTGCTCCAGCACGAACACGGCGTGCAGCAGGCTGACCGGCACGTAGTCGCTGGACAGGCAGTCCAGCAGCCCGGCCTCGGCCAGCTCGGCGGCGGCGACGTTGCCGGAGTGCGAGCCGCCGCGCACCACGTTGGGCGCGCCGGCGACGATCGCCATGCCGGCCCGGCTGGCGGCGTGCGCGGCTTCCGCCGTGGTGGGGAACTCGGAGATCGTGACGCCGAGCCGGGCCGCCTCCTCGACGTGGTCCGCGGTGGTGTCGTCGTGGCTGGCCAGCGGGATGCAGCGCGCCAGGCACAGCTCGGCCAGCGCGCGGCGGTTGGCGTCGGCGTGCGCGGCCGCATCGCGCTGCTGCCGGTCGGCGAAACGGCGCAGCTCGTCCTCGCTGGTGCCGTACTTGCCGCGGTAGTAGCGCTTCCAGACCTCGATGTCGCGGAACTGCCGCTGCCCCGGCGAGTGGTCCATCAGCGACACCAGGCGCAGCATCATGTCCTCGGCGAACGGCTCCACCACCTCGGCCAGGCCGGGCACCGGCACCTCGGCGCGGATGTGCAGCAGGTGCTCGCTGCGCAGCATGTTGCGCCGGCCGGCCTCGGCGATCGCGCCGACCACCTGGGCGAACACGTCGTCGGCGTTGCGGTTGACGTCGTCGTCGCCGATCCGCAGCGCGTCCAGGATGGTGGTGATGCCCGCGCCGGCGATCTGCGCGTCGTGCGCCATGATCGCCGGCAGCGCCGGCCAGGCCACGCCGGGGCGCGGGTTGACGTGGCGCTCGATGTTGTCGCTGTGCAGCTCGACCAGGCCGGGGGCCAGCAGATCGCCGTCCAGGTCGATCGCGCCGGGCACCCGGGTGCCGCCCTCGCCGACCTCGGCGATCACGCCGTCGCGCACCACCACGTGGCCGTCGCCGACGCCGTCGGGGCGCACCAGACGGGCGTTGGTCAGAACCATCTGGTCGAGATCGGCGTCCGGGCGTGTCGTGGTCTGGGCGGTCATGCGGCCTCCGCGCGGGCGGGAAGGTCGAGGACGCGGCTGGCGACGGCCTCGCGCACCTCGGCGTCGTGGAAGATGCCGACGATGGCGGCGCCGCGCTGCCGGGCGGCCTCGGTGAGCTCCACCACCACCCGCTTGTTCTCGGGGTCGAGCGACGCGGTGGGCTCGTCCAGCAGCAGGATCGGGTAGTCGCGGGCGAACGAGCGGGCGACGTTGACGCGCTGCTGCTCGCCACCGGAGAAGGTGGCCGGCGGCAGGTGCCAGAGCCGCTCGGGGATGTTGAGCCGGGCCAGCAGCTCGCGGGCGCGCGCACACGCCGTGTCCGGCGGGGTGCCGGCGTCGATCGCCGGCTGCGCCACCACCTGCTCCGCCGGTACCCGCGGGATCGCCCGCAGGAACTGGCTGACGTAGCCCAGCGTGCCGCGGCGCAGCTGCAGGATCGCCCGCGGACCGGCGGCGGCGACGTCGACCCAGCCGTCCGGCCCGCGCACCCGCACGCTGCCCGTGTCCGCCAGGTAGTTGCCGTACAGGCAGCGCAGCAGCGACGACTTGCCGGCGCCCGACGGCCCGCGCAGCACCACGCACTCGCCGGCGCCGACCCGCAGGTCGACCCGGTCCAGCACCGGCAGCCGCACGCCGCCCTGTTGGTGCAGCGTGAAACTCTTGGACAGGCCCGCCACGTCGATCATCAGGTCGGTCATCGCGCTCACACCGGCAGGATCGAGGAGACGAGGAGCTGGGCGTAGGCGTGCTGCGGATCGTCCAGCACCTGGTCGGTCAGGCCGGTCTCCACCACTTCGCCGTGCTGCATCACCATCAGCCGGTGCGCCAGCAGGCGCGCCACGCCGAGATCGTGCGTCACCAGCACGACGGCGAGTCCGAGGTCCGCGACCAGGCCGCGCAGCAGGTCGAGCAGGCGCGCCTGCACCGACACGTCGAGGCCGGCGGTCGGCTCGTCCATGAACACCAGGCGCGGGCCGCTGACCAGGTTGCGGGCGATCTGCAGGCGCTGCTGCATGCCGCCGGACAGCTGCGCCGGGACGTCGTCGAGCCGGTCCGGATCGACCTCGACGCGGGCCAGCCAGTCCTCGGCCTGCGCGCGGATCGAGCCGTAGTGCCGCTGGCCCAGCGCCATCAGCCGCTCGCCCACGTTGGCGCCGGCGGAGACGGTCATGCGCAGGCCGTCGCGCGGGTTCTGCCGCACGGTGCCCAGGTCGGTGCGGTACAGCCGCCGGCGCCGGCCCTCGGGCAGCGCGTGCAGGTCCAGCAGCTCGCCTTCGCGGTCGCGGTACAGCACCCGGCCGCCCTGCGGCACCAGCTCGCCGGACAGCGCCCGCACCAGGGTGGTCTTGCCGGACCCGGACTCGCCGACCACACCCAGCACCTCGCCGGGATGGAGGTCGAACGACACGCCCTGCAGCGCCGGCACCCGGCCGAAGCTGTGCCGCAGCTCGTCCGCGATCAGGATCGGGGCGTCGGCGCCGTAGCCGCTCATGACGTCTCCCCCTGCGGACCAGTGTGACCGGCCTCGCGGCGCTTGCCGCAGTGGTCGCTGTCGGAGCAGACGTAGCGCCGGCCGCCGGCGTCGTCGGTGATGATCTCGTCCAGGTAGCTGTCGGTGGCGCCGCACAGGGCGCAGGGCTGCGACCAGTCCTCGACGTCGAACGGGTAGTCGTCGAAGTCCAGGCTGCGCACCGAGGTGTACGGCGGCACCGCGTAGATGCGCTTCTCCCGGCCGGCGCCGAACAGCTGCAGCGCCGGATTGCGGTCCATCTTCGGGTTGTCGAACTTGGGGATCGGGCTGGGCGCCATGACGTAGCGGCCGGCGACCTCGACCGGGTAGTCGTAGGTCTTGGCGATGCGGCCGTGCTGGGCGACGTCCTCGTACAGCGACACCTGCATCAGCCCGTACTCGGCCAGCGCGTGCAGCGTCCGCGTCTCCTGCTCGCGCGCCTCCAGCCAGCGCAGCGGCTCCGGGATCGGCACCTGGTACACCAGGATCTGGTCCTCGCTGAGCGGCGTCTCCGGGATCCGGTGACGCGTCTGGATCACGCTCGCCCGCTCGGTGCGCGTGGTGGTGCGCACGCCAGCGGTGCGGGCGAAGAAGGAGCGGATGTTGACAGCGTTGGTGGTGTCGTCGGCGCCCTGGTCGATCACCTTCAGCGTGTCGTCGGCGCCCAGCACCGCCGCCGTCACCTGGATGCCGCCGGTGCCCCAGCCGTAGGGCAGCGGCATCTCGCGGCTGGCGAACGGCACCTGGTAGCCGGGGATCGCCACCGCCTTCAGCAGCGCCCGGCGGAGCATCCGCTTGGTCTGCTCGTCGAGGTAGGCGAAGTTGTAGCCCTCGACGGTCGCCGCCGGCGCTGCGCCCGCGGTCGTGGTATCGGCCGCGCTCATTCCGCCGCCTCCCGGTCGGTATCCGCAGCCCCCGCGCGGCGCGCCTGGAAGCGCCGGCGCAGCTCGCGCAGCATCACCAGTTCCGACTGGAAGTCGACGTAGTGCGGCAGCTTCAGGTGCTGCACGAAGCCGGAGGCCTCCAGGTTGTCGGCGTGCGACAGCACGAACTCCTGGTCCTGCGCCGGCGCGCCGCTGGCCTCGCCGAACTCCTCAGCGCGCAGCGCCCGGTCGACCAGCGCCATCGACATCGCCTTGCGCTCGTTGTGCCCGAAGGTCAGGCCGTAGCCGCGGGTGAACTGCGGCGGAGCGCTCTCGCTGCCGCGGAACTGATTGACCATCTGGCACTCGGTCAGCGTGACCTCGGCGATCTCGACCGGAAAGCCGAGCTCCTCGGGCTCGAACTCGACCGCCACCTCGCCCAGCCGGATCTCGCCGGCAAACGGGTGGTTGCGGCCGTAGCCGCGCTGCGTCGAGTAGCCCAGCGCCAGCAGGTAGCCCTCGTCACCGCGCGCCAGCAGCTGCAGCCAGGCGTCCCGGCTCGTCGGATAGCTCACCGGCTCGCGGCCGTGCTTGCGCTTGATGAAGTTGTCCACCATGCCCGATTCCAGGGGGCCGGGCCGGTAGAGCGCCACCAGGGCGATGATTTCCTCGAAAGAGTCGGGGATGAGCTTCTTGATCAGCTCCTTCATGCCCTGGCTTTCCAGCTGGAACACCGCCGTGGTCTCGCCCGAGCGCAACATCTCGAAGGTGGGCTGATCATCCAGGGGAATGGTGCTGATGGCGACCGGATCCTGGTCGGCGCCGCGGCGTTCGTTCACCGCACGCACCGCCCAGTCGATAATGGTCAGCGTCTTCAGGCCCAGGAAGTCGAACTTCACCAGGCCGGCGGCTTCCACATCATCCTTGTCGTACTGGGTAACCTGATTTTCACCCTCGTCATCGCAATACAAAGGCGTGAAATCCGTGAGCCGGCCCGGGGCGATCACCACGCCGCCGGCGTGCTTGCCGGCGTTGCGCGTGAGCCCTTCCAGCTTGCGGGCCATGTCCATGATCTCGTTGGCCGCTTCCCGGTCGGGGTTGTCGTCGCTGTAGAGAAAATCGCGCAGGTTTTCTTCCTGCTCCAGTGCCACGTCCAGGGTGGTGCCGGGCGTGCCCGGAATCATCTTGGACAGCCGGTCCGCCAGCCCATAGGGCTTGCCCTGCACCCGTGCCACGTCGCGTACCACCGCCTTGGCGGCCATGGAGCCGAAGGTGATGATCTGGCCCACGGCTTCGCGGCCGTATTTTTCCGCCACGTAATGAATGACGTCATCGCGGCGCTCCATGCAGAAGTCCACGTCGAAGTCGGGCATGGACACGCGCTCGGGATTGAGAAAACGTTCGAAGAGCAGATCGTAGCGGATGGGGTCGAGATCCGTGATCTCCAGCGCGTACGCCACCAGCGAGCCCGCGCCCGAGCCCCGGCCCGGGCCCACGGGGATGTCGTGTTCCTTGGCCCACTGGATAAAGTCCGAAACGATCAGGAAATAGCCCGGAAAGCCCATCTGGTTGACGATATCGAGTTCCAGCTGCAGTCGGTCGTCGTAATCCTGCCGGCTGTGATCCGGGCTCATGGGGAAACGCGCCAGGCGCTGGTCCAGGCCCTCGCGGGAGACCTTTTCCAGGAATTGCGCCTCGGTAAAACCCTCCGGGATGGGGAAATCCGGCAGATAGTTCTCGCCCAGCTTCATGTCCAGGTTGCAACGCCGGGCGATTTCCACGGTATTGGCCAGCGCTTCCGGCACATCGGCGAAAAGCTCGGCCATTTCCGCTTCGGATTTGAGATACTGCTGTTCGCTGTAGCGGCTGGTGCGGCGCGGATCATCCAGCGCGTGGCCGTCATGAATGCATACCCGGGCCTCGTGGGCCTCGAAGTCGTCCGGGCTGACAAAGCGCACGTCATTGGTGGCGACCACGGGCAGTGCCAGCTCCGAAGCCAGGGCCACGCTGGCGTGCAGGCAATCCTCGTCGCCCGTGCGTTCCGTACGCTGCAGTTCCAGATAGAAACGATCCGGCGCCAGCTGATTGAACTCGCGGGCGAGTTGCCGGGCCTCGTCGTTGCGTCCGCCCAGCAGCAATTGGCCCAGCTCGCCATGACGCGCGCCCGAGAGCAGTATCAGGCCCTCGTGGGCGCCTTCCAGCCATTCCCGGCGCACCACGGGCCGGCCCCGGTGCTGGTTTTCCAGCCAAGCGCGCGAGAGCAGCACCGTCAGATTGCGATAGCCCTGATCGTTCTGGATAAGCGTACACAGGCGGGCCGGTTCGTCCAGATAGCGGCTTTCCAGCCACAGATCGGCCCCGGCCAGGGGCTTGATGCCCGCGGCGCGGGCG
>ENA-ORDC01001686-ORDC01001686.1-marine-metagenome-genome-assembly--contig:-NODE-1686-length-15407-cov-7.649250_pt1 | contig 15407 bp, 17 predicted proteins | sample MGYA00237783_ERZ508515 | MGnify/ENA primary metagenome ERZ508515 (study PRJEB26186, sample SAMN06268792) | marine metagenome | isolation source: Eden Landing Ponds, San Francisco, CA, USA | place... | reverse complement strand
GGCCTCAACTTCGGCGACTGCTTCGCCTATGCGCTCGCCAAAGCGCTGGCCGCGCCGCTGCTGTTCAAGGGCACCGACTTCGGCCGGACCGACGTGACGCCGGTCGACCTCGGCGCCGCGTAAACGCGCCGCTGCGCCGCGCTTGCGACTCCCCGGGCCCAGTGCCAAGATGCGGCTTTAATGAGCCCGTCCGCGCGATCCGCCGCACAAGCCGCACCGCATCCGCGCCATCTGCTCGGCATCGAGGGGATGGCGGCGGCGGAGATCGTGGCGCTGCTCGACCTCGCCGACGGCTACGTCAAGGTCAATCAGGCGGCCAACAAGACCTCCAACCTGTTGGCCGGGCGCACCGTCATCAACCTGTTCTTCGAGACCTCGACGCGCACCCGCACCTCGTTCGAGCTGGCCGGCAAGCGCCTGGGCGCCGACGTGATCAACATGGAGGTCGCCTGGTCGTCGATCAAAAAGGGCGAGACCCTGATCGACACGGCGATGACCCTGAACGCGATGCACCCTGACGTGCTGATCGTCCGGGCGCCCGACAGCGGCGCGGTCAAACTGCTGAGCGAGAAGGTCAACTGCTCAGTCATCAACGCCGGCGACGGCAGCCACGAGCACCCCACGCAGGCGCTGCTCGACGCCGTCACCATCCGCCGCCGGCGCGGCGAGATCCGCGGGCTGACGGTGGCGATCAGCGGCGACCTGACGCACAGCCGGGTGGCGCGCTCCAACATCCATCTGCTGACCACCCTGGGCGCCGAGGTGCGCGTGATCGCGCCGCCGACGCTGCTGCCGTCGGGGATCGAACGGCTCGGCGTCACCGCCTACACCGACATGCGCGCCGGGCTGGCCGGCTGCGACGTGGTGATGATGCTGCGCCTGCAGACCGAGCGCATGCAGGGCTCCTACGTCCCCAGCGTGCGCGAGTACTTCCGCTTCTACGGCCTGGACTACGACAAGCTGGCGCACGCCAAGCCGGACGCGCTGATCATGCACCCCGGACCGATGAACCGCGGCGTCGAGATCGACAGCGTGGTCGCCGACGACATCGACCGCTCCGCGATCCGCGAGCAGGTGGAGATGGGCGTGGCCGTGCGCATGGCGGTATTGGACGCCCTCACCCGGGCCGAGCCGTCCGCCGCCGCGCCGGGCGAGAGCGCCGCCGGGAGCGTGCGGGCATGAAGTCCGGCACCCCCGCCCGCGTCGCCTACCGCAACGCCCGCCTGCTGGACCCGGCGAGCGGCCTGGATGCGCCCGGCGGCCTGCTGACCGAGCAGGGCCATATCGCCGACCTGGGCCCCGAGCTGTTCGCCGACGGCGTGCCGGACGACGCCGAGGTGGTCGACTGCGGCGGCCTGTGCCTGGCGCCCGGCCTGGTCGACATGCGCGCGCAGCTGGGCGAGCCCGGGCACGAGCACAAGGAGACGATCTCCTCCGCCGGCCGCGCCGCCGCCTCCGCCGGCATCACCTCGATCGCCTGCCTGCCCAACACCGACCCCGTGATCGACGACGTCGCCGGGCTCGAGTTCGTGGCCCGCCGGGCGCGCGAGGCCAAGATGGTCAAGGTCTACGCCTACGGCGCGCTGACCCGCAGCTGCGCCGGCGAGCAGATGACCGAGATCGGCCTGCTGTCGGAGGCCGGCGCGGTCGGCTTCACCGACGGCGACCGCTCGGTGGCGAACGCGCAGATGATGCGCCGCGCGCTGTCCTACTCCAGCGCGTTCGACACGGTGCTGCTGCAGCACCCGGCCGAGCCCGCGCTGAGCACCGGCGTGATGAACGGCGGCGCGCTGGCGACCCGCCTGGGGCTGCCCGGCAGCCCGGCGATGGCCGAACTGATCATGGTGGAGCGCGATCTGCGGCTGGTCGAGATGACCGGCGGCCGCTATCACGTCGCGCACGTCACCACCCGCGCCGCGATCGAGGCGATCGGCGCCGCCAAGGCGCGCGGCCTGCCGGTGACCTGCGACACCGCCCCGCACTACTTCACCCTCGACGAGAGCGCGGTCGGCGACTACCGGACCTTCGCCAAGGTGTCGCCGCCGCTGCGCGGCGCGGACGACCGCCGGGCCGTGATCGAGGGGCTGGCCGACGGCACGATCGACGCGATCGCCAGCGACCACGACCCGCAGGACCAGGATTCCAAGCGGCTGCCGTTCGCCGCCGCCGCCGACGGCATCGCCGGGCTGGAGACGCTGTTCGCGCTGGCGCTGGACCTGGTGCACGACGGCGACTTGGGCCTGCTGGACGCGCTGAGCCGCCTGACCTGCGGCCCCGCCGGCATCCTCGGCCTGGACGCCGGCCGGCTGCAGCGCAACGCCCCGGCGGACCTGATCCTGTTCGATCCGGACCGGCGCTGGACCATCGAGCCGGACTCCTTTCTCGGCAAGTGCAAGAACTCGCCGTTCGACCATCGCCCGGCGCGCGGCCGCGTGGTGCGCACCGTGGTCGACGGCCGGCCGATCTACGTCGAGCGCGCTGCCGCCGCGCCGGCGGCCTGACGCGCGGAGGCCCGATGCCCGATCCGATCTCCTGGGAACTGGCCGGCCCCTACCTGGCGGCCGCGCTGCTGGCGGGCTACCTGCTGGGCTCGATCCCGTTCGGGCTGGTGCTGACGCGGCTCGCCGGCTACGGCGACCTGCGCAAGATCGGGTCGGGCAACATCGGCGCCACCAACGTGCTGCGCACCGGCCGCAAGGACCTCGCCGCCACCACCCTGGTGCTGGACGCCGGCAAGGGCGCCGCCGGCGTGCTGCTGGCCGGCTGGCTGTTCGGCCCGGACGTGGCGCTGATGGCGGCCTACGGCGCCATCCTGGGTCACCTGTTCCCGGTCTGGCTGCGCTTCCGCGGCGGCAAGGGCGTGGCGACGACGCTGGGCACGCACCTGGCGATGGCTTGGCCGATGGGCGCCGCCTGCTGCGCCGTCTGGCTCGCCGTCGCCGCCGCGACGCGCTATTCGTCCCTGGCCGCCCTGCTGTCCCTGGCCGCCGCCCCCGCCTTTGCATGGTGGCTGGTGGGCGACGTGCAGCTCGCCCAGTACGCGGCGATCGTGGCCGTCGTCGTCTGGCTCAAGCACCATGAGAACATCCGCCGCCTGCTGAAGGGCGAAGAGAGCAAGATCGGCCGCAAGAGCGGCTAGGCGCAAGCGCGGACGGCCGAGGCGGCCCTGCGCGGGGCGCCGGCCCGATCCACACTTCACGATTGACCGGAGCGACTCGCCACGTACACTTGCGTGCATGAATGAGGCGCTGCGGCCGGCGTTGTCACGGCAGGAGACGCTGGACTGGCTGCGCCTGATCCGCAGCGAGAACGTCGGGCCCGTCACCTTCCGCGCGCTGCTGCGACGCTACGGATCGGCCGCCGCCGCGCTGGAGGCGCTGCCCGAGCTGGCGCGGCGCGGGGGCCGCCGAAAGCCGATCCGGATCTGCCCGAAGGCGACGGCCGAGCGCGAACTGGCGCGCTTGGCGGAGTTGGACGCGGCGGCGCTCGGCGTCGGCTGCGAGGGGTACCCCCCAGCCCTCGCGGCCCTCGACGACGCGCCGCCGCTCCTCTTCGTGCGCGGCCACGCCGCCCTGTTCGGCAAGCCCGCGGTGGCGATCGTCGGCGCCCGCAACGCCAGCGCCAACGGCCGCCGGCTGGCCCGGGCGCTGGCGCACGAGCTGGCCGAGGAGGGCCTGCTGGTGGTCTCCGGCCTGGCCCGCGGCATCGACGGCGCCGCCCACGCGGGGGCGCTGGACGGCGGCACCTGCGCGGTCCTGGCCGGCGGCGTCGACGTGGTCTACCCGCCCGAGCACGAGCACCTGTACGCGGAGATCGCCGGGCGCGGCCTGCTGGTTTCCGAGATGCCGGTCGGCACCGAGCCGCAGGCGCGCCACTTTCCGCGCCGCAACCGGCTGATCTCCGGCCTGTCGGTCGGCGTCGTGGTGGTGGAGGCGGCGCTGAAGAGCGGCTCGCTGATCACCGCGCGGCTGGCCGGCGAGCACGGCCGCGAGGTGTTCGCCGTGCCGGGCAGTCCGCTGGATCCGCGCTCCAAGGGCTGCAACAAGCTGCTGCGCGAAGGCGCCGTGCTCGTCGAATCGGCGCGCGACGTGCTGGACGCGCTGGCCGGCGCGCTCCGCGCCGACCCGCAGGAGGCGGCCGCCCCCGCCTTCGCGCCCGCCGACCCGGGCTATGGAGGCGACGCGATGACGGCTGCTGCGGACGGTTTCGACGGCCCGGACGAGGCGGCGCTCGCGCGCGCCCGCGAGGAGGTCACGGCCCTGCTGGACTTCGCGCCGGTCGCGGTTGACGAAGTGATCCGGCAATGCCAATTCTCGCCGGCAATCGTGACGCTGGTGCTCCTGGAATTGGAGCTCGCCGGACGCTGCGAGCGGCATCCGGGCAACCGTGTCGCCCGGCTCCAGGACGACATCGCCGACGCGTCTTGACGCCGCCGCCTGCCCCGGCCGACCGGGCGGGTCTCACCAGCCTGGGTCGTTCATGAACGTCGTCATCGTCGAGTCGCCGGCCAAAGCCAAGACCATCAACAAGTATCTCGGACGCGACTTCCAGGTTCTCGCGTCCTACGGCCACGTCCGCGACCTGCCCTCCAAGGACGGCTCGGTGCGGCCCGACGAAGACTTCGAGATGGACTGGGAGGTCGGCCAGCGCTCGGAACAGCGCATCAAGGACATCGCCAAGGCGGTGAAGAGCGCCGACGCGCTCTATCTCGCGACCGACCCGGACCGCGAGGGCGAAGCGATCTCCTGGCACATCCTGGAGGAGCTGCGCCGGCGCCGGGCGCTGGGCAAGCACGTCGCGGTGCGCCGGGTCGCCTTCAACGCGATCACCAAGCAGGCGGTGCAGGAGGCCTTCGAGCATCCGCGCGACCTCAACCGCGAGCTGATCGAGGCCTATCTGGCCAGGCGCGCGCTGGACTACCTGGTCGGCTTCAACATCTCGCCGCTGCTCTGGCGCAAGCTGCCCGGCTCGAAGTCAGCGGGGCGCGTGCAGTCGGTCGCGCTGCGCCTGATCTGCGAGCGCGAGGCCGAGATCGAGGCGTTCCGGCCGCAGGAATACTGGTCGATCACGACCACCCTGACGGCGCCGGAAGGCGGCCAGTTCACCGCCCGCCTGACCCACCTGGACGGCCAGCGCCTGGAGAAGTTCTCGCTCGACAACGAGCAGAAGGCGCACGCCGCCAAGGCCAAGCTGGAGGGCGCGCAGGACTTCCAGGTCGCCAGCGTCGAGCGCAAGCAGACCCGGCGCAACCCGCAGCCGCCGTTCACCACCTCGACGCTGCAGCAGGAGGCCTCGCGCAAGCTCGGCTACGGCGCCAGCCGCACCATGCGGATCGCCCAGCGGCTGTACGAGGGCGTCGAAATGAGCGGCGAGGCGGTCGGCCTGATCACCTACATGCGCACCGACGGCGTGCAGATCGCCGAGGAGGCGCTGCAGGCGACCCGCGATCTGGTGAACCGGCGCTTCGGCAGCGACTACCTGCCGGGCAAGCCGCGGGTCTATTCGAGCCGCGCCAAGAACGCACAGGAGGCGCACGAGGCGATCCGGCCGACCGACCTGTTCCGCACCCCGGACGACGTGCGCAGCTACCTCGACGACGAGAGCGCCAAGCTCTACGACCTGATCTGGAAGCGCACCGTGGCGAGCCAGATGGAGAGCGCCCGGCTGGACCAGGTCACCGCCGACGTCCGCGTCGACTACGACCTCGCCCAGCTGCGCGCCACCGGCTCCACCGTCACCTTCGACGGCTTCTACAAGCTGTACCGCGAGGGCCGCGACGAGGACGCCGAGGACGACGAGAACCGCCGCCTGCCGGCGCTGAAGGAGCAGCAGAAGGTGCGCCGCGACAAGGTCGACGCGGAGCAGCACTTCACCCAGCCGCCGCCGCGCTACAGCGAGGCCAGCCTGGTCAAGCGGCTGGAGGAGCTCGGCATCGGCCGGCCGTCGACCTACGCCTCGATCCTGCAGGTGCTGCAGGACCGCGAATACGTGCGCCTGGACAAGCGGCGCTTCGTGCCGGAGGACCGCGGCCGGCTGGTCACCGCCTTCCTGACCTCCTTCTTCGACCGCTACGTTGAGTACGACTTCACCGCCAAGCTGGAGGAGCAGCTCGACGACATCTCCGGCGGCCGCGCCGACTGGAAGCAGGTGCTGCGCGACTTCTGGGACCAGTTCCACAAGGAGGTCGAGCAGACCCAGGGCCTGAAGATGGCCGACGTCATCGACTCGCTGGACCAGGAGCTGGGCCCGCACTTCTTCCCGCAGGACCCGGACAAGCCCGACTTCGATCCGCGCAAGTGCCCCAACTGCGGCGGCCGGCTGGGCCTGAAGATCGGCCGCACCGGCGGCTTCGTCGGCTGCTCGCAGTACCCGGAGTGCAAGTACACCCGGCCGCTGATCGCGCCGGCGCCGGGCGAGGCGCCGCCCGAAGGCGACACCGGCCCGAAGGAGATCGGCAAGGAGCCCGAGACCGGCGAGTCGATCACCCTGCGCAAGGGCCCCTACGGCCCCTATCTGCAGGTCGGCGAGGCGGAGAAGGGCAAGAAGCCCAAGCGGGTGTCGCTGCCCAAGCAGTTCGATCCCGCCGAGCTCGACCTCGACCGTGCAATCCGCCTGCTGGCGTTGCCCAAGGAGATCGGCACGCACCCGGACGACGGCGAGCCGATCAGCGTCGGCATCGGCCGGTTCGGGCCCTACGTGAAGCACGGCAGCAACTACGTCTCGCTGTCGGACGACGACGACCCGCTGGAGATCGGCATCAACCGCGCCGTCACGCTGATCGCGGAGGCGCCGAAGAAGAAGCGCCAGAGCCCGCAGATCGAGCTCGGCAACCACCCGCGCGACGGCAAGCCGATCAGCGCCGGCCGCGGCCGCTTCGGCCCCTACGTCAAGCACGGCCGCACCTTCGCCTCGCTGCCCAAGGGCACCGAGCCGGAGGCGGCGACGCTGGAGCAGGCGGTGCCGCTGCTCGACGCCCAGGCCGAGAAGAAGGGCGGCAAGGCGCCGGCCAAGTCGGGCGGCAAGAAGGCGGCGAGCGCCAAGGAGCAGACGGGCGACGCGTCCGCGCAGAGCAAGACGTCGAAGGCCGGCGCCCAGGGTGGCAAGAGCAAGACCGGCGCCAAGACGCAAAAGAGCGGCATGGCCCAGACGTCGGCGAAGAAAACCGCGTCGGCCAAGAAATCCTCGACGGCCAAGAAGACGTCGACGGCCAAGAGCTCCACGGCGAAGAGCGGGACCGCCGACGCCACGCCGCCCTGGTCCGACCAATAGCCCGTTCCACCCCCGAGACCGCACCGGAAGCACGCGACGTGGCGAAGGCGAAGGGCAAGCCGGCCGGCGACCTGCCGACCCCCGAAGAGCTGCTGCGCTTCATCGAGGACGCCTCGCACCCGGTCGACAAGCGCGACATTGCCCGCGCCTACAACCTGAAGGGCCAGCAGCGCGCCGAGCTGCGCGACATGCTGCGCGAGCTGGAGACCGCCGGGCAGATCGAGCGCGGCGAGAAGCGGCAATACCGCCCGGTCGGCGCGCTGCCGGAGATCACCGTGCTGGAGGTCGCCGACCGCGAGGAGTTCGCTGACGCGGTCGCGGCCGCCCGCGAGGAGGGGATCGCCGTGATGGCCCAGAAGCGCGTCGACATCGCGACCGGGAGGGACCACTCGCTCGCGTCGTACGTCCCACCCTCGGGCGTCGAGGACGCGCTCGGGGTCGTCGGCAACGCCGCGGTGCGGTACCCGCAGCAGTTCGGCACCTCCTGTCTGGTCGAGACGGCCGACGAGCCGGAGATCGAGGCGCGCGCGCTGGCGGTGCTCGACAACGCCGGCTACCACGGGATCAGCGAGGCGGAGTTCGTGTACGACGACGAGCGCGGGGAGTTCCTCCTGCTCGACGTCAACACCCGACCGTGGAAGTGGATCGGGATGCCGGTCGCCGCGGGCGCGAACCTCCCGATGGCGGCGTACGCCGCGGTCACCGACGCCGAGTACGAGTCGCCGGGGATCGAACCGACGCGGTGGGTGTACCTCCGCGACTACCTCGCGCTGCTCGCCGGCGACGACGCGTTCTGGGACCAGCTCTCCGCCGACGACTGGCGGCGGCTCGTCTCCGGCGACTTCGAACGCGGGGGGAACCTGACGACCGGCGTCTACCGCCCCTCGGACCCCGCGCCGGCCGCGAAGCTGTTCGAGACGGAGTTCGTCGACCGCGACTACTACTGCGCCTGCTGAGGGCGCTCCGCGCGTTCCTCATCGTGTCTGCGAACGAGCGATCCGACGTACCAGAACTTCAGGGCCATCGAGGCGGCTCCGCCGAGCGCCGATCGAACCAGGTTTCTCCGGTAGGCGGAAACGAACGCGTACCCCGTCAGCGGGACGTTGAGCAGGTTCAGCAGGTTCGGATACGACGGCCCGAGGACGCGCTCGCCGCGCTCTTCGACCCACCACTCCTCGGCGAGCACGACCCGCGTCATCCACGCGTCGTCGTCCTCAGGCGGCGAGAACAACACCGGGTTGACCAGCGTGAACGCGACGGCGGCGACGGCGAGCCTCCAGTTCCGGTGATACACCGCGTAGAGGAGGACGGGGAGCACGAGCACGCGGCTCCACCCGCTTTTCGGGTTCGAATGCCGCTCCCAGAACGATCGCTTGGCTCGTTCGACAACTCCCATATCCGATTTGAACCCCGCTCGGCACAAATGCGTTTCTCCCGGTCAGTCGCGGAGCGCCGTACGCGTCACAGAAGGACCGGATCGCGAAGTGCTCGCAGCAGGGATGCGGGGGAAGGGATTCGAACCACGGTCACTCCGCTCGCTGCGCTCGCTTCGTTCCCTGATTCGAATCCCTCCAGATCCGAGACGCGGCGCTCACGAGGTGTGAGCGCCGCGATATGCGGGGGAAGGGATTCGAACCCTCGAACCTCTACAGGAGCGGATCTTAAGTCCGCCGCTTTTGGCCAGGCTCAGCCACCCCCGCGCGGATTCGGATTCCGGCGGCGGGGTCAAACCCCTTTCGGATGCCGCGGCGACGCCCGAGATACAACCGGGGCGCCCGCGGAGCCGGACGCCCCTACCAGTCCACCGAGAGCGTCCCGTCGCCGTGCGGGTCCGGCGCGATCTCCTCGTCGGTGCGGCGGTCGACGACGTGGATGACGCCCTGCTCCTTCTTCGCGGGACACACCTCGGCGGCCCGCACGTTCTCCTCTAATTCGTCCTCGCCGATGTAGTACGAGCGCGGCTTCGCCATCCCGCTCTGCACGTCCATCACCCAGTTGTCGGCGACCTCGGCGCACTTGCCCGCCCCGAAGCACTTGTTCGCCTCGAAGACGATCTTGTAGGGCTTCTCGTCGATCGGGGGTCCCTCACCGCCGATGTCGCTCGCGCGCAGCACCTCGTCGTCGGCGTCCGCCTCGTCGCTCATACCCGTGATCGACGCCGGCGGGACTTTCGTCTGTCGGTCGTTCTCGTCTCTCGGCCGCTCTCGACGCGAGGGTTAGCGAGGGTTAGCGATGCGCGTCGAGCCCGTCTTCGGGCGCCTCGACGATCTCGTAGCTCCCCTCGGTCCAGCCGTCCTCGACGAAGACGAAGACGCGGCCCCCGGCGATCTCGGGATCGGCGATCACCTCGTTGCGCTGGCCCTCCCGCGCGACGATCACGCCGGGGAACACCTCGTCGCGCTCGCCGTCCTCGACCATGACGCGGCCGACGCCCGATTCCTCCAGGATCTCGTCGTCGGTGTTGTAGTCGTTGACGTACGTCATCACGCCCTCCGTCTCCGTCGGGTCCGTGACGAGCACGTGCGTCTCCTTGCCGGGACCGGCGGTCACCGACCCCTCGACGGCGTCCGGGACGCCGCGGTAGAGGGTGGTCCGGCCGTCGAGATACTCGACGACCACGCCCTCCTCTCGGAGGTCGATCCCGATCGACGTGGGGGGAACGTCGCTGCGTGACGGTGCTGACATACGCGCCGTTCGGTGCGCGCGCCTCAAAAGGGGCGCGCTCGGCGGCCGCGCCTCGGTCCTTCAGAACCGAGAATCGGGGATACCACATTTAAGGTCCCTCCGCCGGGAGGGGATCCCATGCAACGGACGCGACGGGGCCTGTTGGGTGTCGGCGCCGCCGCAGTCGTCGGGCTCTCCGGGTGTCTCGGCGTCGAGGGCGTCGAGTACCCCGACGCGGCCGCCGAGGACCCGCCGAACGCGGACAACGGAGACGACGGCGCTAACGGCGGAAGCGACGAGGGCGACGAGCAGGTCGACGGCGACGGTCCCGGACAAGTCGTAAACGAGGCGCTCGCGGCGGCGACGCGGAACGTCGTCGACGACGCCGTGTGGTTCGCGGCCGAGTACCCGTCGGCGGTCGAGACGTATCGGAGCGCGATCCGAAATGTGGTCGCCGAGATCGACGCCGTCCGGAACGCGGCCGACGAGACCGACGCGGTGACCGTCGAGATGGCCGACCGGCTGGACGAGGCGGGCCGCGAGGCCGCCGACACCGCCGCCGGCGCGCTGGAGCCGCACTTCCACCCCCGCTCCCGGATCGTCTCGCGGACCGAGCGCCACGTCGGGAAGCTCCGGACGTTCGCCCCCCGCGGCGACGTCGACCGCTTCCTGGAGGAGCTCTCGCGGATGCGCCGCGGCTTCGCCGCCGTCGGCACGGCCACCTACGTCGATGAGGTGTTCTCTCGCGAACCGATCCACAACCGGCTCTTGAACCGCCTGCTCTACCCGCTCCCGGACGGCGGCGACGAGGACCGCCGGCGGATCCGCGGCGGGACCTTCGTGGAGATCGGGCTCGCGAGCCGCCGCTTCTCGGCGTTCGCGCACGAGCCGTACGACGACGAGGAGCACGACCGCGACCGGATCCCGCAGATCTACGGGAGCGCGTTCGGGGCGGCCCGCCGCGAGGAACTGCGCGCGCGCCTGGGGCCGATACCGCGCTCGGAGGACCGGACCGAGGAGCTGTTCGTCGCCTTCGCGACCCGCCCCGAAGCCGGCGGCCGCCCGAGTCAGACGTTCGAGGGGTGGGCTCACGAGCTCGACGGCGTCCCGGTGTACGTCCAGCGGTACCCGGACACGGCGACCGCGAGCGACCGGCTCAGCGAGGCGATCGCCGCCGCCTCGACCGAGGGGCTCGCGCCGATCGACCCCGACGCCACCGCGGCCGGATCCGACTTCACCGGGAACGCGACGGTCGAGGGGGACGGCGACGAAGGCGGCGGGAGCGGCGAAGAGGGCGGAAGCGCCGAGGGCGACGGAGGCGATCGAGAGCCCGCGTATCGGGGGCCGACCCGCTGGCACCGCCTCTACCACCACGAGGCCGAGGGCGAGCGGTACGGGTATGACGAGCACGCCGGCGTCCAGTACGGCTACGTGGTGCAGGCCGGCGAGTTCGTGCTCGCGACCGGCTTCTCGGGCGACGCGTGGGAGGAGCGAACGGGCTGGCAGGGACGACTGGCGGACGGGTGGGTGGTCGTCTGATGAACGGAAACGGAGTCGGTCTCACGGCGGCGGTGTTCGCGGTCGTCGGCCTCGGGGTCGGTCTCGTCGCTGCCGCCGCCACCGGGTGGGCGGAGGCGGCGCTCGCCACGGCGGCCACCGGCGAGACCGCGCGCTTCGGCCCGGTGTTCGTCGCGCAGTCGTACCTCGCCGTCACCGCCACCGCCCTGCTCTTCGCGCCTCTGCTCGCGGGCGTGCTCGGCGTCCTCGTCGGGTCGCGGGCGTACGACGCACAGGAGGCGGCCGCGACCTGCGGGCTCGGAGGCGGGCTCGGCGCGCTGGCGTACGGACTCGTTGTCGTCGTCCTCATCGTCGCGTCGCAGGGAGAGGCGGCGACGCAGGCTCACGGGATCGCGGACGCGTTCGGATCGATACTCACGACCGCGGTCGTCGCCGCCGTCGTCGGCGCGGTGACCGGCGTGCTCGGGTCGGTGACGGGATGACCACGTCGACTCGAACGTTCGCCGGTCTCGACCGCGGGACGTCCCGGCGTTCTCCTTCACATTTAGGGCGCTCGACGACGTGGGGGTCGTCATGACGCCCTCGCTCCGCCGTCGACGCCTGCTGGCCGCCGCAGTTCCCGGCCTGCTCGCCGGCTGTCTCGTGGAGTCGAGCGAGGACGCGGGGGAAGCCGGAGACGAGACCGGAACTGCCGCGGGCGACACCGGAGGCGACACGGGTGGCGACGGCGACTCCCTCTCGGAGGGGGGCGACTCCGCCGTCGAGCAGGCGGACGACGAGAGCCCCCCGGAAGAGGTCGGCCCCGACGGCTCCGGCCTCGTGGTCACGAACGTCGACGTGCTCGGCGTGACCGACGGCGGCTACGAGACGACGGTTGAGGCGCGACTCACCGTCGAAAACGCCGGGCGGTTCACGTACGGTACGGTCCTCTTCCGCGTCGACGCCTACGCGACCCGCCCGAACTCCAGCGAGCGGGAGGCGGTCGGCTACGCGTACTCGCGCGAGAGATACTCGTCCGGCGACCGGTTCGCCGACGGGACCGAACGGTTCACGGTCGAAATCTCGTTCCGGAGCCGGGAGACCCGAGCCCGAGCCGACCCGGACTGGTACGAGGTCGACGCCGCGGTCCGGCGCGCGGAGCCGGTCTGAGTCGGGGGCGCTCCACGCCGCCCCGTCCCTCGACCGCCGCGAGACACTCGCCGTAATCGCTACCTCTTTGTCCTCGCTCGCGAGCCGTGAGTGCATGGAGGGACGGGCAGCGGCGCTCGGCGCCGGAACCGTGTTGAACGCGCTCGCGACAGGCACCGGCGCGGCCTTCGGCATCGACGTCGAGACGCGCGCGACGGTGGCGCTCGACCCGGACGCCGACGGCGTGCGCGGCTCGATCGCCGAAGACTCCGAGGCCGACACCGCCCTGATCGAGCGCTGCGTCTCGCTCGCGACCGAGCGCTGGGGCGACGGCGAGGGCGGCACCGTCCGAACCGACAGCGACGTGCCTCTCGCGGCCGGTCTCAAAAGCTCCAGTGCGGCCGCCAACGCGACGGTGCTCGCGACCTGCGACGCGCTCGGGCTGACGGTCGGCGACGACCCGGACGACCCCGCGATCGACCTCACCCGTCTCGACGCCTGTCGGCTCGGCGTCCGGGCGGCGCGCGACGCGGGCGTCACGGTCACGGGGGCGTTCGACGACGCCACCGCCTCGATGCTCGGCGGCGTCACCGTCACCGACAACGGCGCCGACGAACTGCGCTCGCGCGAGGCCGTCGACTGGGGCGTCCTCGTCTGGACGCCCCCCGAGCGCGCCTACAGCGCGGACGCGGACGTGGCCCGCTGCGAGGCCGTCGCGCCGATGGCGGACCTGGTCGCCGACCTCGCGCTCGGCGGTCGGTACGCGGAGGCGATGACCGTCAACGGGCTCGCCTTCTCCGCCGCGCTCGGCTTCGACGCCGACCCCGCGGTCGAGGCGATGCCGCACGCGACCGGGGTGTCGCTGTCGGGCACCGGTCCGAGCGTCGTCGCCGTCGCGGACCCCGACGACCCCGAGACGGACCTCGATCCGGTCGCCGACGCGTGGGGCGACCGGCCCGGAACGCTACGCCGAACGACGACGAGAAACGACGGTGCGGCCGTCGAGTGATCCCACTACCTACCAATGAGTGATACACCGAACTCCGAGGACCGAAGCCTCGACGAACTGCGACGCGAGATCGAGGACATCGACCGCGAGATTGTGGAACTGATCGCCCGTCGAACCTACGTCGCCGACACAGTCGCGGCCGTGAAAGACGAGCGCGACCTCCCGACGACCGACGAGGGACAGGAGGAGCGCGTGATGGAACGGGCCGGCGAGAACGCCGAGCAGTTCGACGTCGACGCCAACCTCGTGAAAGCGATCTTCCGGCTGCTGATCGAACTGAACAAGGTGGAGCAACGGGAGAGTCGCTAGAGTTCCCTCAGACCGAGGCTGTATTCGAGTGCCTCGTCGACTTCCTCCATACGGGACGCCGGCACTGAGCCGAGACTGGTATTAATACGATGCTCGATGGACACCGTGCGAATCTGACTACAGAGAGCGACCGAGTCCTCTCGGAGCGGAGACTCGGCAGCCGAGACGAGTACCTCGAACGGGTACAGTTCGTCTCCTCGCGAGGTCGTAAACGGGACGACGATGGTCGTCGGCGCGTTCTCGTTCCCAACGTTGTTTTGCACGACTAGACATGGTCGTGTTCCTCGCTGCTCGGACCCCTCCGTCGGGTCAAGCTCGACGATGACGATGTCTCCGCGGCGAACGTCCATCGATTACCACTCGGGAACATCACCGAGGTACTCGTCGGCCTCGCGAGACACACCGTCCATCTCCTCCGCGAGGGCTTCGGATTCTGCTGCGCGTCGTCGGTACCCCTCAGCGAGTTCCTCACGGGACAGCGGTTTTTCGATGGTGATTTTCCCGTCCTCTTCGTGAACCAGTACCTCGTCTCCGCCGCGGATACCCAGTTTCTCTCTCAGTCCTTTCGGGAGGGTGACTTGCCCCCGTTCACCGACCTTACGTTCTTCGCCCTGGCTCATGAGTATTCATATCATATTCATATCTAAATTCTTTTCGCTCGGAGAAGAGACCCGATCGGACGCGAGCATGACACCCGTCTGACTGGATTTTATGTGGGTCGCCGTGGTCTTTGGTATCTAGTCCCATGATCTCCGACCTCCCCGTAGAGAGCGTGAACGGCCAAGACGAGTGGAACTGGAACGAGCGGCGGGCCGATCGAACGACGCCGAGCGCGTCGGGCGGCGACGCGGATCGACGGCCCACCGGGACCGAACGCTCCGCCCATCCGGATCGGACCGTCGACGCGCACCGCGAGATCCGACGGCTCGAAGTGGAGATCGGCGCGCTCGAAGCGGAGCTCGAACAGACCGAGAAGCGCCTGAAACACGTTACCGAGCGGTACGAACGCCTCCTCGCCAGGAAGAATCAACAGCTCGCCGAGCAGACGGAGTCGACCGTGCAGCATTCTCCCCGCGTTACGCTCCGTGCGGTTCTCTCTCGACTGATCCCCGGTAACTGGTGAGTTTATGCGGCGGCGACAGCCTCACTCGTCGCGGATCGACCCGCGCTCGGCGAGCCGACGCACAGTCTCGCTGAGTCCCGGCCCGCTCCGGTCCCCCTCAGCGCTCGCGGCGGGCTCTCCGTCCGCGTCGCCCTCGCTCCCTTCGCCGTCCGCCCGCTCCGAATTCTCCACGAGACCGTCGAGGATCGAGTCCGCGTCGGGCGTGTCGGCCTCCCCGTCGGTGCGGTCGTCGCCGTCGGCGACATCACCTCCGGTGACCGTCGCGGGATCGGCGTCCGGCGGGTAGCTCCGCTCGGCCGGCGGGACGAACGCGGTCTCGACCGCGCGGACGATCTCGCGGACGCTCTCCTCGTCGAGCCGGTCGGCGTACGCCTCGCGGATCAGGTC
>ENA-ORDC01001685-ORDC01001685.1-marine-metagenome-genome-assembly--contig:-NODE-1685-length-15410-cov-8.318920_pt1 | contig 15410 bp, 13 predicted proteins | sample MGYA00237783_ERZ508515 | MGnify/ENA primary metagenome ERZ508515 (study PRJEB26186, sample SAMN06268792) | marine metagenome | isolation source: Eden Landing Ponds, San Francisco, CA, USA | place... | reverse complement strand
TGACGGCGAGGGACGTATCCACCTGTTCGATCGGGACGGCGAACTCTCGGCGTCGCCGTGGACTGGGGACCCGACCACCTGGGCAACTTCCGGGTCAGACCCGCTCATCCTGATGACTGGCGGGTTCGACGAGGGGACGAGCGGCCGAATAGATGAGGTCCGAGCATACTCGCGTGCGCTGTCGCCGTCCGAGGTGACGCAGCTGTACCGGGGGTCGGGCGGGTCCGCCTGAGCCCTGCCAACGGATACATACTCACGCGGACCCTATGGGTCGTCGTGACTCAGACAGCTACGTTCGCAGGCGGGTGTTTCTGGTGTGTCGAGGCAGCGCTCACGGAACTTGACGGAGTGCGTTCGGCCACCTCGGGATACTGCGGCGGCCACGTCGAGGATCCAGGGTACAAGGAGGTGTGCCGTGGGACGACCGGCCATGCCGAGGCCGTCCAGGTAGAGTACGACCCCGACCGGATCAGCTACGCCGATCTGCTGGAGGTGTTCTTCGCGATCCACACCCCCACGACGAAGGATCGCGAAGGCCCCGACGTTGGGAGCCAGTACCGCTCGGCGATCTACTACGACGACGACCGGCAGCGCGATCTCGCGGCGAACTACATCGAGGCTCTGGAGCAGGACGGCGGCTACGACGACCCGATCGTGACCGAACTCGAACCGCTGGAACGGTTCTGGGAGGCCGAGGAGTATCATCAGGATTACTTCGAGAAGGTAAGCACGGCTGACGGAAATACTGATGACGCCTACTGCCAGTTCAACGTCGTCCCGAAGATTGAGAAGGTCCGGGAGAAGTTCGCGGACAAGGTGAAGGCGGAGCCGGAGGCCGGCGTAGAGCCGGACGCCTGACGGCTCATCCTGCTGGAGGTCGGCCCGCTCGTCGTCAACCCCCGGGTTAGCCTGTCGGGAGCGCCCGGGCAGTCGTGGTGAGCCGCGCCTCCGTCGCGAACGGGAGCGACTGGCCGAGCGGCCCCTACCTTGGAAAGTTCTATGTGGCGACCGTTACACGTCGTGGGTATGGAGAGGTTATCTTCGCATGAGTGAAGCGGATATCCATTTTGAACTTTACCGACACCTTCAGAACGCGATAGAGGAGAATCCCGAGCGAGGGGACACCACCTACGGGACAGCCCGCCCGGAGTACAGCGAGGGTATCAGCGGCCGAGCCGACATCGTAGTCTTCGACACCAACGACGACCCTGTGTTCGTGATTGAGGCGAAGCGTCCCGACAACGGCGGGAGCCGGGATATCGACCCCTACGCGCCAGCGGTCATCCGGCAAGCGTTCCGGTATGCTGGCGATTTAGGTTCGCCGTTCTTCTGTACCTACAACCGTGACCGGTTGGTCATCTTTGATGCATTCACCGAGGGCGTCCCTCTGCTCGAACGGTCAACGAAGTCCTACACTATCTCAGACGTAGAGGAGTTCGCAGATACGCTACTGGACGAGGTTGCCCGGCTGCGCGCTGGTGACGCCAAATGGGACGCGCTGGACGCCGCGTTTATCGACCGGGTAAATTCACTCCACGAGTACGTCTCCCCACGACTACAAGAGTCGTTGACCGAGCACCTGGAGGATGATGAAGATTTTAGCGACTCCTTCGCGGCTTGGACCGCCGCGCAGGGTATTGAGTACGAGGAGATGGACGCGTCGGACCAGCAGGAGGTCTGCCGTGAGTTTGCCGAACAGGCCGCGTATCTCCTCATCAATAAGATTCTGTTCTACAAGATTCTGGAAAATGCGCCCACCTACGAGGACGACGTGAACCCGCTGGCGGTTAGTCCGCTCCGGGTACAGGATGACCTTGATGACTACTTCCAACACCTCGTCGAAACGGTAGACTTCGAGGCCATCTACGAGCATGACCCGATTTATAGCGAAATCCCACTCGACCCCGTGGACAAAAAGGTCCGCGAGTTCATTATCGAACTGGACGAACGGGACCTGACTCAGTTTGACAGCGACGTTATCGGTCAGATTTACGAGGGAGTCATCCCACCCGAGCGCCGCCGGGAGATGGGGGAGTACTACACGCCGCCTGCTATTACTGATTTGATTACCCGGCTGACTGTAACCGACGCGAGCGATACGGTACTCGACCCGGCCTGCGGTAGCGGAGGCTTCCTCGTGAGCGCCTATCACCGCATCCGGGACCAACTCCCTGAACCGACGGGGAGCCACGACAGGATTCTCAGTCAACTCTCCGGTGTCGAAATCAATCGCTTCCCCGCTCACCTGACAGCTATCAACCTTGCTATACAGGACCTCTCCTCGTACACAGACGAGGTTGACATAGAGATTAACGACTTTTTCAACGTCGCACGGAACCAGCGGTTCGGCCGTGTTGTCGCCGGTGCAAGCGGAGAAGAGTGGGAGAACGGGGACGAATTAACCGAGCAGATAGGCGGTTTCGATGCGGTAGTAGCAAACCCGCCTTACATCCGACAGGAGAATATTGACGATAAGGACCACGTCCGAGACCATCTCGATAGTCGGGAAATCGACGCGGAATATATCTCCCGCCGGTCTGACATATATGTATATTTCCTCACACACGGTACGGAGTTTCTTGCTGAAGACGGTGACCTCGGATTCATCACGAGTGACCGTTGGCTTGATACGCAGTATGGTGAAGACATGCAGCAGTTCATTCTTGAGAATTACGAGGTCCGAGCTATAATCAAGTTTGACAGGCAGGTCTTTGACGACGCACTCGTCGGGTCAAGCGTAGTAATTCTAAGAAGACAGACCGAAGAGGAAGAAAAAAACGAAAATATAGCAAAATTCCTTCAGCTAAGAGAGGAACTTGGTGTTGATGAGATAGCCGATCTCATTAAGGAAGAGGTCGACTCAGACAAGATGGTCTCTAATGAGTCTTACCGATTAGTCACTCAGAAACAACACACTCTCTCTAATGAAAATAAATGGAATCTGTTCTTTATGGCCCCACCCGTATATTTCGAACTGCGAACTGAGGAGAACGTAGTTCAAGTTGATGAGGTCGCAGATGTTTCCCGCGGTATCACCAGTGGAGCAAATGCCTTCTTCTATCGACGTACAGAGGAGTTCCGGGACCTCGGAATAGAAGAATATACAACGAATTTATTGAAGGCAACTGGTCAAATCGAGAAAGTCCGATTCGATGAAGAGAACGCTGATGAATGGGCTGTTTTTGATGTACACGGACTCGTACAGGAGGCTTTGGACGAATCTGACAGCGAGTTTGGGAGTTCAGAAATCCAGCGAGTAAAAACGTGGCTAAGAGAAAACGGTCACAATGAACTTGTCGAATATATTGAGCGGGGGGAGGACCAGGGTTATGACGGCCGGAGGAGCTTCCGGGACAAGGATATCTGGTTTGACCTCGGAGATGTACCGATTGCTCCGATATTGAATACGCGATTCACGTGGCGTGAACACCGTATGGTATGGAATGAGGCGGAAGCAATCGCTGACCAGCAGTTCTATATGATACAACCAGACGAAGAGATTGATGATTTAGTCCTTTGTGGCATTCTGAATTCTCGCGTTTCAGCTCTTACTAACGAGTTATTGGGACGGAGGGCCGGAGGAGAGGGAATGACTCGATTGCAAAAAACGATATACGAAACGGAGATGCTCCCTATTCCCGACCTGCGAGAGATGTCGAACGAAGAAAAAGAAGAGATAAGAAACGCGATTCAGGCGTTGATGGACCGTGAAGACAAACTCGGCGAAGATGCTTCGATAGAAGCCAAAGAAAATGAATTAGATAACTTGGACCGTGCTGTGCTTCGAACGATGGAGTTAGAAGATAGACTCAGCGAACTAAAACAAGCTGTCACAGGCCTCGTAGAGTCCCGAGCAAGAGGAGCCGGACGCGAGACGGAGGTAATGGTAAATCGTCTACGCGAAACTGGAGAAACCGAGGCTATCGATTTACCTGGTGTAGCGGAAGCGAGGGAAAGCACTACCCTGGACGACTTCTGACTACTACCCCCTCCGTCGTGTTTACCCCCGAGCGTCCGGGATACTGTGGTCACTCAGCGCCGACACGCTCCAGAAGCGCCTGCTTGACCTCGAAGTCATCCAAGAGGGCGTCCAGCGCGTCCAGTTTACCCTGCGTCTCGTCGTCCTCCGAAGCCGCCAGCCGCGCTACTCCTCGGCCCTCTGCTCGGCCAGTATCGCCTTCACGTCCGGGTCGTTTACCAGGTCGTTGATGAGGTCCACCTTCTCCTTCGTCTCCATGTCGTCGGCCTGCCGGTACGAGTTGTTGACCGCTTCCTCCGCGTCCTCGACGGCCTGCTCCGCATCCGGCGTGAAGGCGAGTCCACAGTACGGGCAGAGGCGGGCGTCCTCCGGGGGACTCTCCCCGCACCGCGGGCACACCTCCGGTGTCAGTTCGCTCTCGTGGTCCTCCGTCTCCAGGTCGAAGGCGTCCCGAGCGGCCCGGATGTGGTCGGAGTCCTTCAGGTGAGCGTAGGTAGACTCCATCACGGAACTGTTCGGAGCGTGGCCGATTTGGTGCTTGATGGCCGTCTCGTCCATCCCGCGGCGGAGAGCAATGGTCACGAAGTTGTGTCGGAGGGCGTGGGGGTACGTCGGCTTGCTGTCGATAGCCGGGTATTCCTCCGCCGCCCGGTCCGCCAGCCGACCCACGATGCCGCCCAGCGTCGTTACGTCCAGCATCTCTCGGGGCTTGGGACCGCCGTACTTCGGACGGGACGTGAACACGTACGCCTCCGGGTCGTCCGGAGCCGGGTGTTCGGTGTTGAGGTACTGCTTGAGCGAGGCTGAGGAGAGGAGCAGGTCCCGCCACTTCCCGTTCGTCTCCGCTCCCTTCAGGCCGTCCGCGTCCTTGTTCAGCCGGAAGCGGTCGTTCTCCAGGTCGAGGTCCTTGATGCGGAGAGAGCGCGTAGCCGTGTTCCGCTGGCCAGTGTAGATGAGGAAGTCGAAGAGGGCGCGGTCCCGCATACATTCCGCGGCGTCCCGGATGGCCCCAAGAACGTCCGCGTCGACCCTCTCGACGGCTTCGGTGGCGCGGTCGGTTACGTCGATCGCCTCCACGTGGACGCCGTCGAACTCCCGGGCGAACTCTCTGAGGGCGGCGTCCCCGTCGGTGCTGACCCGGTCGATAATCCGTCTGACCTCTCCCTTAATCGCGCCGACGCCTGCGTCCCGGTCGAGGAGCGCGCGGCGCTCGCCGTCGTCTCGCTCCTCGTGATCGTCTACTCGCTCGTGATTGTCGGACAGGTTCTCTTCGGCCTCATCGTCGGCGTCGCACTCCCGATCAGCCTGTACCTCTCCTACCGGTTGTTCGCCGCGCTCGACGCGATCGCCGACGGCGTTCAGCGGATCGCCGATGCCCGCGAGCAGGGAGGGACCGAAGGTTCCTCCGGCAGCCGGCGGCGAAGCCGCCAGCGCGAGGCCCACGAGGCGTCTCGGTCCGGTTCCGCGGCCGAGCGTGACGCCCCAGCGTCGCAGTCATCGGTGACGAGAGAATCTGTAAGTGAATCCGAGTGACTGCGACGATCGAATATAAATGAACCCGGCGGTGGCGCGCCCGAGTTCCGGGCGAAAATCCATTTAAAAGCGAGAGTGCGTTTAAAAGCGGGATTCCGACAGATCCGACGGCGCCTACCGCTCGCCGCGCACGGCGACGGTCTCCTGTTCGAACCCGCTTTCGTCCCCGCACCAGCGCCAGGAGCCGACGAACGGGGAGCCGTCGAGCGCACAGATGACGTACGAGTAGCCGGGCCACGTCGCCCGCGCGGCGTCCGTCTCGCTCGGGCGCGTCGGCCCGGTCGGGTGCGAGTGGTAGAACCCGACCGCGTCGAACCCGTCGTCCCCGGCCCGCTCGATGAGTTCGAGCAGTTCCTCGGGAGCGATCGCGTACCGAGTTCGGGGCGTGTCGGCGACGTTCTCCGCCCGGTACGTCTCGGTGACGACGCTTGCCTCACCGTCGTCACCGCGGGTGCCGGCGAGGACGCCGCAGACCTCCGCGTCGCCGCCGGCGGACGCGTGGGACACGACGTCGTCGTAGGCCGCCCGACTGAACTCGATCATTGTCGGGAACAGGCGATTCCGCCTCATAAGTCCGTCTCGTCCGTAAGCGACTGCGACGGCGTCGTCGACGACCCCGCAGAAAGACGGGCGCGCGAAGAAGGCGGGCGCGCTGATGGACGTCGTCTGGGAGAAGGGTGAGGAACACGGACAGCGCTGGCCGGTCGGTCCGGTCTCCGGTTCTCGTTACAGCCCTTCGGCGCGCCGGAGTTCCGCCCGGACCTCCCCGGGCGTGGCGTACGGCCCGCCCTGCACGCGGTGGTCCGGGAAGAGGATCGGAATCGGGTTCTCGCGGAGCGCGTCGGTCACCAGTTCCAGGTCCTCCGGGTCGTCGGCGTCGAGCGCCGCCAGCCGCGTCAGGCGACTGACCGAGGCCTCCTCGCCGTACGGAATCGTCCCGAGCGCTTCGAGGACCGCCCGTCGGTCGGTCGGGACCGTGAGCCCGGTGGCGACGTCGTCGAACGCGTCGCGCTCGCCCCCGAGGAACTTCCCGATTCGGTCGAGCAGGTCGTGCTCCGTGTCGGCGTCCGCCGGCGCCGTCGCCGGGAACGACACCGAGATGACGCGCCCCCCGGCGAAGCCGACCTCGACCGCCCGTCCGATCTCGTCGAACTCGCGGGCGAAGACGCCCGAAGTTCCCGTCGTGTCCATACTCCCGATCCGTGACCGCGACGGTTAAATCGACGGGAGGAGCGCGGGTCGGGGACGCGATCGGGAAGCCGTGAAACGTGACGAGGCATGTGATTCACCGCGCGGAGACGCCCGCGCCCGCAAGCCTTATGTACAGATACGTGCATTAGTGTACACTAATGGAGGATCAATCCGAGCTGGCTCCGGCGGTCAGATCGATCCTGTCGGCGGCCCGCGACCGGGCGGCCGAGGGCCGATCCGGCGAGGTCGCCGTCGAGCCGCGCGGCCTGCGGGCGGCGTTCGACCGCGCCGAGGCGGACGGGCGCGTCCCCGTGATCGCCGAGGTGAAGCCCACGAGCCCGACGACGGAGGGCACCCGCGAGGACGACCCGGTCGCGCTCGCTGAGGGGATGGTCGCCGGCGGCGCGGCCGCCCTGAGCGTGCTCACCGAGCCGGCGCACTTCGGCGGGAGCACCGACACCCTCGAACGCGTGCGCGAGGCGGTCGACGTGCCCGTCCTCCGGAAGGACTTCGTCGTCGCCGAGGCGCAGCTCGACGCCGTCGAGAGCGACGTGGTCCTGCTTATCGCCCGGTTCGTCGGCGACGACCTCCCGGACCTGCTCGCCGCCGCGCGCGACCGCGGCTTCCAGGTGCTCGTCGAGGTCCACGACCGGGACGAACTGGAGCGCGCGCTCGACGCGGGCGCGACGCTCGTCGGCGTGAACAACCGCGATCTGGCCGAGCTGGTCGTCGACCTCGGAACCTTCGAGTCGGTGGCGCCCCACGTTCCCGACGACGTGACCCTGATCGCCGAGAGCGGGATCGGCTCGCCCGACGACGTTCGCCGGATGCGCGCGGCGGGCGCCGACGCCCTCCTCGTCGGGAGCGCGATCATGGACGGCGACGGAGAGGCGAACACGCGCGAGTTGGTGCGGGCGGAGGCGAGGGGCGGTGCGGTCGGTTCGGACGCCGACGGAGACGGCGCGAACGACGAGAGCGACACCCGAGACACCACGGAGACATCCACATGAGCGAGACCGACACGCGGACGACGGACGAGACGGAACGGGCGCGACGACCCGGCCGCGAGCGCGGCCGCGACGACGGGAAGTTCGGCCGCTACGGCGGCCAGTACGTCCCCGAGGCGCTGATGCCGGCGATCGAGGAGCTGACGGACGCCTACGAGCGCTACGTCCTCGGTAACGAGGACGGGTTCATGGACGAGTTCCGCGAGCGCCTCGCGGACTTCGGCGGCCGGCCGACGCCGCTCCAGCGCGCCGACCGGCTCTCGGAGCGCTACGACACGGACGTGTTCCTCAAGCGCGAGGACCTCGTCCACGGCGGCGCGCACAAACTGAACAACGCGCTCGGACAGGTTCTGCTGGCGAAGTACATGGGCAAAGAGCGGATCGTGGCGGAGACGGGCGCCGGCCAGCACGGCACCGCAACCGCGATGGCGGCCGCCCACCTCGACATGCCCTGTGAGATATACATGGGCGAGCGGGACATCAACCGCCAGCGCCCCAACGTCTTCCGGATGAAGCTCAACGGCGCCGAGGTGAACCCCGTCACCGCGGGCCGCGGCACGCTGAAGGAGGCCATCTCGGAGACGATGCGCGACTGGGCGACCACCGTCGAGAACACCCACTACGTCATCGGCTCTATCGTCGGCCCGCACCCCTTCCCGGTGATGGTCCGCGACTTCCAGGCGGTTATCTCCGAGGAGGCGCGCGAGCAGGCGATCGAGAAGACCGGCGGCCTCCCGACCGACGTGGTCGCCTGCGCGGGCGGCGGCTCGAACACGATGGGCGCGTTCGCCGACTTCGTCGACGACGAGGCGGTCGCCCTGCACGCGGTCGAGGCCGGCGGCTCGACGCTGGAGGTCGACGAGGAGGCGGGCGTCGCGCCGAACTCCGCGTCGCTGTACGCGGGCGACGAGGGGGTTCTCCACGGGGCCCGCACGAAGCTCCTGCAGGACTCCGACGGGCAGATCATGGAGAGCCACTCGATCTCCTCCGGGCTCGACTACGCCGGCGTCGGCCCCGAGCTCGCGTACCTCGTCGACGAGGGGCGGGTGAGTCCGGTCGCCGTCGACGACGACGCCGCGCTGGAGGGGTTCCACCGGCTCTCGCGCACGGAGGGGATCATCCCCGCCCTGGAGACGGCGCACGCGTTCGGCTTCTTAGAGGAGCACCACGAGGAGCTGGGCGAGCGCGTCGTCGTGAACGTCTCCGGGCGCGGCGACAAGGACCTCGACGCCGCCATCGAGGAGACGGACAAGCGCGACATCGACGAGGCGCCGGACATGTCGATGTTCACGGGGGGGATCTGAATGGCGGACCCGAGCGCGGAGTCGGCGGAGACCGGCAACTCGGAGGCCATCGCCGAGGCGTTCGCCGACGGCCCGGCCTACATCCCGTACCTCGCCGTCGGCGACCCGGACTACGACTCCTCGAAGGCGTACGTCGAGGCGCTCGACCGCGGCGGCGCGGACGTGATCGAACTCGGGCTCCCCTTCTCGGAGCCGATCGCGGAGGGGTCGACCATTCAGGGGGCGCTGGTCCGCGCGCTCGACGCCGGGATGACGCCCGACCGGTTCTTCGCGTTCGCGGAGGAGGTAGACGTCGAGGCGCCGCTCGTCTGCATGACGTACTACAACTTGATCTACCAATACGGCTCGGAGTCAGGTCCGAGGCCGTTCGTCGAGCGCGCCGCCGCGGCCGGCATCGAGGGGCTCGTCGTCCCCGACCTCCCGGCCGAGGAGGCCGACCCGCTGCGGGAGGCCTGCGACGAGTTCGGGCTGGACCTCGTCTTCATCGTCGCGCCCACCACGGTCGGCGACCGGCTCGACCGGATCATGAGCCGGGTGTCGGGGTACGTCTACGTGCAGGCGCGGCTCGGCACCACCGGCGCTCGAAGCGACGTCTCCGATCAGACCACCCAGAGCCTCGACCGGCTCCGCGAGTACGACGTGCCGAAGGCCGTCGGGTTCGGCATCTCGGCGGGCGAGCACGCCGAGCGCATCGTCGCCGGCGGCGCCGACGGGATCATCGTCGGCTCGGCGCTCGTCGACATCGTCGCCGAGGGCGTCGAGAACGACCTGTCGACCGCGGAGGTCGCCGACCGTCTGGAGGCGCTCTCGCGGGAGCTGAAGGCGGGCGCGGAGCGCGGCTACGACGCGCGCGCCGAGACGGCGGAGTCGCGGTGACCGCGGCTTCGAGCCAATAACGTCCCCGAACGAAACCGACTTACCTACGATTGCCACACACTCACACAACGACCGACACCATCATGACAGCAGGACTCTCGGCACGACTCGACCGCATATCTACGAACGACCGGTACCTCATCGTCCCCATGGACCACGGGCTCACGATGGGCGCCGTCGACGGCCTCGTCGACATCGAATCGACGATCGACGGCGTGACGAGCGGCGGCGCGGACGCGGTGCTCACCCAGAAGGGGATCGCGCCGCGCGTCCACGAGAACAAGAACGACGCGGGCTACATCGTTCACCTCAACGGGTCGACGACGATCGGCCCCGACGAGAGCGACAAGCGCGTCACGGGCACCGTCGAGGACGCGGTGCGCGCGGGCGCCGACGCCGTCTCGTTCCACATCAACGTCGGGTCGGACCACGAGCCGAAGCAGATCGAGGAGCTCGCGGAGCTGACCGCCGACGCCGACCGTCTCGGCCTCCCGGTGCTCGCGATGGCGTACGCGCGCGGCCCCGGCGTCGACGAGACCGACCCCGAGTCGCTCGGGCACGCGGTGCGGCTCGCCGAGGAGGTCGGCGCCGACGTGGTAAAAACGGGGTACTCAGGCGACGGCGACTCATTCGAGCGCGTCACGGAGTCCACCCGGCTCCCGGTCGTCATCGCCGGCGGCTCGAAGGGGACCGACCGCGACACCGTGGAGATGGTACGCGGCGCGATGGACGGCGACGCGGCCGGCGTGTCGATGGGGCGGTCGATCTTCCAGCACGGGGACCCCGAGGGGATCGCCCGCGCGGTGTCGGCGGTCGTCCACGACGACGCGGGCGTGGAGGAGGCGCTGCGCGCGGGCGGGTTCGTGGAGGCGTAACCCGCTCCGCCCCGAGGTCTCGGATCAGCAGGCGACGCGCACCTGCCTTTGCGGCTCCGGCTCCCCGACCGGCCCGCTCGGACCGACCGCCTGCTCGACGTGGAAGACGGTCACGGACGCGAGGCTGCGGTCCGATCGCTCACAGACGTACGCCGCCACCGGCCGATATCGCGCCTCTCCGGCGTTCTTCATCCGGAATCCGAACTGGTGCCAGAGGGTCGTCGGGTACGTCTCGGCCGCGTCCGGCGGTCGGTCGTACGTGACCGCCCGCCCGTCGCGAACGTCGATCGATTCGCCCGATTCGAGCGTTCCTCGGACGACGTACCAGCTGGAGGCGTCCGGCGGGTTCGGCGCGAAGAACGACCAGCTCACCTCCGACAGTTCGCCGGCTGATTCCGACGCCGGGAGGTCGACGAGCCCGACTCCCGCGGCCTGCCACCACACGAGCGCGAGGAAGAAGCTCACGAGCACCAGGGTAGCTCCCACCCGGACCCCGCGGCGAACCCGCGACGGATCCGGCGGGGCGGTGTCGGCCGCGCCGTCGCCGCCACTTCGGTCGACTCCGGTCTCGTCTCCGCCGTCACTTCGGTACGGACGGTCCGCCTCCGCGGGTCGATCGGATCCGCGCCGCTTCGACGCGACCGCCTCAACGCGGTCCCAGGCCCCTGGCGGGAAAAACAGGAGGAGGACCGAGATCATGACGAACGGGAACACGCCGAGCCGCATCGTCGCGGCCATGCCGATGTGTGCGGAGACGAACGCGAGGGCGACGCCGACCCTGAGCCGCCCGGTCGCGGCGATCAGCAGCACGGACGCCGAAAGGAGCGCGACCCAGAGCCAGTTCACCGTCGCGAGAACCGCGGCGTGTTCCGAGACGAACGGTCCCAGTCCCACGGTGAACTCCTCTAACTGGAAGATCCGAGGGACGGCGATACCCGACATCCACGCGTCGCTCCGGAACTTTGAGACCGCGTTCGCCGCGTAGATCGACACGAGCGTCAGGAGCGTGACGGCCGTTCCGATAGAACAAACTCGCGGAGCGACGCCGCCCGCTCGCTCGTCGGTCCCACGCTCGTCGGCCCCACGCTCGTCGGCTCCTCGTTCGTCGGCCCCTCGTTCGTCGGCCCCACGCTCGTCGGCCCCTCGTTCGTCGGCTCCTCGTTCGTCGGCGTCGTCCCGATCGGTACGGCCGCTCCGGCGGCCCGCACTGACCGACCAGCGAGCGTCGAGCGGGAGAAAGAGGCTCAAAAACAGGACCACGACAAGGATCGTGTTCCCGCCGTTGATCACGTACGGGTTCCGAGCGTACAGCGACGCGAGCAGGACGAGGGAGAGGACCGTCGACGCCCGCGTTCGATAGCCGACGAGCAGGCAGACTGCGGCGCAAGCCCCGACCGCGAGCAGTCCCGTTTGCACCCGCGCCGAACCGGACATCGCGTGGATCGAGACGGTCTCTAACAGCGGGTATATCTCGGCGAGCGTCGAGCGGGGAAGGACGCCGTCGTCCGTGTAGAACGCGCTTACCGCGGGAATCCGATAGACCAGCAGGTCCGCGAGAAGGAAGAGCGCCACCGCGATTCGGAAGGCGCCGAGGGCTCTCGGGTCGATCCCGAGATGCGGCGTGGCGCGCTCGCGGAGGGACTCGCGCACCGCGGCGTATCGGGAGCGCGCTTTCGAGAGGCGCTGGCCTGGTTGCGTCATTCGGTGGTGTGAATGGAACGATGTGATCTCAGTGATAAGTGCTTTGTCGTCCTCCGCGCCGTCACGCGCAACGCCCGACCCTTTCGCAGTTTTCAAGCCCGCCCGCCGTGAGGTTCCGACAATGACACGCACGGTCTGGGTGAAAGCCGACGGCGACGTCGGCGACTGGGAGGCGCGCAAGCGACGGATCACGGCCGCCATCGAGGCCGGCGCGGACTGGGTGCTCGTCGACGAGAGCGACGTGGGGCGCGTCCGCGACCTGGGCGACATCTCGGTCGCCGCGTTCCGGTCGGACGCCGACGTGATCGACGACGCCGAGAGCGACGCCGAGGCCGACGCCTACTTCGTCGGGAAAGGCGGCGAGGGCGACGGCACCATCGACATGCCCGAGGACCTGTCGGGCTCCGCGGACCTCACGACCGTCCGCCGGCGCGACGACCGCGCCCAGGGCGTCTACGTCCGAGTGCTCGGCACCGAGTACGAGCGGTTCGCCGAGGAGGCCGCCACCGACGCCGAGTTCACGGTGGTCGTCGGCGAAGACTGGTCGATCATCCCGCTGGAGAACCTGATCGCGCGGGTCGGCGAGGAGACGCACCTCGTCGCCGGCGCGACCACCGCCGCGGAGGCGAAGACCGCCTTCGAGACGCTGGAGATCGGCGCCGACGGCGTTCTCCTCGACGCCGACTCGCCCGACGAGATCCGCGGCGCGGTCGACGCCCGCGACGCCGCCGACCGCGAGACGCTGGACCTCCGACACGCCGAGGTGACCGCGGTCGAGCGCACCGGGATGGCCGACCGCGTCTGCATCGACACCGGGTCGCTGATGGACGACGACGAGGGGATGTTAGTCGGGTCGATGTCGCGCGGGCTGTTCTTCGTCCACGCCGAGACCGCCGAGTCGCCGTACGTCGAGTCGCGCCCGTTTCGCGTGAACGCCGGCGCCGTCCACGCGTACGTCCGCAACGCCGAGGGCGGCACCAACTACCTCGCTGAGCTGACGAGCGGCGACGAGGTGCAGGTCGTCGACACCGCGGGCCACACCCGCGAGGCGATCGTCGGGCGCGTGAAGATCGAGAAGCGCCCGATGTTCCGGATTCAGGCGGAAGTCGAGACCGAGGAGGGCGTCGACCGCGTTGAGACGCTCATCCAGAACGCCGAGACCGTGAAGGTCGCGACTGCGGACGGGAAGAAGGCGGTCACCGACCTGGAGGAGGGCGACGAGGCCCTCGTCTACTACGAGGACGTGGCGCGCCACTTCGGCGAGGCGGTCGAGGAGAGCATCATCGAGAAGTAGCGGGGTCGCCCATACGCTCGACCCCACTATAGCGAGCCGGCCCTCGGCCGGCGAGCAGCGAGACCGACCGCACGGGAAGTCCCGTAGGCGAACGGCGGAACTGCGAGCGCCGCTATCCCGTGATCGAGAGCGCGTTCACGAATACGCGTCGTCGAACTCGCGCTCGCGTCGCATCAGCTCCTCGACGCCGTGTTCGAGGATCCCGCGTCCCATTCCGGTCGGCCGGTAGTACGTGTAAAATCCCTGACTGTCGGCGGTCCGTCGCTGACGCTTCTCTACGAGCCCGACATCGACCAGTTCGCTGAGGTGGTAGTGGAAGTTAGGCGGGTCGGCGTCGACGACCCGTTTCAGGTCGGTCGCGCTCAGCTCGTCGTTCGCGACGAGCGTTCGGAGGATACGGAATCGGGTCGGATGCCCGATCGCCTGCTGCATCGCGAGGTACTCGTCGAGCGTCAGCCCGCTCTCCTCCGGGAGCGGCGGCTCGGGACGGTGAATCTCGCCCGGAGACCGACGATCTGTGTCACCCATACGTTTCTCATGAAGGCGATAGGCCGCGGTTCACTTAATCGTTCTCTAGTAGAATAATTTTGAAAAACCCGATATTTATATACTATCCGTACGGCACGACTACAGAGATGCGGGATCGAATCGTCGATGCGCTTCCGCGGTCAGACGGGGATTCGGAGGCCCTCTCTCCGGTTCGCCGCGATCGGTTCCTCGTCTATCTGATGGGTCCGTATCGGACCTTCGACGTCGACGCGGCGTTGCCGGACGACGCCGACGTGGAACCCTCGGTCCCCTCGTTCGCGATGTGGGACGAGGACAGTGGCGAGTACGCGGAAGACGAGGTTTTGCGACTCCTCCAAGAAACCCGTGAGTGCCTTCGCGATCGGGGGTTCAACGCCTTCCTCGCTATCGACGTCGGTATCGATCTGGAGGAGATGGACGCGGCGACACAGAGCATCGCGTTCGCGCGAGCGAGCAACGTGACCGTCTTCATCGCCCCGCAGGTGGGCGACAACCTCGGCGTCGGGATCGAGATCGGAAGCGTGTTCGAAGATCTGCTGGCCACCGAGGAGATGGAGCGACCTGCGGCCCAGGCGACGCCGCCGGAGCGAGCGCGTCGAATGATGGTCGCAACCGAACCGTCCGTGCGGAGCGCGATGCTCGGATCGGTTCACGCTCGGTGGGACGCCAGCGTGCGAACGTTCTCCGACGCGGCCGACTGCTGCCGTCTCTGTGCACAGTTCAGCACGCACATTCTGAACGAGGAACTGTACGGTTCGCTTCCGAAGAAAGACTGATCTCGGGCGTCTCGTTTACGCCGGGCGTTGCGTTTCGGTGATTGCGTCGATCACAACTACTATCAGATAAATGAATGATCGTCGTCACATGGCTGTCAGTCACGAGACCAGTCGCGTCGCGGAGGAAAACGTCGTCGAACGCGTTCAACACCTCGCAGCGGCCGCGAACCCGACGTTTGCGGCCGGGTGCTTCCTCGTTCCGCTGGCGTTCCTCGCCGCGAGCCTCCTGCTTTCGAGCACGGCGTTGCTCTTCTACACGCACGTCGCAACGGGCGCGGTGTGGTTCGGGTTCGCGCTGATCTTCCCGGCGCTCATCGGCCCGACGCTCGGCGGGCTCGACGAGGAG
>ENA-ORDC01001682-ORDC01001682.1-marine-metagenome-genome-assembly--contig:-NODE-1682-length-15431-cov-5.889215_pt1 | contig 15431 bp, 10 predicted proteins | sample MGYA00237783_ERZ508515 | MGnify/ENA primary metagenome ERZ508515 (study PRJEB26186, sample SAMN06268792) | marine metagenome | isolation source: Eden Landing Ponds, San Francisco, CA, USA | place... | reverse complement strand
GTGACCATTCTCATGATCGAGCAGAACGTGAAGACGGGAGTGAAATACGCTGACCACGTGTTCGTTCTCGAAAACGGTGCGACGCGGTTCGACGGGGACGCCGAGACGATCCTCGAGCGACCGGAGATACGCGAAGCGTATCTCAAGACGGAGCGAGCATGAGCGGGTGACTCGAGAGAGTCCCCGCTGGGAGGACCGCCATCACGACCGACTCGGAGTTCGATCTTGGCAAGGTGAGTCGATCCTGGCAAAGCGAGTTCGGTCTTGGCCAGGCGAGTACGAGTTCGGTCTTGGCCAGGCGAGTACAAGTTCGGTTCGCGTGAAGACTGACGTGAACTGCGGTGGCTGGCGACGGCTTCGCGCCGGTTGCGGACAGTCTCTCACGACAGTACTGAAAATATTTTTAAGCAGGTATGTTCAAACACCTATTTATTTAAAAACACGTTCAGTGGCAGTTCGATGTCCGCGCTGACTACGTTGTAATCGATAGCCACCGTCAGTAAGAATCGGTCCGAGAGATCCTGCGTCATCGCCGATCCCGGCCACGCCACCGGGCCGATAGCGCGCGGTGTCGATCGGTCAGAACCCGTCTCGTGATCCGTTTCGTTGGGGTCAAGGGTGATCTAGAGACGGTGATTCCATACGAAGGTGAACGCTTGTAACGTATTTTTCCGCGGTACTCGGCCCGACACGGCTGAACGTGTTTGCGAACCGGTTTGTTCGGCGTTTCACGGAAGACGCGTTCGACGGCATTCAAGAAGCCGTGTCGTTCGACGCGACAGCCGGTGTTTCTCGACGGAACCCTCGATCAGATCGTCGGCGTCATCGACGAGAAACGGTGCGTCTTCGACATCGTGTTTCTCGGCTAATTCAGTGAGAAACGCTCGTGCGATCGGGATCGAATACGTCGGAAACAGCCGTGAATGGAGGATTCTGTTCGTTTCTGGGTCGACAGCAGCGTACAGCTAGTACTGCTCACCGTTGATTCGGCTCGCTTTCTGATCGACTGCGATTCGATCCAGGGGTTCACCGTCAGCGGGTTGTAGATCGGCTTTCTGTACCCAGTTGTGAACAGCGACCCGACTCCGGTAGACACCTAATACCTCAAAAATAAGAACAGTATTTGATAGTGATAAATTGGCAAGGTGGTGGCGAATGAGATTTTCAATACTATCGGGATGTCCACTCTCACACCACGAAACCCAAGTCGATCCACGCGGTACACTCGCTGATGTGAGTGGTTTTCGGCATAGAGCACTGAATCCTCGTTTCGCCCCTTCTTTAACTTGATACTGCGTCGGGGCCGAAGGTGAAACTGAAGGGGTGATCGCCGTTGTCGACGGGATCGGCGCTGAGTCGAAACAAGTGATCCAGTCCTATCGGCCGTAGCTTCACAGCCGCAGCGCAATAGCTGAGTTGAGATACTGTTCCTTACTAGTGTTCGGCTGTAATCCTGATCCGTCGACAAAGCGAATGCGTCCAGCGAATTATCACTATGCACTGAGAATGGAACGGCACTGTTCCGGTGAGGGCCCCAAATGAGTGACGCTAGTCGTACGTGCGAGTGTAACGTCTGTCAGCAACCGATCGCTGGTGACCCAATAACGGACAATTCCGATGGGCCGTTCTGTAGTTCCGGGTGTCGGGAGATTAGCCGCCTACTCGGCGATGACACCGGATCGGACAGTCTGGCGACGGAATCAGCCGCCGATCAATCGGTCTCTGATGGCGTCACGCGGACATTCCTTCGGATCGACGGGATGTACTCTCCGACGTGTGAAGCATACCTCGAACACGTCGCCGACACGCAGTCCGGAGTGGTCGCCGCAGAAGCGAGTTACGTCACCGAGACGATTCGCGTGGATCACGACGCAGACACGGTGTCGGCGGATGAACTCCGTGGCGCCTTGAGCAGGACCGGCTACACGGCGTTCCTCCGAGACGATGCGAGCGCGGACAGCGACCGGAGCGGGACGCGTCGTTCGCGGGAAGCGGACGGTCTCCGAAAACGGCGGAGCGATGAGGTCCTCGGACTCCGGTATGCAGCCGGGATCGTGTTCGGCGCGTTCCTGATGGTCCCGTACGTGGCCATCATGTACCCCGCCCACCTCGCGCCGTACTTCGACGCCGCGTTCCTCGACCCGTTCGAAGGCGCGTTCCAACTGAGCGGGGGAAGTGGATTCCTGTTCCTGAGGATTTACTTCGTGTTGACCGCGATCGTGCTGTTTTTCACTGGCATGCCGGTGTTACGAGGGGCATACATCAGCCTGAAGATGCGTCGACCGACGACGGACCTCCTCGTCGCAGTCACCGTTGTCAGCGCGTTCTGCTACGGCACGGGCGCGGTCCTTCTGGGTGACAACAATATCTTCTACGACCTGACGCTCGTCGTCGCGGCAGTCGTCTCGGGCGTCTCCTTTTACGAGACGTCGATCAAACAGCGGGCGCTGGAGCGGCTCACCGAGCTTACCGTCTCGCAGGTGAACAACGCCCGACGACTCGACGACGGTGACGGCGCGACGGAGGTGTCGGTCGATTCCCTGGAGCCCGGCGATCGAATCCTCGTCCGCGAGGGCGAACGAATCCCGGTCGACGGGACGCTCGTCGGCGACGGCTGTAGCGTCAAGGAGGCGGTCGTCACGGGTGAGGCACTCCCAGTCGCGAAGCGAACCGGAGATACCATCGTCGGCGGCGCAGTCGTCACCGACGGCGCCGCAGTCGTCGAAGTCGGTGACCCGGTGACGAGCAGCGTCGACCGCATCACCGATTCACTGTGGTCGATCCAGAGCGCCGATCACGGGATCCGACGCCGCGCCGATGCACTCGCGTATTACCTCGCTACCCTCGTTGCCGGCGTCGCGGTCGCGGTCGGTATCTGGATCATCGTCAGCGGTGGCTCACTTCCGGCGGCGGTTATGGCTCTCCTGCTCGCACTGCTCGTCGCCACCCCTTGGGCGCTCGGGCTGGCGACGCCGCTTTCGGTCGCTACGAGCATCCGCGATGCGATGGAGCGCGGCATCGTCGTGCTCGACGACACGATCTTCGAGCGACTTCGCGAGGTCGACGTGGTCGTGTTCGACAAGACCGGGACCCTCACGACCGGCCAGATGGAGGTTGTCGAGGTGGACGCGCCGGACGAGGCGCTCGCAGACGCCGCCGCACTCGAACGGCGTGCCGCGCATCCGGCCGCGGCTGCGATCGTTTCCGCTGTTGACTCGAAGACTGACGGCGCGGAGGCGGCACATACCGACGGTGACCACATCAACGGCGACCACACCGAGGAAAGCGTAACGTCGCCTGCGGGGCGTGACGTGCGCGACTTCCGGACGCACGCGACAGGTGTTTCCGGAACCGTCGACGGTCGTGATGTGCTCGTGGGGAATCTCGATCTGTTCGCCGAACACGACTGGACAGTCACCTCCGAGATCCGAGGGAAAGCGCGCGAAGCCCGCGGATTTGGCCGTCTCCCGGTCGTGATCGGTCGTGACGGGTGTGCAAACGGACTCGTCGTGGTCGGCGACAACCCCCGGCAGGGGTGGCTGGACACGGTCACCAGTCTCCACGAGCGCGGGATCGAAGTGGCCGTCCTCACGGGCGATAACGAGGAGGCGACGGACTTCTTCGCAGAACAGGAGGCGGTCTCGTACGTGTTCGCCGACGTGCCGCCTGAAGGGAAGACGGAAGCCATCCGGCGGTTCCAACGCGATCACCGCGTCGCGATGGTCGGTGACGGAACCAACGACGCGCCCGCCCTCGCACAGGCGGACCTCGGAATCTCGTTGGGCAGTGGGACCGCACTCGCCGCGGACGCCGCAGATATCGCCATCGTCGACGATGACCTATCTCTCGTTAACACGACGTTCGAGTTCGCTCGGGCGGCTCGTCGCCGTGTCCGGCAAAACGTCGGACTCGCCTTCACGTACAACGTCATCGCAGTCCCTGTCGCACTCATGGGGTTATTCAATCCCGTAACAGCGGCGGTCGCCGTCGCCGTCTGTGGTGGGCTCCTTGCCGTGAACTCGTCACGGCGCCTCTTCAGGGGGTGATCGGCCTTTGGTGAAACGTTTGGTTGGAGTATTCGGGGGCGTGATATGCCGCGTCTCAGGTCGTTTCCGTCACGACAGCAATAGTCGCTTAAACGGTAGCGACCGATGCCTCCCCTATCAACACTTCCGCCGAATCAGCAGACGCTGGAGTGAATCTCCAGGTATCTTATATCCCGCCACCAATTGGCAAACCGTACGGGGAATCAAATGTGGCAGGGGACTTATTGATCCCACTTGTTGCAGGTATCATCGGGCTCGGTGTCCTTGGCCAGGTTCTCGCAGCCCGGCTCCGGGTCCCGAGTATCATTTTCTTCCTGCTTGTCGGGTTGATTATCGGCCGGCCGGGATTCGGGATCGTGACGAACGCGAGTTTCGGGGACGCTCTCCAGCAGTTGTCGGCCTCGCAGTTGCGATCATCGTGTTTGAGGGAGCCTTCCACTTGGAGTTTGAGCGGATTCAAACAGCGCCACGTGCGGCTGTCCGCCTTGTTACGATAGGTGCCGCCATCGCATTAGTTGGAACTGCGGTAGCCGTTCGGCTTTTGGAAGGACTTCCGTGGAGCCTTTCGTTCGTGATCGGTGCGCTGTTGGTCGCCAGGGACCCAACAGTCATTACCCCGATCCTTGATGTCGTCCCCGTCAGAGACCGTGTCTCTGGCGTCCTGGAGACAGAGGGGATCATCAACGACGTAACGGCAGCGATCACGACTGTCGTGCTCTTTGAGACGGTGAATCCGACGGTGATGTCGGAGTCGCTGGGCTCGGCGTGGTCGTCGTGGTCGCAGTAGTGATCACGTTACGCTCCTTTGTCAGCGGGAGGCCGTTCGAGAGGGGATGTCGATGTTAACAGACTCTCGTGACTAATTTTGGGTACGGTGCTTACCCAGTTCGGTAAATTAATTGAGGGGTAGAAGCGGTGATTCAACGCACTTCCCCGTAGGAATGATCATCCCGACTAGCCCACCGTGTAAAACGCCGCCACCCAGACGACGCGAAGGACTCATTCCTCGCAAGACATTAGCTTTCGGCGAGGAGTGTCGGAAGTAGAGATCGATAGCTATGGGCAACAGCCTCGGACTGAAAGAAGGCGTCTCGATCGCACTCGGTGGGATGATCGGTGGCGGCATCTACGCCGTCCTTGGAGTGGTGGCAGGGATCACGACGTCTGCCATCTGGGCCGCGTTTCTGATCGCCGGCGTCGTCGCCATGTGTGCCGGCTACTCGTACAACAAACTCAACGCTCTCACGGATAACCAGGGCGGCTCTGTGACGTTCGTCCAGTGTTATCTCGGTAACTCCACGATAGCCGGGATGGTCGGCTGGACACTCCTGTTCGGGTACATCGGCTCGATGGCGATGTACGCATTCGCCTTCGGCGAGTTTACGGCTGCGTTCGAGATCGTCCCGACGAGCGTCATGGGCTTCCCCACCCGGCCGCCGATCTCGGTGGTGGCCGTGGCCGGATTCGTCGGCCTGAACCTGCTGGGGGCGCAGACGACCGGCGCTGCGGAGAACGTGCTCGTCGGGCTGAAGGTCGGCATCCTCGTCGCCTTCGGAGTCTTCGGACTGGTGTACGCCTTCGGCTTCAGTGGTGCTCCCTTCGAGTACGGCGTCAACCAGCTCGGCGGGTTCGGACCCGTCACGGCGGCTGCCATCTCGTTCGTCGCATTCCAGGGGTGGCAGCTCCTGTTCTACGACCAGGAGAGCATCGAGAATCCCGTCGACACGATCCGGAAAGCGGTGTACATCTCGATTCCGGTCGCCGTCGCTATCTACGTCCTCGTTGGGACGGTGACGGTGAATCTCGTCCCACAAGCCCTCGAATCTCACCCCCACGTCGCCCTAAAGGACGCCGCCTCATTGATGCTGCAACCCTACGGATTAACGCGCGTCGGAGCGGTCGTCCTCGCGCTGTCGGCATTGTTCTCGACCGGGAGTGCAATCAACGCGACCCTGTTCTCGTCGGCACACTTCGCGAAGGGGATGCTCACTGACGACCTGCTTCCCGATCAGATCGGGAGCGCGGCCGCTGACGGCATCCCCGAACGGACGGTCCTGATCCTCGGTGCCCTGACTGCGGCGTTCGCGTGGTACGGGAGCCTCGGCGCGATTACGTCGTTCGCGTCGCTGGCGTTTATCCTGGTGTTCGGCTCAATGAGCTACCTCGCGTTCCGCCAGCGCGACCGCGACGAGGTGAACGCCGTTATTCCCGCGGTTGGGACCGTCGGCGCGCTTGGTTTCTTCCCGTTGATGCTGTACAACCTCTATACTCGCGAGCCGAATACGTTCTACATGGTGCTGGGTATCGCCGTCGTCGTGCTCACCGTCGAATTGCTCTACTTCGAACGCGCCCGTCTAGAGGAAGAGGTCACGGAATTCAAGACCGATGTCCGCGCCGTCTTTGAGGACCCCTGATCCTGTCTGTCTGTTCTTTCCAGAAGTTGTTCCGTCGCCAGTCACTTTATCCGGTCCAGCGTATCTTGGCGTGTCATGAATCGAAAGTTCGTCCGCAGTCTCATCGTCGAGGAGTCGTTCGCGTATGGGTTTACGATCGCGTTCTGGGGATCGGGCCTGCTCCTCATCAACGAGTTCGGCTTGCTCCAGACGCTCGGTATAATCGAGTATGCCAGCGGGGCAATCACCGGGTTCGGGGTTCTCGCAGTGGTTACGTTCGGTGGGGCTGTTGGTTCCGTCGATATCGAAGAATCACCGGCGTATTTCGTTCTCGCCGGCATCCACTACCTCTCGGGGCTCGTTCCCATCGCCGTTACCCACGGGCTCATCGCACTTGGGCTCGGCAAGGCAGTGACGCTTTTTCTCACGGGAATGGCGGTCTCGATCTGTTACAACGTGTTCGCGACGTTCGAAGAAGCCCTCTCGGAGATGGTATGGCGGGCTGAACAAACGGTGTTAGATGACTGGAAGTGACCGGCCCATCAGCGTCGGCGTCCCCGTTCGGTATTGAGACTGCTACCACGAGCACGAAGTCTTCGGGTCTGGCTCCGGCAGGATGCGACTTCGATCACGACCTTGGCTCCGACGAGAGCGTCCGATCGAGAAACGCGCCGATCAACTCCGACCCGACCGGTCGTTCGCCGTCGAAGGTCGGAACCGTGTCAACTGTCTCACTGACGTGTGTGACCTGTGATGTCGCGGTGAATCGGTACTCGGGCCGCGGCTCCGACGTCAATACGTTCATCGCCGTCCGCTCTGAATCGGCACCCCAGACGTGGCCGAGGTCCAGCAACTCGTAAAACGATGCGTCGACGCCGTGTGCAGCCAGTTCGTCGAACAGACGCTGGCTCTGGTCCACGGCGACGACGTCGTCTTCGCGACCGTGGAGGAGGAGAAACGGCGGAGCGTCAGCCGTGACATGCGCGATCGGGCTGGCCAGTCGAGCACGGTCGAGGTTCTCTTCGACCGGCCCGCCGAGCAAGAGCGCCTCGACGGTGTCCGCCGCTCCCGGCAGTTCACGGAGGTCGCTGATGCCGTACCAGGACACGACGGACTGAACGCGTCCGGACGCGTCGGGCGCGACGGACGGGTCGACGGCGTGGTCCGAGTAGACGTCTCCTGCGAGGTCTGCAATCTCGTCGACGACTCCGGCGAGCGCCGCCAGATGTCCCCCGGCCGAGGCGCCCCAGGCCGCGACGGCGCTCGGTTCGAAGCCGTACGCGCCGGCGTTCGCGCGGAGCCACCTGACCGCCGCTTTCACGTCGACGATCTGATCGGGGAAGACGCCGTTCGGGGTCGTGTTTCCCGGATCGACACTGAAAGGCACGTCCGCGTTCTCCGGAATCGCTGCCAGTCGGTAGCCCACACTCGCCGTCGCACATCCCCACTCGGCCGCGAACCGCTCCAGATCGGGGGCGTTCTTCCGAGTCTCGAACACCCAACCGCCTCCGTGGATATACACGAGGAGCGGTATCGGTCCCTCGGCATCGGGAACGTGGAGGTCGAGTTTTAGCTCGCCGGCGTCGCGCTCGGCGTACGTGACGTCTTCGTGAGTGGTGACAGGGGGAACGGTGATGTACCCGTCGTTCCCACGATTCTCGCCACTCTCGTCGCCCTCATCGTCGCTGTTCGGGTTCGTCTGACCGGTCATCTTGGTCGAGACAACGGTCGAACCGGACCTAACGGTTTCCCGTTAGAACAACAGCCGGGTGTTCGATCCCCCGTCTCGGTGCCTTTCAGCGATCGGTTACATCAGACGACAGACGTCCGAACAAGGCGTTAGATGCGGTGATTAGAAACGGATGGCTCAAGACTGCAAGGCGTTGCTCCCCGCGTAGGAAGGTGTCAGTCAGGCACCGAGCCCGGAGCGACGAGGTAGAATGCGAAAGCGAAGCCGATCCCGGTTCCGATCAGGCTGGGGAGTGACGCTTGCCACGTCTCTCCGAACACGACGACATCGAGGAGTGACGCCGTCCCGGCACCGACGAGAAATCCGACGAAAGCCCTTCGACGCGAATTGTCCCAACTGTCGATCATGCTAGTCGGACGCGCGAAAGGTCCGCGTGGTGTCTCTGTCGCCATGGACGACGTCGACCTCGACGAGACCCAAGGCGGTGAAGATGCGGTTCCAGTCTCGGTAATAGAGGGGCGTCTCATCGTCGACGTAGTTCACGCCTGCATCAGACGGCGATGCGTCGCGTCTCGGCTCCTCGATCTCCGCCGTAACGAGGATGTCTCCGGTGATTCGAGCGATCTCCGCGAAGACCCACTCGGTGTCGGGATGGAGGTGCTGGAGCGTTTCGACCGAGTAGACCGCGTCGAACTGCCCGTCGTCGAACTCCTCGACGATGTCCTCTATCGGACTGCAGTGAAACGTTCCGTCGGCGGCGAGTGTGGGGTAGGCCTCTCGCATCGTGTCGAACGCCTCGGCGTTGATGTCGACGCCCGAGAGGTTCTCGAAGCCGCGGTCGGCGAGGTGTTTGAGGTGACGGCCAGACCCACACCCGAGTTCGAGAACTACCGCGTCACGAGACAGGGACTCGCTGAGGATGTCGCCGATCAACCGACTCGTCTCGTTGGGGCCGTAGTGTGCGTAGTACGCCGGTGAGTATTCGCCCGCCCGGTTCGTCCAGGTGTTTCGGACGGATTCAGGATCCACGTGTAATAACTCGGGTAAGGATGTAAAACGCCGTCGCACCACAGTGAACAGACGAGATGAGGTCGGATCAAGAAACACTCGCAGACTGGTTCAACAATGGCGAACAGATACCGTTCGTTCGACGGCGTTACGAACTGCCGCTTATCTCCCGGGTGAGTTCGACAGACGTGAACTCGAAACGAGCACCGCCATCGGGTCCCTCAGTGAGTGCGACGTCCCAGTTGTGAGCATCGGCCACGTGACGAACGATCGAGAGACCGAACCCCGTCCCCTCTTGATTGCTGCTGTAGCCGTGATCGAACACCTCGTCGCGTTCGTCAGGGGGGATACCACTCCCGTCATCCGCGACGAAAAATCCGGTCGTGGAGACACTGCCGTCAGTGGTTTTGTCGATCCGTCCAACGGTGAGGGAAACGGGTGGCTCGTTGTGATCGATCGTGTTTCGAAAGAGGTTCTCCAGGAGATGTAAGAGCCGCTCGCGATCGGCGTTGATTATGACGTCCTCCTCGACGCTCAAGCAGATCCCGTCAGACTGGACGTGCTGATAGGCCTCGTCTGCGGCGTCAGCCAGCGAAACTGCCTCGACCGTGTCGATCGACTTCCCGGCGCGGGCCAGTGTGAGCAGGTCGTCGATCATCGATTCCATCCGTTTCAACGCATCGTCTATCGTGTCGAAGTGCTTTCCGTCGGGGCTCTGACGGGCGAGTTCGAGATGGCCTTGGGCGACGTTGATCGGATTTCGAAGGTCGTGGGCGACGATTCCCGTGAACTGCTCAAGCTGTTCTTTCGTCTGTCGGAGTTTCCGATCGGATTCGACTCGGGTCAGCGCCGTGGCCGAGAGTTTCGTGAGAATGTGAATGATACTGGCGTCTGTCTCGTCGTAGGCGGCCGTTTCGAGGTCGCCGCAGCTAAACACCCCGTAGTCGCCGACCGGGACGTACAGCCCCGATCGCAAGGCGCCGCGTTCGTACTCGTCTTGGGTCACGTCGAGGTCGTCGCAGATGGTCGGCTCGCCTCGACGGTACGTCTGTGCCGCGAGAACGTCCTCGTCGATCCGGTAGTCCGGGCGGTCTCCGGCGGCCGCCACGTTTTCCGCTGTCGTCGCATATATCCGGAGTGTCTCTTCGTTCTCGTCGACGAGTCGGAGCGCCGCTCTGGCGTATCCGAGAATGTTCTTCGCGGCTTCGATCGTGATCTGGGCAACCGATTTTCGGGACGTGGCCTGCATCAGTTGCTGTCCAGCCGAGTGCAACATCTCTAACTGCTCTTCGCGACGTTTCAGGTTCGTGATGTCCTGGCAACTTCCTCTGACATACCGGAGCGTCTCGGTTTCCGTTACCGGGTGGCCGCGGATACGGATCCACCGTTTTTCATCACGGTCGAGTTCGAGCGTCACATCGAACGCGTCGCCCTCGGTAATCGCCTGATCGAAGGCGGTCCTGAGCGTCCGCTGATCACGCTGAACGTAGCGCGCGACGATCTGGTCCGGCGGAGGAGAGGTTCCCGGATCGAGGCCGTGCATCTCACTCGCCGTCTCACTCCACCAGAAGGCGTCGGCCCGGATGTCGTACTCCCACGCACCCGTATCCGAAATCGTCAGTGCGGCTTGAAATCGCTCGGACACCTCCTCCCGTGACTGTTCGATTACGGTTTCGATGCACTCCGCGAGTTCGAAGTGCCGGTCGGTGAGCTGCTCCACCTGGAGATACGCTGTGACATTCGCAGTCACTACCTCACTCGGCGTGGGTTCTCTTTCTTGGCTGGCGAGTAAGATGGTCGGGATCTCAGCGTCCTCACCGGTAATGTGTGACAAAAATTCCGTTCCCGTCTCATCGGATAGCACGTATTCGACAACGACGCAATCGAAATCGGCTTGTTCTAACTCCGTTCGTGCCCGGGGTGCGTTAGAAGCCTCGCTGATACGGAAGCCAGAAGGGATCGATTCGAGAGCCGAAACCACGTCAGGTCTCCACGTGGCACCGACATACAGAACCATCGGAGGGCCCCCCATAGTAGACTGGTTATCCGACCGATCAGGCATAGTCATTTGATGTTAACAGCAATATATAGTAGTTGATGCTCTTCCGGACCCTGTCGCTCGATGAGACTGTGACAGATAGGTGAACAGACGGAGCGTCTGATCGAGGAAGGTCGCGGTGGGACCGTCTGATCGAGGAAAATCGCGGTAGGACAGACGCCACTGCGCGCGCGGTCATCCTCTATAACTGCGCTCGACGAATCGCGGTCGTTGTGAGAAGCCCCCGCCGGCTTAGAACACGTCGGCGGAAACGGTGTTGCACAACATCCCGACCACGGTGCTGACGGCGATATCGGATCCAATGTAGTCAGATCCGTGGGAAGACGCTCACCGATGAGACACCCCTCTATCGATGTGTTCGGAGCCGGCTGTACCATCGGACTCAGAATTCGGGCGAAACCCGATCAATAGCCGATGAAACACCTCGTTGGGGTCTCCGTCGAGAGCTGGGGACACCCACACCCCTCTATCGATGTGTTCGAAGTCTTCGGTGGGAGGGGGGTCGATTGGCGTCTCAAACTGAGCAGACACGGGGAAGGCGCAGTAACACCTGCGTTTCGAGGGATATCCGCTCTAGCGCGATCTCTATCGGCCATTTTGATGCCTTTTCTCTTCTCTTCTTTCTTTCTACTAACATACAACACACACACACACACCTCTATCGATGTGTTCGATGTGTTTTGTCGCCCTGTATTCTGTGGCTTCCTAGACAACAAGAATACCTTGAGAACTGTTCGCCCCAATCGACGAATTTCGCTGCCTTCAACCCGTTTTCTATCGGCTTCTCTGTTCAGACGATAGTTCACCGATATCCGATGACTATCAGCTCCCTGCTATGGACAGAGTGGAACACATCGATAGAGGGGTGTGGGTGTCTTCAACCTCATATCGGCAACTTCGATCTCGTACCAGTAACTTCGATCTCGTATCGGAAAACATATCGTCAGCCGCTGATGGTATGGCTCTCTCTGTAGATGGTTATTCCGCGATAATCAGACGGAAAACTACCTAAAACACCCAATCACACTTCGATAGGGGTGGGGGAACCTTTTTATTATCAGCCGGTATCATGTGGGGCATGGGTACTGACGACTCCGATGATCCCTCTGACGACCCGGAGTCGATCACGGATGAAACGACGGCTGAAACGGAAACGACGGCTCAAACGGAAACGACGGCTCAAACGGACCTTTCGAACGCGACACAATCGGAGACGTCAGATCGTCGCTCGTCCTCTCAGGTGACCGACGACAGCCATCCGTCCGATGGGTCCTCGGAGAGTTCTCCGCAGTCTATCGAGGATATGCTACTCGAGTTCGACGAGCAGCAGGGACTCATTCGGGACCGGTCACTGCTTGATCCTAACTACGTGGTTACAGAGGACCGAATCGTCGGTCGTGATGCGCAACTCCAAGAAGTCACGAAGATGCTTCGGGTCGCTCTCGGCGACAACCGCCCGCCGAATCTGTTCCTCTATGGGCCGTCCGGGACGGGAAAATCGCTCATCACAAAGGCCGTCTGTAACAACATCGGCCGGATCTGTGAGTCTCGCGATATCCAATTCGGCACGATCGAAGTCAACTGCCAGGATCTCGACACGCTCGGCGTCGCAGTGTACGAACTCGCCCAGCAGGCGGCAGACGAGGCTGGCGTCGCCGTCGAGGTCCCCAAACACGGCGTCGCGACGAAGGAGAAATGGGACGAACTCTACCGGATCGTCAACGAGCATTTCGATTCCGTCGTGTTCGTCCTCGATGAACTAGACATGCTTGTCGGGCGGCGAGATAAACAAGAGCCCGCGTTTTCCCGACTTCTGTATCAGCTTTCTCGGGCCGGTGCGAACGACGAACTGAACGCATACATTTCGGTCGTTGCCATCTCGAACGATACGAAAATGATGGAAGCTGTTGGGAGCCGAGCGGTCAGCTCATTTACGCCGGAGGACGTTCACTTCGATGATTACGACGCGAATCAGCTGAAAACGATCCTTCGACACCGTCAAGATGCGTTCCACGAGGATGTCGTCGACGACGATGTGATCCCCCTTGCAGCAGCCTTCGCGGCACAGACACATGGTGATGCGAGGAAGGGAATCGATCTGATGCGCGTCGCCGGGGAGCTTGCTGAACGCGAAGGTGACGCTCGCGTTCGCGAGGAACACGTCCGAGCCGCGCAGGCGAAGGTGGAAAAGAACCGGGTTTTAGAGGTTGTCCGGGGGATCAGCACCCAAAAGAAACTGTGTCTGTACGCTACGGCAGCAGTCGCTTCGCAGTCGACTGACGGAACGGCGCGGAGCACGACGGGATATCGCGTGTATCAATACCTGACCGACGCGATCGACGCCGAACAGTACCACCAGGAAACGTACGTGAACAAGATGAAAGAGCTCACGACGTATTCGCTCGTCGACTTCGAACGACGGAGTCACGGTCCTAGCTCAGGAATGTTCCTCGAATTCCAGTTCGGTGAACGGCCGGAGACGATCCTCGAGACGCTTCGTGAGGACTCTCGGATTGAAATGGTTTCCCAGGATGAAGTCCAATCCGTCGTCAAAGCACAGATCCGGAACCAGACGTAGCCGGCTCCGACGCTCACACGGTACACCGCCTCTCTAGAGACACACCTCTATCGACATGAAAAATACATTTTAGGCCGTGTGGAACTGTCAAGTTAAGCCGGTTTCAACGGGGCGACATTTCAGCACTTAAAAAACGGTGTATCGGTTGATAAGCACTGTTTGCGAACGGTATCGATCGCGGAGGTGCAGATGTGCTATCGGCAATTCAGTTTCCGACAGAGACCCCTCTATCGATGTGTTGAGGGTACTTGGATACACACCCCTCTATCGATGTGTTGAGGGTACTTGGATACACACCCCTCTATCGATGTGTTGAGGGTACTCGGGTACACACCCCTCTATCGATGTGTTGAGAGTGCTTGGGTACACACCCCTCTATCGAAGTGTACATTTAAAGCCACCCGTGGGAGCTTGCAGTCATGTTAACTTACGCATCGGTTCCGGTAGACGTCGAAGGCTCGTAGTCATGATTCTGCCGCCGTCGGCTCCGCGCTCCTCAACGTATCTGGAAACGAAGAGGATCGCCGTTTTACTTCTCCAAAGACACGTTCGATGGCATCCCGGTTTCCATGACGAGTGATTTGAAATCGGAGCGAAGTCCGAGAGAGCGCAGTTGCGAGATGTCCGCCAGCATCCACGAGAAGGAGCGCATCGTCAACGTGGCGTTTCTCTTTTAGAGCGCGGGGAAAAATCAACGTGAATTGCTGTTTTGGACAGAAAATAGCCAATATATAGGCATTCGTTCGTACAAGGATCGACAGCAGCGTACAGCCAGAATCTGTCTGAGTCGATCTGAATCGCCGTCTCATCGACTGTAACGCGATTCGGGCTCGCACCGCCAACAGGCTGTGGATCGACTTTGTGAATCCAGTTGTGAATTGCTGTTCGGCTTCGTTAGACACCAACCTCTCAAGATTCTATTTAGTATTCAAAATTGATAGTAAAGCAAGGTGTAGTAAAATCCCGGTTTCAATGATCTCGTGGGGTGTCCGTTCTCGCTCGAGACATTCTAAGTCAATCCAGTCGCTACGACCGCCGAGGCGTTCGGCTTCGGGCATAGGCAGTTAAAAATCGAACGCCTCATTCTCTGAGTTAACATCGCCGCCCTCTCGCCTACAAACACTTTTCAAGCCCCCAGTGGAACTGGAGCCAAGCGTCGTGTTTCGATGGGCCTGCTAACTCGCTTCCGTCTCCCGATGTCGATCCCCGTTCTCGTCTGTGTAGTGGCGGTGATCGGCTTGGTAACGCTGGACTCGCTCCGGGTCCTTCCCAGACCGACAGTGATCCGTGCGGGGTTCACCGCCATCGGCGCCGTTGTCGCGCTCGTTCTGTTCGGCCTCTCACACAGGGAGAGCCGAAACGGCTCCCGCCGCCTCTCGCCGTCCCTCGCGACGAAGGTCGTTCTCATCGGTGCCGCGGGGGCCGTCATCGCCGCGGCGGAACTGAATTCGCGACTGCTCCCGCTCCTGATCGTCCTCCCCGTGGGGCTGTTCGTCGTCGCGTCCCAGATCCGCGGTGATCCGTCCGTCCCGGCGGTGTTGACCCAGTTGTGGGCGCTGTTCGCGGCCTCCCAACTCGGAAAGTACGTCACGACCGGCTTCTACTTCGGCGGGACCGACACGTTCGCTCACGTCGCCGCCGTCGACACGCTCATCGA
>ENA-ORDC01001681-ORDC01001681.1-marine-metagenome-genome-assembly--contig:-NODE-1681-length-15439-cov-3.108645_pt1 | contig 15439 bp, 15 predicted proteins | sample MGYA00237783_ERZ508515 | MGnify/ENA primary metagenome ERZ508515 (study PRJEB26186, sample SAMN06268792) | marine metagenome | isolation source: Eden Landing Ponds, San Francisco, CA, USA | place... | reverse complement strand
AAACGACTGCGAGGAGGTCGGCATCGACACCGTCGACGTGGAGCTGGACTCCGACGCGCCCGCCGAGGAGCTGTACGACACCATCGACGAGCTGAACGCCGACGAGGACGTGAACGGCATCCTCGTCCAGATGCCGGTCCCGGACCAGGTCGACGACCGGCGGGTGCTCCGAAGCATCGACCCGGAGAAGGACGTCGACGGGCTCCACCCGGAGAACATCGGCCGACTCGTCGCCGGCGACGCCCGGTACAAGCCCTGCACGCCCCACGGCATCCAGCGACTGCTCGAAGCCACGGACGTCGAGACCGAGGGCAAAGACGCGGTCGTCGTCGGCCGCTCGCGGCTGGTCGGCAAGCCGATGGCGAACCTCCTCATCCAGAAGGCCGACGGCGGCAACGCGACGACGACGGTGTGTCACTCCCGGACCGAGGACCTCGCCGCGAAGACCCGGGAGGCGGACATTCTCGTCGCCGCCGCGGGCGTCCCGGAGATGATCGACGCGGAGATGGTCGGCGAGGGTGCCGTCGTCGTCGACGTCGGCATCAACCAGGTCGACGCCGACACCGAGAAGGGCTACGAGCTCGTCGGCGACGTGGACTTCGAGAGCGTCGAAGAGAAGGCCTCTGCCATCACGCCGGTCCCCGGCGGCGTCGGCCCGATGACGCGCGCGATGTTGCTGTACAACACTGTCAACGCGGCCGCGCTGCAGTCGGGCGTCGAGAGCGCGCTGTAGCGGGGCGACTGCCGGACCCCGGCCCCATCCGCCGTTCTCAGAGGCCGACCTCGAACTCGTCGAGCCGTTGCTGGGCCTCCGCCAGCGCCGTCTCGTCGTTCTCGGCGAGGGCGCGACCCAGCGCGCGGGCGATGTAGATGAGCGAGCCGGCGGTGCGGGGGGAGACGTCGCCGTCGAGTGCGGCGATGCGCTTGCGGTGTTCGCCCAGCGTCGAGAGAATTCGACCGGCCGCCTGGTTGGGGTTGTCGTCGAGATACCGCCGGCTGTCGGAGGCGTACTCGTCGACGGCTTTCGCGTAAGCGAGCCCGCGGGCGGCCCGCATCGACTCGGGCACCTCGTCGGCCGGCGGGCGCTCGCCGCCGTCGGCGCCGCCCAGAAGCGAGAGGAAGTAGTACTCCTCGTCGTCGGAAACCCGCATCGAGCGGGCGACTCCCTCCGCGACTTCCCTGAGTTCGACGGCCGCGAGGTAGGTGTCGTCGAGTTCCTGGAGTTCTCCGGCGTTGAGGAAGCCGCTCTTGCGGACGTACTCCCGGGTGACCTCCGCCGCCCGCTCGGCGACTTCCTCTAGAGGCGCGTCGTCGACGAGGTCGCGGACGGGGGTCAGCTCGAGTTCGACCGCCGCAGCGGTGTGCTCGCGCCGCTCGTCGACGCCGACGCTGCGCATGCTCCCGCAGTCGGGACAGACGACGCTCTCGGAGTCGTAGTACGACCAGCGAGTCCCGCAGTCCTTGCATTCGCGCTCGCCGCGGATCTTCATATCTACGGGTTGCCGCTGGACCCCCATAACCACCCGCCACTGTCGACGAGCGACCGGATGGCGCGTCCGGCGACCGAACCGCGCCACGCTCGGTCGCTACCGCGCTGTGCCGCAGCCGATATCTTTAAGTAATAGGCGTCCGGACCTATCAGGTGACGCTTCGCTTGGAGGGCCGAAGCGTCAGCGGGGACCAATTCAGGGCGGCAAGCGATCGCGTGGGCTTTTCACCCACGCACTCGCTTTCCATTCCTTTCGCGAGATACCAACCGCGAGCCAGCTATCCGTCTCTCCGTTGCTCGACCCGCCACGAACTGACGACGGCGAGCCGTCGCTTTCGGCGTCTCACCGGCGAAACCTGCGGCCGTCGTCGAAGGGATGTGAAACCGCTCGTATGAGTGTTCGTGGCTATTTGCATCAGTCACGTTATCTATTCGAAACAGGGAGATACCAGTTCTTTCCGGACGTTTATAGAGGTAAACGGCTCATCAGTCGATATATTTATCCCTATCCGACAGTAACCTTCGGATGGACTTTACCGATGTACGACCTGACAGGATTCCAGCGGGACCTCCTCTATGTCATCGCCGGGAAAGAGGAGCCACACGGTCTCGCTATCAAAGAGGAACTCGAGGACTACTACGAGAAAGAGATCCACCACGGCCGGCTGTACCCCAACCTCGACACGCTCGTCGACAAGGGCCTCGTCGAGAAGGGCCAGCGCGACAGGCGGACGAACTTCTACAGTCTCACGCGTCGGGGGAGCCGCGAGATCGAGGCTCGCCGCGAGTGGGAAGGCCAGTACGTCGAACCGTAGCCGGACCTGCCGTCGTCGGATCGTCGTAGCGCCGTCGCGGTCGGCCGTTCGGGGGGACGAAGACTCGCGCGGGCGAGTCGCGGTCGGCCGACGACGGACGCCGTCGCGTGACCTGAACGGAGAGCAACCGCTCACCTCGCCGCCCGGCCGGACAACGCAACTGACATACCGGATTCGCCCTTACGGCCGGCCGTGACTCAGTGGGTCGAGAACCCGACGGGCGGGCGCGACCGCGGACCGGTCGCGCTCGGCCGCGCGTGGGTAGAAGCGATGGTCCGGCCGCGACGGCTGTTCCGGTCGGCGGTCGCGCCCGGCGACCAGGCGCCCGGGCTGGTGTTCGCGGCGGTCGTCGTCTTCGTCGAGGAGGGGACCCGAATACTCGCGGGTGGGGCTGCCTACCCGGTATTGAGTGGGCGACCGGCCGCCTCGACGCTGCTCTTCCTGTCGGTCGCCGTCGTCCTCGTCGCGCCGGCGGCGCTGCACCTCGTCGCCGCGCTGCAGACGCTCCTCCTCATGACGGTCGTCGACGACCGCGCCGGCGTCAGCGAAACCGTGCAGGTCCTCGCCTACGCCGCCGCGCCGTGCGCGCTCGCCGGTATCCCCGTCCCCGCGGTACGCGTGGCCGCGACCGCCTACGCCGCCGTCCTGCTCGCGGTCGGGCTCGCCGAGGTCCACGACGTGTCGCTGACGAGATCGGCCACGGTCGCCGCCGTGCCGGCGGCGCTGGCCTTCGGCTACGGCTTCGGCGGGTTCGCCGCCTTCACGGAGGTCACCGGCTTCTCGTGGGCCGCCGTCGCGGCCGCCGTCGCCTGATTTGGTACGCCGGCCCGCTGGTCCGCCGGTGAGCCCGCGCGACCGGGACCCGTCACCGTTACCAGCGCGCCGGCCACAGGTCCGGTATGCTCACACTCGATCTGGAGTCGTTCATGTTCGAACTGAAAGAGGGCGCTCTCAAGCACGTCGGCCCCTCCGACAAGTCCGCCACGGCGAAACTCTACGACATCGAGGGTGTCGAGACGCGGGAGTTCGGCGACGAGCGGGTGAAACTCGCCTTCGAGGACGACGAAGGCAACGAGGTCGAGGTCGCGCTGTTCCCTGAGCAGGCCCGCGAGGTCGCCCGCGGGATCGAACTCCTCGAAGAGGACAGTCGCGTCTTCGAGTAACCCGACGAAGCCGGTGATCTCGGCGCCGTCTGGCGGTCGGCGTCGGCGTGGCGCCGCCGTCGCTGCGAGCGAGCGCTGACGGGCGCGTTTCGACAACAGTTTTAGGGCCCGGGTGTTCTTTCCCGGCAATGGGATCGTGTATCATCTGCGGGAAGTCTGTCGACGGTCGCATCTGCGACCTCCACGAGGAAGACGTCGTCTTCGAGTTCCGCGGCGACCGGCCCGACCAGCTGACGGTCGACCGCTACTACCGCGGGACCGTCGACGGCTACGCCGAGTTCGGCGTGTTCGTCGACATCGGCGACAGCGTCACCGGACTGCTCCACCGCAGCGAGATCGACCAGCGACTCGAGAGTCTCGACTGGGAGTCCGGCGACGTCGTCTTCGTGCAGGTCCAGCAGGTGCGTGACAACGGGAACATCGACCTGGGCTGGTCGATCCGCCAGTCCGAAAACGAGTTCCGTGGCACGCTCGTCGACGACCCCGACCAGGGCGCACCGTACGAGAAAGACGAGGGAGACGGGTCGGGAAACGCTGACGCGGCAGCCGACGACGAGGAGGCTGCCGAACCCGACGTTTCCGCCCCTTCGGAGACGACCGAACCGAGCGAAACCGAAACCGCCGACGCCGAACCCGACGAGCTGACCACGGAGTCGGAGACGGCCGACACCCAGGCCGACGACACCGATCAGACCGACGACGAGCAGGCCGCCGACGCCGAAACGGACGAGAGGACAGCCGACGCCGAAACGGACGAGAGGACAGCCGACGCCGAAACGGACGACGCGGAGCAGACGACCGAAGAGCCGAGCCACGTCGCCGTCGGGACGCTCGCCGACCGGGTCGGCGAGACGGTTCGCATCGAGGGCGTCGTCGAGAGCGCGCGCCAGACGAGCGGTCCGACGGTCTTCGAGATCCGCGACGAGACGGACAGCGTCGAGTGCGCGGCGTTCAAGGAGGCAGGCGTTCGCGCCTACCCCGAGATCGACGCCGACGATGTCGTGCGTCTGGACGGTGAGGTCCGCGAACGCCGCGGCGAGTTGCAGGTCGAGACCGAGGCGCTCGTGAAACTGGAAGGCGACGACCGCGACGCGGTCGAGGACCGCCTCGACGACGCGCTGCGGTCGCAGGCCGAGCCCGACGCGGTCGAGCCGCTGGCAGCCGACCCCGTCGCCGAGTCGCTGACCGACGACCTGCGCGAGGTCGCGACGGCGGTTCGACGCGCGGTACTGGAAGAGCGGCCGGTCGTCGTCCGGCACACGGCGACGGCCGACGGCTACGTCGGCGGGGTCGCGCTCGAACGCGCGACGCTCCCGCTGGTCCGCGACCAGCACGACCGCGACGACGCGGTGTATCACTACTTCGACCGCCGACCGCTTGAGGACGGCGTCTACGACATGGACGACGCTACCAACGACGTGACGCGGATGCTCGACGCCCGCGAGCGCCACGACGAGAAGCTGCCCCTGTTCGTGTTCGTCGCCGTCGGCGGCACCCGCGAGTCGCTGGACGGCTTCGAACTGCTCGACCTGTACGACGCCGGCCGCGCGCTGGTCGACGACGTCGCGGTCGACCCCGAGATAGACGACGCCGTCGGCGCCGTCGCCGCGCCCGCGGCCGACCAGGAAGGCGACGTCACCGCGACGGCCCTGGCCGCCAACGTCGGCGCCCACGTCAACGACGACGTACGCGCGGACCTGAGGCATCTCCCCGCGGTGAGCTTCTGGGAGGACACGCCCGAGTCGTACGCCGATCTCGCCGCAGAGACGGGCTACGACGCCGACGCTACTCGCGAGGCCCGCGAGGCCGTCGCGCTGGAAGCCTTTTACCAGTCCTACGAGGACAAGCGCGAGCTCGTCACCGACCTGCTGTTCGGCGACGGCGACGGCCCCGGCGGGCTGGCAGGCCACGTCAGCGAGCAGTTCCGCGAGAAGCTCGACGCCGAGGTCGAGACCGCCGAGGCCAACATCGACTACCAGACCGTCGACGGGGCCGAGATCGCCGTCCTCGATACGGACGCGTTCACCCACCGCTACGAGTTCCCGCCGACCGAACTCTTGCTCGACGAGCTGCACCGACGCCACCGCGACGACGTGGCCGCGGTCGTCGGCGTTTCCGACGACGAACTGCACATCCGCAGTGACACGCCGATAGACGTCCGCGCCGTGGCCGACCGCGCCCGCGAGTGGGTCCCCAACGCCGGCCTGACCGCCCAGTCGGCGCGGGACGGCAAGCTGGAGTACATCTCCGGCGAACGCGACGCCGTCCTCGACACCGTCGTCGACGTCGTCGCCGACGAAGTCGCCTAACGGCAGTTCGGACCGTTTCTTTCCGACCACAAAACACTTTGAGTGGCGAGACGCGTCTCCGCCTATGCGTCGACGGTCGTTCCTCGCGGGTGCGCCTGCCGCAGCGCTCGCGCTCTCGGGCTGTGTGGGGGCGTTCGGAGCGGTCGGAACTGACGAATCTCCGAACCGTCCGGCGGACGCCGCGCCGAAGTCGGCGCGCCAGGCGACCCGGAACGGCTTCGAGTTCGACCGCACGGAGTCGCCGTCGGCCGGTGAGTCCTCGGTCGGGTCGGTGGACGCGGCAACCGACGCCGGCGTGGAACTCCCCTGGCGGCTCCTCGTGTGGAACGACGCGGACGAAGCGCGGCCCATCTCTGTGAGCGTCTTCGGCGAATCGCTCGGTCGCGCGCTCGCCGAAACCGTCGAGTTCCCGGCGGGCGCTCACTCCCTCGTCAAGCTGTTCGAACCCGACGACTACACGATCCAGGTCCAGGCTGGCGACCGGGTGCGCCACGAACATCGGATCGCCGTCGACAGGTTCGACTGTAACGCCCACACCACCCGATTCCGGGTCGCACCAACTGGCGATGTCGAGTACGTCACTAGCGCGACGATGGTCTACTGCGGCGACCCGACGTGATGCGTGCAGTCGCGACCGCACGTCCGACGGCACGGACCATTATGCGCCGCCCGATGCAAGCAGGCCCCATGAGCGACGAAGCCAGCGGCGACACCGACCCCGTCATCTCGGAGACCGAACTGGACTGGGAGGAGTACGACCACGGCGACCGGTGCTTCCGCCGGAAGCAACTCGGGGCCGCGGCCGGCAGCGAGGAACTCGGGACGAGCCTCTACGAAGTCGAGCCCGGCGACCGCACCTGGCCCCGCCACTACCACGCCGGCAACGAGGAAGCTATCTTCGTCCTCGACGGCGAGTTGCGGCTGTGGCTCGGTCACGACGCGGCCGACGACGAGGGCGAGAGTGAGGCGGAGACGGAACACGCGCTGGAGCCCGGTGACTACGTCGCACTACCGAGCGGCCCGGACCACGCCCACGAGGTCGAAGCGGTCGGCGACGAGCCCGCTCGGTTTCTCGTGGTCTCGACGATGAACGAGCCCGACATGTCGGTGCTGGTCGAGCGCGACGCGGCGATGCTGTTCGGGGGCGGTGCGCCCGGCAACTACGACGACCGCTACCTCTCGAAGACCGTCGATCTGGACGCCGAGGTCGACTACTGGGACGGGGAATAACGGATTGCAGAAGCGGTCGACAGCGATCCTATTGTTCCCTCACTGAGTGCAGTGGCTAATCCGCCAGCAAGTGCCGTCGAGACAGTGACCTGCCGACTGTGCCGTACGTTATCATTGTGAACATCTACTCATATCCCACCTGATCGACCATTAACTAAAATAGACACATAGATATAGTAATATAGAATGCAAACCAGACAACATTACTAATTGGTCCATGACGGACAACGAGAAAGAAAGTAACCGAACAGCAACAGACAGTTCCAAACAGACTGAAGCCAACAGGCGACAAGTCCTTCGGGCGGTCGGGGGCGGGGCACTGGCCGGAGTTGGATTCGCGCAGGCCTCTGGTACGGTCAGTGCACAGGAAGAGGGGTCCGAACCCGAAACTGAGCGGCTTTCGGAGAAGGAGGCAGGCCAACTCCGCGGCGAAGTGATGTCGTCAAGCGCGTTCAAGACTGTTCGACAGAAGATACAAGACAAGGATTTCTGGCCGAACCTGGGAGACGGGGTTACCGCTGCCGAAGTCATCCCGGACGTCGGCGAGGATAGCTACGAGGTGTTCAAGACGGTCTGTGACTACACTGGCGAGGACGACGAGAAGACCCACAACGCGATCCTATACGCAGTGAAGCGGAACGGTGATATTACCGTCCGTAGCGTCTGCCAACACGAGGGCGACTCAGTGTTCATCCACGAAATGCAGTGTGCGGCTGACGACACGTCTGGTGCGGACGAGGCCGAACTGCATGAGTACGAAGTGTCTGTTTCGGGAGGGGGTGAGTGAAGATGCCCGAAGACATCTCGGGATACGTCTACGCGGGTACCGTATCGACTGATGACATCTGTGATGGTATTTCCCAACTGGAAGATAAGATCGACGAGTTCCACGGAGACCTCGAACTCGGATATTCGAACACCGTAATCGGGTGTGCCGTACTAGGTCTTGGGAGCGCGTACGTTAGTGCTGGAACCGCTACCGTGGTCGTAGCCACCGTCTGTGGAGCTCGCATTTTGGGCTGTGCAATCCAGAACGGTATCGAGAATCACACGCCCTGCGGCGACCAACTCATAGACATCTACCTCCCGGAGAACGCGTCAATGGCGCACAGCACCGAAGCCGCACTCGTGATGCTCCGATGTGACAAGGATATCTCCGATGATATAGACGCACTTTCGGATGACTTGCAAGACGCCGCCGACGACATCGGAGACGCTGCCGTGAATACAGGTGAAGAGATTGCGGATGAACTGGACAGTGCAGTGGACTCTGCCGAGGATATTGCCGACGATCTTATCAGCGGCGGCATGAGTCTGCTTCCGTAACTGGGGCAGAAAACACTTATTTACGAATATTTTAAACGACATATGGACGTGACATTCGCCGGGGTCGATATCGCACATGTGCTGGTATGGCTGACCGCCGCGCTCCTGATATCCGTGACCGGCGAGCCGGTCGGGACGTGGACGGCGGAGGCCTGTCTCGCCATCGGTATCGGAGTTATCGTCGCCGTGACGCTCCGAGAGACCGTCTCGGCTCCGTGGACGTGGTTCTCCTCGGACAGCGAACGCGGCAATCCGGAGTAATCTAGTCCCTGACCGAGCGAATCCCCTTCTTCGCGCCGTAGTAGGCCCACTCGGCGCTGTAGCAGACGAGACAGCCGCGGAATTTCGGCGTGTCGAGGTCGTCGGTCTCCTCGGCGTCGATGTCCGCGTCAGCGTGCGCTCCCATGGGCGGAGTTGTGGACTACTGCCGTATCAATACCGGGGGCGTGTGCACTGTGGGCACACAGGTCGCTCTCGCTGGCAGGCTCGACCACCGCCGAGCGATACGCTTATTCGCCTCACAGTGCGAAGACGGACAACGCGATGAGCACCGAACGGCCGGAGTGGGTCGACCCCGACCCCGAGGAGCCGGAGGCGTACGTGCGGGCCTGTCAGGAGCTGGTCCAGCGGATCCTCGACGGCGAGATCGACGAGGAAGAAGTCGAACAGGCCAAGAAGGACGCCTGCGGGAAGCACTCGGCGCCGAAGGTGCCCCGGAACTCAGACCTGATCGACTTCGGCCCCGACGACCGCCGCGAGGAGCTCGAGGAAGTCCTGCGGCGCAAGCCCGTCCGGACGGCCTCGGGCGTCTCGCCGGTGGCGATCATGACCTCGCCGCACCGCTGCCCGCACGGGAAGTGTCTCTACTGCCCCGGCGGCCCCGACTCGGAGTTTTCGAGCGCCCAGAGCTACACGGGCCACGAGCCCGCCGCGGCCCGCGGTGTCCAGAACGACTACGACCCCTACGGGCAGGTGCGGCTGCGACTCAACCAGCTGCGGCAGATCGGCCACCCCGTCGACAAAGTAGAGTTGATCCTGATGGGCGGGACGATGACCGCCCGCAGCCACGACTACCAGGAGTGGTTCGTCAAGCGCGCGCTGGAGGCGATGAACGACTTCGACCCCGCGGCCGACCCCCAGCCCAGCGAATCCGAGAGCTTCGCGCAGGACCCCGACGACTACGAGTGGAAGTACCTCGAAGACGTCATCGCCGAGAACGAGACCGCCGCCGTCCGCAACATCGGGACGACCTTCGAGACCAAGCCCGACTGGTGTGACCCCGAACAGATCGACCGGATGCTCAGACTCGGCGGAACGAAAGTCGAGGTCGGCGTCCAGACCACCTTCGAGCGGATCAATCGGGAGATGCACCGTGGCCACGGCATGCAGGCCTCGCTCGATGCGAACCGCCGGCTGCGCGACTCGGCGTTCAAGGTCGGCTTCCACATGATGCCCGGCCAGCCCGGTATGTCCAAGGAGATGTGCCTGGAGGACTTCCGCCGGATCTTCGAGAACTCCGACTGGCGACCGGACTACCTGAAGATCTATCCGACCCTGGTCGTCGAGGGCACAGTAACGTACGACTGGTGGCGCAACGAGGAGTTCGAGCCGCTGTCCAACGACGAGGCCGCCGAACTCGTCGCCGAGATCAAATCGATGATCCCCAAGTATACGCGCCTGCAGCGCGTCCAGCGGGACATCCCAGCCGACTTCATCGAGGGCGGCGTCTGGAAGTCCAACCTCCGACAGCTCGCCTGGCAGCGCATGGACGAGCACGGCTGGACCTGCGACTGCATCCGCTGTCGCGAGGTCGGCCACAACGACGCCGAGCCCGAGGAGATCACCCTCGACACGATGACCTACGAGGCCGCCGGCGGGACGGAGCACTTCATCAGCTTCGAGGACCGCGAGAAGGACCTGCTCGTCGGCTTCTGCCGGCTGCGGTTCCCGGGCGACCCCGTCCGGAAGGAACTGGAAGACGCCGCGCTCGTCCGCGAGTTGCACGTCTACGGCGGCGAGGTCGCCGTCGGCGAGGACGGCGGCGACGGGCAGCAACACAAGGGCTATGGCCGGCGGCTGCTGCGGGAAGCGGAGGAACGGGCCGCCGACGCCGGCTACGACAAGATAGCCGTCATCTCGGGGATCGGCGCCCGCGAGTACTACCGCCAGAAGCTCGGCTACCGGCAGGACGGGCCCTACGTGAGCAAGCGGCTGTGACTGTCAGGAGCGAGGCCGTTACCCGCTTCCGGGAGCGGGCGGCGTGGCGTCCGGCGGCGTGACCTCGTCGTCGACGAACTGCCCGAAGTCGAGTTCGACCCAGTAGCGGTCGCCGTCGTAGCGGGCGATCCACGACCCGGAGTAGTCGTCGGACTGGACGGCCGGTCGGTCGAGGAAGCGGTCGACCAGCGCGTCGAACGCCTCGTCGTCGGTGCTGTCGGCGTAGTAGGTGTCGTTACGGGCCTCCTCGACGACGCTTCGCTCGCCGTCGGAGAGTCCCGAGAGCGCGAACTCGTAGCGGTCGCGGAGCTTCCCCGCGTAGGCCGCCGGGCCCTCGGCGACGACGGTCGCTTCGTAGCGGTAGGTCTCGACGGTCCGCGAGCGCGGCTCGGAGACGTTGACGGGGTAGGTCTCGCCCTCGTAGACGATGCCGGCGTAGTCCGCGTCGAGCAGCGTCGCGTTCTCGGGCCGGTCGTCGGTGTAGAGGACCTGCGTCCCGAAGTCGTAGCCGTCGGTGCGGTTCTCCATCGGCCCCTCGAACAGGCCGGCGAGCGCGTCGCGCTCGAACGCCGAGAGGTCGTCGTAGGCGACCGTCTCGCCGTCGACGTCGCCGGTGGCGTAGTCGATCTCGACGAGCACCGCCGGCGCCTCGTAGCTGCCGACGACCCGGTGGGAGAGGTTGTAGTAGCGGCCGTCGTGGGCGTAGGGGAGGCCGCCGGAGACGGGCGGGCGCGTGTCGTTCACCTCGGCGTTGCCGTTCCGTATCGCGTCGCGGACGACCGCACGGTCGTCGTCGGGCGCGAGGTCGGTGGGCAGTTCCTGACTGGCTTCCTCGGCGAGGGAGGCGTCGTCGTCGACGGGGACCATCGAGAGGCTGCCGGCGGCGTCGACGCAGCCGGTGAGGCCGACGGCGAGGAGGACGACCGCGGCCGCGAGGACCTTTCGTCGCATACCGACTCTCGTTCTCCCCGACAGGAATGTCTTGTGTCGAGGGGCCAGCACGGTTTTCCGCTCGCGGCGCCTACGACGGGTATGGCGAGACCGTTGGACGACGGGCTCTGGCTGCTGGATCTGGGGCTGGTCGAGCCCCTGGAGACCAACGGCTACCTCTTCGACGACGGGACGGTGACGCTCGTCGACCCCGGCCTGTTCGTCAACCGGCCGTCGCTGCGGTCGGAGTTGGCCGACGCCGGCTACGCCGTCGCGGACCTCGACCGGGTGTTCCTCACCCACTACGACCTCGACCACACCGGCGGGCCGCCGACCTGGCGCTCGCCCGCCGCCAGTCACACCCGAAACTGCTGCACCACAAGGGGCTCTTCCACCGCGCGGCCCGGCGGCTGTTCCCGCTACCGGCCGACCTGGACGTCCGCCCGGTCGAGGAGGGCGACCGTGTCGGCGAGTTCACCGCCTATCACACGCCGGGGCACAACCCCGGGCACACGGTGTTCGTCCACGACTCGGGCGTGGCGTTCCTCGGCGACCTCGTCTGGGGGACGGCCGACCCGATGGAGGTGCCGTTCTGGGGCGACTCCTACTCGATGGCCGAGATACGCGAGAGCGTCCGGGCGTTCGCCGAGCGCGTCCCGCCGTTCGAGGTGGCGGCGATGGGCCACGGCGACCCCGTCCTGACGGGCGGCCACGCCGCGCTGGCGGAGTACGCGGCGACGATTTGAACCGTCCGTGTCGCCGAACGCACCGAAGACGCGACCGCGCGCTTGCGTTCGAACCCAACGCTTATGCGCTCGGATTCGTCACCAAACGGTGACAACGGGTGGAGCGACAGACCGGCCGAGCGGGCCGGACGTGGTGGGTCGAGATGGCTGACAAAGAGCGGATCACGCGACGAGCGGCGCTGGGGTTTCTCGCCGCGGGAGCGGCAGCGACGGTCGGCGAGACGTTGGGGTTCGACAGCGTCGTCGCCGACCGAACCGTGAGTGTGGGTGTGACCGGTGACAGCGACGCGCTGCTGGGGTTGACCGGGTACGACGACCCGGCGGCAGCGACGACGGTCACCAACCGGAGCGGCGAGGAGATGACGGTCGCGCTCGACTCGGCGGACGGGACGGGCCGGTTCGACGTGGGTGAGACGGGGACGTTCGTGGCCGACCCGCAACCGTTCACGCTCGCCGCGGGCGCCTCGCGGTCGGTCGCGGTCCGGGGCAATGACGGCGCCGGCGGAACGGTCCCGGTCGACGTCGTGGCGGCGTTCCCGTCCGGGAGCGTCGACCTCTCGCGGGCGTTTGCGGTCCCGGTGACGGAGGTCTCGATCGTCGACCTGGACTTCAATCCCAGGGGCGGCGGCCAACTCGACGAGTACGTCACCTTCGAGAACACCGGGTCGGTCCCGGTCGACCTGGACGGGTGGACCGTTCGGGACGAAGGGGACGTTCACACCTACGAGTTCGACTCGCTGGTGCTCGACCCCGGCGACAGCGTCACGCTGGTGACGGGCAGCGGCACGGACGACGCGACCACCCGTTACTGGGGAGAGTCCCAGGCCGTCTGGAACAACGGCGGGGACACGGCGTCTCTCTACCGTCCGGACGGAACCCTCGAAGACGAGGCCTCACGCGCACCCGGCGGCGGGGGATCCGGCGGCTCCGGCGGGTTCGTGATCGACGCACAGCGATCACAGTTCGACAGGCCCGACGGAGTGCCCACGTCCGGGGAGTACGTCGTCTTCGAGAACACCGGCGATACGGCGATAGACCTCAACAATTGGCGCGTCCGGGACGAGGCGGACAACGAATACCGGTTCTCGTCGTTCACGCTCGGGCCGGGCAACACCGTGACGCTCCGAACCGGCGACGGAGACGACGACCCTGATTCGGTCACCGACGCTGACCTCTACTGGGGTCGCGGGCTGGCCGTCTGGAACAACGGCGGGGACACGGTGTTCGTCTACGACGGCCCGGCCGACGGCGACAACACGTCGCTGGTGGTCGAGTACTCCTACTGACGGAGCGACACGCATTTCCTCCCGAAAGCGGACGTTGTGGTATGGACAGGAAGCGGGAGCTGACGAGCGTCGACCTGGCGGCCCAGGAGGGGGAACTCTCCGCCTACGAGGGCGCCTCGGTCGACAAGGTCTACCTCTACCCCGACGACGACCTGCTGCGGTTCCGGATGCGTCACTACGACCACGGCCGCATCGAGTTGCTCGTCGAGGTCGGCGAGGACAAGCGGGTCAACGTCGCCGATCCCGACAACGTCCCCGACGCGCCCGAGCGGCCGCCCAACTTCGCGATGATGCTCCGCAACCGGCTGCGCGGCGCCGAACTCGCCGGCGTCTCCCAGTTCGAGTTCGACCGCATCCTCGAACTGGAGTTCGAGCGCGACGACGGAGCGACGACCGTCGTCGCGGAGCTGTTCGGCGACGGCAACCTCGCCGTCCTCGACGGCACCGGCGAAGTCGTCGACTGCTTGGAGACCGTCCGGCTGAAGTCGCGCACGGTCGCGCCGGGCACCCAGTACGAGTTCCCCTCGGCGCGGTTCAACCCGCTCACGGTCGACGAGACGGGTTTCGAGGCGCGGATGCGCGAGTCCGACGCCGACATCGTGCGGACGCTGGCGACCCAGCTCAACTTCGGCGGGCTCTACGGGGAGGAGCTGTGTTCCCGCGCCGGCGTCGACTACAACGTTCCCATGGAGGAGGCGACCGACGACCAGATCGGCGCGCTGTACGACGCCGTCACCCGGCTGGCCGACCAGCTACGCACCGGCGATCTGGACCCCCGCGTCTACTACGAGGTCGACGACCCCGGTGGCGACGAGGCGGGAGACGGCGACGGCGATGGAACCGGCGGCGACGGCGGCGGGTCCGGCGCCGCGGACCCGACGGAGAACGGCCGCCGCGTGGACGTGACGCCGTTCGCCCTGGAGGAGTACGCCGACCGCCACGGCGAGCCCTTCGGGTCGTTCAACGCCGCGCTGGACGACTACTTCGCGTTCGCCAGCGCCGAGGGCGAGCGCGCCGAGGAGGGTGCCGGCGGGAGCGAGCGGCCGGACTTCGAGTCGGAGATCCAGAAACACGAGCACATCATCCGCCAGCAGGAGGAGGCCATCGAGGACTTCGAGGCCCAGGCCCAGGCGGTCCGGGAAAACGCCGAGGCGCTGTACGCCGACTACGACCTGGTCGACGAAGTTCTCTCGACGGTGCAGGCGGCGCTCGACGACGGCCACGACTGGGCGGCCATCGAGGAGCGCTTCGAAGACGGCGCAGAGCAGGGGATCCCCGCGGCGGAGGCCGTCGTCGGCGTCGACGGCAGCGAGGGGACGATCACCGTCACGGTCGACGACAGCGAGGTCGAACTCGTCGCCGACGACGGCGTCGAGAAGAACGCCGACCGGCTCTACCAGGAGGCCAAACGGGTCGAGGGCAAGAAGGAGGGCGCCCAGCAGGCCATCGAAAACACCCGCGAGGACCTCGAAGCCGTCAAGCGCCGCCGCGAGGAGTGGGAGGCCGCCGATGCCGGCGCCGAGGAGAGCGGAGACGACGACGAGGAGATCGAAGACGTCGACTGGCTGGCCCGCGAGTCGATCCCAGTTCGGCAGTCCGAACACTGGTTCGAGGACTTCCGGTGGTTCCACACCAGCGACGGCTTTCTCGTCATCGGCGGCCGCGACGCCGACGACAACGAGACCCTGGTCAAGAAGTACCTCGACCGCGGCGACCGCTTCTTCCACGCCCAGGCCCACGGCGGCCCGGCGACGATACTCAAGGCGACCGGTCCCAGCGAGTCCTACGACGACGACATCGAGATCCCCGATTCCAGCAAGCGCGAGGCCGCGCAGTTCGCCGTCTCGTACTCGTCGGTCTGGAAGGACGGCCGATACAGCGGCGACGTCTACGAGGTCGCTCCCGACCAGGTGTCGAAGACCCCAGAG
>ENA-ORDC01001680-ORDC01001680.1-marine-metagenome-genome-assembly--contig:-NODE-1680-length-15447-cov-3.483149_pt1 | contig 15447 bp, 12 predicted proteins | sample MGYA00237783_ERZ508515 | MGnify/ENA primary metagenome ERZ508515 (study PRJEB26186, sample SAMN06268792) | marine metagenome | isolation source: Eden Landing Ponds, San Francisco, CA, USA | place... | reverse complement strand
GGCCCGGTGGTGCAGGCCGCCGGCAGCTACCTGCCGCCGCAGGGCGGCTGGTACCCGCGGAGCGGCCGCGGCCGCATCACCTACGAGATCGCCGTCACCGTGCCGGAGGCGCAGCGCGCGCTCGCCACCGGCCGCAAGACCGGGTCCGAGAGCGTCGAGGGCCGCAGCCGCGCGTCCTTCGCCGCCGACTATCCCAGCGAGGGACCGGCCGTCTTCGCCGGCAGCTACAACGAAACCAGCCGCACGCTGGACGGCGTGACCCTGCGCACGCTGTTCCCGGCGGGACACGACGGCGGCGCCGAGCTGGCCGAGAGCTACCTGGACAGCACCGCGCGCTACCTGCGGCACTACCAGGCGGTCGTCGGCCCCTACCCCTACCCGGCGTTCAGCGTGGTCGCCGCGCCCTTCCCGGTTGGGTTGGGCTTCGAGGGCGCGACCTACGTCTCCGAACGCATCCTCGACCTGCCCTACATGCAGGGCCGCTCGCTGGCGCACGAGATTCTGCACTCCTGGTGGGGCGGTGCCGTCGGCATCGCCTCCGAGGAGGGCAACTGGGCGGAAGGCCTGACCACCTATCTGGCCGACCATTGGGTGGTCGCTGAGCGCGACCTCGCCGCGGCGGAGGAGCTGCGCCGGCAATGGCTGCGCGACTTCGCCGCGCTGCCGGACAGCCGGCGCCAGCCGCTCACGGCCTTCACCGGCAAGCTGCACGACGCCGCCCAGGTCACCGGCTACAACAAGGCGGCGATGCTGTTCCACATGCTGCGCAGCCGCGTCGACCTGCAGACCTTCGAGGCGGCCCTTGCCGGCTTCTACGACGCCAACCGCTTCGAGACCGCGTCCTGGGCCGATCTGAGAACCGCGTTCGAGGCGGCGGCCGGGACCGATCTGGACCGCTTCTTCGAGCAGTGGCTGACCCGCCCCGGCGCGCCGACGCTGCGGATCGCCAGCGCCGAACGCAAGCACACCGCGGACGGATGGAGCATCGCCCTGGGGCTCGCGCAATCCGAGTCTGAATACGCCCTGCAGGTGCCCGTCGAGGTGGCCACCGAGGCCGGCACGGCGCGCGTCACGGTGCCGCTGGAGCGGCGCCAGACCAACACCGTGATCCAGCTCGACGCCAAGCCGACCGCCCTGTCCATCGACCCGCACGCCGACGTCTTCCGGGAGCTGTCCGGCGACCAGGTTCCCTTGAGCCTGCGCCACCTGACGCTCGACCCGGCGACCCGCGTCGTGGCCCTGGGCGTGCCGGAGGCCGCGGCGCTGCAGCTCGCCGGCAGCCTGCTCGACACCGAGGCGAAGACGCTCGGGGCCGACGCCGCCGCCAGCGGCAGCGCGCCGCTGCTCGCCATCGGCACGCCCGACCGGCTCGCCGGATTGCTGGAGCGTACAGGCTTTGGTCCGCCGCCTTCGGAGGTCGCCGGCCGCGGTACGCTGCGGGCCTGGACCGCGGAGGCCGACGGCCGGCGGGCCCTGTTCGTCAGCGCGGACGATCCCGACTCCCTGACCGGCGCCACCCGCCGCCTGGGCTACTATCTGCGCGAGTCCTGGCTGGTCGTCGACGGCCGCGAGATCGCCGCCCGCGGCACCTGGCCGACCGGCCCGGACCCGCTGCGGGTGGAGTTCGGCGGTTAACGGCCGCGTAGGATGGATTCGCGAAGCAATCCACCAAACGGCGGGGCCGTGTAGCGGGAGAGATGGTGGATTGCCGCTGCGCGGCGAATCCACCCTACTTCCCAGCCTCGACCGCCCGGCGGTACCACTGAATCGCGGCGTCGGGATTGCGGTCGACGCCGCGGCCGAGGCGGTACATCAGGCCGACGTAGGTCATCGCGCGGCTGTCGCCGGCGCGGGCGGCGCTGCGGTACCAGTCGAAGGCGTCCGGGTAGGACCGCTTGGTGCCGCGGCCGTAGTAGTACATCCAGCCGACGAAATACTGCGCGTCGCGCACGTCCTTCCCGGCCGCCCGGCGGCACCAGTCGAACGCCTTGTCGTAGGCCTCCCGGTCCATGTGATGGCGGCACAGCCATTCCTGCGCTGCCGCGTCGGCGCGGGTGGCGCGGACGATCACGTCGTGCAGGCGCTGGTTGAAGCTTTGCTCAAGCTGCAGCCAGTGGTCCTCGGCGAACTTGGCGAGCGCCGTCTGCGCCTGCGCGCTGTCGAACGCCCCCTCACCCGGCGCGTAGCCGAGCGCGCGCAGATAGAGCCGCGACTGCCGCCACAGCTCCGCGGCCTCCTGCGACTTGCGGAAGATGCGGCGTTCGATCGCCCGTTTCAGCGCGTCGCTCGGTTCGCCGGTCGCCGTCAGCCCTTCGTCGGCCTGGAACGCCTCGATGGCGCTGCGAGTGTTCGGGCCCATCAGCCCGTCCACCGTGGACAGGTCGTAGCCCAGTTCGCGCAGCCCGTGCTGGATCTGCGCCACCAGCGGATCCCCCGGCCACTCGCGCTCGGCGGCCGCGTCGTCCGTCTCCCCCTGCTGGGCCGGCGTAACCGTCTCCCGCCCCGGCTCGGCCGGCTGCTGCGCGTGCAGCTCCGGCGCACCGCACAGCAAAAGCAGCAGCAGCGGACCGAGAACGCGCAGACGGCTGAACGGCTCGAGCAAAACTCCGACTCGCAAAGAACAAACGCATGTCGACGCTAGCCCGCCCCGCTGCCGCGCGGCAAGCGGCGGGGCGCCGCCGGTTGAGGACGGGCAGCGACCGTGGACCGAGCCGCAACGCCGTAGGGTGGGTTCGCGAAGCAACCCACCGGACCACGGTGCCGGCCACACCGGTTCTGGTGGAGTGCCGCTTCGCCGCGACTCCGCCCTACGCCAGGCGCCGCGCCAGCTCCGCCAGGCCGAGAAACGCCGGGTCGGGTCGCACGATCAGATGCGTCGGCACCTGCTGCAGCTCAGCGTCGAAGCGGCCCTTCGCCTCGAAACGCGCGCGAAACGGGCCAGATTGCAGTTCGGGGCGCAGGCGCGGGGCGATGCCGCCGGTGAGGTAGACGCCGCCCCACGCCCCGACGATCAGCGTCAGGTCGCCCGCGTAGCTGCCGAGAAACCCGGCGAAGCGCTGCAGCGTCTCCGCCGCGGCCGAATCGCCGGCGCGCGCGGCCTCGACCAGCTCGGCCGGCGTCGTCGGCGGCGCGGGCAGGTCATCCTCCGCTGCCACCGCCTGGCCGAGCGCGACCAGACCCGGGCCGGACAGCACACGCTCCGCCGACACCCGGCCGAACCGGGTCCTGAGACGGCCCAGCAGCGCCGCGTCGCGGTCGTCCTCGGCCGGCAGCGCGGCGTGACCGCCCTCGCCCGCCAGCACCCGGTCGCCTGTACCGCCAGTACCCGGCGCGAAGGTCGCGACGCCCAGGCCGGTCCCCGGTCCCAGCACCAGCCGCACCGCGCCCGCAAGCCCGTCGGCGCCGCCGAGCTTCACCGTATCCCCCGGCGCCAGCGCCGGCAGCACCCAGGCCTGCGCCGCGAAGTCGTTGACCAGATGGACGGCGCCGATGCCGGTCTCGCGCACCAGCGCATCGCGGTCGAACTGCCAGCCGGCGTTGGTCAGGCGCACCGGCAGGCGGTGCACCGGTCCGGCCACCGCCAGCACCGCCAGCGGCGGCGGCGCCAGCCCGTGACGCTGCAGCACCGCGCGCACCGCGGCCTCGGGCCCTTCGTGGTCGGCGACGGCGAGGGTCTCCAGCGTCGCGACCGCACCGTCGTCCTGCAGCAGCGCGAAGCGCGCGTTGGTGCCGCCGATGTCAGCGAGCAGCGCCGCCGCGCTCACCGCACCACCCCTAGCCCACGCCGCGGGCGAGCTGGCCGACGAAGGACTCGCGCCAGCGGTCGACATCGTGCGTCTCCAGCCGGCGGTCCATCGTCTGCCAGCGCTCTCGCCGCTCCTCCACGCCGTCGGCCAGCCGGGCGGCACGGTCGCGGCGCTGCAGCCGGTCCAGCGGGCTGCGCAGCGAGTCCGGCAGCTCGACCGGCTCGGGGCGCTCCTGCAACGCCAACAGGGTGCCGTCCACGTCAAGGAACACCGCCAGCGCCGCGGCGTCGGGCACCCGCGAGGGATCGGGCGGCGCGGCCCCGCGCCGGGCTGGATCGGCTGGCGCCATGACGTGCAGTTCGCTATCCGTCCGCCTGACGTTTCGTTGGCGGCGTCGATCCGACCGTTCGCTGCCGCGCGGCACGGAAGCGCCGCAGCATGGCCAGCCGGAGCGCGCCGATGCCGTATGTCGACGGCGCCCAGACTAGAAACTTGCGACCGCCAAGGCCAGCGCGGCGCCGCAACAGCCGCCGCCGCGGCGGGGCGGCGGCGGTCGAACGCCGCGCCCTACCCTAATTTTGCCGCCGCGCCCCACTGCGGGGTGAATCGCGGACCCGCGGAAGCAAATCTGGATTGAACAAAGCGGGTCCAAAACGTCCCCGCATCATGGTCGCGCGCGCGAATCACATGGCCGCGCCTGACGACGGCTCCCCGCCCATTTCGCGCGTATTTGAAACTTTCTTGACGGCTCGCTTGACAGCTATCGACGGAACCACCAACTCGCCGGTATCGTTGACACATGGCGGTCACGCGCGGCAAGCGGGGTCCCCGTCATTCTGGTGCCCCACCGTTCGGGCGGACCGGCTATCGCGACATCGCCCACACGCGTCGACGCCATACGGCGACGCGGTCTCGGCGCGGGCGCATGAAATAACAAGACGCGGAACAAAAAGGGGGCTGGCAACTCAATGGCCAACGCACAGCTCGTCTGTAAAGACGTGTTCAAAATCTTTGGCCCGCGCCCTGAGGAAGCCTACAAACTGATCCAACAGGGCAAGGGCAAGGACGAGATCTTCGAGGAAACCGGCATGACCGTCGGCGTCCGCGAAGCCTCGTTCGAGATCCAGGAAGGCGAAGTCTTCGTCATCATGGGGCTGTCGGGCTCCGGCAAGTCGACCATGGTGCGTATGCTCAACCGCCTGATCGAGCCGACCTTCGGCACCGTGGAGATCGAGGGCGAGGACATCACCAAGATGTCCAAGGACGAGCTCATCCAGGTGCGCCGCCAGAAGATGGCGATGGTGTTCCAGTCGTTCGCGCTGATGCCGCACCAGACGGTGCTGGACAACGCGGCGTTCGGCCTGGAGGTCGCCGGCATCGACCGCGATCAGCGCTACAAGCGCGCCATGAAGGCGCTGGAGAGCGTCGGCCTGAAGGCCAACGCGAACTCCTACCCCTCCGAGCTGTCCGGCGGCATGAAGCAGCGCGTCGGCCTGGCCCGGGCGCTGACCAACGATCCCAAGATCATGCTGATGGACGAGGCGTTCTCCGCCCTCGACCCGCTGATCCGCACCGAGATGCAGGACGAGCTGCTGCGCCTGCAGTCGGAAAGCCGGCGCACGGTGGTGTTCATCACCCATGACCTCGACGAGGCGATGCGCATCGGCGACCGGATCGCGGTGATGGAGGACGGCCGCGTGGTGCAGATCGGCACGCCGGAGGAGATCGTCACCAAGCCGGCCGACGAGTACGTCAGCTCGTTCTTCAAGGGCGTCGACGTCACCCAGGTGTTCTCCGCCGGCGACATCGCCCGCAAGGGCCACCTGACGGTGGTCGACCGGTCCGGCGCCGACGTCAATTCGGCAATCGAGCAGCTCAAAGGCCACGACCGCGACATCGCCATCGTCGTGGACAAGAGCCAGAAGTTCGAGGGCATGGTCTCGGCGCAGAGCCTGGCCGACGCCAAGAAGTCGGACGGCAAGCTGCAGAGCGCGTTCCTGAAGGACGTCAAGGCCGTCAACGCCGACTCCGGCCTGTCCGACGTACTGCACCAGGTTGCCAACAGCGCCTACCCGATTCCCGTCGTCGACGGGAACGGCAAGTACATCGGCGCGGTGTCCAAGACCGCGCTGCTCCAAACACTCGACAGGGCGGGTTAAGCCATGGAATGGGTTCGCAGCATCGATCTTCCGATCGGCGACTGGGTCGAAGCCATCGTCAATTGGATCCTCGCCAACCTGCAGCCGTTGCTGGACGCGATCTCCGCGGCGATCGGCTTCGTGTCGACCTCGCTGGAGGACTTCCTGCTGTGGCTGCACCCGTTCGTGCTGGCCGCAATCCTGATCGCGATCGGCCTGTGGCGGGTGAACTGGAAGTTCGCCGTCTTCGTCGCCGTCTCGCTGTTCGTGATCATGGGCATGAACCTCTGGGAAGAGACGGTCTCGACGATGGCGCTGGTGGTCGCCGCCGCCTTCGTCGCGCTGGTGATCGGCTTCCCGATCGGCGTCGCCATGGCAAAGAACGACACCGTCGAGGCGGTGGTCAGGCCGGTCCTGGACTTCATGCAGACGATGCCGCCATTCGTCTATCTGATCCCGGCGGCGATGTTCTTCGGCCTGGGCAAGGTGCCGGGCACCATCGCCACGGTGATCTTCGCGATGCCGCCGTCCGTGCGCCTGACCAACCTGGGCATCCGCCAGGTCAGCCACGAGAACGTGGAGGCCGGCCTCGCGTTCGGCTGCACCGACCGGCAGCTGCTGACCAAGGTCCAGCTGCCGCTGGCGCTGCCGTCGATCATGGCGGGCGTCAACCAGACGATCATGCTGGCGCTGTCGATGGTGGTGATCGCCTCCATGATCGGCGCCGGCGGCCTCGGCAACACGGTGCTCACAGGCATTCAGCGCCTGAACATCGGCCTCGGCTTTGAGGGCGGTCTGGGCGTCGTGATCGTTGCCATCCTGCTGGACCGCCTCACCCAGAGCATCGGCCATATGGGCCGGGGCGAGAGCGTGTTCCGCAAGATGGTCAGGGTCTTCCGCGGTCAGCCCAGCGGCGCGCAAGCCGAGGGCGAGGCCGAGACGAAGACCACGCGTACGGCTTCGTAAGTCCGATGGGTGGAACAACGCCGCAGTGACGGCGTTCCCGTCGACGAAGTCTCAATTGCGGGCGCCGGGACAGCGCGAGGTTCGGGCTCCGGCGCCCCCACCGCCCCACAACAGGGCGGTGTCACGCCAAGAAGAGCAACGGAGGAGGATCCTCAATGCTTAAGTTTGGCACCAAGACGCTCGTAGCGGCCGCGACCGCGGCCGCCGTGTCGCTGGCGGCCAGTCCCGCCTCGGCGCAGGTGAAGATCGGCTGGACCGCCTGGTCCGATGCCGAGTTCGTCACCAAGCTGGCGCGCCAGGTTCTGGAGGACCGCGTCGGCGAGGACGTGAAGCTGATCCAGACCGACATCGCGCCGCAGTACCAGGGTGTGGCCCAGGGCGACATCGACGTCATGCTGATGTCCTGGCTGCCCAGCACCCACAGCGACTACATGAAGAAGACCCAGGCCAACACGGTCAATCTGGGCATCCTGTACGATCACGCCCGTCTGGGCTGGATCGTGCCGACCTACATGGACATCGATTCGATCTCCGACCTCAAGAACGAGGACGTGGCGGAGAGCCTGAACGGCACCATCACCGGCATCGACCCGGGTGCGGGTCTGACCCGTCTCTCCAAGAAGACCATCGAGGCGTATGGCCTGGGTGAGATGTACGACCTGCAGACGTCCAGCGGCGCCGGCATGACTGCCGCGCTCAAGCGCGCGACGCGGAACGAGGAGCCGATCGTGGTGACGGGCTGGAGCCCGCACTGGAAGTTCGGCGCCTACGATCTGAAGTACCTCGAGGACCCGAAGGGTACCCTGGGCAGCTTCGAGCGCATCCACGCCATCGCCCGTCAGGGCTTCTATCAGGAGAACATCGACGCGGCGATGACGCTGGCGCGGATGTGGATCCCGCTGGATGACCTGCAGGCGGCGATGTACGACGCCCAGGAGACCTCCTACGAGGAGGCCGTCGACAAGTACGTCGAGAACAACGAGAAGCGCGTGAACTACTGGGTCACCGGCAAGCTGTAAGGCTTCACCCGGTCCTCAGTGGATCGCTTCGCGAGATGGAGAGGGCCCGGCGCCCGGCGCGCCGGGCCCTTTTCTGTGTGCGCCGCCCCGCCGCACCGCGGCCCTGCGTCGATTGCAAGGCTGCGTTGATATAGCGCATCGCCATGGCGTAGACGCCGGTATATCGCTGCGATATAACAAGCTGCAAGTTTGCACTTACCGTTCCGGGCGTCCAAGCGACCGTCCGGGCCACTGCGAGCGCCCGATGGATACACGCACCCTGTGCCTCGGCGTCCTCAACCGCGGCGACGCCACCGGCTACGAAATCAAGAAGAGCTTCGAGGAAGGCCCCCTCGCCCACATCCACGAGGCCAGCTTCGGCGCGATCTATCCGGCGCTGACCAAGCTCGCCGAGGAGGGCCTGGTGGCGTACCGCGCCGAACCGCAGAGCCAGCGCGCCGACACCCGCAGCAAGCGCCCGGACAAGAAGCACTATTCGATCACCCGCTCCGGCGAGGCGGCGCTGGAAGCCGCGCTGGTGCGCCAACCGCGGCGCGACGAAGTGCGCTCGGACTTCCTGTTCATCCTGTTCTTTGCCCACCGGCTGTCGCCGGCCGAGCTGACGCGCCTGATCGACGCGCGCATCGCCGGCTACGACGAGATCCTGGAGCGCATGCAGGCCTGCGACCGCCTGGCAGAGCGCCCGGCGGGCGAGCGCTTCGTTCACGAATTCGGGCTTGCAGTCTACCAGCGCGCGCGCGCATTCCTCGCCGACAACCGTGACCGTCTGCTGGCCGAGGCCGCGGCGGACGCCGCCCCCACCGCCGCCGGCCGCGTCGCGGCGGCGAAATAACCCGCGGAGCTCGATCGCCCGTCATGGCCAAGTCGCGCCGCCGCCACCTCGGCCCGCTCGCCATCGCCATCCTGATCGCTGCCGCGGCGGCGCTCTGGGTCGGCTCCGGCAGCTTCCTCGGCGACAACGCGCCGGAGACCCGCAAGGAGCCCGCGCATCTGGCGGCCCAGCAGCAGGTGCCGGAGGTGCGCGTGCGCACCCAGCGCGTCGAGACCCGCACCCACGACATCCGCGTCCAGGGCCGCACCCAGGCGGATCGCAAGGTCACGGTGCGCGCCGAGACACGCGGGCGCGTGCGAGAACTGCTGGTCGAGAAGGGCGACCGCGTCGAGCAGGGCGAGGTGCTGGCCCAACTCGCCGAGGAGGACCGGCCGGAGCGCCTGCAGCAGGCCCGCGCGCTGCTGGAGCAGCGCCGCATCGAGCTGGAGGCCGCGCGCCGGCTGAACGAGAAGGGCTACCGCGCGGAGACCCAGCTCGCCGCCGCCCGCGCCGCCTACCAGGACGCGCAGGCCGCCGTCCGCGCTGCCGAGGTCGCGCTCGACCACACCACGATCTACGCCCCCTTTGCCGGCCGCGTCGGCGACACCATGGCCGAGGTCGGCGACTTCCTTTCCGAGGGCGACCAGCTGCTGCGGCTGATCGACCTCGACCCGCTGAAGGTCGTCGGCAACGTCAGCGAGCGCACCGTCGCCCACGTCGAACTCGGCGCCATGGCGACCGCCGAGCTGGTGACCGGCGAGGCGGTGCGGGGCCGCGTCGTCTACGTCGCCAGCGAAGCGGACCAGGACACCCGCACCTTCCGCATCGAGCTGAAGGCCGACAACCCGGACGGCCGGCTGCGCGACGGGGTCACCGCCGAGATCTCGCTGCCGCTGCGCCAGCGCCCGGCGCACTTCGTCTCGCCGTCGATTATGACGCTGAACGACGAGGGCGTGGTCGGGGTGAAGGTCGTCGACGACGCCAACCGGGTGCGCTTCCGCGCGATCGAGATCCTGGCCGATCGGCCGGACGGCGTCTGGATCGCCGGCCTGCCCGACGAGGTCACCTTCATCACCGTGGGCCAGAACTTCGTCACCAGCGGCCAGGAGGTAACCCCGGTCGAGGAATCGCAGGTGGTGGAACGGCTGCAGCAGGCCCCGCTGGACCTGCCGGCGTCGGCGCCCGGCAAGCCAGGCCCGGAGACGGCGCAGTGAACGCCGTGATCGAAGCCGCCTTGGGCCACGTGCGCACGGTGCTGAGCCTGCTGGTGCTGCTGCTGGTCGCCGGCGCCTACGCCTACGTGACAATCCCCAAGGAATCCGACCCCGACGTCAACATCCCGATCATCTACGTCAACGTCCACCACGAGGGCATCTCGCCGGAGGACGCGGAGCGGCTGATCCTGCGGCCGCTGGAGCAGGAGATGCAGGGGGTCGAGGGCGTCGACGAGATGCGCGCCACCGCCTTCGAGGGCGGCGGCAACGTGGTGCTGGAATTCGAGGCCGGCTTCGACGCCGACCGCGCGCTCGACGACGTGCGCGAGAAGGTCGACCTGGCCAAGCCCGAGCTGCCGGCGGAAGCCGACGAGCCGATCGTCTCCGAGGTCAACCTTAGCCTGTTCCCGGTGCTGGTGGTGACGCTGTCGGGCGACGTGCCGGAACGCACCCTGCTCAACATCGCCCGCGACCTGCGCGACGACGTCGAGGGCCTGCAGCCGGTGCTGGAAGTGCAGATGGCCGGCAACCGAGAGGAACTGGTCGAGCTGATCGTCGATCCGACGATGCTGGAGAGCTACGGCATCGACGCGCGCAGCGTGCTGCAGGCGGTCGACCGCTCCAACCGGCTGGTCGCGGCGGGCGCGCTGGACACCGGCGAGGGCCGCTTCGCGATCAAGGTGCCGGGCCTGTTCCAGTCGCCCGACGACATCCTGAACATGCCGATCAAGACGGTCGGCGACCGCGCGGTCACGTTCCGCGACATCGGCACCCTGCGGCGCACCTTCAAGGACCCGGAAGGCTTCGCCCGGATCAACGGCGAGCTGGCGATCGCGCTCGAGGTCTCCAAGCGCACCGGCGAGAACATCATCGAAACGATCGAGCAGGTGCGCGGCACCGTCGACCGCGAGATGCAGCAGTGGCCCGACGCGGTGCAGGTCACCTACAGCCAGGACAAGTCGACCAACATCCGCACCATGCTGAGCGACCTGCAGAACAACGTGCTGGCCGCGATCCTGCTGGTCATGGTGGTGATCGTCGCCGCGCTCGGTCTGCGCTCGGCCGGCTTCGTCGGGATCGCCATCCCCGGCTCGTTCCTGACCGGCATCCTGGTGATCTACCTGGCCGGACTGACGGTCAACGTGGTGGTGCTGTTCAGTCTGATCCTGGCGGTCGGCATGCTGGTCGACGGCGCCATCGTGGTGGTCGAGTACGCCGACCGGAAACTGCGCGAGGGCCAGCCCAAGCGCGAGGCCTACGCGCTGGCCGCCAAGCGCATGGCCTGGCCGATCATCGCCGCCACCGCGACCACGCTGGCCGCCTTCCTGCCGCTGGTGTTCTGGCCCGGCGTGGTCGGCGAGTTCATGAAGTTCCTGCCGATCACCCTGCTGGCGACGCTGACCGCGTCGCTGCTGATGGCGCTGATCTTCGTGCCGACGCTGGGCTCGGTGCTGGGCGGCGGGCTCAAGACCTCGCCGGCGGCCGCGCCCGACAGCCGCAAGGCGCGCGCGATCGCCGCCGGCAGCGCCGCCGACCTGACCGCGTTGAGCGGCTTCACCGGCGCCTACCTGCGTTTGCTCAAGGGCGCCCTGAAGCATCCCGGCAAGATCCTGCTCGGCGCCGCGATTCTGCTGGTCGGCGTGCAGGTCGCCTACAGCCAGTTCGGCCGCGGTGTCGAGTTCTTTCCCGAGGTCGAGCCCGAGAACGCGGTGCTGCAGGTGCACGCCCGCGGCAACCTCTCGGTGCACCAGCGCGACCGGCTGCTGCAGGAGGTCGAGGGCCGGGTGCTGCACCTGCACCAGGAGCGCCGCGAGTTCCACGCCATCTACGCCCGCTCGCAGGTCACCGCCGGCGAACGCCGCGACGAGCCGGAGGATATCATCGGCACGATCACGCTGGAGTTCGTCGACTGGTGGAACCGCCGGCCGGCCAGCGAGATCATCGCCGACATCAAGGCGCGCACCGCCGACCTGCCGGGCCTGATGGTGGAATCGCAGGAAAGCGAGATGGGCCCGCCGACCGGCAAGCCGATCCAGCTCGAGGTCACCAGCAGCGATCGCAGCCTGCTGGAGCCCACGGTGGCCAAGATCGTCGGCCACATGCAGCAGGACCCGGAGCTGATCGAGATCGAGGACGGCCGGCCGATCCCCGGCATCGAGTGGGAGGTCGAAGTCGACCGCGCGCAGGCGTCCAAGTTCGACGCCGACGTGTCGCTGGTCGGCAGCTACGTCCGGATGATCACCAACGGCCTCAAGATCGGCGAGTACCGGACCAGCGACGCCGACGAGGAGATCGACATCGTCGTGCGCTTCCCCAAGGAACGCCGCAGCCTCGACCAGCTCGACCAGATTCGCATGCGCACGGCCAATGGCACGGTGCCGGTCTCCAACTTCGTCAGCCGGCGGGCCGAGCAGAAGACCAACCTGATCCGACGCACCGACACCAAGGGCTCGATGGGCATCAAGGCCGACGTGGCGGAGGGCGTGCTGCCGGACAACAAGGTGCAGCAGCTGCAGGCCTACCTGCGGACGCTGGAGTTCCCGCCCAACGTCGAGGTCGAGTTCAAGGGCGAGCAGGAGGACCAGAAGGAGGCGCAGGCGTTCCTGACCAAGGCCTTCACCGTGGCGCTGTTCCTGATGGCCGTGATCCTGGTGACGCAGTTCAACTCGTTCTACAGCGCCTTCCTGATCCTGTCCGCCGTGGTGCTCTCCACCATCGGCGTGATGATCGGCCTGTTGGTGACCGACCAGCCGTTCGGCATCGTGATGACCGGCATCGGCGTGATCGCGCTCGCCGGCATCGTGGTGAACAACAACATCGTGCTGATCGACACCTTCGACCGGCTGCGCCAGTACGAGCCGGACGTGCTGCAGGCGATCCTGCGCACCGGCGCGCAACGCCTGCGGCCGGTGCTGCTGACGACGGTGACGACGATCCTCGGCCTAATGCCGATGGTCACCGGCGTGAACATCGACTTCCTGAACCGGCTGGTGCAGGTCGGTGCGCCCTCCACCGAGCTGTGGCAGCAACTCTCCACCGCCATCGTGTTCGGCCTGACCTTCGCCACCGTGCTGACGCTGGTGATCACGCCCTGCGCCCTAATGTGGCGCGGCAACGTCGCCGCCTGGTGGCAGCGCCGGCGGGGCCGCGAGCCGGCGCAGCCCCCGATCGCGCCGGAAAGCGCCCAGCCGCAGCTGCCGCACGCGGCGGAGTAGCGCGTGCGCAGCGGTCATCCGGGACCGGGTTGCCTGAGCCGTCAGTCCCGAAACGCCCGCGCCGCCGCCAGCATGCGCGAAACCGTGGTGACCCAGCAGGCGGCGGCGAAGGCGTAGGCGAGCCAGACGAACGCGCAGGGAAAGGCGCAGATTGCCGCCAGGAACAGGAACGTCTCGGTGCCCTCGGTCAGCCCACCCAGGAAGTACAGCGACTTGCGGCCGCGGATCTCGGTGGTCTCGTTGCGCTTCGCCGCGATCACCGCGTAGGCCAGGAAGGACGAGCCGGTGCCGACGAAAGAGAACACCAGCACGGCGGCGGCCAGCGCGTTCGACGCAGGGTCGAGCAGCGCGAAGCCGACCGGCAGCCCGGCGTAGACCAGGAAGTCGCAGACGATGTCGAGATAGCCGCCCAGATCGCTCACGCGGTCGTGCCGCGCCACCGCCCCGTCGAGCCCGTCGGCCAGCCGGTTCGCCAGCAGCGCGGCCAGCGCCAGCCAGTGCCAGCCGGCCGCGACCAGCGGGATCGCCGCCAGCCCGAGCGCGAAGCCGGCCAGCGTGATCGCGTCCGCCGGCACGCCCGCACGCGCCAGCACCCGCCCGGCCCGGTCCAGCGGCGGGTCGATCCGGCGGCGCATCCAGGCGTCCAGCATGCGATCCTCCCGTTGCCTCGCGTGCAACCCGCGCGCCGCCTTTCGCGCGCCGCGGTAACCGCTCCTTAAGTGCCCGCGTGATCCACTGGCGCCGACAAGAACCGGCGGGATTTCGACACGCTATGGACGTGCAGCAGAGCGCGGGTGCCGATCGTCTCGGCGGCACCATGTTCGAGACCTTGGCCCGCAGCAACGGCGGCCCGATCGAAGTCGGCGAGCTGGCCATCAAGCCGGACGGCGAGGTCTACCCGCGTCCGGGCGACCAGCCGGTCGAGTTCACCTTCGAGTACGTCGGCGTGACCTTCGAGGCGCACCTGCCGGCGGACCGCGACGCGCCACTGACGCTGACCGCGCGGATCGGCAAACTGCCCTATTCGGCGGAGACGCCGTTCGGCCGCCGCATGGTGCGCACGCTGTTGCAGCACGCCCAGATCCCGCACGGCAAGCTGACCCTGGACTTCCACGGCCGCGTGCACCTGACGATGCACGGCACGCCGTGGCGGCCGCGCACGCCGGTGCACGTGATGGTCATCGTCGCCGGCCTGCTGGTCGAGGCGAAGCCCTACCTGGACCTGCTGCAGGCGGCCGACGGGCGTTAGGGCAGGATCGACGCCGAAGGTCGAGTCGAGCTTCGGCGATTTCGCCCTAGCTTCCGCCTCCGCCGGCGCTGGCGCCGCCGCCTGAATCGTCCGGCAGCACGAACACCTGGCCCGGATAGATCAGGTCGGGATCGCGGATCTGGTCCGCGTTCGCGCGGTAGATCTGGGTGTATTCCCAGCCCTTGCCGTAGGTGCGCCGCGCGATGGTCCAGAGGTTGTTGCCCGGCTGCACCACCACGAGGCCTTCGCGGTCCAGCGAGTCCACCATCGGCTGGTTGGCGAACGGCGTCTCGACACGCGCCTGCACCTGCCCGTCCGGTCCCAACTGGTCGACCCGCAGGGTGTGCAGGCCCGGCGGCACCGCGGCCTCCGGCACCACCGCCCAGTTGCCGTTCTTGTCGGCCTTGGTGCGGGCGATCTGGCCATTGTTCAGATAGACCAGCACCGGGGCGGCCACGCGCGCCTCGCCGCTGACGGCGATGCGGCCCTCCGCGGTGTACTGCACCGCCTCCAGCACCAGCTCCTGGTTCTCGATGCCGGCGTTGCCCTCGGGCTGCTGCAGCACCTCGACGTCGCCGGTGCCCTCGCGCGGCACCAGCACCGCCAGCGGCCCGCTCTGCGCCTCCTCCTCGACCTGTACGCCCCCGCTCTGCTCGGGCTCCGCGCCGGACCGGGTCTCCACCGTCCGTCGGGCACCCCGGTCGCCCGGCACGCTGATCACGACTGCCTGGTCGGACTCGCGCGATGCGCCGTCCTGCTGGGTGGCGCGCAGGGTGATCTGGCGCTCGCCGGACGGCAGCGGCTGCTCGGGAATGGCGACGAACTCGCCGCTCTGGTCGGCTCTGGCCTGCGCGATCGGCTGCTGGTTCGCCAGCACCGTCACCTCGGCGCCCGGCGCGGCGCGGCCGGCGATCACGGTCGCGCCGGTGCGCTCCACCCGCACCACGTCGAAGCTGGGCGCATCGCCGCCCTGCGTCACCTCGGCCACCTGCGGCGCATCGCGCCCGGGCGCCGGCACGGTGATCGACGGCGCGCCGTCGGCCGACTCGTCGGCGGTGGGGTCGGCGCTCATGCGACACCTCCCTCGCT